>Ga0308157_10000609_pt1 | contig 107314 bp, 98 predicted proteins | sample PhyBR1_FD_201035 | JGI IMG/M metagenome (GOLD analysis project Ga0308157, IMG submission 201035) | Phyllosphere microbial communities from UC Gill Tract Community Farm, Albany, California, United States - DLSLB.R1 | ecosystem: Host-associated > Plants > Phyllosphere > Unclassified | place...
TGCATCAGCTGCACCTTCTACTGCTACTTCTTCTTCATCCTCATCATCTTGTCCTGCAGCAGCATTTTTGCTAGCATTTCTAGACATCTTAACAGCAACTACTACTGCGTTGTCTGGATGCATGAAAGAATATTTGTCATTTTTAAGACTTTCTACATAGAATTTGTTTCCAATCTTAAGAGCTGTAATATCCACAACAATCTCGTCTGGCAAGTTAGCCGGGATCGCTTTTACTTTTAATTTTCTGTAAGTTTGTCTAAGAACACCACCAGCAACAACACCTTTGGAACGACCAGTAATTCTTACAGGAACTTCCATGATAACTGGTTTGTCATCAGATAACTGATAAAAATCAGCATGGATTATTCTGTCTGTAAGTGGGTGGAATTGAATGTCCTGAAGAACAGCAGGGATTGTTTTTCCGTCAACTTCCAAAGATACCGTGTGTGCTTCAGGAGTATAAACCAAACCTTTGAAAGCTTTCTCTTCTGCAGAGAAATTCAATGGCTCACCACCTCCGTAAACAACACAAGGAACTAATTCAGCATCACGTAAAGCTTTAGTAGACTTTTTGCCCACGCTTTCTCTTTTTGTACCTTGAATTGTAATAGATTTCATTTTGTATAAAAATTATTTTAAGGGTGCAAAGATATTAATTTTTTTTAAATAATAAACTTCTCACTTATAGATTTGTGCTCGTGTACCATATTCATCACATCAGCAAATAATTCTGCGCAAGAAAGCACTCTTATTTTTGAAGATTTCTCTGTTTGTTGTGGAATAGAATCTGTGACAATCACTTCCAAAAGTTGAGAATTCTCGATATTTTCAAAAGCTTTGCCAGAAAGAACGCCGTGCGTTGCCATTGCTCTCACAGATTTTGCTCCTTTTTCCATTAGAATGTCAGCCGCTTTACAAAGTGTTCCGGCCGTATCAATCATATCATCAATAAGAATAACGTTCTTATCTTTAACATCACCAATCAGGAACATTTCTTCTACAACATTGGCCTTTTTTCTTTCTTTATAACAGATTACAACGTCTGCGCCAAGATGTCCAGCATAATTTTTCGCTCTTTTTGCACCACCCATATCTGGCGAAGCAATCGTCAAATTATCAAGCGCAAGGGATTGAATATACTTTACAAAAATCGTAGATGCGTATAAATGGTCAACCGGAATCTCAAAGAATCCTTGGATCTGGTCTGCGTGCAAATCCATTGTCATAATTCTGGTTGCTCCCGCAGCAGTCAAAAGATTGGCTACCAATTTGGCTCCTATTGGCGCTCTAGGCTTGTCTTTTCTGTCTTGTCTTGCCAAACCGTAGTAAGGAATTACGACAGTAATGTTTTTGGCAGACGCTCTTTTCGCTGCGTCAATCATTAATAACAGTTCCAACAAATTATCCGCTGGTGGAAAGGTAGAAGCAATGAGGAAAACACGTGCGCCTCTAACGGATTGTTCCAAGACTGGCTCAAACTCTCCATCGCTGAAATGCTGGATATTAATTTGCCCTAAAGGCTGCCCATAAGCCTGAGCGATTTTTTCTGCCAACTCGTGGCTGGTTCTGGTAGAAAACAAATAACTTGCTTGATCTGACATTTTTACTTTTTTGCAAATTTAAAAAATAATGAAAAGTCTGAAAGCCTATTTCCGAACTTTTCATCAATCTATTTTTATTATTTATTAGAAATGATATGCTATTGCCTGCTATCATTGGATTCTCAAAACAACCCCAAGAATGATTTCATAAAAAAAGACCAAAACATTTCTATTTTGGTCTTTTATATTTTTCTTAGCAATACTCATCAAAAGCTGCCTGAAGATTCGCAGCAATGGCGCCCGCAGGATTACCTTCGATGTGGTGTCTTTCTAACATATGCACCAACTCTCCATCCTTGAAAAGTGCCACAGCTGGCGAACTTGGAGGGAAAGGCGCTAGCAATCTTCTAGCTTCTGCAACGGCATCAGTATCAAATCCTGCGAAAGCTGTAACCAAATGGTCTGGCTTCTTCTCGCCTGTCAAAGAGTACAAAACGCCTGGTCTTGCCGCTCCTGCTGCACATCCGCAAACGGAGTTGATTACTAATAATGTTGTTCCGCTTTGTTTAAGCGCTTCGTCAACTTGCGCTGGTGTTGTAAGGTCTGCAAACCCTTTATCTGTAAGTTCTGCCTTCATTGGCAATACTAAATCTGCTGGATACATATTAAAATATATTTTAGGTTAATTTCTGAATTGCAAATTTAATCAAATAAAACTTTGATTGTCTTATTTATCATTCTATTAAAATCATTCCGAAAATCTATTGAGACATTTTGACTGATTTCCATTAATCCATATCAAAACAAAAACCCAAAATCCGAAGATTCTGGGTTTAATCAAATCGATATGCATATTAAGTATATCCGTAGAGAATAAATGATAAAATATTAATGATAAATGATTATCAATTATTGTTTATCAACTATCATTTAAATTAGGAAAGTAACTTTTTAACCATTTCGGAAATGCTCTTTCCGTCAGATTTTCCGGACAATGCTTTGGAAGCAACACCCATTACTTTTCCTAAATCTTTAATAGACTGCACTCCGGTTTCAGAAATAATTTTCTTGATTTCTAATTCCAATTCTTCTGCAGATAATTGTTTCGGAAGAAATTTCTCAATGATTTTTGATTGAGCTTCTTCCACTTCAGCAAGGTCGGTTCTTCCCTGAGCCGTAAATTGGTCATAAGAATCCTTTCTTTGCTTAATCATTCTTTGCAAAATTGCAATTTCCTGTTCTGCGGAAACTTCTGCGCCTCTCGCTTCAGTTTGCAACAAAATAATCTGCGCTTTTACAGCACGAAGAGAATCCAGAGCGACTCTGTCTTTCTCTCTCATTGCAGTTTTTATTGCTTCGCTTATCGTACTTTCTAAACTCATAATTTTTGCTTTTGGCGAATAGCTTTTGGCAGTTGGCTTTTAAAATGCATTCCAATTGGAAAGCTAAAAGCTAGATGCAATAAGCCAATCGCAAATTAATCTACATCTTTATTAAGGAAACGGTTTTCTCTCAGTTGCATACTTCCATTATTATCAGACAAATAAGTGTTGATGTTCTGGTCAGATGCGTTAGAACCATCGATGTTGATGTTCTTTCTCTTGAAAGCCGGAACTGTTTCGAAAACATTTTCATTGTCCAATTGCTGGTAACGAGAATTGAATTCTTTCAACTTGTTTCTTCTTTCCATAGCTTTTGAAGTATCTGGCGTTTTGTTGAAGAACGTAAATCCGCTTTCAGTTTCCTGAACTGGTTCTGGCTTTTTCTCTTCTACAATTTCTTCCTTAGTTTCCACAGCGAAAGAAAATTTGGTTGGTTCTTCAACTTTTTCCTCGATTATTTCGTTAACAATTTCTTCCTTTACTTCAGCAACAATTTCTTTTTCGATTACAGGAAATTCTTCTTCAACAGCCGGTTCGTTGATTGTAAAAGTTACTTCAACAGGCTTCTCCATTTCTTCTTCTTTGAAAGACGCTTTTGGCTTATCCTCAACTTCGAAAGTAAAAGACTGTGCTTCTAAATCTATCTCTTCATAGCTTTCTTCTTCGAAAGTGAAAAGGTTGTATTCCTGTTTTGCGTTGTTATAATCATTTGAGAAATCTTGGATTTCCTCGTTTTCGATGATTTGAGTTTCAGTTTCAACTTCTTCTACAAGACTTTCTGCAACCGAATTAGTTGGAAAGTTTGAAGTTCCGAAATCATCCTCATCTTCTAAGCGAAAAAAATTTTTCCCAGATTCTGTCTGTGGTTTTGCTTCTTCCTGTGCTCTGCTTTTGAAAGGAGATTCTCTGTGTCTTGAAGGACTTGGTCTGTCCTCCAAAGAATATTTGATGGTTTCAGTAGCTCCAGAATGTTTTTTGTCTTCATTAGAAAAACCTGTAGCAATCACCAAAACGCTTACTGCGTCGCCCAATTCTTCATCTGTTCCAACTCCAAAAATAATGTCAGCCGTATTTCCAGCTTCTTTCTGGATGTAGTCCATAATTACTCCGATTTCGTCCATCGTAACTTCGGAAACACCACTTCTGATTAGCAAAAGCACATTCTTTGCACCAGTGATTTTGTTATCATTCAACAATGGGGAATCCAATGCTTTTTTCACAGCTTCTTCTGCTTTTTTCTCGCCAGTTGCAACACCAGTTGACATCAATGCTGTTCCGGAATTTGCCAAAACAGATTTCGCATCACGGAAGTCAATATTAACATCGAAATAACCTGTAATAACTTCGGCCATTCCTTTCGCCGCATTGGTCAAAACTTCATCGGCTTTTGAGAATCCCTGCTTGAAACCAAGGTTTCCGAATTGTTGTCTCAATTTATCATTATTAATAACAATAAGAGAATCCACATTATTTCTTAATTTATCAAGTCCTAAGTTCGCTTGGTCCAGTCTTCTTTTTCCTTCAAAACTAAAAGGCACGGTTACGATTCCAACTGTCAGAATTCCCATTTCCTTAGCTACTTTTGCAATCACAGGCGCAGCACCAGTTCCGGTTCCACCGCCCATTCCGGCAGTTATGAAAACCATTTTGGTGTTTTGTCCCATTGCCGCTTTGATTTCGTCGATACTTTCGATGGCCGCTTTTTCGCCAACTTCTGGGTCAGCTCCTGCTCCCAAACCTTCTGTCATAGAAATTCCTAGCTGAACTTTATTAGAAACCGGATTGTTATCCAAAGTCTGGGCATCTGTATTACAAATCACGAAATCTACACCGTAAATCCCTTTTTCGTACATATGCTTCAAAGCGTTGTTTCCACCACCTCCAACACCAATCACTTTGATGATGGAGGAATTCCCTTTTGGAAGGTCAAATGAAAATCCTTGTGTATTAGTTATATTGTCCATAGTATATTTTTTTATAATTGATAGTTGATGAGTGATAATCGATGAAAACCATTCATCATTTATCATTAGTCATTCATTTTTACTCTTCTACTTCTTCAAAGAATTTTTTTACTTTATCCATAAGAGACTGTCCGAAGGTTGGTTTGCTTCTTCTGTTCTCTTCTTTTGGTTTTGCAACTTCTTCAATGCGCTGAACTGGTTGAGGTTTCTCAGCTTCTGCAGTTGGTTGTGCAACTGGTTCTGCTTTGGCTACAGCTTCTTCGATAATTTCCTCTTCGGTTGGAAGGACTCTTTTATCTCTGATTTTAAGACTTTCCATTAACAAACCGATTGACGTTGCAAATTCTGGTCCTTTCAGATATTGGTTTTTGTCATTTGCCACATATTCGTTAGCGAAGCCAATTCTGCTGTCGAAACCGGTTGTATAATTCGCCAATTGACGAAGGTTTCTCAAGTTGGAACCACCTCCAGTCAAAACGATTCCTGCAATCAGTTTTTTCTTTTGCTCGAAAGCGCCGTAAGCTTTCAACTCCGTATTTACCATTTCAAGAATTTCTTCAACTCTTGCATTGATAATCTGAGCCAAAACTTTCAACGAAATCTCTTTGTCCGGACGACCGTGCAATCCTGGGATTGTAACGTAAGTACTGTCTTTTTCCAATTCCGGAACAGACGAACCGAATTTCACTTTCAATTGTTCTGCGTGTTTCTCGATGATTGAACATCCTTCCTTTATATCATCAGTGATAATTCCACCACCGTAAGGAATCACACAAGTATGACGAATGATGTTGTCTTTGAAAATAGCGATATCCGTAGTTCCACCACCAATATCAACAATCGCAACACCTGCTTCTTTTTCTTCTTTTGTAAGAACAGCTTCAGACGATGCTAAAGGTTCCAATGTCAAAGCTTCCATTTCCAGACCTGCTTCACGAACGCATCTTGCAATGTTTCTGATAGAACCCATTTGTCCCACTACAACGTGGAAATTAGCTTCTAACCTTTTGCCGTGCATCCCGACCGGTTCCTGGATTTCACCTTCAGAATCTACTTTGTATTCCTGAGGCAAAACGTGGATGATTTCTTCTCCAGGCAACATTACCAATTTCTTTACCTGGTCTTTTAGTTTCTCGATATCATCTTCTGTGATGTATCTATCCGGATGCTCTCTCATTATATAATCCGAATGCTGGAGAGAACGGATATGTTTTCCTGCAATCCCGACAGTTACCTTGTGTATAGGAACTCCAGCGCTGGATTGCGCTTCTGCCACTGCAGTTTTGATGGAATTGATGGTTTGGGAAATGTTGTTCACGATTCCTTTGTGAACACCAAGACTTTTAGCCTTCCCAACGCCCAGGATTTCAATTTTTCCGTGAGCGTTACGTCTTCCGACAATGGCGACAATCTTGGTTGTCCCAATGTCCAGACCTACTGAATACTCTTGATTTTCCATTATATGCTCGATTTGATTTTTTAATTTTTAACGCAAAGTCCGCAAAGTTTTATTTTACCATTATTATGCTTTAAGTTCGCAAAGGCGTTTTACTCAGCTAAGACTTTATTTATATCTAATTTATTCTACTACAACTTTTGCTTTTTTCTTTTTATCAGAAGACGATTTGGAAGTAGTTTCCTTTTTCTTTTCCGAAGATTTTTTCGGTTCAGATTTCTTCTCTACTTTTTTAGGTTTCGAAGTTTCTTTCTTGACCTCTGATTTTTTAGCTTCAGCTTTTTTTATTTCTCTTTTCGGTTCCGGCTTGGGTTCCGCTTTTTTAGTTTCTGTTTTTGCCGGAACTGATGCTAAAGATTGCGTCGGTTTTTCTTCCGGTTTTGTGATTTCAATTTTTGGTGCATTTCTCAGAATACTGTCGTTTTCCTTGAAATAAGGATTCAGTGTGGTTACAATCTGATTATTGTATTTAACCGAAATCTTTTTGTATTTCTCAGGGTTCTGATAAACCAGATATTTCTCTACAAAAGTTTTAAATCCTTTAACCTTAAAATCAATATTTTCTAAATCTCCAATCTCAACTTTGTAATTTCCATCGCTCGTCAGAAGATTATAGCTGTCTTTTTCTTTCTTGATTCCGATGAAATATTTTTTACTAAAATCATCTTTGTCAATTTTCTCAACCAACTTTCCGAGTTCCTGATATTCAGAAGCTTCAACATCACCCATTACCAACATACACGGATAAGAAAAATTTCTCGAAATCGGGAATTCTACGCCTTTTTCGTCCACATAAAAATCTTTTCCATTTTTATTTAATCTGAAAACCGGAACTCTTTGCTTAATATCAACATTAAGGTTTCCGTTCAGATTCATATAAACATTCGCACTGTCAACGAATGGATTTTCATTAATTTTTTTCTCCAATTCCGGAATCTTCACATCCCCGATTTTTCTTGTCGGGTTGTATTGTTTCACCAAATCCTTGATGTCCTTCTCATCAATGAAATAGACCGGCGTTTTGCTTTGGTTCATATTGATAGATACATTCTCCATCTTAGCGTTGTTGAAACGCTTCAACGAGAAACTGAGCAGAAATCCAAAAAGGACCACTGTTACCAATATCTTCAATATTCTCCACTTGTTTTTCATTGTCTATATCACATTTTCAATGCAATCAGCATCAAATATTTCTTTTATTTATTCTTATCCGCTTTTCGGTTTTTATCATAATTTTTAACCGTTTTCAGCATATAATTGAAATTCTCTTTTAATTCTGATTCATAGTCCCAATCGTCCATTTCGGTTTTCCCGTGTCCGAGGGAAGTCATATGAATCACTTTATTTTTATCAATCCAAAAACTAACACTCCATCCAATTATGTCTTCTGCATCGGACATATTCGTATAAGTTATACTTTGGCTTGCAAAAACTTTTTCCCCATTTTTCAATAGAAAATAATCGTTGTACAATTCCCACCAATTATTACTATTTTCTTTCCATTCTCGGGAGATTTTCACAATCTCATTTCCCTTCTTCTCATAATGGTAATGAATCGTTTTGTTCTTACCTTTTACCTGAAACTGATATTTAGTTATCTGTGAATCTTTATCAATGATGTCAGAATACTTATTTATATTTTCGACTTCTATCAAATCCGCTTTCGACTGTGAAAATCCCAACCCAAAAACTAAAACAAATAGCAAGAAGAAAATTTTTAGTTTCATAATTCTACTTTTTCAACATTGGGAAGCCACTCCATAATCGGGTCATAAAGTGTATCAATATTTCCCGCGCCTACTGTCAATAAAATATCAAAATCTTTTTCTTTTATCAATTCAAAAGTCTCCTGTAATGTGCAGACTTTCTTGTTTACAATTTCAATTTTATCCGATAACCACGATGAGGTAATTCCTTCAAAATTTTCCTGAAGTTCTCTCGCAGGATAAATATCCAACAGCAATAAATCATCAGCTTTTTCCAGACTTCTTGCAAAATCCTCTGCAAAATCTCTCGTTCTGCTGAAAAGATGAGGTTGAAAAACCACCAACAATTTCTTGGTTGGATAAAAAGTTTTAATCGAACCAATCACTGCATTTAGCTCTGTTGGATGATGTGCATAATCGTCGATATAGATTTTTCCATTATCGAAAATATGTTTGGTATATCTTCTCTTGATGCCTTTGAAATTGGCAATAGCCTTCTTCAAAGTTTCGAAATCAACACCCAAATTGCTCAGAATTGCCAAAGCAACTGTGGCGTTTTCAACATTATGAATTCCAGGAATTTCCCAAACAAAATCTTCAATCTCCTCCGTTGGCGTATGGAAATCGAAATAGATTTTATCGCGGTCCATTCTCAGATTATCAGAATAATAATCCGCTTCCTCATTCACTGCGTAAGTCTTGTGCTCTCTTCCGATAGCAATTCCTTTTCTCACAAACAACTGATTATCATTCGGAACCAAACCTGCAAACTGACGGAAACCATCTTCTATCTGAACTCGGTCACCATAAATATCCAAATGGTCAGCATCAATCGATGTTACAACTGCCCAATCCGGGGAAAGGTTTAGAAAACTTCTATCGTATTCATCAGCTTCAACTACAGAAAACTGGTTGCCGTTGTAATCAAAATTAGATTTGAAATTCTCAGAAATTCCACCTAGAAATGCAGATGAAGGAAGATTCGCTTCTTTGCACAGATGCGCTATCAAAGTGGAAGTCGTCGTCTTTCCGTGTGTTCCTGCAACTGCGATACAATCTGTATTTTCGGTAATTAATCCAAGAACTTTTGCTCGTTTTAGGATTTCAAAACTTTCACTTGCAAAATAATCTAAGATTCCCAGTTTCTTAATTGCTGGCGTATAAATAACCAAAGTCGATTCTTTGTCGAACGCTACAATTTTCTCATCAATCACATCTTCAAAAGAAATATCAATTCCTTCAAAACCAAGCTGAGCTGTCAATTTTGTAGGCGTTTTATCATAACCCAAAACATTTTTACCGTTAGCGTGAAAATATCTCGCCAGTGCACTCATCCCAATCCCACCGATACCGATGAAATAGAAGTTTTGATATTTATTTAAGATGCTCATTATTTAATTATTCTTGAAAATATATTATTTTATCCTCATCCAAAGCGTAAGAATCTCCTTGATAAAGGAAAAATTCTACTACCGCATCTTCCAAAGTCTCATATGTAAAGCCATTCGAAATCCAAAAACTGTATTGAAAAAAAATGGCATCTTTTTCCTTATTATAGGTTGCCTTAATCATAGCAAGATCATTGATTTTTTCTACCAACTTATCAATACTGGCTTTACTCGTTCCTTTATTCAACAATATATTGATATTTAAAAGCAGTGATTTTCTATCATCCGAAATATCTATAAACATTGATGAGTTTTGGTTATCAACAAGTTTTAGATACGTTTCGTCTTTTTCAATTATTTTATATCCTTTTTTGCTAAGATGGTCTGCAATTTTTGAAATTTTCAAATCTTTTGGCATTACCAATGTTTGTGCGGACAAGCCAGTCACACAAGAGCAAAGAATAAACAGGACAAAAATTATTTTTTTCATCTTAAATGTATTTTAATATTTCATCTACAATCATCTCTGTTGCTTTGGGCTTTGCAAAAAATTCCAGATTATTTGACATTTGTTGTCTTACATTCTCACTCTCACAAATCTCTGAAAGTGTGTTCCAAAACTTATCTTTCATCTCAGAATCTTTGACCATTCTCGCCGCATTTTTCTCAACCAAAGTCAAAGCATTTTTGGTTTGATGGTCTTCCGCGGCAAATGGAAACGGAACCAGTAAAACCGGTTTTTTCGCTACTGCCAATTCTGAAATCGCAATTGCTCCGGCTCTGGAAACAATCACATCCGCCGCCGAATAAGCCAAAGCCATATCGGAGATGAATTCCTTAATTTGGATAGAAGCTGGAGGTTGGATGCTGGAAGTTATTTCAGCAAAATCCGTCTTTCCTGTTTGCCACATTAACTGATAATCTTTCTCCCTCAGTTTATCAAAATTATCTTTCCAGCCGTTGTTCAAGGTTCTGGAACCAAGAGAACCGCCAACTGAAAGAATCGTTAATTTATTTTTATCTAAGCCTAATTTTTCTTTTGCCAAATCCTTATCAATTAAATCCGTGATGATATTCTGACGAATCGGATTTCCCAAGAAATAAGTTTTTGTTCCCGAGAAAAATTTCTCCATATCTGGATAGGCTGTGAAAACGGCTTTTGCTTTTTTCGCATTGAAAACATTGGTCTTTCCCGGCAAAGAATTTTGTTCCTGAATAAAAGTTGGAATTCCCATTTTCGCCGCAATATACAAAGCCGGTCCGCTCGCAAAACCTCCCGTTCCAACCGCAAAATCGGGTTTGAAATCTTTGATGATTTTCTTCGCTTTCATCAAGCTGGAAATGATTTTAAATGGCAATCCAATATTCTTGAGAAGATTACCTCTGTCAAATCCGGCGATGTTCAATCCTTCGATTTTAAATCCGGCCTGAGGAACCTTTTCCATTTCCATTTTCCCGTTGGCACCAATGAACAAAAACTCGGCATTGGGAAATCTTTTCTGGATTTCCTGAGCAATCGCAACCGCAGGAAAGATGTGTCCACCAGTTCCGCCGCCGCTCATTAATATTTTCAGTTTTTTGCTCATTTAAGCGATATCATTTATTTCTTCAATGCTTTGTCTTTTGCCTAAACCTTCTTCATCAAAAACCTGAATTCTTGAACTTACATTCAGGATAATCCCTAGCTGAATATAGGTTACCAACATCGATGTTCCACCATAGCTTATTAATGGTAAAGGCTGGCCCGTAACCGGAATCAGATTCACCGCAACCGCAATATTCACAGATAATTGAATGAATATCATTAATCCGATTGCTAATACGAGCAACGAGCCAAAAAAAGCGGGCATTTTACTGGCTATCATTACAATTCTGATTATCATTATCATATAAAGGCTTATCAACACAAAAGCGCCTATCCAGCCGTATTCTTCCACAATAATTGCGAAAATAAAATCCGAAACCGACTGTGGCAATGTTTGCTTCAAAGCACTTTTCCCAGGTCCAATCCCGTTGAATCCGCCGTGAACAATCGCGGCTTTCGCCTGCATTACCTGATAGTTTTTTGCTTTGATACTTTCGTCCTCGACATCCGCCGTTTTCTTGGAACTTGTAAACGTTTCGATACGGCTCATCCACGTGTGAACACGGTTTCCACCCATCAAATTTGTGTTAAGTGCAACAACCAAAAACATTACAATGAAAACAACAGAAAGCGAAATAAATCCCGCCACATATTGCCAAGCTAACTGACCAATAATCAGGATTATAATTGACACCATCATAATCATCAAAGCTGTAGAACCATTGTCTTTTGCAACCAATCCAAACACTATCAGAATTGGTCCGAAAATGTAAACTATATTCTCAATCGGAACTCTTTCCCTTTTGATTCTTTTGGTTAAATATCTGCACAGATAAATGATTAACATTAAATAGGCGAATGAAGACGGCTGAAACGAAATCGGTGTTCCTGGAATCTTTAACCATCTTGATGCACTCGCACCTTCAATCTTTTGCCCAGTAAACATTGTTATCAACAACAGTCCGATTGTGAACAAAAGCAGGATAGAACTCAGTTTTCCGATGTATTCGTACTTGACTGTTCCGACGAAACGCATAATTCCCAAACCAATGAAAACGAAAATAATATGCTTGAAAACGTGACCTGTTGTGGTCCCGTTGTTAACAATATACTCCAGATTCGAACTTGCGGAATAAACCGGAAACACCGAAAGGAAGGAAATCAAAATGATTACCGACCAAAGGACCTTATCTCCTTTCAGCAGTTCGAATTTGTTGTCTGTAGTTTGTTCCATTTTATTTCAATTAGCTGATAGCCATTGGCTTTTCGCTTTTTAATACTTCTTTTTTGAATTGATTGCCACGGTCTTCGTAACCATTGAACAAATCAAAACTTGCACAGCAAGGCGACAATAAAACCACGTCTCCTTTTTCTGCAATTGATTTAGAAACTTCAACAGCTTGTTGCATACTTGAAGTGTCATAAATCTGTGTTTTTTTGCCTTTGAAAAAATCAATAATTTTCTGATTATCAATCCCTAAGCAGACAATTGCCTTTACTTTTCTTTTAACTAAATCTTCAATCTCCGTATAGTCGTTTCCTTTATCTTTTCCACCGACAATCCAAACGACAGGTTGTTTCATACTTTCCAAAGCGAAATATGTGGCGTTCACGTTGGTTGCCTTGCTATCATTGATGAATTTCACACCGTTAATTTCTGAAACAGGTTCCAATCTGTGTTCAACCGCTTGGAAAGTCATTAATGAATTTCTAATACTTTGATTACTGATTTCCAATAATTTACCCGCGATACTTGCCGCTAAGCTGTTTGCAACATTATGTTTCCCAAGCAAAGACAATTCGTCGATGTTCATTGTGAAACCTTCGTTGATATTCACCACGAAATTTTCATCAATCGAAAATGCACCTTTTTCTAATCTTTCATTCAATGAGAAAGGTACTTTGGTCACTTTCAAATCGAGTTTTCCGAGGATTGACTTGCTCATTTCGTCATCTTTATTATAGATGAAAAAATTGTTAGCTTCTTGATTCTCAGCAATTCTGAACTTCGCCAAAGCATATTCTTCATAATTGTAATTGTACTGGTCAAGATGGTCCTTAGACAAATTCAACAACAAAGAAATATATGGTCTAAAATTCTGAATATCATCCAATTGGAAACTACTCACTTCCAAAACGTAGTAATCGAAATTCTCCTCAGCAACTTGTTTGGCAAAGCTTTTTCCGATGTTTCCACCCAAACCGACATTGAAACCATCTTCCTTCAAAATATAATAAATCAAAGAAGTCGTGGTCGTTTTTCCGTTGCTTCCAGTGATGGCAATGATTTTCGCATCTGTAAACTCAGAAGCAAACTCAATCTCAGAAGAAAGTCTTATTCCTTTTTCCTGAATCTTTAAAATCATTTCTGCTTTTTTCGGAATTCCGGGGCTTTTGATAATCCAGTCGGCATTCAGGATTTTCTCTTCCGAATGTTTTCCGTCTTCATAATCAACGCCAAGTTCTTCCAGCTCCTTTTTGTAATTCTCGCGAATCATTCCCATATCCGAAAGGAACACGTCAAAGCCTTTAGCTTTCGCCAAATATGCTGCGCCAACACCGCTTTCTCCGCCACCAAGTATTACTACTCTCATTTTTTGTATAATGTATGATGTACAACGTAGAAAGTACATTTACTTTGTACTTAATACTTTTTACATTTTTATTGGTTATTAATTTTTAATTTATTCTGTAAAAAATACATTGTACATCATACTTTTTACATTTTACAATTCCCTATCTCGTTTTTAAAGTGATTAAGCAAATGATTGCCAGCATTACACCTAAGATTACCATTCGGTTTACGATTTTGCTTTCGTGGAAACCTTCTTTCTGATAATGATGATGAAGCGGTGACATTTTGAATAATCTATTGTTTTGGGCATATTCCAACCCGTATTTTCTTTTTCTGTATTTGAAAACCCAAACCTGTAGAATCACGGATAAAAGTTCTATCAGGAAAACGCCGCACAGAACTGGAATCAATAATTCTTTTCTAAGGATAATCGCCAAAACTGCAATCACACCACCAAGCATCAAACTTCCTGTGTCGCCCATAAAAACCTGCGCCGGATAAGTGTTGTACCAGAAAAATCCAATCACGGCTCCCACCAAAGCGAGGGCAAAAATGGTGGTTTCTCCCATATGCGGCAGGAACATAATATTCAGATAATCAGCGAAAATAATGTTACCGGACACATAAGCGAAAAAAGCTAAAGTCAGTAAAATGACAACACTTGTTCCGGCAGCTAAACCATCAATTCCGTCTGTAATGTTGGCACCATTGGAAACTGCGGTGACGATGAAAATAACAATCGGGATGAAAACAATCCAAGCCCATTCGTGCGCCTCAGCATCATCCATCCAAAATAAAATACCGCTGTAATCGAACTCATTGTTTTTTGTAAAAGGAACTGTAGAAACGGGAATCTTCTCGTCTTCCATAAAGTTTTTTTCCACATTATTTCGATTGATGACTGTTGCATCGGCATATTTTCTTTTAACCTCCACATCAGGATGGAAATACATTGTAACTCCGACAATTAAGCCTAAACCAACTTGTCCAATTACTTTGAATTTACCACTTAATCCGTCTTTATTTTTCTTAACTTTTTTGAGATAATCATCCAAGAAACCAATTGCTCCCATCCAAAGCACAGAAATAATCAGAAGCACAATGTAGATATTTGTGATTCTCGTGAATAGCAAAACCGGAATGATGGTCGCCAAAATGATAATCAAACCTCCCATCGTCGGCGTTCCTTCTTTCTGTTTCTGCCCTTCCAAACCAAGGTCTCTTACCAATTCTCCCATTTGTTTTTTTCTGAGGTAATTGATAATCTTTTTCCCGTAAGCCATCGCAATAATCAGCGAAAACAAAACTGCCATCGCCGCGCGGAACGAAATGTACTTAAACAAGTTCATCCCAGGAATGTGGATTCCGTGAGCGGTTAAATATTCGTATAGATAATATAGCATATTTTTCTATTTTCCCATTAATTGTAGTAGTTCTCTAATCGTTTCTTTGTCATCAAAATGATGTTTCACGCCGTTGATTTCCTGATAAGTCTCGTGGCCTTTTCCTGCAACGACAACGATATCCTTTGGTTCAGCGAACTTGATGGCCATTTTTATAGCTTCTCTTCTGTCTGGAATCGAAGTGTATTTGCTGAAATTCTGAGGCTGGATTCCTGCTTCAATTTCTTTAATGATTTGCGCTGGGTCTTCCGTTCTTGGATTGTCTGATGTGATGATTGCCAACGTAGATTTCTTTGTCGCAATGTCGCCCATTTCCGGACGTTTGGTTTTGTCTCTGTTGCCTCCGCAACCGAAAACGCAAATCAATCTTTCGTTTTTGGTCCTGATTTCATTGATGCTGTCCAAAACATTTTCCAACGCATCCGGCGTGTGAGAATAATCAACTACGAAGAAAATTCCGCCGTTGGATTTTATGGTTTCAAAACGTCCATTCACGCGCAGAAGAACTGAAATCGCTTGTAAAACCTCATCTTCATTCATTCCTAATTCTAAGGCAATTCCGTAAGCTAAAAGTAGATTTGAAGCGTTGAATTTTCCTGTTAATGTTGTCCAGAATTCTTTATTATTAAAATTCAACAACATTCCATTGAAGTCCACTTCCAGCACTTTTCCGTGGAAATCTGCCATTGTTTTCAAAGCAAAAGTTTTCTTTTTGGCTTTTGTATTTTGAAGCATTACCGAACCATTTTTATCATCCGCATTTGTGATAGCAATTGCAGAATCTTCCAACTCGTCGAAGAATCTTTTCTTTGCGTAGATATAATTCTGAAACGTTTTATGATAATCCAAATGGTCGTGCGTGATATTCGTAAAACCAGCCACTTTGAAATGTAATCCTTCGGTTCTGTTTTGAGAAATCCCGTGAGAACTGACTTCCATAAAAGCATATTCACAACCGATTTCAACTGCTTTCGCCAGCATTTGATTTAGTCTAATGACATCCGGCGTTGTGTGAGTTGAAGGGATGATTTCGTCTCCGATTCTATATTCAACAGTCGAAATCAAAGCAGATTGATATCCCAAAGTTTTGAAAATATCGAACAGCAAAGTCGTAACGGTCGTTTTTCCGTTGGTTCCTGTAACACCTATTAATTTTAATTTTTCAGAAGGATTTCCGTAAAAATTAGAAGCCAAATGTCCTAATGCTTTTGAAGAATCCTCAACTTTAATATAAGTCACCTCATCATTAATTTCAGAAGGCAATTCCTCACAAACAATTACTTTTGCACCTTTTTCAATGCTTTGCTTGATGTAAGAATGTCCATCTGAAACTGTTCCTTTCAATGCCACATACAAAGAATTTTCAACAACTTTTCTGCTGTCGAAAACCAATTCCGACACTTCGACTTCGCTGAGTGCAAGAGTTCCGATAGTTTCCAAGATTTGGATTCTTTGTAATAATTTTTCTAAATTCATTTAACCAATATTTCGGTGCTTAGCACCTCATTGTTATTATAATTCGTTTTTATTTCTACCAACATATCGCGACTTCGTCGCTCTTCATTAATTCTGAAGATTAAGATAAATCTTTTGGTTCTTTCCAATGTTTGCACCTTCCGCTGGAAATTGTCCTGTGATTTTTCCAACACCTTTGTAATCTACTCTGTAACCTAAATTTTCAAGTTGTGGAATCACATTTTTTCCAATCATCCCAATCAAATTCGGCATCGAATCTCTTGTGACATTCACCTTTACATTTGGTGCAGTCATTTTATTAAGGTTAACTTTATGCTCAACCAAAAGGTCTTTCTCAACATTCAGAGGTGTTTTCAGGAATGTTTTTCCTGCAATTTCTTTAAAAACAGGTGCTGAAACCGTTCCTCCGTAAAACCCTTTTGATACATCTGGCTGATTCACAACTACAATACACGTATATTTCGGATTATCAGCCGGATAAAATCCTGCAAATGACGCCTGATACTTCATTGGTCCAGCTTTCCAATATTCGAATCTTGCAGTTCCGGTTTTACCCGCAATTTTAAGATTCGGAGTATAGATACTCTTTGCCGTTCCTTTTTCAACCGCTTTTGTCAAAGCATTGGTCATCATTGTAATGGCCTTATCTGAAGCCATTTTTTTGACCATAATTTCAGGTTTCGCTTCGTAAAGAACTTTTCCATCTTTCATTATTTTATCAATGAAAAGCGGTTTTACCATTTTACCTTTGTTCGCAACTCCGTTATAGAAAGCCACCAATTGCAACAATGGAAAACTTGATGAATATCCATAACCTAATGAAGCCAAAGTCGCTTTGTTCCAACGTTTGCTTTGAGGTGTTTGAATCGATGGTTTTGCAATTCCGGGTAATTCAATCTGCATTTTATCAAACATCTTCCAACGTTTCAAATGGTCTATGAAAACCTGAGGCTTATCAGCGTAATGTGCTGTAATTAATTTTGCAGCTCCAACGTTACTTGATTTCGCTAAAACATCGCTAACATCATAAGTTCCTCCACCGTGACCGTCTGTAATTCTTTGTCCTGCGTAAGTCCAGATTCCGTTTCCGATGTTGACTTTCGTATTTTCATCAATAAAACCATCATCCATCGCCGCCAAAAGTGAAACGGTCTTGAATGTAGAACCTGGTTCCTGAGCATCTTTTACGGTATAATTGTAAGCATCCACATAGATTCCCGGCTCGGTTCTTCTAAGGTTGACCATTGCTCGGATTTTCCCAGTTTCAACTTCCATTACAACCACACTTCCGTGATTTGCATCGAATTTGATTAGTTGATTTTCCAATGCCGAATGTGCAATATCCTGAATTCTCAAATCCAAAGTTGTATAAACATCCTGTCCATCAACAGGCTCCTGAACTTTCCAATAATCGATTGGCTTCCATTGTGTAGAAGTAATTTTCTGCTCCAAACGTTTCCCATCAATCCCTGTTAAGAATTTGCTGAAAGCGCCTTCCAAACCAGATTTTGATTCGCCGTTATCAGCTCCGATTGTTCCAGCTCCGATTTGAGTTGTTGCCAATTCTCTTCGGAAATTTCTTTCTACGATGAAACCGCCTTTGTTTTTACCTTTTTTGAAAATCGGGAATTCTCGAATCCTATCGTATTCATCGAAATCAAGACCTTTTGCCAAAAGATAATATTGATTATTTTTTTTGTTCTGTGCATCCAGTTTTGCTCGGAAGTAACTTCTTGGTTTATCGAACATTTTGCTGAGAGAATCTGTCAAAGCGCCAATATTATTGGAATAGATTGTATCTCTCATCGATTTGAAATCCAGATAGATATCGTAACGCATCACCGTTGTCGCCAAAATAGAGCCATCAGAAGCGAAAAGGTTTCCACGAGCAGCCTTTAAAGTTGCTTCGCGGTAGTTTTTGCTGATGTAATTATTTTCGAATTCTTCAACATTGGTATTCTGAAGAATGAGAATTCTCGTTAAAAAAATGACAAACAAAATGAAAGCTCCCAATACAAAAAGGTAGCCCCACTTCAACGCATTGGAACGTTTTTTTTCGTAATTGTTATTTGGTTGCTTTATCATCTGTGCTGTCAACTTTTATCAATAATTTCATCGGGTGGCTTTCCAAACTCACCAAAGAATCCTGAACCATTTCTTTTCCCAGCTCGGATTCCATTCTAATTTTTATCAGTCTGCTTTGTGCGTAAGCATTTCGCGACTTGTATTCTTCTGTCTCTTCTTTAAGCTTGTTAACGTGTTCAATCTTTTTGTTAACCAAGTGGTTACTGTAAATCATCACCATCAACAACCCAAAAATGAACAAGAAATATTTGTAATGCGCTTTTACCTCATCACGGTTAAGAAAGTTTCCTTTTATGATATCCATAAAAGTGAGTTTCTTCTGTCTGTTCTGAGTTAATTTTGCCAACTTATGTTATAGATGCTAATTGATTAATGATAATTGATAAAGGCGATGAATTAAAATCATTCATCATTTATCAATTATCAACTATAATTTTGTTCCTATTCTCATTTTCGCACTTCTTGCACGCGAGTTTTCTTCAATTTCTTTATCATCCGGAATAATTGCTTTAGTTTTCAATAATTCAAAAGCTTTCGCATAATTTCCGTAAATATCACGTTGAGGCTCACCTTCAAACATTCCATTCTTCAAAAATCGTTTTACCAACCTATCTTCTAAAGAATGATAAGAAATCACAACTAATCTTCCTTCAACTTTCAAAATTTTGTAAGACTGAACCAACATTTCTTTTAAGACCTCCAATTCTTGATTTACTTCAATTCGGATTGCCTGAAAAACCTGAGCAAAAAATTTATTCTGCTTAAAAGCCGGAATATAACTGAAGAGATTTTTCAAATCCTCAGTTGTATTGATTTTTTTTGTTTTTCTGTGATGAACGATTTCTCTTGCCAATTTTCGAGATTCTCTCAATTCCCCATATTGGTAAAAGATATTAGCAAGGTCTTCTTCTTCATAATCATTGATGATTTTTTTAGCATCCAAACCTTGCATTACATTCATTCTCATATCAAGAGGCGCATTGCTTCTCGTAGAAAATCCGCGCTCCGCTTCATCAAACTGATGAGAAGAAACACCCAAATCCGCTAAAATCCCGTCAACGTGAGAAATCCCATAAGCCAACATCGAGTTTTCCAAAAACCTGAAATTCTGATTCACCAAAGTAAATCTCGGGTCATCAATTGCATTTTTCAACGCATCCAAATCTTGGTCAAAAGAAAACAACCTTCCTTTTTCGGAAAGCCTTCTTAAAATTTCTCTTGAGTGACCACCACCACCAAAAGTACAATCCACGTAAACACCGTCCGGATTGGTTACCAGAGCGTCTACGCTTTCTTTTAATAAAACTGGATTATGATACATTGTCTTTATAATTGATGAATGATGATTGATAAATGATTTAATAATCGGTTTCAGAACCTATTAATTATTCTTTCTTAATTATTAATTTGATTCCTCGGAATCAAGATTTCCCATTACATCCTCTGCAAGATTGGCGAAATCAGATTCGCTGACAGAAATGACTTGTTCGTAAGAATCCTTGTCCCAAATCTCGAATAACTCGCCCGCGCTTGTAATTACAATTTCTTTACTAAGATTAGCATACTGCGTCAAGTCTTTGCTGATTTGAAGACGACCTACATTGTCCATCTCCACGGTTTTGACTCCCGCCGTAAACATCCTGATGAAATCTGCATTTTTCTTGATAAATCGGTTGAGACCGTTTATTTTTGCCATCAGTTTTTCCCAAGGCTTCATTGGATAGACCTCAAGACACTTCTGAAACACCGAACGCTTTATCACAAATGGCTCATCTGCAAAATGTTCCATCTGCTTCGTAAGCGAAGCAGGCAGTTTGATGCGCCCTTTGTCATCTATTTTGCACTCGTATGTTCCAATGAAGTTTTTCATTTGGAGCAAATTTATATAAAAATCTACCACATTTTACCACTTTCGCCCACTTTTATACTTAATGTTTATAACTTTTTGGTTTCAGAGCTTTATTGGCTAATGATTTGATTTAAAATCAATTAAAATGAATTATTGCGAAAACCCTTATTATAAAGCCTTTGCAATGAATGATTTAAAAAATTCGGTTAGAAATGTTTCATTATTTAAAATGATTCTAACTAAAATTTCAAATTAACTATATTTGTTATTATGAATTATTTAGAAGCACTTAACTGGCGATATTCTGTGAAAAAATTTGACAGAAGGAAGATTTCTTCTGAAAAACTGAATAATATTCTGGAAGCAGGGCGACTGTCTGTCAGTTCATTAGGATTACAGCCTTATCATTTGTTGGTGGTGGAAAATGATGAGACAATTCAGAAATTGATTCCGGCTTTTTATAACCCTTCACAAATATCGACTTGTTCGCACCTGATTGCATTGGTCACAAAAACACATATTAATAAGGAGTATGTTGATAATTATTTTGGACATATTATTAATGAGCGTGGCGTGACTTTGGAACAATTGTCGACTTTTAGAAATAACATTAATCTTTTCTTAGAAAATTATACCCAGAAAGAACTGGAAAGTTGGTCCGAAAAACAGAGCTATATTGTTCTTGGTTCATTGATAATGGCTTCTGCCGAAGAAGAAATCGACACTTGTCCAATGGAAGGCTTCAAAGCTGATATTTTAGAAGACGTTCTGAAAATCGATAAAGAACACGAAAAAATTGCTGTTGTTCTGGCGCTTGGCTACAGAGCAGAAGATGATATTTTTCAGAATTTTAAAAAAGTGAGAAAACCTGCGGATAAGTTCATCAAATTCTTTTAACTTTATTCTTTTGAATTTTCTCAGATGCTGAGAATTATTAATTCTTATTTATGATAAAAACAGACGTTCTTGTAATTGGTTCCGGAATCTCAGGCTTATCTTATGCCATTAAAATTGCCGAACAATTACCTGAAACTAAAATAACAATCGTTACAAAATCCAACGAGGACGAAAGCAATACCAAGTATGCACAAGGCGGATTGGCAGTCGTAACGGATTTTTCTAAAGATAATTTTCAAAAGCATATCGACGATACTTTACGAGCCGGAGATTACATCAATGACCCGGAGATTGTCAAAATCGTGGTTGAAGAAGCACCTCATCGTTTTAATGAAATTGTGGAATGGGGCGCAAAATTTGACCAAGAAAAAGGAAAATATTCATTAGGAAGAGAAGGCGGACATACCGAAAACAGGATTGTCCATCATAAAGACATTACAGGTTTTGAAATTGAAAGAGCACTTCTTGAAACTATTAGAAACTCTCCAAATATCGAAATGCTCCCTCATCATTATGTTATTGATTTGATAACACAACACCACGTTCCAGGGAAAGAATTGGACAAAGGAAATATCAATGCTTACGGTGCTTATATTCTTGATGAGCAGAATAAAAAAATCAAAAAAATCACTTCGAAAATTACTTTAGTTGCAACAGGAGGAGCCGGACACGTTTACAAAAACACAACCAATCCAATCATTGCGACAGGAGACGGGATAGCCTTTGTTCACAGAGCGCAAGGGAAAGTTTCCAATATGCAATATTATCAGTTTCACCCAACGGCGATGTACTCTAAAAGAGACGGAATGCTATTTTTGATCTCAGAAGCTGTTCGTGGAGACGGTGCAAAACTCCGTACCAAAAACGGAAAACCATTTATGCAGAAATATGATGAGCGCGAAGAATTAGCTTCCCGTGACATCGTTGCAAGAGGAATTGATAATGAACTGAAAATCAGCGGAGACGACTATGTTGGTTTAGACTGCCGAGAAATGGACAGAGAAAAATTCATCAATCACTTTCCAAATATCTATCAAAAATGTCTGGATGAAGGAATCGACCCTTTCAAAGAATTGATTCCTGTGGTTCCGGCTTGTCATTACTTGATGGGCGGAATTGATACAGATAAATACGGACAATCTTCTATCAAAAATCTTTTCGCTGTTGGAGAATGTACCAATTCTGGACTTCACGGCGCGAATCGTTTAGCTTCGAATTCTTTATTAGAAGGTTTGGTCTTTGGTCACAATGCGGCGATGAAAACAGTTGAATTGTTGAAAGAAAATGATTTCAATTTCGATGACCTGAAAGCCGTTCCGGAATGGAACGAGGAAGGAATGAAAATGATGGACGAAATGGTTCTCGTAACTTACCTCAGAAAACAACTCCAGGAAATGATGAGTGATTTGGTTGCGATTGTAAGAAGTAATGCAAGGCTAGAATTGGCGAAGAAAAAACAACGCGAAATTTATGAAGCTGTAACGGAACTTTATAATTATTCCATACTTTCGCCACAGCTTTCGGAATTGAGGAATCTTGTGAATGTTTCTTACCTTATCATCAAGCATTCTCTCGAAATGAAAGAAAATAAAGGCGCATTTTACAATAAGGATTTGGCCACGAAACCGCTTTTGATCAATGAGTAATGACGGTGATTAAATATATTTTTCTGATTGGATTTCTTATCATCATTTCTTGTAATTCTTCGAAACAAGAAACCGATAAAAATTCGCTGGAAACAGAAAACTTTATCAACAACAATCTCAACTCACATCCCGGCAAACCCTTTTTTACTTTTGATGCCGTTGATTATTATAAAAATGACATCGATGAGAACACGGCAATGAATCTTCTGAATTATCGACCAACATCATTAGATTCAATAAGATATAATTTAATCATCGACGAAACTTCAGAAAATATCAGTAATGAATACTTTATAAACAACCTTACAAAAGCAGGCTTCAACAAGACAGAAATTAAGTCTGAAGATTTTCAGAAACTTGCTGCCCTATTTTCCGAACAGCACCAACGTGAGGAAATTTATTTTGCCTGTATTCCAATCTTTAGAGATATATTAGTATTCAAGAAAAATGAGAAGGTAATTGGCGTTGCAAAAATCTGTTTCGGTTGCAATCGAAATAAAATTATTGCAAGCAAAGCAAATACTTCCAATTTTGGACAAGGGAAAGATTACGAATTACTTTCCTTGATCCTTAACAACTACAAGAATAAAAATTAACAAATGAAAAGACCAGCATACGCCAGCGACAAAGTTTTAAAAGAATTCATAAGAACTGCTTTGGAAGAAGACATTCAAAATGGCGACCATTCTACGCTCTCTACGATTCCGAAGGATTTGGAACAGAAGGCTCAACTTATTGTAAAAGAGAATTGCATTCTGGCAGGAGTGGAATTGGCGGAAATTATTTTCAAGAACTTTGATAAAAATCTCAGTGTTGAAGTCTTTATTAAAGATGGAGAATCCGCTAAGAAAGGGGATGTTGCATTTATCGTTTCAGGAAAAGCCAGATCTATTCTTTCAACAGAAAGGTTGGTTCTTAACTGCATGCAAAGAATGAGCGGCATTGCAACGATGACTCATGATTGGGATTCCCGATTAGTGGGAACTAAAACTAAACTTCTTGACACCAGAAAAACAACACCTAATTTCCGAGTTTGTGAAAAATGGGCAGTGGCAATAGGTGGCGGAACCAATCACAGATATGGACTTTATGATATGATAATGCTGAAAGACAATCATATCGACTATAATGGAAGTATTACCAATGCTGTGAAGATGGCGAAAGATTATGTCAAGAAAAATAAGTTAAAACTTAAGATTGAAGTGGAAACCCGTAATCTAGAAGAAGTTGAGGAAGCTGTAAAATCAGGGGCAGACAGAATTATGTTTGACAATATGGATGTCGAAACAATGACCAAAGCTGTAAAGATTGTCAATAAAAAATCAGAAACCGAAGCTTCGGGTGGAATTACACGTGAGGTGTTAAATTCGGTAGCGAAAACTGGTGTTGATTTTATCTCAGCGGGCGCAATTACTCATTCTTCAAACAATATAGACCTGAGTCTCAAGGCATTAAAAATTTAACACTATATTAACAGAACATATTAATTTTTTTAAGACTTTTGTGACATAAATCTTAAAAAAATGAAAATGTTATCGAAAAAACCAGCATTAGTCTTTATGCTGACAATGAGTACGGCAAGTTTTTACTATGCTCAATCTACTCAAGATACACTGTCAAAAACAAACGACATAGAACAAGTCGTGATCGCAGGTGTTGCAGATCTTGCAAAAGATAGAAAGACACCTGTAGCTGTTTCTACTATCAAAGAGGCTCAAATCGTAGAAAGACTTGGTAACCAAGAATTTCCTGAAATTTTGAAATCAACACCCTCTATCTATGCTGTAAAAGGTGGTGGTGGTTTTGGAGATGCAACTATGAAAATCCGTGGCTTTGACACTAATAATACGGCAGTTATGGTTAATGGTGTTCCTATAAACGGAATGGAAGATGGTGCCGTATATTGGAGTAACTGGTTAGGTCTTTCGGACGTAACTTCTGCGATGCAGATACAGAGAGGTCTAGGTTCTTCAAAATTAGCAATTGCTTCCGTTGGAGGAACAGTCAATATCATAACAAGAGCTTCTGATAAAAAAAGAGAAGGCAATGTAACAGTAGGTGTTGGTAACGATGGTTATCTTAAAACTTTATTTTCTTATAATACTGGAAAATCTGCAAATGGCTGGTCTACTTCATTCTTAATGTCAAGAACTGCAGGAAATACTTATATCGACGCTTCTGAATTTGAAGCTTATAATTACTACTTTGCATTAGGTTATCAAAAAGGAAATCATGATTTCCAATTTACTTTAACTGGTGCACCACAATGGCATATGCAAAACTTCCAAAGTAGGATATCTGATTTTATTAAATATGGAAATGGCGTAGATGAACCCAACAGAAGATACAACCCTAACTGGGGTTATCTGAATGGTGAAGTAATGTCTCAGTCTATAAACTTCTACAGCAAACCCGTTGCATCTATCAACTGGGATTGGAAGTTGTCCGAAAGCTCAAAACTATCAACTGTAGCTTATGCCTCTTGGGGTAGAGGTGGCGGAAGCGGTGTAATTGGAAGCATCAATGGAAACAACATTAATAGCGCAAAACTAAAAGATGCTAATGGTAACATTAGATTTGATGACATCGTGGCTTGGAATCAAGGTGCTGTAATTCCTGCATTCACAAATTCTGCTGGAACTGCCGCTCCTGCAAATCCAACTCCAGGTACTGCAACCAGAACAAACGGTCTTGTAAGAAGAGCAAGTATCAATTCTCACGACTGGTACGGATTATTATCTAATTTCCAACATAAAATCAATGATAACTGGAATTTTTCTGCTGGAATTGATTTAAGATATTATTATGGTTATCATCCAGGTGTAATTACAGATTTCTGGGGGAATTCAAAGTATGTTGAGAAAGACAACATGAATGAGCTTCCAAATGGACACGATGTAACAATAGCTCAAAGTACATCTCCTTCTGCCAATCCTTTTGCCGCTGCAGTAAAAGACAAAAGCCAAATTGCTTACAGAAATTATGATGGAGAAGTTCTTTGGGGAGGGGTTTTTGGACAGTTAGAATATTCTAATGAAAATTTATCTGCATTTATCCAAGGATCTGCTTCTGAGCAAGGTTATAAAAGAATTGACAATTGGTTAAAAAATGGAACCATCCAACAAGGTCAGGCTGTGAATCAAAAAACAGATACTAAATTTCTTTTCGGATTTAATACAAAAGCTGGTATCAACTATAATATCAATGAGCAACACAATGTATTTGCAAACGTAGGATATTATGAAAAACAGCCTTTATTTAATTCTGTTTACAACTCTCCGCTTGCTCCTGCTTCTGGGAATAATCCATTAATTAATACTAATGACGGTAGAGCAACCGGTAATCAGCAAATTGTAAATCCATTATTAACAAATGAGAAAATTGCATCAGCAGAATTAGGTTACGGTTTCAGAAGTGGTATTTTCAATGCAAATGTAAACTTATACTACACTTCTTGGAAAGATAGATACAACAGATTTACAGGACTTGTTGTTCCTATTAATCCTAGTTTGCCAGCAACCGGAGCAAACCTTTACAATAGACCATTCGCAAACTTAACAGGTATTCATGAAATACATATGGGGGTTGAATTCGAGGGTACAATAAAAGCTACAGATTATCTATCATTCAACACCATGATTTCTGTTGGAGACTGGAAATATAAAGGGAATGCAACCGGAAACCTTTATGATGAAAATGGAACACCTATTTCTTTGAATGGTAAAACTGACGTAATATTTGCATTAGATAAAGTTAAAGTTTCTGACGCTGCACAAACTACTGTAGCTTTAGGATTCACAGTAAAACCATTGAAAAACCTAAGTGTTTTCGGAAACTGGAACTATTATGATAATTATTATGGAGTAATCAATTTCAGTGATATTGCTATTACTAAAGCTGATGGTTCAATTAGTAATAATGGTAAAAAAGGAGCATTAGAATATCCTAGCTATAACTTGTTTGATGTAGGTTTATCTTATGGAATTAATCTTAATAATGGTCACAAAATTGTTTTGACAGGTAATGTTTATAACTTACTTGACACAACTTATATTTCTGATGGTAAAACATCTACCCACGTTAAAGATATTTCTGATTTTACACCAACCTCAACACAGACTGCACAACAGCAATATGATGCTTACATCAATAACCCTTTGAACTTCTACAAAGGAATTGATACAAGTAATCAAGTTTACTTCGGTTTCGGAAGAACATGGGCAGCTTCTATCTCTTATAAATTCTAAATATTAGATTAATATTTAATTATACCCAAATCCCGGCTATCTGTCGGGATTTTTCTATCTTTGTCAATCAAAAATCTGAATATGGACTTTTTTAAAATTTTTCTTAGCGCTCACAAAGGTTTCGCATACTTAGAGCTAGCACTTGTAGCTGCATTTTTAGTATTCTTATTAATCACAATGTTTGGCTATAGTGGCAGAATTTCTAAAGCATTAAAAAAAGTGACTTTGTTTACAATGATCTTTTTTCACGTTCAATTTTTAGTCGGTGTATGTTTATTGTTCATTTTTTCACCAGGATTCAAAGCTGCTATAGATGCAGGGACATTGATGAAAGACCCTTACTCAAGATTTCAATACGTAGAACATCCTTTCTCTATGTTAATCGCAGCAGTATTAATGACAATCATCAATAAAAAATTCAAAACAACCGAAAAACTGACTATTCCTATTATGTCATTAGGATTGGTTGCAATTGCGTTATTCGTTTTTGCATTCCCTTGGGCAAGAGTTTTCGGATAAATATTTAACAATTTAATTAATCAAAAAACAATGAAAGTAGCTGTAGTAGGCGCAACCGGAATGGTTGGACAAGTTATGCTGAAAGTTTTGGAGGAGAGAAATCTTCCAATTACTGAACTGATTCCCGTAGCATCAGAGAGATCTGTTGGAAATAAGGTCAAATTCAAGGACAAGGAATTCACTATCGTTAGCATGAACGACGCTATTGCAGTCAAACCCGAGATCGCTATTTTTTCAGCAGGCGGTGGAACATCTTTGGAGTTTGCTCCAAAATTCGCTGAGGTTGGAACAGTAGTGATCGATAACTCATCGGCTTGGAGAATGGATCCGACTAAGAAATTGGTTGTTCCTGAGATCAATGCGAACGTTTTGACAAAAGAAGACAAAATCATTGCTAATCCCAATTGTTCTACAATCCAGTTGGTAATGGTTCTTCATCCGTTGAATCAGAAATATGATATCAAAAGGGTTATTGTTTCAACTTACCAATCTGTTACCGGAACCGGAAAAGCAGCTGTTGATCAACTAAATTCTGAAATCAAAGGCGAAAATCCTGAGAAAGTTTATCCTTATCAAATTTTCAAAAATGCATTGCCACATTGCGATGTTTTTGCGGATGATGATTATACTAAGGAAGAAATCAAATTGATGAAAGAGCCTAAGAAAATTATGGGCGATGATACTTTCAATTTGACGGCAACTGCAGTAAGAGTTCCTGTACAAGGTGGACATTCTGAAAGCGTAAATATCGAGTTTGAAAACGAATTTGATTTGGAAGAAGTAAGAAAAATTCTTTCTGAAACACCAGGAGTCGTTCTTCAGGATAACGTTAAAAATAACGAATATCCAATGCCTTTATACTCTGAAGGAAAAGATGATGTTTTTGTCGGAAGAATCAGACGAGATCTTTCGCAACCGAAAACGCTCAACCTTTGGATTGTAGCAGACAATCTCCGAAAGGGCGCTGCTACCAACGCAGTTCAGATTGCAGAGTACCTAGTAGCAAATAACTTAGTTTAAACTAACAAAATCTAAAGAATCTTCGAAATTTCGAAGATTCTTTTTTTAGCAATGAAAACAAATAAAAAAAACAATTCTAGTCTCGCTTTTCAAAAATGGATCGCTGTTGTTGGCATTATTCTATTCGTAGGGAAATTAGTTGCATGGAAACTAACAAATTCTGACGCAGTTTTCTCCGACGCCATGGAAAGCATCGTGAATGTCATCAGTGCTTTTTTGGGACTTTATTCTTTATACTTAGCTTCGAAACCGAGAGATGAGAATCATCCTTACGGACATGGAAAAGTGGAGTTTGTCACATCGGCTATAGAAGGCTCTCTGATCAGCATTGCCGGTTTGATGATTATTTATGAAGGAACCAACAGTTTGATATCCGGAAAAGTTCTTAGCAAGTTGGATTTAGGGATTTGGATTATCGCTGCAACTGCAATTATTAATTATATCTTGGGCTATATCTCGATTCAGAAAGGGAAAATAGAAAACTCAATTGTTTTGATATCCTCCGGGAAACATCTTCAGTCTGATACAATTACAACTTTGGGTGTTGTAGTCAGTTTAGTATTAGTTTATTTCACAAAAATTGTTTGGATAGACTCTGTAGTTGCTTTGTTCTTTGGATTCTATATAATTGTAATCGGCTACAAAATCATTAGAAAATCTCTGAGTGGAATAATGGATGAAGCCGATCCCGAAATGTTGGAAAGATTGGCAAGCTTCCTCAATGAGAACAGAAAACCAGAATGGATTGATGTTCACAATATGAAAATCCAGCAATTTGGAAGCCGACTTCATATAGATGCACACATCACTTTACCTTGGTATTTTGAACTAAGAACTGCTCACGATGAGATGGAGGAAGTCATTAAATTAATCGCCAAAAACACCGACAGAAAAGTAGAATTCAATTTTCATATGGACGATTGCAAACCGACTTCCTGTGCTATTTGCCAAATTGAAAACTGTCCAGTTCGCCAACATGCTTTTACAAAAAAGATTGATTGGAATGGCGAGAATATTTCACAGCCGGATAAACATACTTTAGATAATCAACTCTGAATCATCTTTTTACGATAATAAAAAATCGGAACAAGCAAAACAAGTGTCAGTGGTTGAATCACAAATCTTCTCACATAAAATGAGAAAAGATAACCAAAGTCAAACTCATCATAAATGCAGAAGAGATAAATTGGAAATACGATTGCGAAAACCAAAAGAATCAAGATAAAAGCCTGCTTTGTCCATTCTTTATTTTGGAAAAGAAAATGGATAATTACCAACGAGAAAAAGGCGTTTAAACCAAATCTAAAAAGATAACTTATAATTAATTTCCCCCAAACAAAATCTGGAAAAATTTCATTTGGATTAGCTGTTTTGAAGAAACGTAAAAAAGGATCATAGAAAAGTTTATCTTCTAATCCGCGTATCCCGATTAATCCTAAAACGCCTGACAAAACTAAAACCCACTTTAGTATTTTAGGCAATTTTATGGATTGCAAAAGTGAAATGTGAACAATCATTTTTACAAAAATTTAAATTCTTTGATAGATTAATAGCATTATGAAATTCTCAATCCAAAGATTGAATAAGTCTAAATTCATTATTTACTTACGAGAGTAAATGAATGCTATAAAACGAAGTGTTGGATATTAGAATCAGTTCGATTCTGTAAAGCGCTGTGGAAAATCCCAGCTTGGATAATAAATTTATTTTTCATTGTTTCTCGTGTGTTAGACGACAAAATTACAAAAATAAATATTGTTAATCGCTAATAATCAACAATTAAAGTCAAAAAAATTAAAATTCTTTAATGATAATTAAGATTTATCTGTTTTTTTTAAAGCAAAAACCTGAATCCAGACTAACCAAAGAATAATTACACCGCCATAGATAATCGCAGGAAAAAGGTAATCGTGGCCAATTTTTTCGTACTGAGGGTATTTTAAGAAAATGATATTTAGTAAAACAATTCTGGAAATATTAAGGATATGAAGTAAAATAATTCCTGCGACGGCAAACAGAAATGTTTTTGCACCTTTATAAAAAGCAAAAACAAAAGCCGTAAATAAGATTGCGACCGAGAAAACATTACAACCTTCTACCATTCTGGTTGTGAACTTCCCGGATGTTTGAAACAAGACACTATGCAATTTCAAACTATCTACCAAAACAGTTGGGAAGCCTAATGCATTTTGCAGAGAAGCGACTTGTTTAGCTACCCATCTTGTAAAAGGATCTACCACTTCGTTTTCATATGAGTTAAGATAGAATTGATAGAGCAATACCAGAACGATATAGATAACAACGAATCTTAACAGAATTTTCAGAACGGGTAAAAAATCTTTCATTTGTGGGTGTTTATTTTTTAAGGTCAATTGAAATCACACTTTATTTTTATAAAATTCTAAGTTTGTGATTTTAAAGCGTAAAATTACAATTTTTAGCGAATCAAAATCTATTATTAATTAACTTTGTTCTATGCAGGAACATCAGGATTTTTTCAAAGAATTTTTGGGCAAGAACCCAGATTCTTTTATTACTCTTCCACAAAGTGGCTCTTCCAGAATCAATTATATCGGGAGTTTTGAAGACCAAAAATATGTGATTACTTACAACGAGAATATTCGGGAGAATGAAGCTTTTTTCTATTTTTCCGAGTTATTTCAAAGTCTACAACTTAATACGCCGAAGGTTTTTAAAATCAATTTTGAAAGAGATTTATATGTTCAGGAGTTTTTGGGAAACAAAACGCTTTCGGAAGTTATTGCTGAGGAAGGATCTTCTGACCGAGTAAAGAATCTGGTCAAAAAAAGTCTGGAGAATTTGTTTGAACTGCAGTCCAAAACTTTGGGAAAAGTAGATTTCAAAAAAAGTTTTGAGTATGAAAGTTATGATGATTTACCAATTACGCACGATCTTTATTACTTCAAAAATTTCTTAATTGATGTTTTGGAGATTGAATATCACAAATCGACTTTGCTGAAGGAATTCAAAATTATTTCTGAGTTGATTCAGAAGTTGGAGCCAAAGACCTTGATGATTCGGGATTTCCAGTCCAGGAATATTTTGGTGGATGAGAATGATGAGGTTTTCTTTATCGATTATCAATCGGCAATGGAAGGTCCTGCGACTTATGACGTGATCTCTTTTCTTTATCAGGCTAAAGCTAATTTCCCTAATAATTTTAAAGAAGAAATGCTTGATTATTATGTATCATTCTGGGAAAAGGCTTCTGACAAAGAAGCTCTGAAAGAATCTTTTGATTGTATGAAAATGATGCGTTTTCTGCAGGTTTTAGGTGCTTATGGGTTCCGTGGGTTGATACAGAGAAAAAAACATTTTTTAGCAAGCTTACTTCAAGGAATTAATAACATTTATGAACTGAATCAAACGTGGAATGAGATTGCTCTACAGTTTCCTGAATTGTATTTTATCATTCTAAGATTAAAAAGCAAAGAAGTGCAATCTAAGATTGAGGAATTGATTATTGATTAAGGCTTAGCAGCTTCTCTCTGACATTGATTGACAAATATTGTTAAGACGACAAATGCCCTAGCCCCGATTGCAGCGGTTACCCCGCAACAAGCCTTGGGAAAAGTTTTGGCGTGAGGAGTATGAGCGGAAAGCGGGAAATAGCTCCTAAGTAATTTTTTTAGATTACTTCGCTTCGTTCGCAATGACAAATAAAAAACCTCAGAAGCAATTCTGAGGTTTTTTCTGAATATTTTCAGTCTCTCTAATTATTTAATACAGTTAATGCATTTTCTTTTACAACTCGCTTAGCGAATCTGAATTTTGGGCCCCAATAGTTATCGTCTAGTGAAGAAACCATTACACCTTTAGATGTTGCGGCGTGAATAAACTTCACTTCACCTTCTGGTGTTACATCTTCCACGATTCCTACGTGAGAGATTCTGCTGCCTCTGTGTGAGAAAAACACCAAATCTCCTTTCTGAAGTTCTGTTTTTTCTACAGAATCGCCTTCTTGGGACTGTTGAGCTGCTACTCTTGGAAGGTCCATCCCAGCTGCTGCACCAAAAACTGACAATACGAATGCTGAACAATCTATTCCGCTTCTGGAAGTTCCCCCGAATCTGTATGGTGTTCCGAGATAACTTTCAGCTTCGGATAAGATATTGTCAATCGTATTGCTGTGTCTGATTGCATTTTCTATCGCTGACCTTTTGATAACATCGTTTGTATTAGCAATAGATGCTAAAACTTGTTGTCCTTTGTTGTTTGATTTGTTGGTTACGGGTTTTACGTTTACATCCAACGATGCAAATTTGGCATCAGTTTTGTATGTTTGATTGTTAGAAACCACATAGTTAGAAACACAAGACTGAAGTGTAAAAAACGTGGTCACAAATAAGATATAAACTAGAACTCTTTTCTTCATATATATTTAATTATTTGTGTTAAACTTTAGGTTGGTATTTTGTGATTGCATAGCAAAAATAGCCATTACCGTTTAAAGGGTCTTCCAATTCAAACTGAGAGACTTTTAGTTTAACATATTTTAACAGTCTTTTTAAGAATGTTAAAAAAAAATAAACCGCAAAGCCTTTATTTGGGCATTGCGGTTTTATTTTTAGTTAAGATTCTTTAACTTTTTTGTAGATATTTATCTAGTGAAGAGTAATTCTCTATATTTTGTCATTGGCCAAAGCTCATCATCAACCATCATTTCCAGAGCATCAGAAGCCTCTCTGATGTTGCCAAATAAAGGGATAACTTTGGTGCAATATTCCTCTGCTTGTTTTTGACTTCCTGATGTATTTTTAGCTTTTTCTTTAGCTGCCAAAAGTTCGTCAACTCCAACTTTGATTTGGGAAACATTTCCGGAAATATCAGAAATCAATGCCAATTGTTCTTTTGCCAAAGTCTTGAATTCTTTGTCTCCGAAGATTTCTTTCAATCCTTTAACGTTCTCAATCAATCTGTTTTGATAATTAAGCGCCGCAGGAATGATGTGGTTTCTTGCAATATCTGCCAAAACTCTAGCTTCGATATCAATTACTGTTGAGTATTTTTCTAACTTGATTTCGTTTCTAGCTTCGAATTCTCTGTGGGAATAGATTCCTAATTCCTCGTAAAGCTCAACGAATTTTTGGTCTAATTCCATTTTAAGAGCTTCCGGAGTTGTCTTCAAATTGTTAAGACCTCTTTTCTTAGCTTCTTTGGCCCAATCGTCAGAATAACCGTCACCTTCGAACATAATGCTTTTGGATTGCTTGATGTATTCTCTCAAAACATTGAAAATTGCTTCGTCTTTTTTAAGACCTGTTTCAATCAAAGCATCAACTTCAGTTTTGAAGGTTTTTAATTGTTTAGCCGCAATTACGTTCATTACAGTCATTACTTCCGCACAGTTTGCAGAAGAGCCCACCGCTCTGATTTCGAATTTGTTTCCTGTAAAGGCAAAAGGCGAAGTTCTGTTTCTATCGGTATTATCTAAAAGAATTTCAGGAATTTTTCCAACAACATTCAGTTTCAACTCCGTTTTTTCTTCAGGAGATAATTTTCCGTCTGTTACTTTTTCCAATTCTTCCAAAACGCCGAACAATTGACTTCCTATGAATGCTGAAATGATTGCCGGTGGCGCTTCATTAGCTCCCAATCTGTGGTCGTTGCTTGCAGATGCAATACTTGCTCTCAACAAATCCGCATAATCGTGAACCGCTTTCAAAGTATTAACAAAGAAAGTCAGGAACTGAAGGTTTTTCTTTGGATTTTTACCCGGACTCAAAAGGTTTTCGCCTGTATCTGTTCCCAAAGACCAGTTGTTATGTTTTCCACTTCCGTTGACACCTGCAAATGGTTTTTCGTGAAATAAAATATGGAAGTGATGCTTGTGCGCAATTCTTGCCATAATATCCATTAATAATGAATTGTGGTCCACTGCAACATTTGCTTCTTCGAACATTGGCGCCAATTCGAATTGGTTAGGTGCAACCTCGTTGTGACGCGTTGTTACAGGAATTCCTAACTTCATACATTCGATTTCCAACTCCTTCATATAATTCATCACTCTTGTAGGAATCGAACCAAAATAATGGTCATCCAACTGTTGTCCTTTTGCAGGAGAATGTCCTAGTAAAGTTTTTCCTGTTAAAACCAAATCTGGTCTTGATTGATACAAAGCTGTATCTACCAAGAAATATTCTTGTTCCCAACCTAGAGTTGGAGAAACTTTTGTTACATTTTTATCGAAGTAAGACTTGCAGACATCCGTTGCTGCTTCATCAACCGCATTCAAAGCTCTTAATAAAGGTGCTTTATAATCTAAAGTTTCGCCAGTATAAGAAATGAAAATCGAAGGAATACAAAGTGTAGTTCCCATAATGAAAGCCGGAGAAGTTGGATCCCAAGCAGTATAACCTCTAGCTTCAAACGTATTTCTGATTCCACCATTTGGGAAAGAAGAAGCATCTGGCTCTTGCTGAATCAATAACGCTCCGCTAAATCTCTCGATTGCTCTACCGCCTTCGATTGGCGTGAAGAAAGAATCGTGTTTCTCAGCAGTTGCGCCTGTCAAAGGTTGGAACCAGTGTGTGTAGTGTGTTGCGCCTTTGGACATTGCCCAATCTTTCATCGCAACAGCCACTTGGTCTGCAATGTGTCTCTGGATTTTTGTTCCTTTTTTAATAGCATCCAAAATGGATTGGAATGCTTCTTTCGTCAGATATTCTCTCATTGTTTCTTCAGAGAATACGTTTTGACAAAACAATTCTGAAAGTTTGGAAGGTATAGAAACCGCATTATCCTGTCTGTAATTTCTGAAAGGAAGCTCGGCTAAGGCTTTAAATCTTAATGTTGACATAAAAGTGTGTTATTTTTAACAAGGCAAATTTACAAAAAATATAAATTCAAATTAATTTACCCCTGAAAATTTATAGTCATTTTAAATAAAACAAATTTAAAACTTAAAACAACCCCTAAATTTCAAGACAAATCAATTAACGTAAACAAAAACTTTTATTTAATATTTGTTATCAAATTATGAATGAAATTTATTTTTAGAATATTGATGATAAAGTTTAACTTTAAAAACTATTATAAATTAATCAACCAAGAAGCACATAAAAGCAACAATCATTTGAAATTCAACTAATTAACCAAAATATTTTTATTTAAATAAAATTTCATATCTTTGCAGACTTTTACAAAAATTTTAATATATGGCAAATTCAAGAGCAAGAGAAACCACAGAAGCTATCGAAAGATTATATGTCTCTATGAGACACTTATTCTATAGAGGATTTTTCAAACCATCTGGAGTGTCGGGCGAATCATTAAGAAAATTATTAATGGTCATCAATCCCGAAATCTACGGAAGCATGAGCATCCCTAATAAGATAGAACTGGACGGTTTGCTTTATGTTCTTGACCGTCTTCCGGAAGGCATCGAGGAGTGTTCTTTTATCCATTTGACTTCTGACGAAGGTTTTGACAAAGGAAGTTTCGAGCCAATCGTTCCTAAGAAAAGACGTAGAAACTGCTACAGAATAGATGAACACCAAATGAACATCGAAGTTCTTTTGGGACGTTCTGAGATTTATGATATCCTGACTCACTTAACATTCCTTTATTTGGAAGCTGATAAAATTAAAAATATCGGTTTCGATTTGGATAATGAAGGTCGCCCAAAGCGCATCTGGAAAATCATTGAAGAGGTTGCAAAAGGAGAGAAAAAATACAGCAGAAAAGAAAAAGAAGTGGCATTGATTCATCTTTCTTCTTTCTTGGGAAGAACTTTTGATGAAACCCTGAATGCTTATAACAACTTCGGAGACGACAAAAATCCGGACCGTTTGTTCAAAATCATTTATTGGTTAGGTCAAATCAGCCTTGATGATTGGAGAGAAACAAGGGAAAGAGAAATCCATTTTTCAGCCATTCTTCAGGAACGTGTAGGTCATCACCTTTTCGGGGAAAGATGGGCGAACAAAATCAAGAATATCCTTGTAGAAAACAATCTTCATATGCGTCCGCTTCACATCATCAGTGCCAATATGCACTCTGTGAAAAATATGCTTTTCGCCAATGAGGCTCTTAACAAAAAAGCCACAAAAGAAGTAGATTATAAATTATTTGCTGACATCAGTAACAAGAAAGACCTTCAGGAAAAAATCCTTGACCACGCATTGAAAGAAGGAATGATTTATATTGATGACAACAGCGGAAGTAATATCGATGTCCAAATCATCGACCTTTCTAAAACTGAACTAAAGAATTCGGTTTTCGCTAATCAAAAATACAAAGGCGACGATGTGATTTTGGTTTTCGATTATGCTTTCGGTGAACAAGCTTATGAAGTAATGGACGAATTGTTAAGGCCTTACGAAGTGAATGGCGAAGTTTATATGATGAAAGTTAAATCCGTCTCTATAATGGGGAAAGCAGGAATCTTGACGGGTGGAAAAGGCGATATTATGATTCCAACGTCTCACATTTTTGAAGGAACTGCAGATAATTATACTTTCGAAAACGCTTTGAAATTGGAAGATTTTGTAGATGATGAGGTTAAAGCTTTTGAAGGACCAATGATTACTGTTCTTGGAACATCGCTTCAAAACAAAGATATCTTATCCTATTTTATGACAACTTCTTGGAAAGCCATCGGACTGGAAATGGAAGGTGCGCATTACCAAAAAGCGATTCAGGTAGCTAGCAAAATTCGTCATCACATTTCTCCGGATTTGTTTGTGATGTACGCTTATTACGCTTCTGATAATCCATTAGAAACAGGAAGTACATTATCTTCCGGCGGACTTGGACTCACAGGTGTAAAACCAACTTATATGATTACGCATAAAATCATCGAGAAAATTCTTGATAAGAAATAAAAATAGAAAGCCTCCAAAATTTGGAGGCTTTTTTATGAATAAAACTATCTCGCTTATTTTGCAGATACAGCAATTTTTAGTTTTAATAATTTGCTAAATCCACCAAAATTGTGAAAGTATCAATTATAATTACATTTAAATAAAATTAGCAATCGTATAAATCAGCAAACCAACTAATCCACCAACGATGGTTCCATTGATTCGGATGAATTGCAAATCTTTCCCGACTTCCAGTTCCAATTTTCGGCTGAGTTCTTTACCTTCCCAATTGCCAACCGTTGTACTAATGAGTTCACCAAAATTCTGTGTGTTTTTCAGAATATATTTATAGGCAGTCAATCTAACCCAATTATCAATTCGACTTTGGAATTGCTCATCATTTTGAAGGTTAGAAACAAATTCATCAATGTTTTTTTTGACATAAGATTTTAGTTTAGAATCTTCATCTGATAGTTCTTTTATCAAAGAAGATTTCAGAGATTGCCAAATATCGGATGAATACTGTTTGATTTTATCGCTTTGCAGAAAATCAGATTTTATAGAATCAAATTCTGTTTCCCATTTTGGATCATCTTTCAATTCTTTGGAAAAATCAAAGATTTTATTTGTGATTTCTGATCTTAGCGGGTGATTAAGATTTTCTTCAACTTCCAGAAAATAATCGCTTAAACCCTTGGTGATTTTTTCTGCAATTTTATTATCTATCGATTTTGGAATTAGAAAAAAACTCTCCTTTCCTACTCTTTCGGAAACCATTTGCTGATTATCCAGAATATAATTTTTGATTTGGGAACTTAGATTGGTAATAATTTTCTGATGGTCATTTTTATTGAGAAGATATTCGATTCCGTTTCCGATAACTGAGTTTAATTTGATTGAATCCGTCATTTCCTCAGCTTTATTTGAAATAAATTTCACAACAGATTCATCATCTAACTTATTCAGAATATCTTTAAGAATCGATGACAACTCATTAATCAAAACATTCTGATTATTATCCTTAGACAGCCAATCGCCTACATAAACCGAAACTTTTAGTTTCTGAATATAAGGACGAATATTCTGAGGTGATAGAAAATTATCAACCACAAAATTTCCTAGATTATCTCCGATTTTTTCTTTAGAATTCTCAATCAAATTGGTATGCGGAATTTTAAGTCCTAAAGGATAATTGAACAAAGCCGTCACCGCAAACCAATCCGCCAAAGCACCAACCATCGCCGCTTCCGAGAACGCACGGATGTACCCAATCCAATGCGAATGATTTTCTTTTTGCAAAATCGTCATTGTTATGAAAGTAACCGCCATCAGAATAAATAATCCTGTCGCAAGATTTTTGTAGCGATTGAGTTGTTGTTTTTTCAATTCATCATTCATAAATCTGGAAAATCGAAAATCATTCCAAACAAAATTAATCAAAATTTGATGGAATACTCTTGAAAATCATATCAATAAATCTATACTAAAATGTTTATTTTTTTAGTTTTGTGTTTAGAAAACAATTCTATGAAAAAACTCTCTGTACTGATGGTAATATTCTTATCATCATTCTTCTATTCGCAGACTCAAGACCTTTATGCATTGGCAAAAGGAGAACATTTGGGATTCAACGCTATCTTTGACCAAAAGGACAATCTTTTCGGTTACATTTCCATCTATTCTTATGGAAAAAGCAGTGATAAAACCAAAAAATTCGAATATGTAATCCTCGATAAAAACCTGAATCCAATCGCCAACAAAGAGTTTGAAGGTGATATCACAGCAGGCGATTACTACGGCTATATGGATTTTCGAGGAGAAATTATCCTCCGCCCTTCCAGAATAGACCGAGAATTCGTGACCAACAAAACGGTTTTCACGCCATCTTCAATGGTCATTGACCTGAAAGACAATTCGGTGAAAAAGAAAATCTATTATGATTATGACAATGGAACATTCAAGGAAATCACCGAACAAAAAGCGTGGAAAAGTGCCAGAAAAGAAAACCGTGAAGAGAAAAAGGAAAAAGGTTACAATTACATCTCTTATGTCGTAGAAATCAAAGAAGGTGGATATATTGCTGTAGAATATAATGACTACGGAAAGTATGTGAATAACAACAGTCTCATCAAATTTGATGAAAATAAAAAGGAACTATGGCGATATAAGTACAATACTTCTGGTGACAAAAAAATAAATGAGGAGATTTCTTTAATCGATAAGGATGAAAAGCATCTCTTTTTCCTAGTCAAAAAAACGATAGACAAAAACAAGCAATATTCTCTTTTGGTACTTGACATCAAAACCGGAGAACAAAAAAGTTTTGAAAAAATAGAAGTCTTGAACAATGAAACTCTGGATTATATCACGAGTTTGTACTCCTACACTTTCGGGAATATTGATAACGACAAAATTTTCGATGATAAGATTGTAATGCTCGGTAACCACATTACCAATGACCTCCGAAAAATCGGCTACACCAGACTTTTGGTGGATAAAAACACATTTGAGGTCAACGTAAAAGACCTTGACCACCTTGACCTTGTAAGTTATATTCCTAAGATCAAAGAAAGTGGATTAGTAGAATCTGGTTATTACTTACATCCTCGTGATGCCTATTTTCTGAAAGACGGAAGCGTTGGCTTAATCTTGGAAAAATATAAACCAGAAGGACAATACAGCGCACCAAAAACCACAGATTTGGTTTACGTTTTTACGGATAAAGATTTTAAAACAAAAGGCGTAAAGATTTTTGAAAAGGAAAAATCAAAATGGTCTAACTCAGATTATCTGTTTTCTCAATATCTGAACGATGGAAAAGATGTGGTCTTCTTCTACCGAGATTATGTAAAAGATAGCGAGACAAAGGAGAAAAACTGGAATCTGTACATCAATACATTAATAGATGGAAACTTCAAACAGGAAGTTGTACCAATCTCTGCCAAAGACGATTATATGGTTTATCCATATGTTGGAAAAGAAGGCTATATCTTGTTGAGAGAATATAATCAAAAGGAAAAATACAATAAGATCCGTTTGGAACGTCTCAATTATTAAGACAAAAGTCTCTGAGTTTTCAGAGACTTTTTTTATTATAAAATTCGGTAATGTATTTGATATCATCCAGACTTAAATTCCACATAAAATTGAGAAACTGCTGGTAACTTTCGCTCTGATTTTTTGGATCAACTCTGTCCAGATAACGATTGAGTTTATAATTCTTCCGAGCTTCATATATTTTTTCAAAATTCTTTCCCAACCAATATTTGTAGTAATCTATATCCAGATCTTCTTTTTGAAGAAATTGCAAAGCAGAATAAATCCCAACGCCATAATCTTCTGATTGATAAAAATTAGGAAGGACTTCCATTTTCGCTATTTTCTGAAGGTCAATAAAATCAGGTTTCGGTTCTTCTTTTGAAACCAAATCCTGCAAAGGGAAATGCTTGTCTAGATATTGTATCCTCGCTTCTATCTCAGGATGTGACGCCACAGAATCTTTATCTATCTTCTCTTTGTAATGAGAATAATCGTAGCCGGAAAAATCTTCCTTTTTCATCCATTGTTCCTTGAAAGGATGATTCGGAAGGTCAAAAAACTGTTTATACGTTTCAGCCTTAACTATTTTGGGGGAAATCGTATCGTATTTTTTCAAATTCAACAAAGCCTTTCCGAAATCTGGCTTGGAAAAATTCGATTTCTGATAATAGATATAACCAAGAGAATCTGCCTCATTTTCTTGTTTTCTTTTCTGTGCACTGAATTTGTACAATTGTCTTTTGTAAAACTGATGCGCTTTTTCTCCCTTGTTATTTTGAACTAATATCAAAGTTTTAGCTTCAGCTTTTCCATCTTTTCCCAACTGAATATTTTCTAATTGAATCTTGATGGAATGGTCCAAAAAAAGATGTCCCAACTCGTGGCAAATCACCGATGCCAATTGTCCCTCATTATCCACCCAATTGAAAAGGCCCATATTCACAACCAAAGTTCCGTCTCCCATACAATAGGCATTTGGGCTGTTATCTTTTTCTACCAGAACTTTCAAGTTTGGAAAATCTAAAGAATTGCTTTTAAGAATCTGTTCAACCATTTGATTCACATAATGGTTAAACCCTGTATTGAACACAAAATTCTTATTCTTCACTTCACCCTGAAAATCCTTTTGAAATCTTGACAAAGCTGCAGAAACCTCTCTTCCGGTTTTCCCTTCGTATTTGTCCTTTTGTTTCTTATTATAAGTTTCAGAATCTTTGACATAAGTGGTCAAAAAACTTTTTCGCTGAAGATAGTCTGCTGTATCAATCGGTTTGTAGTTGTTTTGAGCATTAGAGAACGAAAATACACTCAAAATCAAAACCAATAAAAATCTATTCATCAATAATATTTTTAACAAAAATAATGTTTTCAGATGACGATGATTACATATTCTATATTTTTGTAGCAAAAGCTTTCTATGAAAAAAATTATCAATGTTGTTCTGGTAATCATTGCTTCTGTTATTGTCCTCATTTACATCACGGGATACAATTATCTTTTCCGGGGGATACAATTAACATATCTGCGAGGTAAAAACGGACCGACCATAGATGATGGAAAAGATTTCCCTTCAAAAACAATTTCCAGAGGAAATCCAAAACCTTGGCCTATTGATATCAGTTATAACAAACAACCTTTGTCTCCAGCTTTGGAAAAACATTTAGCGGATACAAAGTCTGTTTCCTTTTTAGTAATTCAACACGGCAAACTTTTACAAGAACATTATTGGGACGGCTATAACAAAAATACACTCAGTAATTCTTTTTCTATGGCGAATACAATTACTGTTTTGCTAATGGGAAAAGCTATAGATGATGGTAGGATAGAAAGAATTAATCAGCCGTTTTCAGACTTTTATAAAGAGTTCTCAAATGATAAATTCGGGAAAAATTTGACTCTAGAAAATCTCGCCTCAATGCAAGCCGGACTCGATTGGGAAAACGATTATAAGAATCCTTTTTCCAAAAATGCGGCTACTTATTATGGCTTTTCCATTTCGGATGTTGTTTTCAAAAGTAAGTTTAAACATAACCCGGGTGAAAAGTTTGAATATCAATCTGCTGCACCACAATTATTAGGTTTTGCAGTAGGCAGAGCCGTTCAGATGCCATTATCAATGTATGCTTCAGCCAAGCTTTGGAAACCTCTCGGGATGGAACACAATGCAGAATGGTCAGTTGATGGCCTTGGTATAGAAAAATCGTTTTGCTGCGTCCATTCTACCGCCAGAGATTTTGCTAAAATTGGATCTTTACTTTTAAACAGGGGAAAGTTCGAAGACATTCCTTGGGTTAATGAAAATTTTGTTGATAAAATGACAACACCTGCAGAAGATACCAATGGTGTTTACGGAATGGGAATCTGGATTAATAACGATTCCAAAATTCATCATTATTATATGCACGGAATCCTCGGTCAATACGTCATTATGATTCCGGAATATGATATGATTATCGTAAGATTAGGCAACGAACAAGCGCAAGAAAAAGATTCTAAAAACAGACCAAAAGAAGTAGAATTTTATATCAACGAAGCTTTAAAATTTGCAACAAAAAACTAATCCGCGTCGTAATCCAACAAAGCAAAAACGCTTAATAACGTACTGTTTTTCAGTTTCTGTTCAGCTTCTTTCATATATTGTGTATCGTTGTTTGCAGGAACATAGATTTCGTAAAAATTTTTGTTTCTAATCACAAACAAAGTTGAACCAATAATCATCGTCAGGATATCCTCAGATTTTGGTGCATTATGAAAAACACCGGAAACTATTCCTCTTTTGATAATCTCGTCCAATCTGCCAACACAAGTCTGGTAAAACTCCAAAAGATCATCTTTCACATTGTCCAGAGAACGCATCTCCTGAGTTACAAAACCGTGAAAATAACTGTATTTGAATAACAAAGAAATCACATAATTCACGATTTCCTTCATCTGCATCTCTGGTTTTCCTTCTTTTATAGTCTGCGCAAACTCAGAAAAACTCTCTTTTGTCCTTTGCACACGATACTGATAAAGATAAGACATCATCTTTTCTTTGGAACCAAAATAGTAAGAAATCATTGCAACATTGATTCCCGCTTTGGTACAAATATCCCGTACAGACGTGCCTTCAAAACCTTTTTTAGCAATCAGTTCCTCTGCAACATCCAGAATTTTTGTTTGTTTATCAGTAAATTTTTTCCTCATTCTTTATGAAAGATTTAATGTAAAATTAAACTAATTTTCATCAAAAACAATAGATATCGATTACAGAATTTAACAAATTTTAACTTTTTATGATTCGCATAATAATTTGGGCAGCTTTATCCGTCCTCCATTCCCGCTGTTTTGCAAATTGCCAGCACTTTTCCCGATCCAAATTTGCAAAACGAGCTCCATTCAGGCCGGGCTGCGTGCAATTCATCGTTCAGTAAAAATCTTTAATTTCTTATCTTTGACTATGGATTTTTTGGATTTTCATCATCATAAACAAAATAAAACCGGGATTTATAACCTGAATCTTAGCGAGGTGATTTCACAAGATAATTTCTCGGTTGGTTTGCATCCAAAAGATATTTCAGAAAACTGGAGATTCGATTTCGACAAAATCAAAGAAATTTCCTTATCAAAAAACTGTCTTGCCATCGGCGAATGTGGTTTGGATGGATTAATTAACATCGATGAAAATCTTCAAAACGAAATATTTCAAAATCATATTTCTTGGGCAGAAGAGATCAAGAAACCAATTATCATCCATTGTGTCCGTAGATTTTCGCAAATTTTACATTATAAAAAAGCTAAAGTTCCTTTGGTAATTCACGGTTTCAATAAGAAAGAAAATATTGGAAAAGAACTTCTGGAGGCAGGGTTTTATCTCAGTTTTGGAAAAGCAGGATTAGATAACTTATCTTTGCAAAAATTGATTAAAGATTTTCCCGTCCAAAAGATGTTTTTGGAGACCGATGATGCAGATTTTAACATTGGAGAATTGTATGAAAAAGTGTCAGAAATCAAATCCATTTCTTTGGAAAACCTGAAAACCCAAATATGGGAAAATCTTGAAAATGTCGTTAATTATGGATAAATTTTGGTTAGAACGCACCGAATTACTGATAAAAGATGAAGGCATTGAAAAGCTGCAAAACGCTAAAGTTTTAGTGGTTGGATTAGGCGGTGTAGGTTCCTTTGCAGCAGAATTTTTGGCAAGAGCAGGAATCGGAAAAATGATTATTGCTGATGGCGATGTTGTTGACATAACCAATATTAACAGACAACTTCCTGCACTTCATTCAACTGTTGGCCAACATAAAGTAGAGTTGGTTGGAAACCGATTAATGGACATCAATCCCAATCTGGAGCTTACAAAAATCAATGAGTTTTTGGAACCGGAAAGAATGGAAGAATTAATTAAATCAGAAAAATTCGATTACGTTTTGGACTGCATCGATTCTTTGACCCCGAAATTGGCATTAATGATCACTTGCCGCAGAAACAAAGTCAAATTAGTTTCATCTATGGGAGCTGGCGGAAAAACCGATCCAAGCAAAGTAATGGTTCGCGACCTGCATAAAACAAGAGATTGTCTATTGGCAAGACAAGTGAGAAAACGTTTGAAAAAAGAGAAAATCAACAAAGGTTTCCGATGCGTTTTCTCAACAGAAGTGCAAGATGAAAACAGCCTGAAAATGACAGATGGAAGTAATTTTAAGAGATCTTTCTATGGAACAATCAGTTTTATTCCTGCACTTTTCGGATTATATGCTGCTGCTGAAGTTATCAATCATTTAACCGGAAGACAATAGATTTTGGACAAAAACAGCTACCCTTCTCACGAAAAACTGAAAAAAAAGTACGAGATAGATTTGCTTTTTGCTAAAGGGAAGTGGCTTTCTGTAGATAATATTAGAATTATCCATTTGAAATCTTCGGATAAACTTTTGATAGACAATCATAAAATTGGCGTTTCTGTTTCAAAGAAATTTTTCAAAAGAGCCGTGGACAGAAATCGCATAAAACGTTTGTTAAGAGAATCTTACCGCCTCAACAAATCTATTTACATCAATGCTTTTGGAGACCAATCTATTGCAATGCTTTTTTGGGCTTCTAAGGAATTGCCCGAAAGCTTTTCTGTAGTTGAAAACCAGTTTTTAGCTCTTTGCAAAAAAAGAACTGGATAAACATCTCTATTTAATTTGTAATTTTATTCTCAAAGAAATTACAAATGGAACATATTTTACCTTACCTTCTGAGTGCTTTCATAGGAATTGGATTAGCTGCTGCCTCTGGTTTTAGAGTCTTTCTACCTCTCTTTGCGGTTAGTCTTTCATCTTATCTTGGATGGATTCCTATGAGTGACAATTTCGAATGGCTTTCTGGATTACCAACCCTCATCACAACCGGAGTTGCAACTGTTATTGAGATTCTTGCTTATTATATTCCTGTTGTTGATAATTTTCTAGATACGCTTTCTATTCCGTTGGCAACTATTGCAGGATCTATACTTTTCGCAAGTCAGTTTATGGAATTAGGAACATTTCCTCAATGGGCTTTAGCATTGATTGCCGGAGGAGGAACTGCTGCAACGATTGCTTCTGGATTTGCCGGAACACGAGCCGCTTCTACAGCCACAACTGCAGGAATAGGCAATAATGTCGTTGCAACCACAGAAACTGCAGGAGCAGGATTGATGTCTGTACTTTCTATATTTCTTCCCGTTATTGCTTTTATAATTGCAATTGTTCTGATTATTCTTGTCTTATTTTTTGGACGGAAGCTTTGGAGGAAGATGAAGACGCAGAATTCTGGGATATTTTGAATAAAAAAAGACCGCAATTGCTTGCGGTCTTTTTTTGTTTATATTCAAACGAATCGAAATTACTCGATTGTTATATTATCTATTTGAAGATCATAAACACCGTTGGTTCCTGTCTTAATAGCAAAAATATCTTTCCCTGCAGCTAAATTCATATCTGTCAGAGTAGAAACATTAATTTCGATTAATCGCCATTGTCCATTTGTATTGATAGATCCCGTGTATGCATTAGCATCTGAAGGAGATAGGATAGCTCCAGTTGCGAATGTTCCTAGATTGTATGTATAGTATGCTGGACTTCCCGATGTCTTATATACATTGAATGAAAGAGATTTACCTGTAGCCGTTCCCTTTATATACATTGTAATTCTTTTTGGCTTAGCAGGTAAGCCTGAAGTTGCAACAGAAGTAAACACATAATCATTAGCCGTTGGTGTCCCTTTAATTTGTAAGGAATTTGTACCATTATAGCCTAAACCTACACCTTGAGTTGCATAAGTTTTAAGTCCAAAGTTATTTACACTTGATAAGAAAGTAGCCCAATTTTCGAAATCTGCACCTGCAAAAAGATTTACAGCAGAGGCTGAAGGATTATCTGGTGCCCCTGGTAAAAATCTATTATTAGTGAAATTGATATCAGAAAGGCTTCTAATTAACATCTGGAATCCCCCATTATATCTGCTAACCACGAATGTTAAATCTCCACTTTTTTCTGGTAATAAATTAGCACCAAACGTAGAGTAACCTGAATTTCGAATAATCGTATTATTTCCGTTCTTTCCATAAATAGCTCTATCAGTATCTTGTCCAACACCCGCAACATATTCTAAGAAAGTTTTATGAACAGGTGTAATGAGATCCTCAGAAAACTGTACATCGGAAACCTGAACTAATGTATTAATGTATTTCTCATTTTTCGCAGCATCAAGATTAGGAAGTTTTGTAGGAACCAAAGTTGCAATATCCATTCTGTTTCCATTACATACACCTGCTAAATATCTTGTTAAGAGAATACTAGGAATTCTTCCAATTGCATAAGTTGGATCTACAGATCCAATTTTTATCGTACCTCTATCCAATCCTAAAACTAAACCATTAGCTTTGATACGAACATGTGCTCCAACAGGAAAATCAGCATAATTAGATGCTTTGTCAACTTCCATCTGCAATCCTACAGTTGGATTTTCCGCTTTATCTTGGAAAGAGATTGTTTTGTAAAAATTCCCGCTTTCGTCTGAGGAAACTACATAAGCATCAAAAATTACTGGAGATCCGTCTGCAGGAACTTTATAAGTGGGCGCAGAAAAATCAGTTGCATTTACACGTGGTGGAGCCAACGCGACAAATTGTGCCATGGTAGTAGTCGGCTCATCAAATCTATTATTACAAAGAATCTCTGGAGTATTCCAGTCATCATCTTTAACACAAGAAGTGTAGGTCATCGCAACAATTGCAGAAAAGACCAATGTTTTGATTGTTGTATATGTTTTCATTATTATAATTTTTAAAATCTAACTTGTAAATTAACGAAATAAGAACGCCCTTGCGTATACCAATATTTAGGTGCGAATAATTGTTGGCTTCTGTTGAAATCTTCCTGGAAACCGTCAAATTTAACATTTCTTGTTTGCTCAAATCCTCCAGTAATATACTTAGTATTATCAAAGATATTATTAACAGATGCCGAGATTAACAAATAATACTTACCAAGCATCCAAGACTTACCAACATTGGCATTAATAAAATAAGCAGCCGGTAATTTGTTTGGCGCCAGTAATCTTCTAAGTTCATCTGGAGTAGCACTCGCATAAGGTGTTCCTGAGTTACTATTTTGCACAAAACTTTGAGATCTTAATAGTGCTGATGGATCTAAATAATTGTTGTCTAAATAATTCCAGTTAGCACCAACCCACCAGTATTTTGGAGAGTTATATCTAAAACCAGCAGAGAAAGCCATTTGCGGCGTTCCACCTTGTTTGTAGTTTTTAAGATCAGATTTACCAAACTGCACAAAAGATTGTCCATTTCCGAAAACTCCAATTGCATCAGAAGCAAAATAAACATCTGGATTGTTACGGTAAGTATATTCACCATAACTAGCTACACCTTGTAGTGATAATGTAGGTAATACCTTGAAGTCAACTCCAAGTTCTGCACCCATATTTCTTTTTTCTACATTAGACATTACCTGAGTTACAAAAGCACTCTGAATGTACTGTCCTCCTGTGTTAGTGTCTGTAGCTCCACCACTCGCGGAATTATCAATTTGGATACCATCTGCAAAGAATCTCTGCACACTTGTTTCATTCTGAGTATCAATTAAAAACACTGATGCTCTTATTTTGAACAATGGAGAATTAATCACATAACTCAAATCATTAGCATTGATAACCGTATTTTTAATGTTCGGTGCAACAGAAGAGTTAAGTCTTGGGTTGATGAATAAATCTTCAAGATATGGTGCCTGCGAGAAGAATGATCCGTTATATACCAAGAAGTTTCTTCCATCTATTTTATATATAACCTGCCCCTTCAAACCAAAGTTCCAGAAGTCATAATCTTTACTTTTCCCAAAAGAGTCAGCATAAAGATAGTGTTTGAATAATCCTTCTCTGCTAGACGTTGAATAGCCAGCAAGTGCTGAAACAAAAACATCAAATTTACCTTCCGAAAATTTTAGTCCCGGATTTACCTTTACCTCTTGTCTTCTGAAGATATAGTTATAAAGCAATCTATCTCCAACTTTTTTAGCAACATCTGTTTCTCCTTCATTATATAAAGCAGAAGTTCCAGGATTATTAGTTGCCGCAAACGGATCTTTATTGAATACAAAATCAGCTCCTAACAAATCATTAACTTCTCTATAAAGCTCTGATCTGTAGTTCTGATAAGAAACGTTCAACATAAATTTTGTTTTATCCGTAAAATTGTAAGTATAATGCGTTGCAGCATTCCAGATTTTATCATCACTTACATCGTTTACCAAATAATACAATGCTCTTTTACCAGTTACACCATATTGTGTTACAGGAGACTGCCCTATGTTGGCAGCATACAATCTGTTCCAATTGATCTGAGTTACATTCGGATCGCCATTTTGCCAAGCAGTACGAGATGCCTGATAAGCATCACCTGCTGCTAAATAATTTCCCGAACTAGGATCCCAAACAAAAGCATCTTCGTTCAATGATCCAAAATAACTTGGTAGATTTCTATAATATGTAGGAGAAGGGTTTGGTACACTTTGCCAATCTAATCTAGATCCTTTATCTTTTCCAAACTGATAAGACAATGATGTCCATAAGTTTGATTTCTTATTGATTTTCCAGAAATCCTGTAATTGGAAAACTGGTTGGAAACCTTTTCTTACTCTTTCACTTCTCTTCTCTCCATCTTGCCAACCCCAATAGGAGTTATAATGTACGCCTCTGTAATCATAAACTTCTTGAGTACTTGGGCTTGCTGTAGATCTTCTATACGGAGAAGCAAATGCATTAAAAGTCATTGTGTGACTATCGCTAAATTTTTTCTCAACACCTAGATAAGTACCATAAGCATCATAGAAAGTTCCTTCTTGGATACCTTCTTCAGCCCATCTTTTAGCTCCCATTAACGTGAAGGCCCATCCACTTTTTGACATTCCAGAAGAATATCTCAAAGAAACTCTTTGTCTATAATTTCTGTTTGTAATAGAATAAACAGCTTGAAAGCCTTTTCGATACTCGCTGGCTCTGGTATTTTTGTAGATAACACCAGTTGCTCCACCAAATGCATATTCAGAAGGAGAATGATTAGCAGCGATTTCAGGATATCTAACAATCTCATTAAGACCTCCCCAATTTGAGAAATCAACATTACCATTATCAGATTTTACCATTGAAACACCATTCAACATGTTTTCGGAAGTTCTTCCATCAACACCCCTTGGTCTGAACCAATAAGCTCCCAAGTCGAAACTTGCGATTCTATTGAAAACATCTTGAGAAGATTGCAATAATCCAACAGTAGAAGACTGACCACTATTTTCATCGTCTCCAGTATCAAGGATTGCAAGACCTTGATCTGCTCCTGTCAATGTAGAATAAAGGGTAATTACCCCTAAGTCTTTCCTCTTTTCTGTAGTAATGTCAAATTCCAAAGTTTTTGTCTCGAAATTTGGCTTTGACACCACAATTTGATAATGTCCGGTCTTCAAATCTACAAATTGGAAATAACCAATTTTGTCTGCCGTAACATCATTACCTTCTCCTTTTAGATCTACTCTTGCTTTTTCTACGGGTTTCCCATCAGCATCTTTTAGGTATGCAAAAACCGTAGTCTGTGCAAAGTAAAATGATGCTGGAAGCATTGTAAACAAGGAGATTAATGATAATTTTTTAATCATAAATCAATTAGGTTTTGTTTGCTCTTTTTTTCTAATATACAGTCCGTTATGCACGGAAGGCAAATGTATATAAATTTTTGATAATTAAAACTTTTTAACATTTTTTTTATTTTAACAAATTATCAATTAATTAAAACATAATTATGAATTTTTAAAAACTTTAAATTTTTATTTTGCAACTATCCAAAAAAAATTACTTTTGTAGCCTTACATTTTTTATTATGAAAAATTTATTTAGCGTAATAGCTATATTTAGTATTTCCTTATTATTTGCACAACAAAAAAGACAAGTTCGTGCAGCAACGGTTGGATTCTTAAACGTTGAAAACCTTTGGGATACCGTTCGTTCTGCAGATTATATAGACGGAACAAAAGACAGAAGCAATCCTGCATTTCACAGAAGCGTACCTTTGGATTCTATAAAATATCTGGAAGTTACAGAAAAAGACTACAAAGGTCCTTGGAATGATGAATCACTTGTAGGTAAAAAAGTGGTAAGAATCCAAGGCGGTTCCGAGGAGTTCACACCTAAAAGTGGTAAAAACTATACCTATAGTGTATACAAACAAAAATTAGCAAACGAAGCAAAAGTAATTTCTGAAATGGGAAAATCCTATACAGGAACCGCTCCAGTCGTTGTAGGTCTTTTGGAAGTAGAAAACCGTCAGGTGGTGGAAGATCTTGTAAAAGAACCAGCTATTGCAAAGTATGATTACGGCGTTGTACATTATAATTCCTATGATTATAGAGGTATTGACATCGCTTTCATCTATCAGAAAAGAAGATTCACACCATCTAAATCTTGGAAAAAGGAAGTGAAAATTTTTGGCGATGGAGGAAAAAGAGAATATACAAGAGACATTTTGGTATTAACAGGTTTCTTAGACAATGAGAAAGTTGCATTTTTCCTAAATCACTGGCCATCAAGGAGAGGTGGTGAAGCGGCATCTCTGCCTAAACGTAATGCGGCTGCAATGGTTTTAAGACAACAGATGGACAGCATAAGAGCTTTAGATCCATCAACAAAACTATTTGCTATGGGAGATTTCAACGATGATCCTGTAAGTTCAAGTTTGAAAAATGGTTTCAAAGCAGTAGGAAACCCTAAAGATCTGTCCGAGACTTCACCTTATCTCAATTTGATGTATCCTTTATATAAGAAAGGCGTTGCGTCTTTGGCTTATCAAGACGCACCTAACTTGTTTGATCAGATTATCGTTTCTTCCAATCTTCATTCACCTAACAACGAGTTGAAAAAAGATTACACAGTTTTCAAAGCAGAGATTTTTGCTCCAGATTATTTGATTACCAAAGAAGGAAGTTACAAAGGTTATCCGTTCAGATCTTGGTCAGGAGACAAATTTACCGGAGGTTATTCCGATCACTTCCCTGCATTCGTGATTTTGCAGAAAGATCCAAATCCTTAATTAAATCTTAATTGCTATACAAACCGTTTCAAATCTTTGGAACGGTTTTTTATTTTAAGAATCAAATTATTTGGGCAGCTTTATCCGCGCTCCGTTCCCGCTATTTTTTGCCAAAGCTTTGTCCAAATAAAAATGAGCCCCACTCAGCTCGGGCTGCAAGCAATTCAATGGTAATAAAATTAGTCATAACTTTAAAGAAATCATTTAAAATGAAAAACCTTATCGCCATATTAATTATTTCAGGATTTGTTTGGTCTTGCTCCACAACTTCAAAACCATTACCTGAAAATCAAAATCATTCTTTATCAACCCAGAAAAAGACCGATTCTGCAGACGAATGGGAAGTCACCGTTTTTGATCCAGAATATGAGAATTTTGTAGCAACAAGAGCTCAACCAAAATCGATGTTCACAGAAAGTAGCTTGAAATCTCGAAATCAAATTCTTGTTACCGAATGGAACAGTAGATTCTATTCAGGAATTAATCCCAACTTTTATGAAGTCGCTATAGAATACGACCAAAAAGAAAATTACGGTTTCGATTTCGAATACAGATTATATCAATTCTTCGCTTATTGCAACTGGAAATACGGAGTCAAGTTTAATGGACTAAGAGGAATCGATAAAACAAAATAAAAAAAGACTGCAAAATTGCAGTCTTTAATTTTTCTATAGTGACGAGAATTAAGCAATTCCTTCTTCTTCTCCTTTTAGCTTTTCAGCATTTTCTGCCATTATCACAGCGTCCATCATTTCCTGAATATCACCGTTCATATAAGCATCCAGATTATACATTGACTTATTGATTCTATGGTCTGTAACTCTTCCCTGAGGATAATTATAAGTTTTGATTTTTGCAGAACGGTCACCTGTGGAAACCATCGTTTTTCTTTGTGCTGCAATATCGCCAACTACTTCCTGAAGTTTGATATCATACAATTTTGCTCTCAACATTTCCATAGCTAATTCTCTGTTAGCCAGCTGAGAACGTGCTTGCTGACAAACCACAACCAGCCCAGAAGGTTTGTGTGTTAACTGAACTTTCGTTTCAACTTTGTTCACGTTTTGTCCACCAGCACCTCCAGAACGTGAAGTCTGCATCTCGATATCAGCAGGATTGATTTCCACATCCACTTCTTCCGCTTCTGGTAAAACCGCAATTGTAATTGCAGAGGTATGAACACGTCCTTGAGATTCGGTTTCAGGAACACGCTGTACACGGTGAACTCCGGATTCGAATTTCATAATTCCATACACGCTTTCGCCCTGAACTTTCATTATGAGTTCTTTATAACCTTTAGAGGCTTCACTGGAATCTGTAACTTCGTGTTTCCAACCTTTTGTTTTGAAATACATTGTATACATTCTGTACATATCTTCCACAAAGATCGCCGCCTCATCTCCACCAGTTCCGGAACGCATTTCCAGAATGATATTCTTATCATCAGCTGGGTCTTTTGGAATTAGAAGGTATTTCAATTCTTCCTCAAAAGCAGGAAGTTTGTCCATAGCTTGATATTTTTCCTCCTTCGCCATTTCCACGAATTCTTTATCAGAACCGTCAGCAATGATTTCGTCAGATTCAGCAATGGTGTCAAGAGCGCCTTTATATTCATCGAATACTTTCACGATTTTTCCCAAATCGCTGTATTCTTTGTTAAGTGTAGAATATTTTTTTTGGTCCGAGATCACATCCGGTTGGATGATAAGATCTGCGACCTCGTTATATCGTTGTTTTATCGCTTCCAGTTTCGGAATTAATGACTTAGACATAGGTAAATTTTAGTTTGCAAAGATAATGATTTAAGAAACAAGAAGAAAGAGACAAAATTCAAGAGTTAGAATTCGTGAAAAATTGTTCTAATCTTCAAAGAAAAATCCACTCTCGAAAGAATGGATTTATTATATATTGTTTCGCTTTGAGTGCAATCTCTCACGAAAAGAAAATTGCCAAATTAATGGTGGTGACCGTGAGAAACTGGTTTTTCTCCAGCTGGTCTTTGGTAGATTACTTCTACACCTTCCTGCTCATAAAGCTTTTTGTATCTGATTTTTTCTGGGTCAAAGTTTTTGTTGATTTTCCCAAAATATTCTGCTACTCCTTCTGTTAACCAAAGTGGTACGATGAATCCGAAGAACATCAAAATACACCAGAATCCACAAATCATCATTGTGAAGAAATAAACGGTCCAAAGAAATTGGTAAAACGGCCAGAATGCTGATAACATCATAATGCTATATATTTTGAGCAAAAATAGAGGTTTTTATTCTATCTCACAAAATTTCTGAATTGATTTTTTTCATTTTGCTGAACTTTTAGTTTTTAGTATTTTCGTAAGGTTATAAAAATCAATGAAAAGTTGGTTGAAAAAGTTTATAAAACAGTCTTTATCAACTAGCCCCGATTGCAGCGGTTACCCCGCAACAAGCGCTGGGAAAAGCCTTGGTGTGAGGAGTAATAGCGGAAAGCGGGATAAAGCTCCTAAAAATAAATAAATATAATACAATGAGTTTCAGAATTGAAAAAGACACGATGGGCGAAGTGCAAGTGCCTGCTGATAAATTTTGGGGTGCGCAGACGGAGCGTTCCAGAAATAATTTCAAAATCGGTCCGGAAGGAAGTATGCCTCGCGAAATCATCGATGCATTTGCTTACCTAAAAAAAGCGGCGGCCTACACCAATGCGGAATTAGGCGTTCTTTCTAATGAAAAAAGAGATGCAATCGGGGAAGTCTGTGATGAGATTCTTGCAGGAGAACTGTATGACCAATTTCCTCTTGTGATTTGGCAGACTGGTTCCGGAACGCAGTCTAATATGAACGTGAACGAAGTTGTTGCGAACAAATCTCACGTGAACAGCGGCGGAAAATTAGGAGAAAAAACAGAAGTTCACCCGAACGATGATGTGAACAAATCACAATCTTCCAATGACACTTACCCAACGGCAATGCATATTGCGGCTTACACAAAGGTTGTAAAAGATACGCTTCCGGCCTTGGAAAAGTTGAGAAATACATTGGACGAAAAAGCGAAAAAATTCCAGAATATTGTAAAGATTGGAAGAACGCACCTTATGGATGCAACGCCTTTGACACTTGGACAAGAATTTTCCGGTTATGTTGCTCAGCTGGACTATGCAAAAAAAGCGATCAACAATACGCTTGACCATTTGAAAGAATTGGCTCTTGGTGGAACTGCGGTTGGAACGGGACTTAATACACCAAAAGGTTATGATGTTGTGGTTGCGAAATATATTGCAGACTTCACAGGTCTTCCTTTTGTGACAGCTCCGAATAAATTCGAGGCTTTGGCAGCTCACGACGGAATTGTGGAAACTCACGGCGCGTTGAAGCAATTGGCTGTTTCTCTTTACAAAATTGCTCAAGATGTAAGATTGTTAGCTTCTGGACCACGTTCTGGAATTGGGGAAATTCACATCCCTGAAAACGAACCTGGTTCTTCTATTATGCCTGGAAAAGTGAATCCTACACAGAACGAAGCTTTAACAATGGTTTGTGCCCAAGTTCTTGGAAATGATACAACGATTTCTTTCGCAGGAACGCAAGGAAATTACGAACTGAATGTTTTCAAACCGGTTATGGCAGCAAACTTCCTGCAGTCCGCACAATTGTTGGCTGATGCGATGATTTCTTTCAACGACCATTGTGCTGTTGGAATCGAACCAAATGAACCGAGAATCAAAGAATTGGTGGACAAATCTCTGATGCTGGTAACTGCGCTTAACACGCACATCGGTTACGAAAACGCAGCGAAAATTGCTAAAACAGCTCACAAGAACGGAACAACTTTGAAAGAAGAAGCTGTAAATCTTGGTCTTTTGACTGCTGAACAATTTGACGAATGGGTGAAACCGGAAGATATGGTTGGAAGTCTTAAATAGATCATAGACTTTTAAACAAAAGATAATAGACAAACTCCGAGGCAATTCTCGGAGTTTTATTTTTATTAAATTTCACTTATGAATATTGATGCAATTCTTGACCAAATATTTCTCCTTCCCGAACAGTCTAAATCAGTTTTAAATAATGTGATTTCTGAGATTGAGTTTCCAAAAGACAGCATTATCATCAAAGCCGGAAAAGTAGAGAAAACAATTTATTTCATCAAAAAAGGAATTGTGAGAGCTTTTGTTCCGCAGGAAAATCAGGACCTTACGTTTTGGTTTGGAAAAGAAGGTGATGTGGTTTTACCGATGAAAAGTTATGTTGATAATCATCAGAATTATGAAAACATTCAGGTTTTGGAATATTGTACTTTATATCAATTGAAAATCGATGATTTGAGACAATTATTTGAAACTGATATCCATATTGCGAATTGGGGAAGAAAATTAGCCGAAAAAGAATTGGTGAAAACCGAAGAACTCTTCATTTCCCGACAATTCAGGACAGCAAGTCAGCGTTATGAAGAACTTTTGACAAAACAGCCTGAAATTATTAAACGAGTGCAATTGGGTTACATTGCTTCATATCTGGGAATCACTCAAGTTAGCCTCAGCAGAATCCGAAGTGATATTTGATTATTTTTTTTAACATTTGTAAAAAGATTCAAAGTATTTGATTGGGAAATTTGCATCATTAAAATTGATAAATAAATGAACTGGATTTTTTTAATTCTTGGAGGACTTTTTGAAGTTGGATTCACATCTTGTTTAGGAAAAGCCAAAGAAACATCGGGCACAGAATCTTACCTTTGGTACGCCGGATTCGGAATATCGTTGATTGCAAGTATGCTTTTGTTAATCAAAGCAACACAAACGCTTCCGTTGGGAACGGCTTATGCAGTCTGGACAGGAATCGGAGCCGTAGGAACTGTACTGGTAGGAATTTTTATCTTTAAAGAGCCAGCAACTTTCTTGCGATTATTTTTTATTTTCACATTAATTGCTTCCATTATTGGACTGAAAGCCGTTTCTTCTCATTAATTACAAAACCTTTCAAAATTTTTGGTCCATTTATAATTTAACCAGAAAATTCATCCAGCAGATCTTTGGACGGAACAAAAAACAGGCTACCTGTTTTTGCAGTACTAAAGTCTAGAATCCGATCGTAATTTCCCTTCGGATTCCCAACAAACATATTCTCCAACATCTTTCTTGTTGTTGAAAAACTGCTGGCATAGGAAATAAAATATGTTCCGAATTCATTAGAAGAAGGTCTTCCAAAAGGCATATTATCTCTAACAATCTTTAAATCGTCGCCTATGTTTGCCAAAGCAATGTGGGAATTATCTGGTTTTACCTCGTCTGACATTTCAATATCATTTTCTTTGGATCTGCCTATTATCTTTTCCTGATCTTCTGTGGAAAGACCTCTCCAAGCGTCCATATTATGCAGGTATTTCTGAACAAAAAGGTAACTCCCTCCTGAATATTCAACATCTTCGTCGCCAATTATTGCAAAAACGTCACGATCTTTCCCGTGTGGGTTCTCGGTACCATCTACAAATCCTAATACAGAACGGTTATCCCAGTACTTGAAGCCCTGGATTTCTTCAACACTTTCAGCAACCGGCGTTAAGATTTTAGAAATCTCTATTGCCATATCGAAGCAAATGCTATAATCATCTGCTCGAAAATGAAAATGAAGATCTCCAAAAGTAGAAATTGCAGTATGCTTATCGCCTTTTATTTCTGTAAAGTTCTCTAACTCTTTCGGCAAAGGCTCTTTCAGGCCAAGTCTTTTCCAAGCTTCGAAACCAATTCCTATAATACAGCTTGCTCTGCTATCTGGAAATCTATTGACCACAGAATTATTTAAATTTAATACCAAAGCACACAGCCTCTGAAAGGAATCCTGGATTTCTAAATTCTCTTTGAATTTCCATACTTGAAAAATGGTATTGATATTTGGATAATCCGTAACATTTTGCGGTTTTAAACTCATTGTATATTTTTAATGAGATGAATTTACAAAGAAGTTACCTGGTCTGCAAAATATTGCTCCAAGTCTCTCAGTGTTTCCGGAGAAGTTTGGATATCTCTTACCAATTCTCCTTTGTTGATGACAACGATTCTTTCGCAAACTTCTGTGGTGTGAGCTAAATCGTGACTGGAAATCAGGAATGTTGAATCTGAGTTTTGTGACCAATCTCTGATGAGGTTTTTCAGCTTGATCTGGGTTGAAGGGTCGAGGTTTGCGAAAGGCTCATCGAGAATGATAATCGCTGGCGTTCCGATTAACGCTCCAATGATTCCGACTTTTTTCATATTTCCTTTGGAAAGGTCGCGGATGTATTTTTTGGCATTCAGGATTTCTCCGTTGAAGAAATCGGTAAAGTTTTTCAGGAATTCGTCAACATTCGCTTTACTTTGACCTCTGAGTTCTCCCAAAAAATAGAAATATTCTTCCGGAGTCAAATAGCCGATGAGAAAAGTCTCGTCGATAAATGCTCCGACTTTATTTTTCCAATTTTCGGACTCGTTAACTTTTTCTTCATCAATGGAAACATAGCCTGAACTCGGTTCTATCAAATCCAGAATCAAACTGAATAATGTGGTCTTTCCCGCACCATTGTTCCCGACTAAGCCAATGGTTTGACCTTTTGGAAATTCTAGGTTTTCTATGGATAAGACTTTTTTGGTTTCGTAGACTTTGGAAAGGTTATTTATTGTTATCATTTTGTTGAGATATTAGAAGTGAGATATTAGATGTTAGATTTTAATTGACAGTGAATTACTCGCAGCCCGGCTTGAGCGGAAATCCTTTTTGTTATTGCGATTGTACAAATTTTCTACAGATTGCTTCACTTCGTTCGCAATGACAAAAAGATTGGGAGCGGAAGACGGAAATAGCTGCCCAAATTATTTTAATTTCCTTTAAAGGCTTTGATGGTTGAGTATTTTTCTTTTTTATATAATTTGACAATGAAATCGAAGAATTTTTCTCTGAGAAAAAACCCTATCAATCCCAAAACGCCCAGACTCGCCACCGCTGCTGTTGTTCCGAAAAAATATTTTGAAACGCCGAAAACCGCCATTGGCAATACCATTTGTGGCAAAAGAAGTAAGATATTTTTGAAACTGAAGTTATTTTTCTTTCCTAATGTTTTTCCCCTCGCATTGAGGTCAATTGGATTTTTGTTAAATGCGCCCGACAACAAAACGACCTGAGAATTGACGCCAACATTGTAAAGTCCAGCCGCTAAAAAGGTGAAATACAAATCCCAACTTACGAATGCATAACCAACTGCCAAAACCATACTGACGCCAGTTGCACTCACAATCATCCACCATTTGGCTTTCAGATATTCTTTGTAGGGAACGTTCAGTGTCATCATCAGCGGATAGTAGGAACTGTCGAAAGACGGAACTCTCTGTCCAAACAAAAACAGAAATCCACCAGTTACGAAAAGCCCCATAAATAGTTGCATATAGGCGGTTTTGTAAGCCGGAGAACTGAACAAAAGCAATCCATAAAACAAGAACAGAAAACTTCCTAAAGCAATGGATTTTGCAGCTTTGCTTCGTTTTATCATTCGGATATCATTGTTGATGAAGGTGCCGAGAACACCATATTTATTGAGAAACTGAATACTTTCTGTTTTCCCGACTTCCTGCTTCATTTCAAGTCCCTTGTCGAGATAAAAATTGTCGTAAATAAATTTTCTACAAATAATATAGAGAATAACGAATAGCGCAATCGGTAATACAATCGCGAACCAATGATTATAGAAAAGCATAAAAAACTTTTCAGAAGCCGATGACAAAGCAATGATATTATAATAATCTAATCCGCCAGCAAGAACCAAAAATCCACCAATAATCCAAACGGCTAAATCTTTTCCGTTCAAAAGGATATTAATCAGATTGATGGTGAAACTCAGAATAATCAGGGCAAATACCCAAGAAAAACTGCCCAAAACTGCATAGCCATTATAAAGCAGAATCCCTAACAACGGCAAATAAATAAAAAGTCCGCCCCAACTGAAAAATGACAGAAACGTCTTGCTAATCATATAATTGACCAGCGTACTTTTCTTGATATTCATCGTCAGGAAAGGTTTGATATTCTGCGTCGGCATCTGCTGGAAAAAATATCTCAGGAACAGATCGACAATCAGCCAATAGATCAGAAACTTACTGATAAATGGTAATGGGTCGATATGCAATTCTTTTTTCGGGTAATAAAAAGCACCGAAAGCAGCAAAAACAAATATCGCAAGGATGTATAAGACTCCCAAAAGCTGGAAGATCTTAACGACAATATTGGCTGCTAAAGAACTGGACCTGAAAAAATTTTTGAATTCTAATCTGACGAATCGTTGCAACATAAAGTTTATTTTTTGTTAAATGTAATGAATTCTGGATATTATTAGGTTTTCTATATATTAAGTTCGCATTTTGTACATTTTGTTACAGATTTCTTTGACTTTTAAAAATTACTAACATACGATTTCTTGCAGCAAAAGGTGTTTGCAGGAATTGTGAATAATTTTGTTAGGATTTTCATTGACCTCAACCTATCAAAAAAACTATCTTTGTACAATGGCAGAAAAGGAAACATTATCGAGTTTGATTCACGGTAATTTTGCAAAGGAATTATCTATTTCGGATGGCAAAATGCCGCCCAATGCATTGGATTTTGAGAAAATCGTCATCGGTACTTTTTTGATTGACAGAAAAGGGCTTGACCATTCTATCGATTTATTAACGCCCAATGTTTTCTATGACCCAAGACATCAGACGATTTTCGCATCAATCCTGAAATTGTATGAGAGCAACTCTCCTATCGATTTGATGACAGTTATTCAGGATTTGAAAAAGAATGAAAAACTGAATCTAGCTGGTGGTGACCATTATATCATCGATTTGACAATGGGCGTAAGTTCTTCTGCCCACATCGAATATCACGTTCGTGTGATTCTTGAGAAATTTATTCTTCGTTCATTAATCAATGTTTCAGCCAATGTTATCGACAGTTCTTACAAAGAATCAACGGACGTTTTCGAATTGTTGGATAAAGCTGAGCAATCTTTTTTTGAAATCACCAATGGAACGATCAAAAAAGGTTTCGATACTGCCAATTCATTAGTAAAAGAAGCGATTGATAAAATCAAATCCTTAAAAGATAAAGAAGGATTGTCCGGTGTTCCTTCCGGATTTACTGCACTTGATAAAGAAACAGGAGGTTGGCAAAACTCCGACCTTATCATTATTGCGGCAAGACCTGCGATGGGAAAAACGGCTTTTATCCTTTCGATGGCGAGAAACATCTGTGTAGACCACAACATTCCGATGGCGCTCTTCTCTCTGGAGATGGCATCTGTCCAGTTGATTACAAGAATGATTTCTTCCGAAACGGGGATTTCTTCCGAGAAATTAAGAAAAGGACAAATGTCTGATGATGAGTGGCAAAGGTTATTCACCAACGTTTCCGCATTGGAAAATGCTCCACTTTTTATTGACGAAACACCTTCACTTTCTATCTTCGACTTCCGAGCAAAATGCCGAAGATTGGTAATGCAGCACGGTGTTAAGATCATTATGGTCGATTACCTACAGCTGATGACAGCAAGTTCCGGAAAAGGAGGTGGAAATCGAGAACAGGAAATTGCGATGATTTCGCGTTCATTAAAAGCGATTGCAAAAGAATTGAACGTTCCGGTAATTGCACTTTCTCAGCTCTCCAGAACCGTGGAAACAAGACCCGGAAAAAGGCCTATGCTTTCTGACTTGAGGGAATCCGGAGCGATTGAGCAGGATGCGGATATTGTATCTTTTATCTTCCGTCCGGAATATTATAAAATTGCGGTTTGGGATAATGATGAAGACGGCGCAGAAACCAGTACAGAAAACCAAGCAGAAATAATCATCGCTAAACATAGAAATGGTGCAACAGCCGACGTTCGTTTAGCTTTTCACAAGAATATTGGTAAGTTTGCGGACCTTGGAACAAATTACGAATACACGCCTTCTAACTTCGGACAGAAAGATGAGCCATCTGGATTTGACAGAATTACTATTACGAGTGACCCACATTCTGCATTTGGAATTCCTGGCAATAATCAGGTTTCTGGTTCAGCGATGAATGATGACGATGATGATATGCCTTTTTAATTTTTTACTTTGAGTTTGAAAGTCGAAATCTTTACAGACGGTGCCTGCAGTGGAAATCCCGGACCTGGCGGTTATGGAATCTTAATGCGTGTTCCGGAAAAGAAATATCAGAAAACTTACTCCAAAGGCTTCCGGAAAACAACCAACAACCGAATGGAATTGATGGCTGTAATAGTTGCTCTTGGTAATCTGAGAACGTCTGACAATGAAGTCCACATCTATACCGATAGCAAATATGTGGCGGATGCCATTAACCAAAAATGGATTTATGGATGGATTAAACGAGGTTGGAAAAATGTGAAAAACCCTGATCTTTGGAAAGCTTTCTACAAACTCTATCAACTTCATCAACCTAAATTTCATTGGATTAAAGGACACGCCGGGCATCCTGAAAATGAAATCTGTGATCAATTAGCCGTGACTGCTTCAAAATCCGGAAATTTGGAAATCGATACTTTTTTTGAAAATCCGATTGAGGGAGGAATGTTTTAAGCATTCCAAAAATCCCGATCCAGACTTCTGTACTGTATTGCTTCCGAAATATGATCCCCTTGGATATTTTCTGAGTTTTCTAAATCGGCAATGGTTCTGGCAACCTTCAAAATCCTATCGTAAGCTCTTGCGGAAAGATTGAGTTTCAGCATTGCGGTTTTAAGCAATAATTGAGAATAATCGTCCAGTTCACAATATTTTTCTATTTCTTTCGGTCCCATCTGCGCATTGTAATTGATATCAAGATTCTTGAATCTCTCGGTTTGTTTATTTCTTGCTTCAATAACCCGTTCACGGATTTTCAGACTGCTTTCTCCTTTCCTTTTTTCAGCTAATTGTTCGTATTCAACCTTTGAAACTTCGATATGAATATCAATCCTGTCGAGAAGAGGTCCCGATAATTTGTTCATATACCGTTGCATTTCCAATGCTGATGAAGTATTATTGGGATCATCTGGAAAATAACCGCTTGGACTTGGATTCATACTTGCGACGAGCATAAAACTTGCAGGATATTCAATCGTAAATTTAGCTCGGGAAATGGTAACGACTCTATCTTCCAAAGGCTGTCTCATTACTTCGAGAACTGCACGTTTGAATTCGGGCATTTCGTCCAGAAACAAAACACCATTATGCGCTAAAGAAATTTCGCCTGGCTGGGGATAACTTCCGCCTCCTACAAGCGCTACATCCGAAATTGTATGATGGGGTGAGCGGAATGGTCTGATTGTCATCAGTGATGTTTCTGCTCCCATTTTTCCAGCTACGGAATGAATTTTTGTAGTTTCCAAAGCTTCTTTCAAGTTCAAAGGCGGAAGAATACTTGGTAGTCTCTTTGCTATCATCGTTTTTCCGCTTCCTGGAGAACCAATCAGAATGATATTATGACCGCCGGCTGCAGCAACTTCAATTGCACGTTTTGCTGCTTCTTGACCTTTAACCTCGTCAAAGTCAAATGGAAAATGATCGATTTTATCCTGGAATTCTTTTCTTGTATCAATCTCAAACTTTTCTAAAGGAATTTCGTCATTAAAAAAGTCAATAACTTGTTTGATATTCTCAACACCATAAACATCCAGATTGTTGACAATTGCCGCTTCTCTTGCATTTTGTTTTGGGAGAATAATACCTTTGTAGCCATCTTCTCTGGCCTTGATAGCAATGGGTAAAACACCTTTTATCGGTTGAAGTCCGCCATCAAGAGATAATTCTCCCATAATAATATATTCGCCTAGGCTTTCTGCTTTGATCAAATCGGATGCGGCGAGAATCCCCAAGGCAATACTCATATCATAAGCTGAACCTTCTTTTCTGAGATCAGCCGGCGCCATATTAATTGTAATCTTCTTCCCAGGAATTTTGAAGCCAGAATTCTTCAAAGCAGCAGAAATCCTGTAACTGCTTTCCTTAATAGCATTATCCGGCAAGCCGACTAAGTGATAACCAACGCCTTGATCTACATTAACTTCAATAGTAATAATCTGTGCGGAAACGCCGTGAATGGCCGCACCGGAAATTTTGACTAGCATTTGTGTTTTGTTTTACCAAAAATAAAAAAAACTCTTTGATGAAAACCAAAGAGTTAAATATTTTTAAGAAATAATAACGATTACATAAATCTTTCGCCTTTCTTAAGGTTTTTCAGATCCAACACATAATCTTTTATCAATTGATCATTATCTCGTGGACAAATCAAAAGAGCCTTTTCTGTATCTACGATGATATAATTTTTCAATCCATCGATTACTGCAGCTTTGTTTTGATTTTTGATTCTAATAACATTTCCTTTTGAGTTGTAGGTCAATACATTTTTAGAACTGATTGCGTTATTATCATCGTTCTTGTCTGCATTGGTGTAAACTGAAGTCCATGTTCCAAGATCACTCCAGCCTATATTTGCAGGAATTACATAAACATTATCAGCTTTTTCCAAAATTCCGTTATCAATAGAAATTTTGCTAACAATTGGATAAATGACATCAATGTATTCTTTTTCTGCTTCTGTATTGTATTCACAACCATTGAATTGGTTAGACATTTCAGGTAAATATTTTGTAAATGCAGACAAAATGCTTTTTGCACTCCATACAAAAATTCCTGCATTCCAAAGGAAATCACCAGATTCTATAAAACTTTTAGCTATTTCCAAATTTGGTTTTTCTGTAAAAGTTTTAACCTTAGAAATAACTTCATCATTTTCCTGAATGAATTGGATGTAACCATAACCCGTATCAGGTCTTGTTGGTGTGATTCCCAATGTAATCAAATAATCATTTTTAGAAGCCAACTCAAAAGCCAACTCAACTTTATCAAGAAAAGTTTTTTCTTTTAAAATCAAATGATCAGCGGGCATTACAATGATATTAGCGTCAGCATTAACATCTTGTATTTTTTTTGCCATATAAAGATTACATGCTGATGTATTCTTCATCGCAGGTTCTCCAACGATATTATTTACAGGTATGTCTGGCAATTGTTGTTGTGTTAATTCTGTATATTCCTGATTGGTAATTACATAAATATTTTCTGCTGGAATTAACTGACTGATCCTGTCAAAAGTCTGCTGAATCATCGTTCTTCCAGTTCCTAATATATCGTGAAATTGCTTTGGAAATTTCTGGGTACTCATCGGCCAAAATCGACTTCCGATACCTCCAGCCATTATAACGCAATAATTATTGTTCTTCATTTAATGTTAATTTTTCTACTTTCGCTAAAGCGCGGAAGAGATATTTTTTTGAGTTTTTTAAGTGAACGCAAAGATATAACTTTTTCTTTTTTTCTAATAACCTATAATCGTCTCCTTTGTAGTGAAATTCATCATTAATTAACAAATCCTCAACAAAAACAAAATTTTCTTCAGGATTTTCGATGTGAAAATAACGTACTAATTCTGGACTTGCCATAAAGTTGGCTTTTGGGTTTTTGGAAAATTTTTTGATAATTGGCTTCAAATCTTCTGTATAAATATCAATACTTTCCAAAAGCATTTCTCGAAAAGTATCTTTCCATTCTTTGCCGTGCGCACTGATTCTGAAATTAAATTTCTCAAATGCAATAAGGTGAGCCAATTCATGTGTCAGTACAAAAAAGAATAACTGTTTATCTAAAGTAGAATTAACCGTTATCTGATGTGATTTATCCGGTAATTTTCTGTAATCTCCTAACTTGCTGTTTCGGTTCTTTGTAATCTTGATATGAATGTAATAATTCGAGAACCATTTTTTGAGAAAAGGAAACGTATTATCCGGAAGATATTGCTCTAAAGTGTTGATTGACATTAATAAATTGAATGTTAAACAAAATTAATCATTCCAGTCATTTAATACTAAATTATTGGAACATAATCTGTTTTTTCTTAAATTTCGAATAAATTATGAAGTTTGCAAAAGTCGATTTTTTGTTTTTTGTTGTTGATTCTGTTTTCCTGCACAGAAAAAACTGAACAACACAAAGACACTTCCCCAAAAAAAGAACTGAATCCTTTTTACGAAAAGGCTTTTGTTTTGATGGATAAAAATCAGACAGACAGCGCTTTCTATTATCTGAACAAAGGTAAAGACATTTTTCAAAAGAGAAAAGATAGTTTTGGAATGGCCAAAAGCTTTGTTAATATGGCCATTCTTCAGGAAAATACAGGTGATAATTTTGGAAGTATTGAGAGTAGTTTGATTGCCTCCAAATTTCTTAAAGAAAAAGATACTGCCCATTATTATTCTCTATTTTGCAACTATAATAATTTGGGGGTTGCATCTGGAAATTTAAAAAATTATAATGATGCAAAGCGTTTCTACAATAAAGCATTACTTTTCACAAAAGATCCTGTTGATAAATTGATGCTATTCAATAATTTAGCAATTGCTTATCATAATGAAAAAGATTTTACCAAAGCCATCTCTATTTACAAAAAACTTATTGATAGCATTGGTTCAAAAAGCGAGTTTTATCCACGGCTTTTACTAAATTATTCCAGATCCAAATGGTTTCAGAGTAATAATTACGATCCTGTAAAGAATTATTTACTGGCAGAAAAGCTCAGCGAGAATTGGGATGATGATTGGGACAAAGATGCAGCTTATGCTTATTTGGCAGCTTATTATCTCAATAAAAAGCCTGATTCAGCAAAGTTTTATGCAAAAAAAATGCTGACACTGGCTAAAAAATTACAATATCCTGCTGATGAATTAGAAGCTTTACAAACATTAATAAAATTATCAGACGGGACAGAAACTCAGCAATATTTTGATCAATATTCTAAAACACAAGATAGCTTGGTTAATGCACAAAACAAAGCCAAAAACCAATTTGCTTTGATCCGTTTTGATAGTGAAAAGGCGAAAACCGAAAATCTAATTCTCCAAAAAGAACACGCTTCCCACGAATATCAAGTTCAGATTCAGAAAATAATTATTAGTCTTCTAATTTCAGTTTTCATCATCATTGTTGTTATCACTTATTTTTGGATTAAAAAAAGGCGAGAAAGATTATTACTAGAAACCAATAACAAACTGCAGGAACAGCGATTGGATTTATCAAAAAGAGTTCACGATGTTGTAGCCAATGGGATTTATGAAGTCATGACAACTATCGAAAATCAGAAAGATCTGCCTAAAGAAAAACTTTTGGACAAGTTGGAATTGATGTATGAAAAATCTCGCGATTTGTCTTACGATAATAATAGTCAGCAAGATTTTCAGGATAAAATTTTGGGATTGGTGAGCTCTTTTGACAATGAGGAGACGAAAATAATTATAATTGGGAACGACTTCGATTTTTGGGACAATTTAAGTTATAAATTTAAAGAAGAAACTTACCAGATTATTCGGGAATTACTCGTTAATATGAAAAAGCACAGTTCTGCAACGCAGGTTATTTTAAGATTCAGTCAAGAGAATCGCAATTATGAAATTGTTTATTCTGATAATGGCGTAGGATTGCCTGAAAATTTCGTTGAGAAGAACGGATTCATCAATATAAAATCCCGTTTGGAACAAATAAATGCAGAATTGATGATAGAAAAAAGTTACTTGGAAGGTTTAAAATTATCAATAAAACATTGTTCTTATGTTCAGTAAAATATTAATTGCAGAAGATCACGAAAGTAGCAATTTTTCTGTCCAAAAAGTATTGGAAGATTTGGCAATTCTTAATGTAGATCATGTTTATTATTGCGATGACGCTTTTGAAAAATTGAAAAAATCATTAACCTCGAAATCTCCTTATGAAGTATTGATTACTGATCTTTCTTTTGAGGAAGATCATAAGAAACAATTAATCAAAGATGGTAAAGAACTGGTAAAGTGTTGCCGAGATTTGTGTCCTGAGCTGAAAGTGATTGTTTTTTCCGGAGAACATAGAATTGGCGTTATCGACCTGTTATTCAAAGAGTTTGGAATTAATGCATATGTCAAAAAAGCACGATCTGACTCCAAAGAATTGAAAAAAGCGATAGAAGCCATTTACAACGGAGAAACTTATATTTCTCACGACTTAAAACTCCCAATAAAAAGTGCTAACACTTTAGAATTCAGCAACTATGATATTACTTTGCTAAAATTATTATCGGATGGAATTTTACAAAAAAATATCCCTAAAAAACTACAGGAACAGAATATCTATCCAAACAGTTTGAGCAGTGTCGAAAAAAGAATCAATGCCATGAAGTTAGCACTAGCTGTGAAAAACACCGAGGAATTGATCGCTTCCAGCAAAAATATTGGAATAATTTAAAAAAGTAAATTTTTTGAATTTTACGGTTTTCCCGTAAAGAATTGTGATTTTATGTAATTAACTTTGCCACAGATTAATAACCGTAAAAACACAAATCGAGATACTTTCATTTTTCAGAAAGAGTCTAAAGCGCGACTTCAGACTCTTTTTTTTATTTCCTAAACATCTCAGTATGAGGAATATTATCTTCCAGATATTTCTTCTCCGTTTCCTGAAAACCGAATCCAGAATAAAACTTCAATAAATAATCCTGAGCGGAGATTCTAACTTCAGAAGTTCGGAATCTATTCTCGATAATATCTACTGCGTAAGAAATCAGTTGTTTTCCCAAACCTGTTCCTCTACCTTTTTCTGTTGTGATTACTCTTCCGATAGACGTTTCCGGATATTTGATTCCTTTGTCAAAAATCCTGCAATAAGCCAAAACTTCGCCTTCTTTTTCTGCCCAAAGATGAATCGCTTTTTGGTCATAATCATCCAAATCAGGATAAGGACAATCTTGTTCCACTACAAAAACATTGATTCTGGCTTTGATGATTTCGTAAAGTTCAGTCGTATCAAGCTCAGAAAATGTTTTGATTTTCCAATCTACATTAATCATCAAATCTCACTTTATTTTTAACCAAAAAGTCATTGGTTTTCTGGATGTATTTTAAAATCAAATCAACACCTTCCTTTTTCTCTGCAGAAGTGATATATAGGTCTGGCAAATCTTCCCAGGTTTTAAGCAATTCGTTTTTATAGACCTCAACATTTCTCTCTGATGCGCCAGGCTTCAGTTTATCGGCTTTGGTAAAAACAATTGAGAACGGAACACTGCTCTCTCCAAGCCATTGCATAAATTCCAAATCTATTTTTTGCGGTGTATGACGGATATCTACAAGAACAAAAAGGTTCACAAGATTTCTCCTGTTAAGAATATAATTGGTAATCAATTTCTCAAAATCTTTTCTCAGACTTTTAGAAACCCGTGCATAACCGTAGCCAGGAAGATCGGTGAGCGACCAGGTTTCATTAACCAAAAAGTTATTGATTAATTGAGTTTTCCCAGGCGTTTGAGATGTTTTTGCAAGATCTTTGTGATTCATCATCGCATTGATGAGAGAAGATTTTCCGACATTTGAACGCCCGATGAAAGCATATTCCGGCATTGTTGGCTCTGGACAATCCTGCCATTTCTGACTGCTTTTTACAAATTCTGCGGTTTTGATTACCATATTTTTATAATTTAAAAACCATTAAGAATCAAATTTATTAAAATTAAAAAATTCAAATTCTTAATGGTCTGAAAAGTTTTTATTGATTATTGGCTTACATTACTTTTTGCAGCCAAGTATAAAGAATCTCATTGAACTCATCCGGCTTTTCCATCATTGCAGCGTGACCACATTTATCGATCCAATGCAATTCGGAATTTGGGATGAATTTGTGCATATCTTCTGCCACTTCCGGTGGCGTCACATTATCTTGTTTTCCCCAGATGATACAAGTTGGGCAAGTGATTTTGGGAAGATCATTCAACATATTGTGTTTGATGGCACTTCTTGCCAACATCACAGTTTTGATACCTTTCATTCTGTCATTCACAACCGCAAAAACCTCATCCACCAACTCATCTGTCGCAACAATTGGATCGTAGAAAACATCCTGAGTTTTTTTCTTGATATATTCTTTGTCACTTTTTCTTGGGAAACTATCTCCAAAAGTTCTTTCGTAAAGACCAGAACTACCTGTCAGAACAAGATTTCTTACCAGTTCCGGACGAGAAGTCGTGAGAATCAAACCAATATGACCGCCCATAGAATTACCAACTATCGTTACCGGTTTTCCAATAACATCTGTAATAAATTTCGCTACAAATTTTGAAATAGAAGCCAAATTGGTATTCAGAATCGGTAAATCATATATCGGCAATTGTGGAACAAAAACCTGATAGCCTTTGTCCGAATAAAAATTGATCATCTTATCGAAGTTGCTCAACCCGCCCATCAAACCATGCAAAAGCACCATTGGGTGACCTTCACCCGCTTCTACATAACTATATTTCGTGTCTTTTTTTGTCTTAAAAATCATAATGCTCTCTCGATAACGCGCAAAAATACAAATAAAAGAATAATTTTTTTATTTTAATCCTACTAAAGTGGTCAAAATTAAATTATTTTAACACTGGTGTCAAATTATTAATAAAGTTTGAACAAAATATTTTTGATATTTGATTTCTCACTTCAATGCGATTTGTCTTTTTGCCTCACCAACCACAAAAGCCACAGAATTCGCAATATTGAAGCTTCGAATCAACTTAGACATCGGAATGGTCAAATGATTATCGAATAAACTTAAAACTTCCTGACTCAAACCAAAACTTTCCTTTCCAAAAACGAGCCAATCTCCATCTCGGAATTCATTTTCATAAATCGAATTAGTTGCGTGTGAGCTCATTAGGAAAACTCGGGATTTATCCGGAATCACATTCATCCATTCTTCGACATTTTGATATTCTGTAACGTCAAGATGCACCCAATAATCTAATCCTGATCGTTTCAAATTAGCATCATTTATGACAAATCCAAAAGGATGAATCAAGTGCAATCTACTTTCTGTCCCTACACATAAACGACCAATATTCCCTGTGTTATTAGGAATTTCTGGCTCTACTAAAACAACATTTAACATTTTGAATTTTAATTTGTTACAACTTTCAATTCGTTGATTCTGTTGATAATTGGCAAAGCGAATATTCCGCTGGTTTGCAGATACAGTTCATAAAACGTTTTGGCTTTTTCTGCAAAATCTGTAGTGCCTTCTAATCGATAATGAAACATAAAAACATTGCCCAACATCTCGTAATAATCTGCGTGGTCTTTGGATTCTCTTTCTTTTACTATGTCGATAATTTCTTCTTTTGATTTTAAAGACAACTCGTTGAAGTCTATTTTAAAAATATCTTTCATTAAAGAATCGAAATCCAATTCTTTTTGCATCAGACTTTCTTCCGGTTTTCCAAGCAATAATTTTTCTAAGGCTTGAGTTAATTGACGAATTAGTCTTAATGTAAAGTCTTTATCTTGAATCATTGATTTAGGTTTTAGTTGACTGGTTGTAGATTTTAGTTTGGCAAATTATTAACCAAAAAATAAATACGCCAAAATTACCGAAACTGTCACACCAACCAAATCCGCTAAAAGCATCGAACCAACTGTATATCTTGTATTTTTAATTCCAACCGAACCGAAATAAACTGCAATGACATAGAACGTTGTATCAGAACTCCCTTGAAGAATTGCCGATAATTTTCCTGCAAAACTGTCCGCCCCAAAAGTTTTCATTGTGTCCACCATCATTCCGCGTGCTCCGGAACCAGACAATGGTTTTATCAAAGCGGTCGGCAATCCGTCCACGAATCTTGTATCGAGATGTGATGCGCTGGCAATCCATTTCATTCCGTCAATAATCACATCAAAAACGCCACTAGTTCTGAGTAATGAAATTGCAATCAACATCCCGACTAAATATGGAATAATCTTCACACAAACCGTGAATCCTTCTTTTGCACCGTCGATAAACGCGTCGAAAATGTTGATTTTTTTATAAACCGCGCCAAGGACAATCGCAAAGAATATCAACAGAATAATGCCGTTGCTCATTACTTTGCTGAAAGAATCCAGTTCTTCTTTATTCAGTTGAACAAGGTAAACTACAAGCAAAGCAATAATTGCAGAAATCCCGCCAACGTAAGCTAGAACGATGGGTTGAAAAAGATTAATTCTTTGTCTGATAGAAACAATCGTCATTGCTGCCAAAGTTGCACAAAACGTAGCAATCATACACGGAAGAAAAATATCCGTCGGTGTTTCCGAACCCATTGATGAACGGATCGCAATAATGGAAACAGGAATCAATGTCAATCCGCTGGCGTGAAGACAAAGAAACATAATTTGCGCATTGCTGGCTTTATCTTTATATGGATTCAGGGTTTGGAGACTTTCCATTGCTTTGAGTCCGAAAGGTGTAGCCGCATTATCAAGACCGAGAAGATTGGCACTGAAATTCAACATCATATGTCCAAAAGATGGATGATTTTTCGGAATTTCCGGAAATAATTTTGAGAAAAATGGTTGAATCAATCGGCTCAAAAAATTAATACCGCCTGCTTTTTCAGCGATGCTCATAAAGCCCATAAAAAGCGCCATAATTCCAATCAATTTCAGACAGATGTTGACCGCTGTTTCGCTGGTTCCAATGACGCCATCGGTTTCCTGAATACGGTAGATTCTCACATCAGGTGACTCATTGGCTTGGTAATGAATACGGTTTTGTTCAAACTCCAGATTATCCATCAGCGGTTTTCTAATCTCAGGAGAAAGTTTGACCAATGGTTTATAGCCAATCTGAATCGTATCACCGCCTTTCCCAACGACCATATCGTTGAAAATCTGACTGTAATTTTCTGAACTAAAATATTTAACCGATGCAACCGCAATTGCAATGATAATGAAGGCGGACCAAATCCTGCTTAAAACCATTTTGGAAATTAATTTCAGTAAATGTATGAAAAAAGCGAATAAATTGGTGAAGTTAGATTTTAGAAATTAGAGGTTTGAATGGAACCTTGAATTATAGCAGCCCGACTTGAGCGGAAATCCTTTTTTGCCGGTTCTCGGTTTTTATTTTATGTGAAAATCTTCTGCAAAAAAGATTGGGAGCGGAAGGCGGATTAAGCTGCCCAAATTAAAATCTGAAAACCTGACATTTGTCATTTAATTCAAATTATACTTGTTTGGTATGAATTGAATTTTATAGTTTTGCAAAGGCTTTTTTTAAAACACTATACAATGTTGAAATTTGTTTGTTGCATAAGATTGATATGAAGAAGAAATAGTGTGTTTATTTTGAAAACCTTTCATAACTCATTTGAAAGGTTTTTATTTTAATTAATGAATCAAAATGATTGAATTGCTGAACGTTTCCAAACGTTTTACAACTAAAAATAAAACCATCCAAGCTTTGTCCAATGTTTCTCTGACTGTAGAAAAAGGGGAAATATTTGGTGTGATTGGAACTTCCGGCGCAGGAAAAAGCACGCTCATCCGATGTGTGAATCTCCTGGAAAAACCAAATGAGGGAAAAGTAATTGTTGATGGAATTGAATTGACAAAACTTTCCGATTCTCAACTGACTTTGGAACGCAGAAAAATTGCGATGATTTTCCAGCATTTCAATTTGTTATCATCGAGAACTGTTTTTGATAATGTGGCTTTTCCATTGGAATTAGAAGGAAAATCGAAGTCGGAAATCAAGGAGAAAGTGAATTCGCTTTTGGAATTGGTTGGGCTGAAAGAAAAGGCAAAAGATTATCCTGCGAATCTTTCAGGCGGACAAAAACAGAGAGTTGCAATTGCGAGAGCTTTGGCTAATGACCCGAAAGTTCTGCTTTGTGATGAAGCGACAAGCGCACTTGACCCAGCAACTACAAAATCGATTCTGCAACTTCTTAAATCCATTAATCAAAAACTTAATCTTACAATTCTGCTCATCACTCACGAAATGGAAGTGATTAAAAGTATTTGTGATAAAGTTGCGGTGATTGACAATGGGCAATTGGCAGAACAAGGAAAAGTTGAGCAGATTTTCATCCATCCGGAAAAAGAAATCACAAAAGGTTTCATCCAGTCTTCTCTGAATGTAGAATTACCTTTAATTTATCAGAATTCTATCAGTAATATTGATAGTGAGGACAACAATCCTTTGGTTAAAATTCTTGTTCGCGGGAATGATGAACAAAATTCTGTTATCATTAATCTGTACGAGAAATTTAAGGTTAAAGCAAAGATTATAAGTGCTCATCTGGAGTATGTCGGTCACTTGAGTTTCGGAGTTTTGCTTTTGGAACTGAAAGAAGGAAATACCAACGAAGCTTTGGCTTATTTGGAAAATGAATATGCAAACACAGAAATTTTAGGTTATGTCGGATAGTATCATCAATTTGTTATTTCAAGGGACGATTGAAACTGTTGTAATGACCTTGGTTTCAGGATTTTTCGGATTTGTTTTAGGATTACCGACGGGAATTTTCCTTTTTCTCACAAGAAAAGGTCAGTTATTGGAAAATAAGATATCACACCAAATCGTATCAATTATAGTCAATATTTTCCGTTCGATCCCTTTTATCATTCTCATTGTGTGGATGATACCTTTCACACGAACGATTGTTGGAACGTCGATTGGCGTTTCTGCAGCATTGGTTCCACTGAGTGTGGGTTCTGCTCCATTCATTGCAAGATTGGTAGAAAACAGTCTGTTGGAAATACCTTCAGGGTTGATAGAAGCAGCGAGAGCAATGGGCGCAAAACCGCTTCAAATCATCCGAAAAGTCCTTTTGCCAGAAGCTTTGCCTTCGTTAATCAATAATGTCAGTATTACATTGATTACGCTTGTCGGATATTCTGCAATGGGAGGCGCAGTCGGTGCTGGCGGATTGGGACAAGTTGGTTATCAGTACGGCTATATCGGATACGATTTTGCGGTAATGAATTCTGTTCTGATATTATTAATTGTGCTGGTTTTCATTATTCAAATTTCCGGAGACTTACTTTCTAAAAAATTCAATCATAGATAATATTAAAACTAGTAATTCTCGCAGATTATTCAGATTTAGCAAATTTAAAATTTGACAACAATCGAATCAGAAAATCCACAAGAGTTTAATTATAATTTATAAAAAAATGAAATCGAAAATATTTGCTTTAGCATTGGCAATTATCACATTATCAGCCTGCAATAAAAAAGAATCGAATCCGAATGTTCTTAAAGTCGGAATTGCCACCGGACCAGAGCAAAATCTTGCCGAAGCTGCCAAAAAGGTAGCGAAAGAAAAATATGGTTTGGATGTGGAACTGGTAACCTTCAATGATTATGTTGTTCCAAATGAAGCTTTAAGTCAGGGCGATGTGGACGTGAACGCTTTTCAGCATTTACCCTATTTGGAAGAACAATCTAAACAGCGAGGTTATAAATTGGCTGTTGTAGGAAAAACATTTGTTTACCCAATTGTTGCTTATTCTAAAAAGATAAAATCAGTTTCCGAATTACAACCTGGACAAACTATTGTTATTCCGAATGACCCAACCAATGGTGGGCGTTCATTGTTGTTATTACAAAAACAAGGCATTTTAAAGTTGAAAGATGGTGTTGGACTTTTACCTAAAGTAACTGACATTGTTTCTAATCCTAAAAATTTGAAAATCTTAGAATTGGAAGCACCACAAATCCCAAGAGTTCTGGAAGATAAAGAAGTGGCTTTGGCAATTATCAATAACAACTTTGCAGCTCAGGCAGGACTTGACCCAGAAAAAGAAGGTCTTTTCACAGAAGATAAAGATTCACCTTATGCTAATCTTATCGTTTCCAGAGAAGACAATAAGAATGATGAAAAAGTCAAAAAATTTGTACAAGCTTATCAATCTCCGGAAGTAGAATCTGCCGCCAAACAAACCTTCAAAGGAGGTGCTGTGAAGGCGTGGTAAAACTTCTATTCTATATCTAATTTTTTAAGTTGGCGGTTCTCACGAATCGTCAATTTTTTATTTATAATTCAAAAAAATATAATTATGTTTTTAAAATTATAATTACTTAAAACAATCTCAAATTATACTCAATTAATATACACAAAGCAAAATTTGAATTTTTACGCGCAATGCCTGATTATGATATAAATCATTTTGTTATTTTTATTAGTTCTAAATAAATATGTTTGCAAAAAATTTAATTATATGCTTAATAAATATCTTTGTTTAGGTCTGTTTGCAGCCTTTTTTAATGTACAGGCTCAAAACTGTACACCACAAACTGCAGGTGCAAACATTGGTGATAATGGCTGTGTGAGTTTAACTTACCAAAACCAAACTGTTTCTTACAAAACCGTGAGAGCTGCCGACGGAAACGAATGGCTACAACAAAACCTTGGAAGTTCAAACGTCGCAACAAGCATCGGCGATGAAGGTGCGCGTGGCGATTATTTCCAATATGGACGTTGGGATGATGGACATCAAATAAAAACATCTCAAACTACAGAAACTTATCCAACACCAAACAATCCTGTTGGTTTAGGAGCTGGAACAAGTCTTTTTTATATCGGCGGAGGAACACCTTGGTCCTCTAACTATACAGGTTGGTTTGCTAATCCTGAACAAAATGATAATTGGACAGCAAAAAGTCTTTCTGAAGTGACAGAACACAACGGAATGGATCCTTGTAAAGCGATTGGAGACAATTGGGAAATGCCTTCTGAGGCAGATTGGGATTTGGTAATGACAAAAGAAAATATCTTCCCAAGACCGGCAGGTGCTACAAGTACAGGAATGCAGAGAGGTTTTGATAGCAACCTGAAAATCGCTGGTGCTGGCGCTCGTAAAGATGCCGGATGGGCTTTTGAAGGAACGCGTGCTTACCTTTGGACAAGGTCGGCTAGTGCAAACCCTAACTTTTATCGTTATGCCTATTTAGGTGCTTCTGCAGCAAGCACTACTGGTTTTGGGGGTGATGCAAAAAGTTTTGGTTATTCTGTAAGATGTGTGAACAAGTCGAATAATGCTTTAGCTGTTAATAATTTCAATAAAGTTGATTTTTCATTTGGTCCAAATCCGGCTGATAAATTCATCAAGGTGAATACAGAAAATGCTTTAAAATCTGTTGAAGTTCTTTCTGTATCAGGACAAAAAGTACTGGAAACTAAAGAGAATACAGTAGATGTTTCCAGCTTGACGAAAGGAAATTATTTCATCAGAATCACTTTCGAAAACGGAAAAACGACGACAAAGAAATTCATCAAGAAGTAATATCACTTCAAATTTTTAAGGAAAAAGACGCTCAATTGAGCGTCTTTTTTATTCCAGATATATCAAAACATCTTTATCAACTTCCTCGTCTATAGATTTTATTAAAACGCCATTCTTTGTTCTTTCCTGCAATTCCTTAATAAAAAAACTACTTTCGAAAAACTGACGATGAACGCCAGGAATCAGGCTCATAAAATAATCCATTCCGACTCTGTTATTATGCAGATCCATTTTCGTTTCTAATGGTTCATTCGGAAACAATTCTTCGTGCATATTCGTGAGCTTTTCACACCATTCTAATGATTTTCTTGGTGAAGACACTTTGCAGAAATACATCATAATCAGACAACACCAATAAGAATGTCGGAAGGCATTTCCTTCACCGTTATTGGAGTTAGTTTCAGGATATAATTCTTTCGCCTTCGCAAATGCTTTAAAGCTCGCATAAGTGTATAAAATAGCGAACAAAGGATGCATCAATCCAATAGAAAAAACTTTCAATAGTTTTCCAAAGGTCAATGACTTTAATGTTCTGAAAAATATACCTATAAATCTCATCAATAAAAAACTCTCCCAAATTTGAGAGAGTGAATTTTGTATTTAAATTTAATTAATGATACTCGTGTACCAATAATTTTACGATTCTTGAAATTGACTCTTTGATTTCTGTTCTTTTCACGATGAAATCAACAAATCCTTTTTCCTGCAAGAATTCCGATGTCTGGAAACCTTCCGGCAAATCTTTACCAATTGTTTCACGGATAACTCTAGGTCCTGCAAATCCAATCAAAGCGCTTGGTTCTGCAATAATCACATCAGCAGTCATTGCAAAAGAAGCCGTGATTCCACCAAAGGTTGGATCTGTCAAGTAAGCAATGTAAGGCAAACCAGCATCAGAAAGTTGAACCAACTTAGCCTGAACTTTCGCCAATTGCATTAGTGAATAAGCCGCTTCCTGCATTCTCGCGCCACCGGACTGGCAGATAATCATATAAGGCAACTTATGTTTGATACAATAATCGATGGCTCTTCTGATTTTTTCTCCCATTACTGAGCCCAAAGAACCTCCAATAAAAGCAAAATCCATACAAGAAACCACCATTTCTACACCGTTTACTTTCCCGGTTGCATTTCTGATAGAGTCCGTCAGTTTTGTTTTTGATTTCACTTCTTTCAGACGGTCTGTGTAAGATTTTGTATCCTTAAATTTAAGAATATCAACACTTTCCACATCCGCATCCAATTCCTTGAATTTATTGTCGTCAAAAAGCATATCGAAATATTCTCTACTTCCGATTCTTACGTGGAATCCATCTTCCGGAGACACAAAATTATTAGCTTTAAGTTCTTCAGCTTCTATAATTTTCCCAGTAGGCGTTTTGTGCCAAAGTCCTTTTGGAACATCTTTTTTGTCCTCTGTAGAAGTTGTAATGTTTTGGGTTTTTCTTTTAAACCAATCAAATGCCATAATCTATAATTGATAAATGAAAAATGATAATTGATGTAAAGACATTACGAAAATCGCTTATCTCTCATCAATTATCATTTATAAATTAAAGTGTATTGATATTGTTCAGGTCTTCGAAAGCCTGCGTCAATCTCTTGATATACGTTTCTTCTCCTTTTCTTACCCAAACTCTTGGGTCATAGAATTTCTTATTTGGTGCATCAGCTCCAGTTGGGTTTCCGATTTGATGTCTCAAATATTCAATCTGTTCTGTCATATAATCTCTGATGCCTTCTGTATATCCGAACTGCAAATCTGTATCGATATTCATTTTCACAACACCGTAACTGATTGCTTCACGGATTTCCATCAACGTAGAACCTGATCCACCATGGAATACGAAATTCACAGGCTTGTCTCCCGTTCCAAATTTTTGCTGAACATATTTCTGAGAATTGTCAAGAATTTTCGGAGTCAATTTTACGTTTCCTGGTTTGTAAACACCGTGTACGTTTCCGAAAGCTGCCGCAATGGTGAAGTTATCAGAAACAGCTTTCAAAACTTCGTAAGCGTGTGCTACTTCTTCTGGCTGAGTATACAATTTTGAGCTGTCAACATCAGAGTTGTCAACACCATCTTCTTCTCCTCCTGTTACTCCTAATTCGATCTCAAGAGTCATCCCCATTTTGTTCATTCTCTCAAAATATTTTGCAGAAACCTCTAGGTTTTCTTCAATTGGCTCTTCTGAGAAATCCAGCATATGAGAAGAGTAAAGAGACTTTCCGTTTTGCTTGTAAAATTCTTCACTTGCATCCAAAAGTCCATCTACCCAAGGTAACAATTTTTTCGCACAGTGGTCTGTGTGAAGGATAACAGTTGCTCCGTAAGCTTCTGCTAAAGTGTGGATATGTTTTGCACCAGCAACAGCTCCTAGAACTGCAGCTTTTTGGCCGTCATTACTCAATCCTTTTCCAGCATTGAAGATAGAACCTCCGTTTGAAAACTGGATAATTACTGGAGCATTAAGTTTTGCAGCAGTTTCTAACGTTGCGTTGATATTACTAGAACCAATCACATTAGCTGCCGGAAGTGCGAATTGCCTCTCTTTGGCATAATCAAATATCTCTGTTACTAAAGAACCAGTGGCAACTCCTGCCGGAAATTTTCTGCTCATTTTTATTATATTTTTTTAAGATTTTTTGGACTGTAAACTTACGAAATTATTAACAATTCAAATTTCATTTTTACAAATCCTATGTTATAGATAATAATTTTTGTTTTTAATTCCGCTTATCATTTCCCCAAAGCAGTTTTTGACGAATCGTTTCGTAGAAACTGAAATTTTTTGGTTTAATGAGAAACAAGGAAAATTCGGCTTTTTCAATTACAACTTCGCTACCAACATCCATATGATAAAGTCTGGAATCCAAAGCTAAAGTATATTGCGGAACACGGCTTTTGACCGTCAATTTTATCTTGGAATCGTCTTTTACGATGAGCGGACGAACATTCAGATTATGAGGAGCAATTGGTGAAATAGCAAAGTTGTCATTACTTGGAGAAATAATCGGACCTCCACAACTTAATGAATAGGCTGTAGAACCTGTTGGCGTCGACACAATCAATCCGTCACCCCAGAAAACGTTCAGGAACTCATCATTGATGTAAGATTCCACAGTAATCATTGATGTAGTTTCTTTTCTGGAAAGGCTGACATCATTCAAAGCAAAAGGAAAATCAATCTGAGAATTATCGTCCGTCGTAATTTTAATTACCGAACGTTCGCTGATATTGTAATTCTTATCGAGAATAATCGAATCCAATTCATCAAAAATCTGGTCTTTTCTGAAATTTGCCAAAAATCCTAATCGTCCTGTATTAACCCCAATAATCGGAATCTCAAGGTCTTGAATAAATGTTAGGGCATTAAGAATCGTTCCATCGCCTCCAAAACTGAAAACAATATTGACATTCTTATTCTTAAGCTCTTCTTTCCCGGAAAATGTATCAAATTCTTTGGAAAAATTCAGATTCTCCGCCATCTCTGCGTGAAGAACAACTGCTACTTCTCGCAACGCCAATTCGGAAATGAATCGGTTGAGATACAAAAACGTATCAAGATCTTTTTTTTGAGAATAGATAGCTGCCTTCATCAATTATATTTCTAAAAATTTCTGGAAAAACCCAAAACGGTCTTTCAACAGTTCTTCTTTCTCGTCATCATAATGTTTATGCACCACCACATAGCCGTAACGTTCAAAAGTCTCATCGATGGAACTTAGATTTTCATTGCTGATTTTGAGCGTAATTTCTACACTGTCATCTTTTATAGCATTGATAAATGTGCCGTAAATTTTTCCATTGTTACTTTCTACAATCTGAGAAATCTCCGTCATAGAATAATGCAATCCTGTGGTTTGAATTGTCAAAATCGCTCCATTTTCTGAGAACAAAGGATATTTGGAAAACTCATTGAAAATATCGTCGCAAGAGATATAACCCAGATATTTTTCCTCTTTGGAAATAACAGGAACTACATTCGCGTTGAAGGTGTGGAAAAGCTTGATGCTGTCCAGCAAACTGCTGTCCTCCATAATCGCAAAACGCTCGTAATGGATATTAAGCGAATCCAGATTGCCTTCCGGACTGTCTTCCAGAAACGGCTGACTCAATCCACCAAGAAAAATGCCCTTGCTCACAATGAAAACGTGGGAATATCCAAATTCCTTAGCAACCTCAGAAGCTTCTTCTATAGAGTCTCTGACGCCGAAAGCGGGATAGTCTTTGGAAATGTAATCTTTGATAAACATTATGCTAATTTACAAAAATTACTTAGCCACAAAAGATTTTAAAAATTTTTATATTTTTTTACAACAACTATTGCTTTATATAAAAATAAAAATATATCTTTGTCGCCTTTCATTTTTACTTTTTATTAGATTTATTTCAAACTGCAGCACTTCATTGTGTTTGCAGTTTTTTATTTTGTAAGATTAAGATTCTTTGCAAATTCCCAAATTACGATTCCGCCACAGACACTTACGTTCAGAGAATGCTTGGTTCCAAGTTGAGGAATTTCTAGAAAAGTATCAATATTTGGTAAAGCTTCATCACTGATTCCATCGACTTCATTTCCGAGAATCAAAGCGTATTTTTTTTCTGGATCAATGTCAAAATCTGTTATCAATTGACTTGACGAGGTTTGCTCAATCCCAATAATTTCGAAGTTTTCCTTTTTAAGATGGTCAATAGCCACATTAATATCCTGCTCATAAATCCAATCCACACTTTCGGTTGCACCGAGAGCCGCTTTATGAATTTCGCGATGAGGCGGTTGAGGTGTGATTCCGCAAAGAACAATTTTCTCCACCAAAAAAGCATCAGCAGTTCGGAAAATTGCGCCAACATTATGCATACTTCTCACACTATCAAGAATCACAACTAATGGAATTTTAGCAGTTTTCTTGAAGGTTTCTACATCAATTCTTCCAAGTTCTTCGAGTTTCAGTTTCTTTGTCAAAATCAGGCTTTATTTAAAATTAAATCAATATTTCTTTCGATATTTTGTGCGATAGATTCCATCGGGATATCATTTTCATCATTATTGAATGGGTCTTCTATTTCTTCCGCAATCAATTCCAAACTCATCAATACGTAATAAACAAACATCGTAATCGGAATCATAAAAAATCCAAGATTCACAACATTAGCGATTGGCAAAGCTAAGACATAGAAAACGATAAACTTCTTGATGAATGATGAATATGAGTACGGAATTGGTGTGTTTTTAATTCTTTCGCAACCACCACAAACATCCAAAAAACCAGATAATTGTGTATCTAAAACTAACATTTCTGTTTCGGAGATCTTACCTTCTTTTTTTAATTGAAACAATTTTTTGGTCATCAGAAAAACCAATTCTGTAGGTCCGTGATGTTTCAGTTCTTTTTTAAGGTCGGTAAAATCCTCATCCAAAACCAATCTTGTTGATTCTTTGGAAAGATGTGTTGCCAGCAAATGAGGAAAAAGTTTAAGATAACGCGCGATCTGAGTTTTGGTTTTAACATCTTTATCATCCAAGATGCTACTCATCTTAATCATAAAATTTCGGCTGTCATTGACCAATTTTCCCCAAAGTTTTCGTCCTTCCCACCAACGGTCATAGGCTGTATTAGTCCTAAAAACCAAAAGCAAAGACAAAACAAATCCCAGCAAAGAATGAATCATTCCGATATTAATCACCGAGGATTTGGACGTCAAATGCAGATATTCTACTTCCAAATAATAGATGCCGTAAGAATAAACTCCCACGAGAAGCATTGTTGGAAAAAGGATACTCAGTGTGTCACTTTTATGAAGACTGATGAGTATTTTGAGGAAATTTTTTGTGTTGTAAGCGCGCATACAAAAAACATTAGATGACAAAGATAATTGATATCAAAATAAAATCCTGTGATAACTTTATAATTCACTCAAGTTTTAAATTGTTTCTGAAAATTATTTTTAAATTTAAGGATTGAAAAAACCAATCGATGTCAAATAAAGAAAAATTCATAACCGACCTCAACGCCAAGTACAACCCAAAAGGTGAACACATTATCCTCGGAAAAGGAATGCTGGACGGAGAAGTTATTACAGAAGTCAACGTTTCTATTCCTCTGAAAACCGTTAACAGGCACGGCTTAATTGCCGGCGCTACAGGAACTGGAAAAACCAAAACACTTCAGGTTTTTGTAGAGCAATTGTCACACGCAGGCATCCCGACTTTGGTAATGGACATCAAGGGTGACTTATCCGGAATAGCCGAAGCCGGAACAGAAAATGATAACATCAAAGATCGATATTCTAAAACGCAATTACCTTATTCTCCACAGAGTTTTCCTGTAGAATTGATGACAATTTCCGGCGCAAAAGGTGTGAAACTTCGTGCAACAGTTTTGGAATTCGGACCAATTCTATTGAGTAAGATTCTTGGATTGAATGACACTCAACAAAGCATTATGTCCATTGTTTTCAAATATTGTGACGATAAAGCCTTGCCTTTGGTAGATTTGCAGGATTTGAAAAAAGTTTTGCAATATGTGACCGATAATCCGATTGGTAAAAAAGAATTGGCTGACAATTACGGTTCGATTGCTCCCGCATCTTTGGGCGCCATTTTACGCTCGATTGTAGCAATGGAACAACAAGGTGCAACAACTTTCTTTGGAGAACCTAGTTTTGAAGTGGATGATTTGCTAAAAACCAGAGATGGAAAAGGCGTTGTGAATATTTTCCGAGTTGATGATATTCAGAATAAGCCCAATCTTTTTTCCACGTTCATTTTATCATTGTTTGCCGAGATTTATATGACCTTTCCTGAAGAAGGCGACAGTGGGAAACCGAAATTGGTTTTGTTTATAGATGAGGCGCATTTATTATTTAATGAAGCTTCAAAAACCTTGCTTTCCCAAATCGAAACGATGGTTAAATTGATTCGCTCCAAAGGAATCGGAATTTATTTTATTACTCAAATTCCTGGTGATGTTCCGGAAAATATTTTGAGTCAGTTAGGATTGAAAATTCAACACGCGTTGAGAGGTTTCACTGCAAAAGACAGAAAAGAAATTGATAAAGCTGTAGAAAACTACCCAACGACAGAGTTTTACAAAGCCAATGAACTCATCCAAAATCTGGGAATCGGAGAAGCTTTTGTAACCGCATTGGACGAAAAAGGAATTCCAACGCCTTTAGTCCAAACTTACTTGATTTCGCCTGAAAGCCGAATGGATATCTTAACCGCTTCAGAAATCGATGAACTGACCAGAAATTCCGACCTTGTCAAAAAATACGAACAAGACATCGATAAAGAAAGTGCCTACGAAATACTCAACAAAAGAATCGAAGAACATACGCAAACCGTAATCCCAACGCCAACAAGAGGAAGACCTGCACAACCAAAAGAAGAAGCGGGAATGTTTGAACAAGTCATCGAAAGCCGAGCCGGAAAAACTTTTCTGAATACTTTAGCAAGAGAAGGTGCAAAGTTTATTTTGGGGATGTTCAGTATGAAGAAAAGGAGATAGAATAAAGCTGAGGCTGTCTCAAAAGGGCAGTCTTTTTTGTATTATGTTGCAAAAAAGATTTTTCATTTTTGTGTTTAAAAAAACTTTGAAAATTGGAAGATAAAAATTTTTTCAGGCTGCTTTTGACATTTTCTTGAGGTTGTGGGCTATCGCAAGTATGCCGATTTCTACCTCGATCTTATTTTTCCCCGAAGCATAAATCGTTTAAAATTTTTGTTGTGTTTGAGTGGGGCAAAAACAGGTTCAACATCGTGACATCGCTGTTTCCGTAGCCTGATACATTTTTAGTACAAAGAAGTTTGAAAACCTTTTCCCTGATTTTTGCCAGTTTTGAATTGTTTTGTGAAGCGGTTATTTGTAATGATTTTTGATCTTTCCTGAAGTAATTGCTTTTTACATAAGCTTTTATTTTATTAGATTTCAGTAAGTTATAGTTTTCTTCCGAGCATATCCTGAATCCGCTACCAGCTCTTTCGGAACTTTATGATAGCTTTCTTTAAAGCCCTGTAAATGAGATTCCAACGTTTTGGTATCGGTTGTATTGGGATGGATGGAATAGTGTTTGTTGGTGGAAATCTGCAGGTTGTAAGCCGGTTTTAGTTGCCCGTTTCGCATATAATCTTTCTTCTCTGCATAAAGGTAGCATTTATGTCCTGGTGCTGTTAGATTTCTGTAGAGAAAGTAATTGTTTGATTCATGGCTTAAAATAAAAAATCCCGAACTCAAATGTCGGGATTTTTAATAGCCAATTACTGATTTCCGTAAAATTAATTTTAAAGTAATTTTTCTATTTGCTAGAAATCAATCAATAAATAACTATGAAGAGCCTTAGCATTATTTTAATTACAATTTTATTAATAAGTTGTAAAAAAGAAGAAAAAAAATATTCTCCTGAAATTGAAATGAAAGCACAATTGATTGTTGACAGTATTACCAAATCTGTTAAGAAAGAATCTGCTCTTGAAAATAAAGAACAATCGGATGCTCCTGTGAAGGTAATGAATTCTCGTTTTATAGAAAAGGAATATTCAAATTATAAAGATGTAGAATTAACCTATAAAAATATTTCTAACAAAGATATAAAAGCCATTAAATTTGAATGGTATGGAGAAGATCCATTTGGAGAACCAGCAGATATGGGTATTACAGACGGAAATGGCGGAGGATTTGATGATGACGTTTTAAAAGCAGGAAAAAAGAGAACTTCTGAATGGAATGTTTTAAGTAGAAATGGGGATAAGATTCTAACCGCGAGAGCTTATGAGGTGGTTTATACTGATGGTACAAAATGGAAAGCAAAATAATTTTGGTTTTGCTTATTTTTTATTAAAATAAAAATCCCAATATATAAATCGGGATTTTCATTATATAAAGTCAACTTTATTTTAAATCTTAGAAAGCAAAGTTCTGAAATTCACCTTCTCATCAATAATCCTTCTCAGATCAGAAACAGGAACCCTTTCTTGTTCCATAGTATCTCTATATCTCAGGGTTACAGTATTGTCGTTCAAAGAATCGTGGTCAACAGTGATACAGAAAGGCGTTCCGATGGCGTCCTGTCTTCTGTAACGTTTTCCGATGCTGTCCTTCTCCTCAAAGATCACATTGAAATCAAACTTCAGATCATTGAAGATCTTATCGGCGAATTCTGGTAGTCCATCTTTTTTAACTAATGGAAGAATTGCTGCTTTTACAGGTGCTAAAGCTGGTGGCAAACTCAAAACTGTTCTTTCCGAACCATCTTCTAAAACTTCATCCTTCAAAGAGTTAGAGAAAATAGCCAGGAACAATCTGTCCAAACCAACAGAAGTTTCTACAACGTACGGCACATAATTCTCATTTCTTTCCGGGTCAAAATACTGGATTTTTCTACCAGAGAATTTTTCGTGCGCCGAAAGGTCAAAATCCGTTCTAGAATGGATACCTTCCAATTCTTTGAATCCAAATGGGAAATTAAACTCGATGTCAGCAGCAGCGTTGGCATAATGAGCCAGTTTCTCGTGGTCGTGAAAACGGTAATTATCTTCGCCTAAACCAAGCGCCAAGTGCCAGTTAAGACGTGTTTTCTTCCAGTTTTCATAGAATTCCAATTCAGTTCCAGGTGGAACAAAATATTGCATTTCCATTTGTTCAAATTCTCTCATTCTGAAAATGAATTGTCTAGCAACAATCTCATTTCTAAATGCTTTACCAATCTGAGCAATCCCGAAAGGCAACTTATGACGAGAAGTTTTCTGAACGTTAAGATAATTCACAAAAATACCTTGAGCCGTTTCTGGTCTTAAGTAAAGGTCAGTTGCAGAATCTGCAGAAGCTCCCAATTTAGTTCCAAACATCAGGTTGAATTGTCTTACTTCCGTCCAGTTTTTAGAACCAGTATCTGGGTCAGCAATTTCCAATTCCTCAATCAAAGCTTTTACATCCGCAAGGTCTTCTTTTTCAAGAGATTTTGCCAATCTGGAAAGGATTGCTTCCCTTTTTGCTCTGTATTCCAAAACTCTTGGATTGGTTGCTACGAATTCGGCTTTATCAAAAGCATCACCAAATCTTTTCGCCGCTTTTTCTATTTCTTTATTTTCCTTGTCCTCGATTTTCAGGCAGTAATCTTCCACCAAAACATCTGCACGGAAACGTTTTTTAGAATCTTTGTTATCAATCAACGGGTCGTTGAACGCATCCACGTGTCCGGAAGCTTTCCAGATGGTTGGGTGCATAAAAATGGCAGAATCAATCCCAACGATATTTTCGTTCAGCTGAACCATCGCTTTCCACCAGTATTGTTTGATGTTATTTTTCAGTTCCGCGCCGTTCTGTCCGTAATCGTAGATTGCCGAAAGTCCGTCATAGATTTCGCTGGAAGGAAAAATAAAACCATATTCTTTAGCGTGGGAAACCACTTTTTTGAAAACATCTTCTTGCTTTGCCATAATTAGTTTAATTGAAGCGCAAAAATAAGGAAAATTTAGGAAAAATTTACAACCCTATTTAGGAGCCGAGAACCTGCTATTCGCTATATCTTTTTCTCCTCGTTCCTCGTCAAAAAAGGATGCCGCTTCTATCAGGGCTAGTTACGCTTCGCCCTTCGATTGACATTTTCTCAAGAATTGAAACCTTTTTCAATCGTTTCCAAAGAATCAATCACAACAGATATTTTCTCTTTCTGTTTTCGGATTTGTCTCGGACGGATGAAAAACCAGTTGATTAAGAACCACACAAATGTCAATCCGTAAGTCAAAATTCCACCAAGCAAAGACATTCTCAAAGCAAATTCATAAAAGTAAAAAGCAAAACCAACAGACAAAAGAAGAAAATATAAACCAAGTCCTCTATTTTGCATAAAGAGTTGCTTTTTTTCTAATAGTTTTACTGCTTTCAGATAATCCTGATTGTTGGTAGAAGGATTTATTTGGCGCAGAATATTCATTTTCTGCCAAAAAAGGTAAACGTAAATGGCGAGCGACAGAAGAATCAGCATTATTCCAAATCTTGTCGAGAATAATTGTACATCAAGAAAAATCCAGATTCCTGTGATGAAAATAAATGTCAGAGAAAGACAGGCAATCAATCTGATATCATTGATAATCTGTTTTTTTCTATATTTTTCTGCTTTGGATTTGATTTCCTGTACGTTCGGAACTTCCGTTTTTTTGTTGTTCCAGATATCTTGAAAATTATAATTGGTTTCCATACTTTCTGAATTTTTCGGTTAATTTTTCTTTGATTCGGTGGATTTTGACTCTTACGTTAGCTGGCGAAATTCCTACAACTTCAGCAATCTCAGCCTGTTTCATTTCTTCAAGTTCAAGGGAAATAATGATTCTTTCGAGTTCCGGTAATTCGGAGATGCATTGATAAAGAAAATCTGTCATTTTATCCTTTTCCAGCTTGTTGTCTTTCTCAGAATTATCCTTGATTTGATAAGGTAGTTCGCTTTTTGGCATTCGTTTTTCGAGATTGATTTGCCTTATACAGATATTCGTGGCGATTCTGTAAATCCAAGTTCCAACAGTTGCTTCCTGCCGGAATTTTGGCAATTGCTGAAAAACTGCGACAAAAGTTTCCTGACAGAGGTCTTTCGCCAAATCATCATCATTCACATAACCCATACAAAGACGAAATATCTTTTTCCAGTAATCGTGATAAATGTCTTCGAAGTTTAAGTTCTGCATTGGTCCTTTTTAGAGTTTAGAGAACATTCAACTAAAAATGTTACAATCTTAGTGAAGATAAAATCTTTTTATTAGTCTTAAAGAATTGATTGTGATGAAAATCTCTACTTTTGCCCAATGTTAGAAATTCTTTATCAAGACGATTATATTATTGCAATCAACAAACCGAGTGGACTTTTGGTTCATAAGTCAAAATATGCCGGCCCAGCAGACGAATATGCGGTAGAGAAACTGACGAATCAAATTGGAAAAAAGGTTCATCTTGTTCATCGATTAGACCGAAAAACTTCGGGTGTTTTACTGTTTGCTTTTGATAAAGAAACGCTTAAATTATTGAGTGACCAATTTATGAATCGTGAAGTTGAAAAAAAATATCTGGCGATTCTCCGCGGTTGGACAAAAGAGGAAGAAACGATTGATTACGATTTGACCAACGAAAATGAAATTGTTCAAAATGCAATCACCTATTATCGTCGTCTGCAAATTTCTGAGATAGATTTACCATTTCTAAAACATCCAACTTCTCGTTATTCTTTTGTAGAAGCGATTCCCGAAACAGGGAGATTTCATCAATTAAGAAAACATTTCAAACATATTTTGCATCCGATTTTAGGTTGCAGAAAACACGGTTGCAATAAGCAGAATAAGTTGTGGCTGAATGCTTTTAACATTACTGCAATGCCTTTGCATTCTCATCAACTTAATTTTAAACATCCCATTACAGAACAAAATATTTCCATCAATGCAAGTTTGAATGTGAATCCTGATTTTTTAGAAATAGGAAAAATCTTAGGTTTTGATTTTGAGGAATATATTTAGTTTTTTGAAGATTATAAAAACAAAAAAAGCTTCTCAATTTGAGAAGCTTTTCCAATTCAATTTCATCAATTCATTTTTACTAACTATTACTTTTTGATTATTTTTTTGCTTACGATGCTGTTGTCAGAAGTTACGATTCTAAGAACATAAACGCCGTTTGGAAGCTTAGAAACATTCATTTCATTGCTCTTAGTTTCTAATAATTTTTTGCCATCCATATTGTAAAGTGCAACAGATTTAAGGTTCTTGTTATCGATGTGAACAATATCTACAACAGGGTTCGGATAAACCAGAACTTTGGCTTTTTCACCGGAAACTTCGCCGGTTGCTAAAATGTCGAGATTCAGACTATAACCTAGCAATCCTAAGTCAGCCGATGCAATGTAGATGTAGGCGTTTTTATCCGAGAAATCTATCGTCACAGAACTAGTTTCTGAGTACAAAAGGTCTTTTCTGTCGACACTTTCCCAATTGGCGCCGTTATCCACAGAATAATAAACATTGAATTGAGTGAATTGAGAAGTATAAGTTGTTGCAATCAGCACTCCGGAATTGATATCAGAATAAGCTACTTTGTTCGCTACAAATTCTCCAGTTAGGGCCCAGGTTACACCTTTGTCATTCGAAACATAAACACCGCTAGAAGTTCCTAACGCCAATTGATTGGCATTTTTGGGATTCTGAACGATATCAAAAACCGCAGCATCTGAAGGGAAATCACTTCCTAAAGAAACCGGAGTCCAATCTGTTCCGCCGTTCGTTGTTTTATAAACTTCGGAACCTATCAGGATAAAGAATTCGTCTGAGATATTATTCGGATGCAGAATCTTGTAAACACTTGCTTGTGCAGGCAAGGGAATATTAGTCGTTATAATATTATTTTGGTCGTTGAAATTGATTTTATCCAATTCGCCTTGTCCCCAGTTATCGAAAGTGGTATAGATTTGATTGTTGACCTGCGGGTCAGGAATAACATTGGTCAATCCGCTAGTAAACGTTTCGAAAATAGTATTGGAAGTTGCTCCGAAATCATTACTCATAGACAAAGTTGAACCCATAAATCCACCTTTGAAAGTATAGATTCTTCCTTCTGTTTTAGAATCAGAAATATATGAAGGCGTATTATTGGTACTGAAAATATTAAGAGGCTCGATGTTAAAAGCGTTTTCTGAATTATCCGCTAAATTCCTATGGACAAAACCACTCTGAACGCTGTAGAACAAATGTTTCGCAGTGGAATTTTCAAACAGATTAACTCTTCCCGTAGAACTGTAAAAAGGCGTCTGAACCTGAGCCAAAGTTGCTCCGTTGTCTGTAGAAAACAAAGGTTTATAGTTCGCAGTAATAAACAACTCGCCTGCTTTGAAAGGATTGAAGCTTGCTTTGATTCCGTAATAATAGCTGTCCAAATTATCATAAGGATATTCTACACTTTGCCAAGTTGCACCACCGTCTTTTGTGGAAACGATCTCGTCTTCTTCCAAAACAATCACATGATTGTTATCCAACGGATTGAATTTGATATCGATAATGTTATTCAGGATGCCGTTGCTTCCCCAAGTGATATTTTTGTCTTCCCAAGTTGCGCCGCCGTCTGTAGAATGATGAAGTTTTTCCGGACTCATTCCGAAGCTGATTCCTGTCCCAGTGTAGATTTCGTTCGGGTTATTCGGATTGAATTCCAGCGTTGCGAGAACACTGCCCTCCAGTTTGGTTGTGAAAGTATCACCACCATTGTTGGAAATCATCAGTCCGCCGTAAACACCTTCGCTTCCATTTCCGTTGGCAATGTAGATCTTGCTTTTATCAGTTGGGCTGAAGGCTACATAACTCGTTATAATATTATGATTATCATCTACAGAGTAATAAACTTCTTTCCAGTTTTCTCCGCCGTCAGTTGTTGTAAAAACCCGGTTTGCTGTTCCAAGACCATACGGAAACTGAGAGCTTACAATCAAAGTGTTTTTATCATTCTCAAAGAAATTATAAGCCGAAACAAAAGCACCTTCTGAGTAATTTGGCATTGAAAAAGTTTTGGTAATTGTTTTTGACGGGATATCAAAAATATGCAATTCCCCAATTCCATCTTTCAAAGTCGAAAAAGACAAAAATGAACCGTCTTTGCTGATATTCAGTTTGGTAATATTTCCATATTCTGTCGGCAGGGAATAGAAAACTTCCCAAGAAGTTCCGTTGTCGTGGGAAACCAGAATGTGATTGGTAATTGTTGTTGCATAGACAGTGTTTTGTTCTGTTATGCTATATGTAACTTCGAAGATTCTTCCGAATTCATTCTTACCCAAAACCTGAATTTGGGCATTCGTTTTATTGGTAAAAAGCGCAAACAGTAATCCCGCAAAAAAAGTAATTTTCTTCATATATCTAATTTTATAACCAAATTTTGTGATAAAAATTAGCAATGCAAAAAAACTGAACGGAATTAATAGGACGATGCTTCAGAAATAAAGTGACATTTTTGTTAAATGCTTGTAATGTAAGTATATAGGTCTAAATTTTCATCGCCGCCAATCTTCTTAGTAATCCGCTCTTTTCTCTTGCGACAAGCTTCTGGAGTGATGTTAAAAATCGTCGAAATCTCTTTTACCGAAAGATTCATATAGACATACGAAAGGAATCTGATATCGTTTGAATTAAGGTCTGGATGAAGTTGTTTCAATCTGGAAAGAAAACCTTGATTCACTTCTTCGAAATGTACCAGAAAACTTTCTTCGTCGTGTGTTTGTTTCTGAAGAATTTTGAATTGCTTGATGATGCTACTGATATCAACATTGTTCAAATCATCCGACTCTCGGGAAAGCGTGTTGATGAGGTCGTCAATGAGTTCTATTTTCGTAGAGAGCTGTAAAGCTTTTGTTGTCAGTTTTCTGTTTTTAGCTTCGATTTCATTTTTGTATTTTTCTTCTTCCAGTAGAGCCGAAACTTCTTTTTCTTTTAATTGATTTTCAAGGATTTCCTTATTCTTTTTTTCTTTTTCGAGTTCTAGTTTTGCAATTTCTGCATTATTTTGTTCGATGATTTTCTGCTGTTTATTTTTCAGAATACTATTTCTGAGTGCCCAAAAAATAATTGCAATAATAAAAATCGCCAACAAAATTCCTTTAATAAAATAAGAACGCTGGGTCGTCAGTTTCCCTTGACTTTCTGCCAAATCTTTTTGAGAATTCTGAAGTTCAAATTTAATTTTACTATTCTCGAAAAGTTGTCCATTTTTAATCCGATTCACCGAATCTTTCACAGCCATTATCGAATCTTTGTAAGCAACTGCGCGGTCAATATTATTCGCTTTTTGGTAAAGTTTGCTGAATCTCTCGAAAAGATTTTCCTTAAAATCATAATTCAAATTGCTTTTCTCTGCCAATTCCAGATAATGAAAAGATTTAGGCAGATCATTTTTATGCTCTGCAATCACAGAAAGATTGTATAAGACCTGGGTTTTGTATTCAGAATATTCTACACCGGTCAGTTTTGGTAAAAGTTCATTAGCAATTCTTGTAGCTTCATCGTATTTTTCCAGATTCACCAATGTTTCCATCTCGGTAGACTTTGCGAGCAGATGATAAGGCGAATTTAATGTCAATTTCAAAGCTTCATCAATATATTTTTTTGCCGTTTTGTAATCGCCCTTTTCGTTGTAAACAATGGTCAGGTTAATAGCATATAAGCCTTTGGAAGTGTTGTTGTTAACTTTTCCCGCGAGTTCGTAGGCTTTGGAAAAATATTCTTTGGCTTTATCGATTTTGTTGTCCCGGGAATAGAGAATCGCAATGTTATTGAGAACTGTCATTTCTGATTTCTCGTCCAGATGAGCAACGGCAATTTTGTAAGCATCAAGGTAATTATTGAGTGCTTCGCCATAATCCAATCGCATATAATAATTCGCACCTATGTTGTTTGTTGCAAGGAATTCTTCGCGGTACCATTTGTTATCCTGAGCAATTTTTCGGGTTTTGGTAAGGATTTGCAGAGATTTGGTAAAATCCTTTTTGTTCATTGCTTCGACGCCTTCAATAATCATTTTTTCACAATCCTTTGGCGTAATTGCAAAAGCTTGAAAAGGCATAAACAAAAGGAAAAATATATAAATTAAACTTTTATAAAAAGTATGTGGAATCATTTAAAAATTCGGATAAAATCTAAGTAAAGATATAAAGATTTTAGTTTATTTTTCCTGAATTCTGAAATTATAAGATTAAAAACACAAAGGCACAAAAAATTATCTTCATTGAGAATAGTTTTAAGGCACAAAGAAAATGTGAGATTTTTCAAAAACTTAGTGCCTTAAAAACGCATTACATTCAGAATTGACCTTTGTGCCTTTGTGTTTAACTCGTTATTAAGTGATTTTTTTAATCAATTATCCTCACAAAAACGTAAATTTGTAAAACTTTTCTCCGATGTACAAAAGCCTAATTCGTCCGATTCTTTTCAAATTCGACCCAGAAGAAGTTCATCATTTTACATTTTCTATTCTGAAGAATTTTGGATTTCTTGCCAAATTATTTTTACCAAAACCAATTGTTGATAAACGTCTCGAGCGTGAAGTTTTTGGATTGAAATTCAAAAATCCTGTTGGATTAGCGGCGGGTTTTGATAAAGACGCCAAACTCTTCAATGAATTGTCCGACCTCGGATTTGGCTTCATAGAAATTGGAACTTTGACTCCGAAAGCTCAAGCTGGAAATGATAAAAAAAGGTTATTCCGATTGAAGGAAGATTCTGCAATTATCAACCGAATGGGTTTCAATAATGGCGGCGTTGACGAAGCAATTGAAAGATTAAAGAAGAATAAAAATGTCCTCATCGGGGGAAACATCGGAAAAAATAAAGTAACGCCAAACGAAGAAGCCGTCAATGATTACAAAATCTGTTTCGAGAAATTGTTTCCTCACGTGGATTATTTTGTCGTGAATGTCAGCTCGCCAAACACTCCAAATCTCCGCGAGCTTCAGGACAAAAAACCGTTGACAGAATTGCTGTCAACGCTACAAAACCTCAATCTCGAAAAGCCAAAACAAAAACCAATTCTTCTGAAAATCGCTCCAGATTTGACAGACGAACAACTTTTGGATATTATTGATATTATTAAAGAAACACAAATCGCTGGCGTGATTGCGACGAACACGACTTTGTCAAGAGAAAATTTAATCTCAGAAAACAAGACCGAAACTGGTGGACTTTCTGGAAAACCTTTGACAAAACGTTCGACAGAAGTCATCCGATTTTTATCAGAAAAAAGTGGAAAAGCCTTCCCAATCATCGGTGTTGGCGGAATTCACACGGCGCAAGATGCGATTGAAAAACTGGAAGCTGGCGCAAGTCTTGTTCAGCTTTATACAGGATTCATCTACGAAGGTCCAGAGTTGATTAATGAAATCAATAAAGCGATTATTCAAGGAGAATAAGCCCGGTTTATTTGGTTGATTTCTGAGAACGGAATAAATTATTTTGCTGACAATGTAACAAAGTATGCATTATAATTGTTTTAAAATAAAACAACCTTTCAAAGACTAATTCCTATGAAAAAAAGCATTTTATTTTTTCTTGTTTTCATCTCAACTTTCATTTTCGCCCAGCAAAATCTTAAGATTAATGGAAAAATCATTAATTCTGATAAAGAGAAAAACACTTTTCCTATTGTTGTTTATCTTTTGGATAATGAGAATCAATTACTTAAATCTACAGTCGCCCAGGATTCGAAGTTTGAATTTGACCAATTGAAATCCGGAAATTATCATCTTCAGTTGTCATCAGATGAAACCATTCAGAATGAAAAGCCATTTTATCTGGAAAAAAATCTGGAGCTTTCAATTGCTTTTGAACCAAAAAGTCAAAAAATTGATGAGGTGACAATCACTGCAAAGAAAAAGATTTTCAAAGTTGAAAATGGGAATATTACGCTGGATGTTGCGAATTCTGCTTTGAACAAATTGCCGACATCAACAGACTTATTATCAAAATTACCTTTTGTAATGATGGATGCGAACGGCGAAGGATTGTCGTTTGTCGGAAAAGGAACGCCTTTGCTTTATGTTGACAATCAGAGAGTGGATTTTGCGACATTAACTGCAATTTCTGTAGATGATATCAAGTCGGTGGAAGTTATTAGAAATCCATCTGTTAAGTATGAATCGGAAGGAAAAGCAGTTATCAAAGTCAATCTTAAAAAGAGCAGAAAGGACGGTTCGCAGCTTAGTATCTCAGAAACGGCGACATTCCAAAAACGTTTTAGTAATTATCTTTCAGCCAATTTTCAGCAAAAGAAAAATAAAACCGAGTGGAAACTGAATGCTTCCTACAACCAAATCAACCATTGGGAAAGCAACGGTTTTGATTATTCGGTTCCGAGTAAAAATATTGCTTCCAATTACATCATCAAATCTATCACAAAACGTCCGCAAACGATTTTTGGCGCAAGTCTTTATCAGGAACTGAATGATGATGGCGATTATATCACGATGTCTGTCAACAGTAATTTCAGACCGGACAAAGGCGATAATAATACCAATACATTTTATTCTGAAAATGGTAATTCTGCTTTTATTAAGACGCTCAATCAGCAAGACAGTAAACGGGCGACAATCAACTCTATCTTTAACTATAAAAAGAAATTGACGGATTGGGATGCTGAGATTTTGACCGGATTTCAGTTCAAAAGAGAGAATAAAAATGTAGATTATCAATTTTTCAATGACACCAATAATTCTGGTTATGAGTTCAATCAATTTCGCGTTCAGCAATATTCTGGAAATGTTTATTCGGGAAGAATTGATATTGAAAAAAAATTGAGCGAAAATTACAGTTTAGAACTGGGTGGAAGTTACACGAAAGCTGAAACCAAGAATGATAATAAAACAACTTATCAGAATAATCAAAATCCGGAATTATATCAATATAATTTCAAGGAAGCCAATCTCGCAGGTTATATGAATCTTGCTGTGAATGCGGATAAATGGAATATCAACGGCGGATTGAGAACGGAATCAACCAATGCGGAAGGTTTTGATAAAATTGAAAATCAAACTAAAATCAAAAGAGGTTATTTGGATTGGTTTCCTAATGCAGAAATCAGTTTCAAACAAAATGACAATTATGACTATACTTTGAGTTTCAGAAAAAGCATTTCCCGTCCCAACTATGGAGATTTATCTTCCGGCGGTTTATACGGAAGTCCGTATGTTGAGTATCAGGGTAATCCAGACTTGGTTCCGACTTACACCAATACGATTTCTTTTTCTGCCAATCTGAAAAAAATATCTGTCAATGCATCTGCTTACAAGAGCAAAAATCCTTTGGGTTACACATTGGTTTATGATGAGGCTAAAAATATTTCAAAATTTACGGCCGTAAATTTTGACAAAGAAATGGGCGTTTCTTTAGGCATTGATTCTCTTTTTCAAGGGAAAAAATGGAGTTCTCAAAACAGTCTGTCCGTTAATTATGATAAAATAGAGGATTCTTTAGCCGTTCTGAAAAATTCGACGCCGTATGTTTATTTTTCGACTAACAACACTGTCAACGTTTGGAAGTATTTGTCAGTCCTATTAGATGGTTCTTACATCACAAAACGAGTGGAAGGTTTGTATGAAAACAATGCAATGTGCTTGGTAAATCTCGGATTGACGTCTTCCGTTTCCGATTTTGATTTTACTGTTCGATACAATGATGTTTTCAATCAAATGAATTATATCCAGAAAATGTCATACAACAGAATCAATTCAACTGGCACCTTTTTTGGAAATACACCTACAATCTCTTTTGCGGCAAAATATAACTTTGGAAAACTAAAAAAATCCAATTACAAAGAAAATGCTGTCAACGAAACTTCGAACAGGTTATAATAAATGAATTATGGAATTAATTACACTCAAGATTTTCAATACAGAAATAGAAGCGGAAATGCTCAAAATTTTCTTGGAAACTAACGGCATTGAAGCTTTTGTTTTTGGGAATATTTTAGCAAATACTTATAATTTGTTCAATACAACAAGTGGCGGTGTTCAGCTGAAAGTTTCGGAAAATGATTTTGAAAAAGCGAATGAATTGATGACTGAATTTTATAACAAAGAATCATAAACCGAATTCAAAATAATAAAAAAATGCAACCTTAATGGTTGCATTTCGTATTTCAATAAAAATTTAAATTTTCACGATAAAGGTGCTCCAACAGCCAAATCGCAACGATGATGAGGTTGCCCGTGTTCTGGATTCACAGCCGGTTTTGGTCCAAATGCCTGAGCTGGTGCTGCAGGAGTTGTTGACACTGCAGGCGCTGGATTTGGACTCAAAATTGACGAAGCCGCCTGTTGAGGCGCTGCGTTTTGTGTTGGCGCACTATCGATTGGTGCTCCAACTGCAATCTCACAACGATGATACGGTTCTCCGTGCGCAGGATTCAAAGCAGGTTTTCCGGAAACAGGAACATTTTTGACTGATGATGCAACTTCTGCCGGAGCAGGAACTGTAGCATTTTCTGTTGTATTATTAACCACAGAATCGCTTTTCGCAATTTCCGTTTCTGCGACGTTTGTTTTCGCTTTGTCACAAGAGTATAACAATGCGACACTTGCTATTAGGATTGTTAATGTTTTCAATACTTTAATTTTTATTAAAATTAAGATTTTTATTCAGATAATATCAATTTTATAACCACAAAAGACACAAAAGGAGTTGAATATTAATTCTTTAAAAGAAGAAAAAGGATTGTACTTTTTTAATATTAATCTCAAACTTTGTGACTTTTGTGGTTTGAAATATTAAAACTTAAAGTCCACACCAACGTAGAAATTCTGTTTCATAATTGGCGCATAAACCATTCCGCCGTCAAAGTAATTTCCGAAAGGATTACTTGCATCCAGAATCGCAACTTTTTGCTGATAACCGGTTAAGTTTTCTCCACCTAAATAAACTCTGATTTTCTCAGAAAAGTTCCTTGAAATTTGCGCATTCAAAGTAGAATAACTTGGCGAATAATCTCCAATCTGGAATTCTGCAGTATTGGATTTTGTGTTTGGAAGTCTTTGTTTCCCAACTAAATTTAAAGTTGTGTCGAAACTCCAGAATCTGCCTTTCTCAGTTTTATTGGTTGAATAAGCCAAGTTTGCAAACCCACGATGTTTAGCCATAAACGGTACTTTTTTCAATCCACTCAAATAATCCAAAGCCACATCATAATATTTGTAAGCCACTCGGAATTCCAGATTTTTCAAAGGCTGAAAATCCCATTGCGTTTGGAAACTATTGGCAAAAGATTTCCCTTCAAGATTGTAAAACAAAATTTTCTGAGCAGATTCATCCAAATCGGTTACAACTTGATTTTGGAAATCCGTTCTGAAAAAATCAGCCAAAACGGTCGATTTTCTCCCAAACAATTTGAATTCCTGCTGAAGACTTACGCCATAATTCCACGCAATTTCTGGTTGCAAACCATAAATTTCGCCACCACTATTGATGATTTGAATTTGACGATTCGATGCAAAATAAGCTTGGCTTTCCGCAAAGATATTCGCAGTTCGGAAACCTCTTCCTGCCGAAATTCTGAAAATCGTTTTAGGTGTCAAATCATATTTGAAATTCATTCTCGGTGTAAACTGAGTTCCTGCCAGATTGTGAAAATCAACGCGAGCACCTGTTACCAAAGTGAATTTTTCGCCTGTCAAAGTATACTCTGCAAATAATCCCGGAACAGTTTCTGTTCTTTTGTAATTGTCCAAAAGATAATCTTCGTCGTATTTGTCATAAAGGAAACTTGCTCCAACTTTATATTTGTTGTTTGTATTTCCGATGATACTTTCGAAAATCAAATTAGAGTAATAAGACGTTTCTTTTCCAAAATAATTTCTCAATCCAAAAAAACTATCTTGTTGATGATAAGTCAATTGGTTCATCCATCCCAAGCTTTGATAAGGTTTCCCTTTGAAAACATAACCCGTTTTATTCCACAATTGAAATCTTGAAATATCAATTCCAACGCCATAAAGCGATTGGTCTTTCTGTGGAATTCTTTTATTGAATCCAATTTGTCCGGCTGTTCTTTCGTCTTTCAAATAGTTAATTCCGAAGTGCGAAGCGAATCCAGAGCTTTCTAAATCATTGTAATTCAATAAATAAGCTACATTTTGCTGACTTCCTTTTGGTCTGTCAAGAAAACCGTCATCGTTCATATCCGTATCGCCAAAAGTTCCGTTACCGTGAAGCAAAACACTTTGAGTCCATTTGTCAGAAATTGGAGAAGTGCTGGTCACATTAGCTTCAACACGACCGTTATTATCGGAGAACAAATTGATTTCTGTTTCCGCTTTTTTATCATCGTCGTGAGACTTCAAAAGTTCGGTGTTGATTTGTCCTGTGATACTTTCATAGCCATTTACAACGGTACTTCCACCTTTCGTCAATTGGATTCCGCCAATCCATTTTCCAGGAATGAAATTCAATCCATAAGCCGAAGCCAAACCACGGATTTCCGGCAATTGTTCTTTGGTCAACAAAGTGTATTTTTGGTCTAATCCCAGCATTTTCAACTGCTTAGTTCCAGTCACTGCGTTGCTAAACGAAACATCCACAGTCGCATTGGTTTCAAAACTTTCAGAAAGGTTACAACAAGCCGCTTTCAGCAATTCTTTGGAACTGATATTGAAAATCAATCCCGCTTCTTTTTTGCTGATGGCGGTTGCTTCTTTTTCTCTTGTCAGTTTTACACCTTCAATCTGATTGGTTTTTTTATCAGAATCTGAATGATGTTCAAGTGTGTCATTCGGTTTTTCAAAATCAGAACCTCTTGTGTATAAGCAACAAGGAGGTAAATTTTTGTAAGCATCTTCAGACGCCTTGAACTTCTCATTGTCGTGACCAGCTTCTGCAATTTGTTTCAGGATATCGTCACATTTAACTTTTGATTCGTCCAAAGTCATTGTCAAAGTCTGATTATTGGCAGTCCAATTGGCAGTTGTTGCGCCGGCTTTCAAGGCTGCTTTTTCTATTCTGGCTTTGCACATATTGCAATTTCCTTTTACCAAAAACTGTTCTGTAACGGTTTGCGCAAAAGAGAATACGGAACAAACGAGCAGCACAGAAAACATAAGTTTTCTACTTAAATAATTCATCGTCAAAAATTTAAATTAATTACTTAAGCTCGCAGACTTGTTTGGTATCACTATTTTTTGCCAACTTTTTGCTGTTGTCAGGACGGTCGTACTGGCAACAAGCATCCAAATCGTCATAGATTTTGTCAGAAGCACGGAACATTTCGTTGTCGTGACCCACTTCAGCTACACTTTTCAGAATCGATTTTTTGTCCGTTTTTGAAGCGTCATAACTTACAGTCAGGACTTTTTTGCTCATACTCCAGTCGGCTGATTTTACGTTTTTATCAGCTTTAACGGCCGTTTCAATGCGCTCTTTGCACATTCCGCAATTGCCCTCTACTTTGGCTTTGAAGGTTTTTGTTTGTGCAGAAAAATTTGAAAATAAAAATATAGAAAGGAATAAAATTCCTGATTTTATGATTGTATTCATTTGATTAATTTTAATTGTTTGATAATAATGTCTTTGTGAAATTGCAAACTGAATTGTCAGTCTGAGGCTCTCGAAGACATTTAAATAAAAAAAATTAACCAAGCTTTGGCGGTTGCCAAATGATGAATGCTCGCGCTAATGGCGATTGAGAATAGTAAGAATATTGATTGTTGATTTCAAAAATCGGTGTTTTCAATTTGTTGTCGAAGTTATTCAAAACAACAGAAAAAACGAATCCAGAATTGCAGGTTTTGCAAGTGGTGCAATTGTCTTTGCAGTCTTTTTCTTTTTTAGAATCGTGATTGCAAGACTTAGAATGTTTCTCTTCTTTTTTGCAACAGTCGGAATTGTCTTTCTGAGATTCACAACAAGAACTTTGAGCAACCTGCGCATTGAAATTCTGCTTCGGAAACACAAAAATTCCCAAACAGAAAATCATCATAAAAAGTTGCAATCTTCTCAACATCGTTTTGCAAAATTATGAAATAAAAATTATCCAAACGCAAAGGCGCAATTATTTTCTCTAAATACTGATAAAAGTCGCAAATTAAATTTTGCGACTTTTAAGCATCGAATATAAATTTCCTGCGGCTTTGTGATAAGACTATTCTTCACTTTTCACAAACACTTTTCTTCTTCTCAAAAAATAAAATACCAAACCGCCAATCAAAACAATCGGCCAGATAGAAATCAGGAAAACAAAAATCTGCTGAATCAAATAAAAACCTTCCACAAAAGCATTTTTCACATCGAAAAAGAAATTATGTTTGTACTCGTTATCAATGTTTTTTGTATTAACGATTGGGATTTTCGCAACACTCGTTTTTGGTTCTTGGATGAATATATCAACCGTTGAAAATTTCAGATTATCAGCAAGAATCTCATCGGAATATTTCTGAATATTAGCTTGAGACATATTTTTATCATCGAGATTCACTTTATCTTTTCCGACTTTCAATTCAGAAATATTAGTGCTGGTTTTCGACTGTCTTTCCGCTTCCATTTTGGACAATTTGATGTTTGCTGTAACATCTTCCGCAGAAATAATTCTGGAATTGAGAAACACTTTTTTATCATTAATAAAATCCAAAAACTCGCCCAATTTCTGAGTCGGAACTCTTACTTGCATCCTATTATGATTCTGGAATTTTCGAATCAAAATCGCCGATTCATCCGACGTATTATAAGTATCTTCCGACAAAGTCTGCGCTTCCATTCTGCTTTTCGTCACAAATCCGCCAAGCGACTGCAGCTGTTTCTCAATCGAAATTGTCGCGTCATAAACATCTTTCACTTCCATATCCACTTCTGCCGTTTTCACAAATTGTTTGCCTTCGACAGATTGGGTTGCTGCCATAGAAACATTGTCAGAAACAGCCGCCGCGCTATCTGCAGTCGCGTAAGCAGATTCTGCATATTCTCCTTTTTTACATCCAATTAAAAGTAAAGCAAGTAAGCTGATTGATAAGATTTTAGTTTTCATAATAGATTATTTTAGAGATTAATATTTTTATTTGGGCAGCTTTATCCGCCTTCCGCTCCCAATCTTTTTTGCAGACGATTTCAGCTTAAATAGAACTCGAGTACAAGCAAAAAAGGATTTCCGCTCAAGTCGGGCTGCGGGATTCGGTTTCAAATCAAGCTTTGTCAATTGTTTGAAACCTTCTTTCTCAAAATTGATAATTAAAATGAAAGCAATTCTGCAAATCAATCCGAAACTAATTGTAAACTAATCTTCAATCCAAAACATTGATTATGAGTGTTTTGTAAAATTGTTTTTCAAAGAAAGATTTATAATTAGTGAATTGTAAAAGCTTTTTAGGAATATTAATTGCATTCTACCAAGAAAACAAAATCTATGAACAGCACAATCTCCAAGATTAAAGGTGTTTTCAATCTTTTGAAACATATCGATATAGACCAAATCGCAAAAATTTCCGAGAAAGTTGACCTTCCAAAACTGATGAATCAGTTCTCAAAATTGGACGAAAATCAAATCAAAGGTTTGACAAAAATGCTGGATTCCTCTGGAAAGAAAAGAGAATTGCCACCCATCAACGGTGATTTTTACGAACTGCATCTGAAACTGACAGACGAGCAACGAGCAATCCAACTGAAAGTCCGAGAGTTTATGGAAAAAGAAGCCAAACCTTTGGTCAACAGATATTGGCTGACAGACGATTTCCCACACGAACTCATCCCAAAATTCAAAAAATTAAATCTTTGCGGCGTGACTTACGAAGGTTACGGTTGCCCCAATTTACCTTTCTTGATGGAAGGCGTTATCGCAATGGAAATCGCAAGAGTTGATGCTTCCTTGGCAACATTTTTCGGAGTTCAATCCGGCTTATCAATGGGTTCGATTTATATGTGCGGTTCCGAAGAACAGAAACAAAAATATCTTCCCGGGATGCAACAATTCGATTTGATTGGCGCATTTGGATTGACCGAGCCGGAAGTTGGTTCCGGAGCAGCTGGCGGATTAACCACAACTTGCAAAAAAGTAGAAGGCGGCTGGATTCTGAACGGACAAAAGAAATGGATTGGCAACGCCACTTTTGCTGACGTAATTGTCATTTGGGCAAGAGATGTTGAAGATAATCAAGTGAAAGGTTTCATTCTTGAAAAGGGAACAGAAGGTTTTTCCGTTGAAAAAATAAAAGGTAAAATGGCGCTCAGAATTGTGCAAAACGGATTGATTACGATGAAAGACTGCTTCGTCGCCGATTCTCAAAAAATGGAGCACGCCAACAGTTTCAAAGATACCGCGAAAGTGCTACAAATGACAAGAGCCGGCGTTGCGTGGATGGCAACCGGCTGTGCAAGAGGTGCTTATGAAAGCGCTTTGGAATACACCAGAAAACGTGAACAATTCGGGAAACCGATTGCGTCTTTCCAGTTGATTCAGGGACATTTGGTGGAAATGTTATCCAATCTTACAGCGATGCAAACTTTGGTTTTTAGATTGTCGGAAATGCAGGACCAAGATATTTTGAAAGACGAACACGCATCATTAGCAAAAGTCTTTTGTAGCCTAAGAACACGTGATGTTGTCGCACAAGCCAGAGAAGTGATGGGTGGAAACGGAATTCTTCTGGAACACGATGTTGCCAGATTTGTCGCCGATGCAGAAGCGATCTATTCTTACGAAGGAACTAAGGAAATCAACTCGTTGATTGTCGGTCGGTCTATTACGGGAATGAGTTCCTTTGTTTAACTATCTTATGATAACAGAATCTAATATCAGATTTAGTAAATTTACATCAATGAAAAAATTATTTTTTTTTATATTAATCAATTCATTTCTGCTCCAATGTGCGCAGAAAAAAGTTGATTTAACTAAACCTCAACAACAAACTAAAATGGAAGATAATACACACACCAATAACCCTTACTATTCAAGGACGGATAAAACTAAACTGAATGTTTCCAACGAAGAATGGAAAAAAATCCTTTCGCCAGAAGTTTATGCCATCGCAAGAGAAGCCAATACGGAATATCCATTCACCGGAAAGTACAACGATTTTGATGAAGTTGGAGAATATTACTGTGCCGTTTGCGGTAATCATTTGTTCCGTTCAAGTTCCAAATTTGCGAGCACTTGTGGTTGGCCAAGTTTCTTTGAAGCAGACAAAGACGGTGTTATTTACAAGCGAGACTCAACTCACGGAATGGAACGTATCGAAGTGCTTTGTAAACGCTGCGAATCGCATCTGGGACACGTTTTCAATGACGGACCGCCTCCGACAGGCACCAGATATTGTATGAATTCTGTTAGTCTGGATTTTCAAAGAGATAAGAAATAAATCAATCCCGAATTATTCGGGATTTTTCTTTTATATAACTTAAATTTGTAAGACTAAATCTAAAGTAAAATTGAAAACAATATTTATTACCGGAGCGACTTCCGGAATAGGGAAAGCTACTGCAATCCTATTAGCACAACAAAAAAATAGATTGATTCTTTGCGGCAGAAATAAAACTATTCTCGAAGAGTTAAAATCAGAATTATCGAAGGAAACCGAAGTTTTCACATTAAGTTTTGATGTTCGAAATTCTGATGAGGTTTTCTCAGCAATTAATTCGCTTCCTGAAAATTGGAAAAATATTGATGTCTTGATTAACAACGCTGGAAATGCTCACGGACTCGACCCAATTTCTGAGGGGAACATCGACGATTGGAATTCTATGATGGATGGAAATGTGAAAGGTTTATTATATGTTTCTCAACCGATTATTAAGTTGATGAAAGAAAAACAAAACGGACAAATCATCAATGTCAGCTCGGTAGCTGCACGGCAAACTTATGCCAATGGCGTGGTTTATTGTGCATCCAAAAAAGCTGTTGATGTGATTTCCGAAGGAATGAGAATTGAGTTGACAGAGTTCGGAATCCGTGTTACGAATATCCAACCGGGAGCTGTAGAAACTGACTTTTCCAAAGTGAGATTCAAAGGCGATGATGAAAGAGCTGCAACCGTTTATGCGGGTTATGAACCTTTGGTTGCAGAAGATATTGCGGATGCGATTGCTTATTGCATCAATGTTCCGGAACGTGTTTCGATTGCAGAATTCACGATTTATCCAAAAGCACAGGCTGAACCAAGAACGATTTACAGGAAATAATGAAATCACTTTTCAGTTTTATATTTCTCATTTGTTTTGTCTTCGGATTTTCTCAAAATTATTCTAAAAAGGAGAAAGCATTAATCTCTCAAGTTTCAAAGCTGGATTCATTGATGCAAAATAACGATTCCAAAATTCTAGAGTTGTTTTCTGAAGATGTTTCGTTCGGACATTCCAATGGTTGGGTTCAGAACTATCAAGATTTCAAAACAGATTTTGAGTCCGGAAAAGTGAAATATCAATCCGTAAAACAAACCGAATTGAAGGAATTCATAATCAAAAACAAATTTGCCAATATCCGAAGAACCATTTCTGTCAAAGGACTTTACAAGAACGATGAATTCCAAATGAAACTTTCTGTACTCGAATTTTGGATTAAGCAAAAAGGAATTTGGAAATTGTGGAGCAGACAAAGTGTAGGTTTGAAATAATTCTTACTTAATCCTTACATTTGCAGAATGAAAATCCTCCACATAGAAACCTCGTCCAAAAACTGTTCTGTTGCCATTTCTGATGGCGAAGAAATCCTTTGTCTTTGCGAAGAAGTTTCTGATAATTATAAACAATCTGAAAGCCTACATTCCTTTGTAGAATGGGCTTTGGAAGGCGCAGAAATTTCCCTGAAAGATTTGGATGCTATTTCTCTTGGGAAAGGTCCGGGTTCTTACACAGGACTCAGGATTGGTGCCGCTTCTGCGAAAGGTTTTTGTTATGGTTTAAAGCTTCCGTTGATTGCGATTAATTCCTTGGATTCTATGGTAGAAGAATTTGTGAATCAAGGGTTTGAATTGATTATTCCTTTGATTGACGCCAGAAGAATGGAAGTTTACATCGCTTATTTTGACGGGCAATCTGGCGAAATGATTTCTGAAACTGAAGCAAAAATCCTCGACGAAAATTCTTTCTCCGAGTTTGCAGGTAAAAAAGTTCTCTTCATTGGTGATGGTGCAAAAAAAGCACAGGAAATTCTCAATCTTCCGAATGCAGAATTCAAACATGATATTTATCCATCAGCAAAAGGATTGATTAAAAAATCTGTGGATAAATTCAATCAAAAAGATTTTGAAAATGTCGCATATTTTGAACCTTTTTATCTAAAAGATTTTCAGGGAATCAAGAAAGCAGACCGCATAAAAAAATCCTGATCAAACAGGATTTTGCATTTATTTCTTCGAAATTTTATAAAGTTTTCCGCTATCCGTAATTCCGTAGAGGTTACCATCCATTCCATTCAAAACATCTCGAAATCTTTCTTTTTGATCCAATAATAATCGTTCTTCGCCGACTACCTTATTGTCTTTTATAACAATTCTGTTGA
>Ga0308157_10000610_pt1 | contig 107192 bp, 82 predicted proteins | sample PhyBR1_FD_201035 | JGI IMG/M metagenome (GOLD analysis project Ga0308157, IMG submission 201035) | Phyllosphere microbial communities from UC Gill Tract Community Farm, Albany, California, United States - DLSLB.R1 | ecosystem: Host-associated > Plants > Phyllosphere > Unclassified | place...
GGGCGCAACCTGGCGCTCGTCGACCTCAGGGTTCAGAATGACCATGAGTTCGTACTGGTGCGTCACTTACCCACCTCCTTCGGACTTGAACGGCTTCCGAGACTCTCTCGGAAGCAGGAGGGTGTGTGCACGTGCCCGCCGTTCTCGCCGCAGAATGCGGCTCGACAGGCAGACAACCTGGACAGTCTACCGGAACCACGGGCGTGTCGCGAATGCAAGGTCGATACCGTGGTCGTCATGGAATGGATCGCAGACCCGATGGCGGCCGGCGGTTGGCTGCGCGAACGACTCGTCGACGACTGGTCGATGCACCACTTCGCGCCCCGCGGCTTCGAGGCGTACGCGCGCGTCTTCCATCCGGCCGAGGTGCGATCGCTGCCGGATCAGCCGGTGCCGACGATGGGCGAATGGATGCGGATGCCGGAGGCCGAGCAGCAGCGCCTCGCGGAATCGTTCGTCGACGAGCAGACCACCTGGGCTGCGGCCGCCGACGCGTTCGGCACGACGATGCATCCGCTTGCGCAGTGGCATCGCCTGCTTCGCAACCCCCGTGACGGTGACAGCCGCACCGCACCGGATGGGCGCGAGTTCACCGGTCCGGGTCAAGGACGGATGCCCGAGTCGCTGCTGGCCCGAATCGCGTCGAACCTCGTGCAGCACACCCGCACGCCGGATGCCGGGTTCGTCGCCGTCTGGGAAGGCTGGGGCGGTCTCGTCGGCGGCCTCAGCGTAGGCAGCAGCCGCGCGTTCCTCGAGTTCAGTGATGAGCCGGTGCACGAGCGGATGCTCCAGCAGAGCATCCACGACCGCTTCAACAACCCCTTCCGCCGACCGACGTGGCGACCGGGCATCCTCTCCGACGAGATCTCCAAGGGCGCCCGCCTCTCCCTCCCCGACCGGGATCATGTCCTCTTCAGCGCCGCTCCCTCGGTGTTCGTCGACCCCGACTGGATACTCGACGCCCCCTGGCGCGATCGCGAGGGCGAGACGCACGGATTCGCGCCTTCGGCGCAGCACCCCAGCGTCGTGTGGCCCGCCGATCAGGCATGGGTCATGACGAGCGAGATCGACGATGACTCGACGATCATCGCCGGTTCTGCTGCGCTCATCCAGCAGATCTGCGCGGATGCGACGATCGAGGCGCTGCCGATCCCCGAGGGCTCGTCACTGCACTGGGACAGCGACGACATCAACCGCTGATCGTCGCCCTCGCGGGTGGAAGGCGGACTCAGCGCCGCACGGGGTCCTTGTGGGGCGTCGGCTCGAGCGTGTAGTCGGTCGTGGCATCCGCCCACGTGTCGGCGCCAGCGCGCCCGCGCGCGCGGCGCATCCCGAGGATGCCCTGCACGAGGGGCGCCCCGATCCCGAGCGCGACACTTCCGACGAGCGAACCGTCCTGCGCGCCGAGCACGCTCTTGCGATGCCACGCGGCGTGCAGCGCTCCCCCGCGACCGGTCGGCACGACCTTCGCCGGCAGCACACCGCCGCGGCGCAGCAGGACGAGCTCCTGCACGCGCTCCCACCAGTCGGAATCAGATGCGGGATGGAAGTAGTTGTCGTTCATCCATTCGCGGTCAGGATGCCGGAACCGCCGCGCGACGACATCGTCGGCATCGCCGAGCAGGCCGCTGCCGACGAACACGGTGTTCAGCAGCGGCTTCTCGACTCCGAACGTGTCGAGCGCGATGACCGGGATGCCGCGGGCGATCGCCTCGACGGCGGCCGTCGAACTGACGGTGACCAGTCCCTCGGCGCGCGAGAGCGCGAGCGCCATCGGCTCGTACGAGAGGACGAGATTCGCCGGGCGATCCGCGAGCAGCTCGGCATAGGCATCGCGTTCGAGATGCGTCTCCGCCTCACCGGGCCGCGAGCGCAGCTTCACGACGACGCGACGGTCGGGCCTCGCCTCGGCCGCACGGCGGAGGATGTCGACCAGAGCCTCCCGCTCGTGGCGCTCTGCGGGAACGAGCGCCTGCGCGGCGAAGACCAGGTCGGTGCCGATGACGTCGGTGCTGCGGCGCGCGCGCTCGGCGACCGCGACGCCGCCCCGCGGCATCCGCTCGTCGCCCGCCCCCGCACGCCGTTCTGCACCGGTCCCCCGCGTCCGACGATGCGCGACCGTCCCCGCGGAAGTCGCGGTGCGCGCATACGGCAGTGTCGCGAGCGCGAGCGGCACGGGCATGCCGAGCCGATCTCCGAGCTGCTCGAACGCCCTGATCTCGCGGTGCGAATGCAGCACCAGCAGGTCGGATTCGCGCCGATACGCCAGGGCACCGCGCTGCGCGGGAATCGACATCCCGGGCAGACCGCTCACGACGACAGGCCGATGTACGAGGCCATCGATCACGCGGGCGATCAGACGGACGAAGGGGCCGCGGCCGGCGAGCACGACGACGTCGGGTCCGTGACGGCGCAGCCATCCGCCCACCTCGTCGAAATCCACCCGGCTGACGGATGCGCCGCCGATCGACGTTCCGGCGAGCGCCATGTGCTCCTGCTCGGGGCTGACGGTCAACGGCGTGCGCACGAGCAGCATGTGCCGATGGATGCCGCGGACGGAGTCGAGCAGCGCCGCCGACCACTTCACGAAGGAGTCGGCATCCGCGATCGCGACGACGCGCAGCTGCACGCCGGATGCCGCGTACGAACCGTTGCTGACGGTCATGCGAACTCCTGTCGTCGAACCTCTCATTCCTGGGTACGCCGCGACAGTGAACAGTGCGCGTCGCGAAGGTTACCGAACGCGGTCGGCTCGCAGAACGAGCGCGGAGTCAGCGCCCGCGCACCACGTCCCATGCGCGCTTCGCGCGACGTCGCGCCCCGTGGATCGACAGGCGGAGCTCCTCGGCGCGCCCCACGCCTCCTGCGGAGCGCAGCATCCGACGCATCGGGTTCTCGGGTGGCGCCCCCGGCAGTTGCAGTTCGGCGAGGCGCGCCGGGTCGAAGTAGCGGGTGCGCTCCGCGTCCGGAAGATCCTGCAGCAGCTCCTCCGCGCGAGGCCGCAGCCCTGCGGCGATCCTCGGCTGCATCGCGTATCCGACGGCGTCGATCAGCAGCTGCATCCGCTCGGGCGAGGCGTACGGCGAGCGCTCGCGCGTGAGCGCATCGACGATCGTCGCCGGCACCCGGTTGCTGTTCTCGAACGGGGTCAGCAGCCTCAGCATCTCGGCCGCGCCCGCGGCGGCGATCGGCCGGCCCTGCAGCGCACGGATGGTCGGCAGCGCGGTGGAGAATCCTGCGACCACGCCGACGGCATCCAGCCGCTCCGCGACGATCTCGGCGGGCACCGGCCCGCGGTAGACGACGAAGTCGAGACCGTGGTTCTCGGCGCGCTCGCGCACGGCGTCGGTGAGCGCCGGAGGCGCAGACGGATGCGGCTTGAAAACGATGCGCGATGGGCCCCAACGGCGCGCGCGATCGATCATCGTCTGCTGCATCCCGACCTCTTCTTCGGGCGTCACGAGTCCCAGCGCGGCCAGGTACTGTCCGAGCACGAGAGCGGTGGGGGCGGCGTCCACGAGTGCGTCGAGCTGCGCATCCTCTCCGCTCGTCTCGGCGAGCGCTGCCGCGAAGCGGGCGGCGGGCACCGGCGTCGGTTCGGCTCCCGCCTCACGGAAGACGAGCGGCGTGACATCCGGCACGATGTCGGCGTAGACGACCCGGCCGATGCGCGCGACGACGCTGCGGGGCAGCTTCACGCGGATCGGCGAGTAGGTCATCAGGCCATCGCCGATGATCGTGATGCGGGCGTTCGGGAAGATCGACATGAGCGTGCGCGCCGGCGCGACCTGCGGGCTCTGCACGCACAGCTCGAGGTCGCCCTCCAGGCGCCACACCCGCTCGAGCAGGTGCCTCAGCACGGGGAGCTCGACGGCATCCGGCTCCCACGAACTCGGATGCCGCGGCTGCAGCACCGCGTCGAGGGACTCCACGCGGTCGAAGCGCGAGCGCAAGGATTCCAGCGTCGGCTGATCGTCGATTCCGATGGTCGTCTCTGGCACACGGGACGAGTTGAACGGCACGAGCAGCCGCTCGCCGCCGTCGAACATGCCGTCATCGATCGCGGCGGCGGCGGTCGTGAGGCCGAAAGCGCTGTGCAGTGCGAACAATCGCGTCATGCTGCCCGCCCCGATCTGCGGAGCGACCTGGCGAGCACGCGGCGCCGCGGTCCGTCGAGTGCCGCGAGCGCGCGGGTGGCGTCATCCTGCGGCAGACGCGCGAGCAGACCGCGGATGCTGTCGCGCATCTCGCCGCGCAGGGCCGGTGCCATCCGGCGCGAGCGCACGAGATGGTGCGAGCTCAGCGCCAGCACCGTGCGGACCGCCTTCGGGAGGAGGCGATCCGCTTCGGCATCCTGCTGCACGATGTCGAGCACCTGCGCCATCGCCGTCGCGAAGTCGAGCTGACGACGGTCGCGCACCTGCGTGAGCGAGGTCGCGATGCCGCGACGGTAGAGCAGCGCCGGTGCATCCACGACAGCGAAGCTCTGCGCCTGCAGGTGCAGCCGCCAGATCCACGGGCGGTCCTCGGCGGTGAACAGTCCTTCGGGGAACGCGGCGAGCCCCTCATCGATCACCCGTCGATGCAGCAGCCCCGCCCAGGCGAACGGGTAGTCGACCATCGTCTTCTCGTCAGCAGGGAGGATCGCCTCGCGCGGCGACACGGCGACGCCGCGCCACGGATGCGGTGCGCGCACGAGTCTGCGCTCCTGGCCCGTGACGCGCACATGATCGGTGCGGACGAAGTCGCAGTTCAGACCGTGCAGCTGCTCGGTGAGCACCTGCAGTCGGTGCGGCTGCATCCAGTCGTCGCCGTCGATGAAGCAGAACGCCTCACCCTCGACATGCGCGAGCCCCTGGTTGCGAGCGGTCGCGAGCCCGCGAGCCCGCTCGTTGACGACGACCTCGGCGTGCGTGAATCGTTCGGCGTACGCGCGCATGATGTCGCCGGTGGCGTCGCGGGAACCGTCATCGACCGCGACGAGTTTCAGCATCCCGCGATCGTCGAACTGGCGCAGCAGCGTCTCGAGCGTCGTGCCGATGTACAGCGCAGCATCCTTCGCGGGAAGGATCGCGGTGACCGCTGGACTGCGCATGAGTTCGGATGCTCGCATCCGAACGTTAACGCCAGGTGACGCCGCGCGGCTACCGTAGTCGGGTGATCACGCCCGCTCCCCCCTCCTTCGACGCCCGGCCGCTGACCGATCCGGTCGACCCGAAAGCGGTCAAGGCGTTCTTCCGTGACCTGCGTTCGGGGCGGAGTCGAAGCCGGACGTCGGCGACCGTCGTGACCGTTCTCGCCATCGGGATCTTCGCCGTGGTCTTCACGCTTCTGGCCGGGGTATTTCTGGCGACCGGGCTCTCCCGGCGGGCAGCACTGCCGTTCGTCCTCTTCATCGTGGTGTTCGCCATCGCCGGCGTCTGGATCTTCTTCGGTGCTCGTCGCGGTCGTGTCGCCCGCTACCGGCTCAGCCGTTTCGCCACGGCGAACGGAATGACCTATGAGGACCGCATCGATGATCCGGCGCTGCCCGGAATGATCTTCGGTCTCGGTCGCGCCCGTCACTCCCTTCGTGTCGTGCGCGGGCATTCTCCGCGTTTCGTCGAGTTCGGCAACTACGAGTACACGACGAAGTCCGGAAAGAACTCGACCACGCACCGATGGGGGTACGTCGCAGTCAAGCTCGACGTGCCGCTGCCGAACATCGTGCTCGACGCGCTCGGCAACAACTCGGTCTTCGGCACCAACCTGCCGGCGTCCTTCCGCAAGGATCAGCGGCTCTCGCTGGAGGGCGACTTCGACCGGTACTTCACGCTGTACTGCCCTGAGGGGTACGAGCAGGACGCCCTGTACCTGTTCACCGCCGATATCATGACGCGCTTCACCGACAGCGCCGCCGAGCTCGATGTCGAGATCGTCGACGACTGGCTCTTCCTGTACACCAGACGCCCGGCGTCGACTCTGGATGCGGCGACCTGGGCGTGGCTGTTCGGTGCGGTCGGCGCACTGATCACGAAACTCGATCAGTGGGCGCGGTGGCGCGATGACCGTCTCGCCCAGGCGCCCATCACCGCGCCTGGACCGGCTGCCGTCGCCACCGGCGGCCACCCCGTGGCGGGCACGCACGCACTGCCGTTCGCTCCGCCGGCCGGGATGCTGACGCCGCCGCCGGGGGTGGCGCGCGAGGGACGCCGGCTCAAGCGCGGAGTGCGCTGGGTGACCATCGTGTTCGCGGTGGTCGTGCTCGCCGGTTGGGTCCTCGCCCGCTCCCTGTTCTAGCGGAGCGGGTGTTGGGGGTGACCGCGGTACGAGAGCCCGCGCTCACCCCATCCCCCCGGATTCGAAAGAAGACGAACTCCCTCCGCAACAGGTGGCCGAGCCACCGGACGCCGGACGTCAGCTGTTCGCTGGACTGCTCCGACGCATTCCGCACAAGGTAGCCGAGCACGGGTTGCAAATGGTTGCAGTCGGTTCACCCGGCAAGCCCGAAGTACTCCAGTTCGGCGCCATTGAGCATTCTCGAGCGGATGAGGAATCGCATCCCCGTCGGACCCTCGACCGAGAACCCGGCGCCCCGCCCCGGCACGACGTCGATCGTGAGATGCGTGTGCTTCCAGTACTCGAACTGCGACTCCGACATGTAGACCTCGATCGTCGAAGGGCCGATGTCGATCGTGCCGAGCAGCACGTCGCTCGGTCCGGTGATGAACATGCCGATCGGATAGCACATGGGCGATGAGCCGTCGCAGCATCCGCCCGACTGATGGAACATCAGCGGACCGTGCTGGTCGGTGAGGTCCCGAAGCAGGGATGCCGCAGCATCCGTCACGTCGACTCGGTGGTAGGTGCCGATGCTCACCATCTCGCGCTCCTCTCAAGAGCCTTCGGGCGGGCACCACCGGTGCCCGCCCGAAGAGCGTTCCATGAGCTCAGAAGAAGCCCATCGGGCCCTCGGCGTACGACACGAGGAGGTTCTTCGTCTGCTGGTAGTGGTCGAGCATCTTGAGGTGGTTCTCACGGCCGATGCCCGACTGCTTGTATCCGCCGAACGCGGCGTGCGCCGGGTACTGGTGGTACGTGTTCGTCCAGACGCGGCCCGCTTCGATCGCGCGGCCTGCGCGGTAGGCGGTGTCTCCGCTGCGGCTCCAGACGCCGGCGCCCAGACCGTAGAGCGTGTCGTTCGCGATCGAGATGCCATCGTCGAAGGCGTCGAAGTTCGTCACGGCCAGCACCGGTCCGAAGATCTCCTCCTGGAAGATGCGCATGTCGTTCGTGCCCTCGAAGACCGTCGGTGCGACGTAGAAGCCCCCGCTGAGGTCGCCGCCGAGATCGACGCGCTCACCGCCGGTGAGAAGCTTCGCGCCCTCCTGCTTTCCGATGTCGATGTAGCTGAGGATCTTCTCGAGCTGGTCGTTCGACGCCTGCGCACCGATCATCGTGTTCCGATCGAGCGGGTTGCCCTGCACGATCTTGCCGACGCGGGCCAGACCGTCGGCGAGGAATCCGTCGTAGATCGAGCGCTGGATGAGCGCCCGCGACGGGCACGTGCATACCTCGCCCTGGTTCAGCGCGAACATCGTGAAGCCTTCGAGCGCCTTGTCGTAATACGAGTCGTCGGTGCTGCTGGCGACATCCTCGAAGAACAGGTTCGGAGACTTGCCTCCGAGCTCGAGGGTCACCGGGATGAGGTTCTGCGATGCGTACTGCATGATGAGCCGGCCCGTCGTCGTCTCACCGGTGAACGCGATCTTGCGGATCCTCTTGTGCTGCGCGAGCGGTGCCCCGGCCTCGATGCCGAATCCGTTGACGATGTTGACGACGCCGGCCGGCAGCAAGTCTCCGATGATCTCGAAGAGGTAGAGAAGGGATGCCGGGGTCTGCTCCGCCGGCTTGATGACGATGCAGTTGCCTGCGGCGAGCGCGGGGGCGAGCTTCCAGACGGCCATGAGGATGGGGAAGTTCCACGGGATGATCTGTCCGACCACTCCCAGCGGCTCATTGAAGTGGTACGCGACCGTGTTCTCGTCGAGCTGGCTGAGCGAGCCCTCCTGAGCGCGCAGTGCGCCGGCGAAGTAGCGGAAGTGGTCGATCGCGAGGGGGATGTCGGCGGCGAGGGTCTCGCGCACCGGCTTGCCGTTCTCCCAGGTCTCGGCCACCGCGATCTCTTCGAGGTGCTGCTCCATGCGGTCGGCGATCCTGTTGAGCACGACAGCGCGTTCGGCGGGGCTCGTCTTGCCCCACGACGCGAACGTCTTCCAGGCGGTGTCGACCGCGCGGTCGATGTCCTCCACGGTGCCGCGGGCGATCTCGGTGAACGGCTTGCCGTTGACCGGGCTCACGTTCTCGAAGTACTGGCCCTTGATCGGTTCGACGAACTCGCCGCCGATGTAGTGGCCGTACCGGGGCCGGTAGTTCGCCACCGCGCCGGACGAGCCCGGTGCGGCGTAGGCGGTGGACACGGTGTCTTCGACAATGCTCATGTGCGTCTCCTTCGACGGGCAGCACCACTGCTGCGGGGTTGGCTACGAAGGTAGGCGCGTGAGGGTTGCGCGGCAGTGCGCAACGTTGCATCCGGTTGCGGCGTTCTCGAGGTCTCGGACCCGGGGTCTCGAGGCTCAGGCCTCGAGCTTCTCGATGCGGCTCACGAGCCCCGCGCGGCGCGGCGAACGCGCCGGAAGCATCTCGAGGCAGAGCCGCAGCACCTCTTCGTCTTCGGCTCCCTCGGGGATCTCGGCGTAGGCGAGCAGCACGTCGACGCTGGCCTCGGTGAGCATCGCCTCGCGGAGCGCCGCACGGATGCCGTCGCGTGCCTCTTCGACGCCCGGGGCGGTCGAATCGGGCAGCACAGGTCCGCGGTATGCGGTCAGCGCGACGCGGTGCGCACCCCGATCGAGCAGTGAGAGCACATTGTGCGCGTCGGTCTCCAGCGGCACGGTCAGGCGGTACGGGCGAGAATCCGGGGCGAGGTCGGGCGCTGCCCGTTGCAGCACCTTGCGCAGGCGCACCATCTCGGGGCGCAGGGTGTCCGGCGAGGCGTCCTCGCCGTAGACGAGTTCGGCCAGGCGATCGGCCGACAGCCCCTGACGGTGGATCGCGAGCATCAGCAGGATCTCGGCGTGGCGGGCGCTGAGCTCGATGACCGACTCGGAATCGTCTCCGGAGACCTCCAGCCGTGCACGATCCCTCGCCAGCACTCGCAGCATCGCGCTGGTCGGCGCTGCGCGACGCGTCTTCGTGCGCGGGGCGGTGCGCGGCGCCTCCTCGCGGGCGCGCAGCCGCGTCACGAGCAGTTCGGATTCGACGGCCCTCGCCGTGGCATCCACCAGCAGGCGCGCCTGCGGCGACGTCACCTCCGGTCCGCCGGTGACGTCGATCACTCCGAGCATCTTCTTCGTCTCGGGGTCGAAGACCGGTGCCGCCGTGCACGACCACGGATGCACCAGGCGGTTGTAGTGCTCGGCCTGGTGGATCTGCACGGATCCGCCCAGGCGCAGTGCCGTTCCGGGTGCGGAGGTGCCGACGGCATCCTCTGACCAGTCCGCACCCGCGACGAGACCCATCTCGCCCGTGAGCACGCGCTTGTGCAGGTCGCCCTCGACCCACAGCAGGCGACCGGCGTGGTCGCCGACGGCGACCATCACGCCCGACTCCGCGGGGTCACCGGGAAGCAGCAGGCCGCGGATCATCGCCATCGCCTCGGCGAGCGGATGCTCGAGCCGGTAACGCTCGAGCTCCTCCGCATCGAAGGCGACGGGTGGCAGACCGTCGGCCCCGACACGCAGGCGCCACGAGCGCTCCCACGATTCGCGTACCAGGGGGCGCACCTGCTCGAGACGCCGGTCTTCGAGGTTTCCCGCGATGAGCTCTTCATGCGCGCGCTCGATGATCAGCCGAGAGGCCTCATGCGAGGCGTCGCGCGATGCCGACCATGGTGAGGACACGGGTCTCCTGTCTTCCGTGACAGAGCGTGATCCCAGTGTACGAGGCCCAGCGCTCCTCGCGCCCTGTTTCCCTCCCCCGCGACACGGCGATTCGTCATGCGTTTCGCGCACTACTGTGCATTGCGTGGTACTGTGCGAAGCATCGAAGGGGGTCCAGTGGATACGACTCAACTGCTCAAGGGCGTGCTCGATGTCGCCGTGCTCGCCGTGCTCCGTGAAGAGGACGGATACGGCTACGACATCGTGCGCCGCCTGCGCGATGCCGGCCTGGGCGATGTGGGCGACGCATCCGTGTACGGCACGCTCCGCCGTCTCTACGCGGCCGGTTCGCTGTCGAGCTACGTCGTGCCCTCTGACGGAGGACCCCACCGCAAGTACTACGCCATCAACGCGCAGGGCGTGAAGTCGCTCGACGCGCAGGCGACCAGTTGGACGGAGTTCGCCACCGCGATGAGCGGCCTGCTCACGCCGACGCACGCCGCAGGCACCACGATCGGAGAGAAGTGATGAACACCACTGAGACGCCCGTCGATGAGCGCATCCGCGCGTTCGCAGCCTCCGTGCGCGAGCATCTCGACGACCTCCCGGCCGATGAGGTCGACGACATCATCATCGGGTTGACGGCCGACCTGACCGATCAGGCCGCCGACGGTGACGGAACCCTCGAGCTGGGCGATGCTGCCGCCTATGCGAGCGAGCTGAGAGCGGCTGCCGGCCTGCCGGAGCGGACGGATGCCGTCAGGCGGGAGTCGGTGGGCGAACGAGTGTCCCGGCGGCTCGGCTACATCGCGACGGGAATGCGCCGCAGCGCATTCGGCGCGTGGCTGCTGGATCTGTTCGTCGCGCTTCGGCCGGTGTGGTGGGTGCTGCGCGGGTTCGCGATCTACGCGATCGCGCACGCGCTGTTCGGCTCGCCATCATTCGGCGGCAGCGGGTCGGTCATGCCCGACACGCTGTTCGGCTGGATCATCCTCCTGGCGATGATCCTCGTCAGCGTGCAGTGGGGACGCGATCGCTGGTTGCCGCGGAACGCGCTGCGGCATGTGCGCACCGTGGTGAGTGTCGTCGCGGTGCTCGCGCTGCCGTTCGCTCTCGCCTCGGTCCTTGTTCCGCGCGTCGAGTACATCGACGAGGGCACGTACTACCAGCAGCCCGGTCTTCTCCTGGACAACGTGCAGGTCGGCAACATCTTCGCGTACGACGAAACCGGCGAGCTCCTCGAAGGCGTGCAGCTCTACACCGACAAGGGCACGCCGTTGAACCTCTACGGCGGCACCATCGAGAGCAGTGACGACGACACCTGGTACGGCTTCGCCACCGACGACGCCGAGCGCGTGCGAGTCCCTTTTCGCGATGCGCGCGATGAGGATGTCTGGAACATCTATCCGCTCCAGCAGGCCCGTATCGACATGAACACAGGGAAGATCCTCTCGTCGACCATCAAGGACGACGCGCCTCCGTTCCTCCGTGCGCCCGGCTTGCTGACTCCTGCGCCGTAATCTCACGCCCCGCAGACTCACACCCGCTCCGCGGGGTGCGGGCGCGGTGACCCCGATCCGGAGGAGTTCTCATGATCCGGAGGACGAATTGGCAGCATCTCTCCTCCCTTTCGTGAGAAGTCCTCCGGTTCGGGGCAGTCGCAGCAGCAAGGACCGCGGGAATGCGCGCAGCATCCAGCCTCCTGCCGGGGCGAGGGCGAGGCCGGGGGCGGGACCTACCCCCGCGCGGCCCACCATTCGCGCAGGCGCTGCTCTGCGGCATCCGTACCGATGACGCCCTCGTCCAGACGCAGGTCGAGCAGGAACTTGTAGGCCTGACCGACCTCGCGACCAGGGCCGATGCCCAGGATCTGCTGGATCTGGTTGCCGTCGAGCTCCGGCCGGATCGAATCGAGCTCCTCCTGCTCGCGCAGGGCGGCGATGCGCGTCTCGATGTCGTCGTAGGCGGATGCCAGGCGGGAGGCCTTGCGCCGATTCCGAGTAGTGACATCCGCGCGGGTGAGGATGTGCAGTCGCTCGAGCAGATCACCGGCGTCGCGCACGTAGCGGCGCACCGCAGCATCCGTCCACGCACCCTCCGCGTAGCCGAAGAAGCGCAGGTGCAGTTCGATGAGGGTGGCGACGGCATCCGTCGTCTCGCCGTCGAAGCGCAGAGCCTGCAGGCGCTTGCGCGCCATGCGCGAGCCGACCACGTCGTGGTGGTGGAAGGTCACCGCTCCCCCGGCCTCGAGCTTGCGGGTGCGGGGCTTGCCGATGTCGTGCAGCAGGGCGGCGATGCGCAGCGGCACGTCGGGCGCCTCACCGGGGTGACGCGAGTGCTCGAGCTGAATGGCCTGCTGCAGCACCGTGAGCGAATGCTCGTAGACGTCCTTGTGGTGGTGGTGCTCATCGACCTCGAGGCGCAGCGCGCTCACCTCGGGCAGGAATTGCTCGATGAGTCCGGTGTCGACGAGCACGCGGATGCCGCGCACTGGGTCGTCGGTCTGCATGAGGCGCACCAGTTCGCCCTGGACGCGCTCCGGGCTCACGATCTTCAGCGTCTCGCGCAGGCGCGTGATCGCGGCGAGGGTGCCCTCTTCGATGTCGAAGCCGAGCTGCGCGCTGAAGCGGGCCGCGCGAAGCATGCGGAGAGGGTCGTCGCCGAAGCTCACGTCCGGATCGGCAGGGGTGCGCAGGATGCCGGCGACGAGGTCCTCGACGCCGCCGGTGGGGTCGATGAGCTTGACCGCCGGAACCTGCAGCGCCATCGCGTTCACCCGGAAATCGCGGCGCGCGAGGTCGCCGTCGATCGAGTCGCCGAACTCGACTGTCGGCTTGCGGGTGATGCCGTCGTAGCTATCGGCGCGGTACGTCGTGATCTCGACCTGCTCGCCGTGCACCTTCGCGCCGATGGTGCCGAACGCGCGGCCGATGTCCCACTGGGCGGTCGAGATCGGGGTGACGATCGTCAGGATCTCGTCCGGAGAGGCGTTGCTCGTGAAGTCGAGGTCGTGCGTCTCGCGGCCGAGCAGCGCGTCGCGCACCGGGCCGCCCACGACCGCGAGCTCGAATCCGGCATCCTCGAACGCCCTCGCGACCACCGAAACGACCGGTCCTTCGGCGAGCGCGCGCAGGCGTTCGAGCCCCTCGGCCATATTCAGCATGGGTTCCAGCGTAGCGGGGGACGCGGCACCGATTCAGACGACGGTCATGTGCAGCCCGTCATGTCGCGCGTTCGCTTCATCTCCTCCTCAACCGGCCACGAGCGCGAGCACACCCGTGGCGATGAGCGTCGTCAGCGTCGTCCACAGGACGATCGCGACGGCCTGCCACAGCAGCACCCATGCCTTGGATACGCCGGTCGATACGAGCAGGGCCGACGTGAACTGGGTCGGGATCGCGAGCGGACCCAGGATGCTGGCACCCGGGACGCCGAAGCGCACGAGGAACTTCTTGAACCGGCGCACACCCTTCGACTCCGGCTTCGTCTCGATCGATTCCTCCGGCACTTCCATGCCGTCGCCCGAGGGGCCCCCGACGGTGACGAGTTCGGTGCGCCGCGCGCGGCGAGCCACGAGGGCGGCGCGGATGCGGGCACCGAAGAGCACGACGACGAAAACGGATGCGAAGTTCCCCGCGATCGCGGCGCCGGCCGCGAGGAACGGGTTGAGTCCCGCCCACACCCCGAGCACGGAGGCGAGTTCGCCTTCGAGGAAGGGGATGGCGGCTGCCGCGGCGACGATGAGCGGTTGCACGATGAACGGCACCTGCGACATCAGGTCCTGCAGGAATTCGATGATGTTCATGTTCTCTCCTTCTGGGGTCTACGAGTACTCCGCGCACCGCCGGGTGCGGCGGGCCGGATGGCGTTGGAGCGGGTCGGATGCGGCGTCGCGGCCTCAGCGGTTCGCCACCACCGAGGCGACGACGATGGCGTTCGCCACGGTGGCGACCATCGTGCGGGTGACGGCGGCGGCAGCCTCGCCCGCCGCCCAGTCGCCCTGTTCGAGACTCTTGGCCCTCGTCGCGGTGGCGCCGGACCAGGGGATCTCCCGATCCAGCACGGGCAGCGATCCGCTCGCGGAGACCAGTGCCGTCAGCGCCGCCGCGCGTGCGCCGGGCTGCGCGCCGTCGACGAGCACGGCGCGCAACTCCGATATGAGCGTCTCGCGTCGCCCCGTCCTGCCATCGACGAGTGCGGTCGACGGGAACACTCCGAGCACGCGCCGCTTCTCAAGGCGCAGATCGCCGCTCTCGACCAGACGATCGATGACGGGCTGGCGCAGGGTCGGACCGCACGCGGCGAGAACGGTGTGCACCCCGCGCGGCTTCTGACTGATGTAGTCCCACATCGGGCGGAGCAGATCGTCCTCCGGCGGCTCACCGGCGGCATGGACGAGAGTGCCGCGCGGCCCGGCATCCACCAGCTCGATGTCGCCGCGCCGCGCCAGATCGGTGAGCACGGCGGCGGCGAGGACGTAGAAGAGGGTGTTCTCCCCCGCGATCGTGCCGGAGTCCGGCTGGAACAGCACGAGGAGAAGATCCTCGGTGATCAGCGTGCGTGTGCGCTGCGGGTGGATGCTGTCGTCGGTCATGCATCGAGATTAGCACACTGTACCGGTACGCTGTACTAGACGCCTAGGATCGACAGAGGAGGATCGGGATGAGCACAAAGGAACGCATCATCGCTGCAGCGACGGCGATGATGGAGGAGGGCGCACCCCGACTGAGCGTCCGGGCCGTCGCCGCCCGTGCCGAGGTGGGCGCGAGCACGCTGCGTCACCACTTTCCGACGCAGCGCGATCTGGTCAACGCGGCACTCACCGCCACTTACGACGCGGCGATGTCCGATGAGCGCATCCGCGACACCTCGATCCCCGCGCGCGAGAGACTGCGCGAATGCATCTGGCGACTGCTCGAGCCCTTCAGCACCCCCTCGGCCGCGCGCGAAGTGTGGACGAAGCTGCTGAACACCTTCGCCGACGCCGAGACCGACGCGAAACTCCGCGCCGGCTACGAGGTGCTCGTGGTCCAGGCCGAACGGCGCATCGGCGCGTGGCTCGCGATCCTCGAGGACGAGGGTGCGCTGCCACCCGGAGACAGCATCCGCAGGACCGACCTGCTGCTGACCGTGGTCGACGGCCTGTCGATCGCGCGCGCACTCCCCGCCGACGAGAGCCGCCTCGAGGAGGAGACGGCGACGCTGGCCTTCGCGGTCGACGCGGTCTTCGACGTCACGCATCCCGTGCGGCCGACGCCCTGACGCGTCGCTCCACCGCTACTCGCGCGTCATCATGACACCGGTCTGACCGTTCCACAGCCGGTCCTGCTCGGGCAGATCCGCACCCGGGTAGTAGTCGGGGATCTGAATCGGGACGCCGGCGGGATAGTACGTGCCGAACGGTGCTCCGTCGCCGGCGTATGCGAACCCGCCGGCCTCATCGCCGATCGCGAAGATCTCCATGACGGTGCCATCGTCGTACGTCGCCGTCGGAAGCGCGACGGCGACGCAGGTCGCCTCGGGGCTCTCGGGCGTCGGGCACCAGCGTCCGGCGATGCCCTCGGCGGTCGCCGGCCCGCTCGTCGGTCCGGTGGCGTCCTCCGTCGGCTCGGGAGCGGTCCACGGCACGACGACCTTGTCGACCTGGCACTGCGCGGTGGATGTCGGATCCGGGGCCCACAGCAGCATCAGCCCTTCTTCGGTCGGGCTGAACGCCTCGGCCTTCGCAAGATAGCCGTCTGCGGTCTCGTCGGCGGGTGAACGGCCGCAGTGCGCCCAGTTCTCCGCGGCTTCGAGTGCCGCGGTGGCGCGCGCCGCGGCACCCGCATCGCTGAGATCGAGGAAGTCGTCGAGGGCGGCGGAATCGCCCGTCTTCAGATTCGTGGTGACCGCATGCACCTGAGGATTGCGGTCGCGCGAGCCGAGGATGAATCCGCTGCGCGTGGCCACGGAGCCGTAGTCCCCGTACACGCCGGCGTTCTCGACGACGAGATCCGCCGCCCGCTCGCACGGGGCGTCGCCGCCCTCGGCCAAGGGCTCTCCGCCGCATTCGGCGAGCGTGATGCCGGAGTACTTCTGCAGCTGCTCATCGACCCGCGAGAGATGATCGTCAGAGACGGATGCGGCGAAATCGTCGGCGATCTGCGGCTCTACGCCGGTCACCTCGACCTCGGGATACGTCACCGTGAGTTCAATCGGCAACCCCGCCTCGTCCGACGCCGCGAGGGTCTCGGTCGCCTCGGTGACCTCGATCTTCGGATCGAAGTCGAACCCGGCGGAGGTCTCGGTCTCGTCCGGCGGCGTGTCACCGCCCTGGCATCCGGCCAATCCGAGGGTGAGGATGCCGATGGCGGCGAGAGAGAGCACGGAGAGGACGCGTCGCTGAGTCATGTATGAAGGTTCCTTTGGTGGGTCGTCCCGTGACGACGGTGCGTACCCATACTGCACTGCTCCGCCCGCTCGGGCGGAGAACTCAGACTGCGTCGCCCTGAACCGGCCGCCCAGCTGGTCGGGCGTCGGTGGTCCAGAAGCAGTCAGACAATCCTCGGCTGAAAAGTCATGAAGACGTCGATGTCGTCCTCGGTGTCCACGACGAAGCCATGGCGTTCGTAGAGTCGGCGAGCGCCGCTCCCGTTCAGCACGTTGAGTCGCAGTGGCGGTTCGGAACACTCCTGGAGAACGAGCTCCAACACACGACTCCCGATCCCCTTGCCTTGCATCGCCGGGATGACGTAGAAGTGCTCGAGCCACCGGGCATCGGTTTCGCGGCGCACACTCACGGAACCGACATCGGTTCCGTCGGACACGATCACTCTCGTGTTCGATGGGCTGAAACCGTCTCGCATCCGCTGGCGCACCCGAATCGGGTCGAAGCGGCCAAGACGCTCCAGGTCCTCGCGAAGAACGACAGCCCTGACCTCGACGATCCAATCGAGGTCGGATTCCTTGGCGCCGCGCAGCTCGATCGACATGTGTTAAGGCTATCGACCATGTCGACGGCGTTCAGATCGCGTATCCCTCGACGGGACCCTCCCAGTTCGGCTTCCAGCCCAGCGCGGGTGCGACGTGCTCCGCGAAAGCCTCGAGCACGTGCAGGTTGTAGTCCACGCCCAGCTGGTTCGGGACGGTGAGCATCACCGTGTCGGCGGCCATGACCGCCTCATCCCTCTTCAGCTGCGAGATCAGCACGTCTGGCTCGGCGGCGTAGGTCTTGCCGAACGTCGAGCGCATGCCGTCGATGATTCCGACCTGATCGCCGTTCTCGGCACTCCGCAGGCCGAAGTAAGCGCGGTCCATGTCGTTCACGAGCGGGAAGATGCTGCGGCTGACCGAGACCCTCGGTGCTCCGGTGTGGCCGGCCGCCTTGTACGCCGCGCGGTACTGATCGATCTGCTCCCGCTGCAGCTCATGGAACTCCGCGCCGGTCGCCTCGGTCAGCAGAGTCGAACTCATGAGGTTCAGGCCCTTGCGGCCGGTCTCCTCAGCGCTCGCCCGCGACCCTGATCCCCACCAGATGTGGTCGCGCAGGGTCTCGGAGCGCGGCTCCACGGCCAGGTACCGCCCCTCGCCGACCTGCTGCGGATCACCCTGGGCGACTCCGGCTCCGTCGATCGCCTCGAGGAACAGCTCGAACTTGTCGCGGGCGAGATCCGCACCGCGCGGGTCCTCCGATCCGACGTATCCGAATGCCTCGTATCCGCGCAGCGCGGTCTCGGGTGATCCGCGGCTCACGCCGAGCGCGATGCGTCCGCGCGCGATGAGGTCGAGGGCTGCCGCCTCCTCAGCGAACTGCAGGGGGTTCTCGTAGCGCATGTCGATCACGCCGGTGCCGACTTCGATGCGCTCGGTCTTCGCCGCCATCGCCGCCAGCAGAGGCATGGGCGAGGCCGCCTGCCGTGCGAAGTGGTGCACGCGCATGTACGCGCCGTTGACGCCGAGCTGATCGGCGCCGACGGCGAGATCGATGCTCTGGTGCAGCATGTCGCCGGCCGTGCGCGTGCCCGATCCGGGCACCGGGGCGTAGTGCCCGAACGAGAGGAATCCGAAAGCCTTCATGAGTTCATGCAACCGAATGGATGCTGCGCGCATTCCCCCGGCCCCGAACCGGAGGACATCTCACGAAAGGGAGGAGAGAATCCGCCGATTGCTCCTCCGGATCGTGAGAACTCCTCCGGTTCGGGGCGGCCTCAGAGCCGCGTCAGGATGCCGTAACCAGGAACCCATCGCGCACGAGGTCGCGGATGCGCGGCTCCAGCTCTTTCCACAGTTCGGCCAGCGGCACCTCGAACAGGTCGGCGAGCGCCGCAGCGATCTGCGACACGGTCAGTTCGCCGTCGCACGCACCGACGAACCCGGCGAGAGCGGAGTCGACCGCGACCGTTCGCCCGAAGCCACCGCCCTGGCGCAGTTCGATCACACTCGGGTCGTCGTTGCCCGGCATGTAGTGGCGTGCTTCGGTGACATCGGATGCCGTCACCAGGGTCTGTGCAATTCCGTCCGCCAGCGCATCGTGCGCGGCGAGCCCGTCGCGCAGCGCACGGCCGGTGCCTGACAGCGGCTGCGACAGTTTCTCGAACCGGCGCAGCGGGTCGCGACCGGCAGACCCTCGAGAAGCGTCGGGCCGACGAAGCAGCACGTATCCGAATCCGACCGCGGTGACCCCACGGGCGGTGAAATCGTCGAGCCAGGCCTCCAGCATCCTGCCGAAGGATGCGTCTCGCGGCGTCGTGCCGCCGTCGCGGATCCACAGCTCGGCGTATCCGAGCGGGGTGAGCTCTTCGCGCTCGATCACCCACGCGTCGAGGTCCGGAGCGATCCACGACTCGAGGCGCTCGAGGCCCGGTGCGGCACCGGATTCCCAGTTGCCGAGCAGCTGCGCGATGCCGCCGGGCCGCAGATGCGCCGCCACCGAGCGCACGAACTGCTCGACCAGCGCGTCGCCGATGAGCCCGCCGTCACGGTACTCGTACGCCGTCACGCCCTCGACGCGCGGAGTGATGACGAACGGCGGGTTCGAGACGATCAGATCGAACGCCTCGTTCTCGACGGGCTCGAACATGCTGCCCTGACGGAAGGTGATGTTGCCCGCGCCGTTCAGTCGGGCGTTGAGCTCGGCGAACGCCAGCGCCCGCGCGGAGATGTCGGTCGCGACGACTTCTCCGGCATGGCGGGCGACGAGCAGCGCCTGGATGCCGCATCCGGTGCCGAGATCCAGCGCACGGGCGACGGGCACCGGCACGACGAGCTCGGCGAGCGTGCGCGATGCCCCGCCCACTCCCAGCACGTGGTCGGCGGGCAGTTCGGTGCCGAGTGCGAGTTCGTCGAGGTCACTGGCGATCCACCATTCGCCGATGCCGTCGGCGTCGACGAACGACTGGGGACGGATGAGTGCCGCCGGGGCGACGTCGACTTCATCCGCACCCTCCTCGTCGACGAGCAGCGCGAGCCCCAGTCCGACGAGGCCGTCGACGCCGAGCCGCGGCAGTGCCGCGGCGACGAGCTGCTGCGGCTGCGGCATCCCGAGCACGAGAAGACGACCGAGTGTCGCGAGCGCCCCCATGTCGCGTGCGATCGCGCGCAGCAGGGGCTCGCGCACTCCGCGGCCCAGAGCATCATCAGCCTCTTCGCCCCACAGCCGCCGAAGGGGTTCGGAACGGAAGTCCGCGGCATCCAGGTCGGCGGCCAGGGCCGAGACGAGAGCGGGATCGGGGACGGGCGGGAGAGCGTCGGACACGGCGGTCACTCTACGCGCCTTCAGGGAACCATGACGGCACCCGCCTAGAATTGCGGGGTCACAGCTCACGGGTCGCCGCCCCCAGGTGCCCGAGGAAGACCAGATACTTGATCAGCCCCCGAACCGGCAGGAACGTCCGCGCGCGCGCCCGTGCGCGTATCGCCGTCGTCTTCGCGCTCGCGTTCGGTCTCGTCGCCACACCCCAGTTGATCGCCCCGCACGCGGCGATCGCCGACACGACAGACACGGATGACGCCGGTACGGTGGGTCTCTCGCTGATCGCCGGCATGCACGGAGTGATGCCGCAGGGCGGCGCACTGACCGTCGTCGCCACGGTGGACAACGAAACGGATGACGCCGTCGCCGCCGGTCGGGTCACGGTCGAGCTCAATCGCACTCCCCTCGCCGATTCCGCCTCGCTGACCGCATGGCTCGATGAGGGCGACGCGGCAGGTTCGTTCACTCCACTCGCTGCGGACGATTACACCGAGGTGCCCGGATCGGGGTCGACGACCGTGTCGATCACTGCGCCGGCGACCGCTCTCAGCGACCTGCCCGCTGGCGTGTATCCGCTGCGGGGTTCGATGCCGGGCATCGAGAGCACGATCCCGCTCACCGCGCGCAATGTGCTCATCGTCAATGCCGACAGCACCACCCAGATCACCGTGCTCGTTCCGATCACCGCCTCGCCTGCCGATGGCGCGCTCCTGACCGCCGATGAGCTCACGGCGCTGACCGCGCCCGACGGCGCCCTCACCGCCCAGCTCGACGGGGTCGCGGGGACATCTGCCGTGCTGGCCGTCGACCCCCTCATCCCCGCGGCGATCCGTGTGCTCGGGTCGGCCGCACCGGCGAGCGCAACCGAATGGCTCACTCGCCTCGACTCGCTGACGAACGAGCGCTTCGCGCTGCAGCCCGGTGATGCGGATGCCACGGTGCAGGCCCGTGCCGGACTCCCCTCCGCTCTCGCACCGCTGCCGCTGACCTCCTACCTCGACCGGACGAACTTCGTCGCGCCTGACAGCACGGCCACCCCGGCACCGTCCGAGACGCCCGTGCCCACCCCATCGCCGACGGCACCGGAGCTGCCGGATTACGCCGATCTGGCCGCCGTCCCCGATGCGATCGGCGGCATCCTGTGGCCGCTCGGTGACGTGCAGACCGTCGACCTGTCGACCTTCGACGCGTATCTCGGCACCGATGTCACGACCGTGCTGCCTTCGACGTCCCTCGCCGCCACGGCATCCGCTCTCGTCACGGTCGACAGTCATCGCGTGCTGGCGGTGAACGCCGCGGCATCCGCGAGTCTCTCCGATGCGGCGGCCGCGCCCGACGATGCCACCCGCGAGCGCGAGATCGCCGCCGGGATCGCGGAGCTCTCCTTCGCCGGAAACCAGACGTCGCAACTGGTCGGCCTCGACCGCGACGAGACGCGTTCGGCCGACTCGCTGCGCGAGGCGATCCTCTCGCTGTCGACGATCGCGCAGCCGACGACGCTCGCGAAGCTGCGCAGCAGCGCACCGACGCCGGACACCATCGTCGGCGACGCCACGGATGCACGCGCCACCGCGCTCGAGAACCTGCTCGCCGACGAGGAGCGGCTCACCGCGTTCGCGTCGATCCTCGATGACCCGGACGTGCTGCTGTCTCCGGAACGGCTCAAGATCCTGCGGCTCATCGCTGTCGGCACGGCCGACGAATACCCCGACGCCGTCGCCGGCCACCGTGCCGCGACGACCAAGACGCTGGATGCCGTCGGCGTGCAGCAGCCCAGCACGATCCAACTGTTCACGGCTGCCGCTCCACTGCCGGTGTGGGTGCGCAACGATCTGCCGTGGCCGGTCAACGTCACCCTCGAATCGCGTCCTTCCGATGCCCGGCTCGACGTGCGCCCGCGTATCGATGTCACCGCGCAGCCGGCGAGCAACACCCGCGTCAAGGTGCCTGTCGAGGCACGCGTCGGCAGCGGCGAGCTCGTCGTGCACTTCGCGCTCAGCTCGCCCACCGGGGTGCACATCGGCACGGATCAGACCGCGAACGTCACTGTTCGCGCCGAATGGGAGAGCATCGGCCTGGTCGTCCTGGGGAGCGTCATCGCCCTGCTTCTGGTTCTCGGCGTCATCCGCACCGTCGTCCGCCGGCGCAAGGGTCACGAGACGGATGCCGCCGCGGAGTAGCCGGTGCATCCGAACCCGGGAATTCCCCGCGGTTACCATGGGTTGACACAGGGGAAACAGGGAGAGCACATGCGCAAGGTCATCATCATCGGTTCGGGCCCGGCCGGGTTCACCTCCGCCATTTACGCGGCCCGCGCGAATCTCGAACCGCTGCTCATCGCGAGCTCGGTCGAGGTCGGCGGAGAACTCATGAACACCACTGACGTGGAGAACTACCCCGGCTTCCCCGACGGCATCCAGGGCCCCGAGCTCATGGCGAAGTTCCAGGCGCAGGCCGAGAAGTTCGGCACCGAGGTCGTCTACGACGATGTCACTTCGCTCTCGCTCGACGGACCCGTCAAGTCCGTGACGCTCGGCAGCGGCGCAGTGCATGAGGCGCAGGCCGTCATCTATGCGACGGGCTCGGCGTACCGCAAGCTCGGCATCGAGGGCGAGGAGCGCCTCTCCGGCTACGGCGTCTCCTGGTGCGCGACGTGCGACGGGTTCTTCTTCCGTGAGAAGACGATCGCCGTGGTCGGCGGCGGCGACTCGGCGATGGAAGAGGCCACGTTCCTCACCCGCTTCGCGTCGAAGGTGTACGTCATCCACCGCAAGGACACCCTGCGCGCCTCGAAGATCATGCAGGAGCGCGCGTTCGCGAACGAGAAGATCGAGTTCATCTGGCACAGCGAGGTCGCCGAGATCACCGGGGGGGATGCCGTGAACGGCGTCATCCTGCGCTCGACCACCGACGGAACCTCTCGTGAGCTCGCTCTCGACGGCGTGTTCGTCGCGATCGGCAACGACCCGCGCACGCACCTCGTGCACGACAAGCTCGCACTCACCGCCGAGGGAACGATCCAGGTCGACGGCCGGTCCTCGCGCACCTCGGTGCCCGGCGTCTTCGCCGCGGGCGACGTGATCGACCCGACGTACCGTCAGGCGATCACCGCCGCCGGTTCCGGTACGGTCGCGGCGCTGGATGCCGAGCACTATCTCGCGGATTTCGATGACGCCTCGGTCGAGGTCCCGGCTGCCGAGGCCGCCGCAGTCATCGCCTGACGGGAACACTTTCCAGACCTCTGCTGTTGCTAGAGGTGAACTTCACATATTTCGATCAACAAGAAGCAGGAGAAGCTGATGAGTGCCAAGGTAACGAGCCAGGCCACGTTCGAGCAGGACGTGCTGCAAGCCGACGGTCCCGTCCTCGTGGACTTCTGGGCCGAGTGGTGCGGACCGTGTCGCATGGTCGCGCCGGTCCTCGACCAGATCCAGGCGGAGAACCCCGACAAGATCACCATCGTGAAGCTCAACGTCGACGAGAACCCCGAGCTGGCGATGAAGTATCAGATCACATCGATCCCGGCGATGAAGGTCTTCCAGGGCGGCGAGGTCAAGACGACCATCATCGGAGCGAAGCCGAAGCCCGCTCTCGAGCAGGATCTCGCCGCGTTCATCGGCTGATCACCGCTCTCTCAGAACCCGTCTCTCCGTCCGGAGGGACGGGTTCTCCGCATCTGGCGATGGGTCTCTGCATCCAGCGCGGGCCCGCTTCGTTCATCGCGCTTTCTCGACGCCCCAGTCGAACAACCGGATCGCCACGAGCAGCGCCGCTACGGCGACCGCCGTCAGTCCGCCCCATACCGCGAGAGCATCGGTCCAGCTCTGCTGCTCAGCGCTGTCGAATGCTGTGACGAACCACGTGGTCGGCAGTGCCCGGAACACCGCAGCGAGCCAGTCGGGCAGGATCGTGAGCGGGATGACGGCACCCGAGGTCGCGATCAGCACGACGGGCGCGAGCAGACCGATCTGCATCACGGCGTCGACATTCGTGCCGCGCGCGCCGATCAGCAACCCGAGCGCGAGGAACATCGCCGCACCGCACAGGAGGGTGACCGCAGCAGCGATCAGCATGAGCGGCGTGCTCTCCCCGACGACCGCCATCAGCATGAGCACGATGAGCCCTTCGATCGCCGCGATCGCCGCGCGCACGGGCAACTGCCCCACCAGCAGGTTGCGCCTGCCGGCCGGTGTCGTCGCTAGAAGCGCCAACGTGCCGCGTTCACGGTAGGCGACAAGGGGAACGGCTGTGCCGATCACGGAGATCGAGAGGAAGCCCCACGCAGCGACCGCACCGATCCCCCGCGCGAGCAAGGACGTTCCCGCCGCGGCCGGCAGCACCGCATCCAGCACGAGGAGGATCACGACGAACGACACGAATATGAAGACCATGACGCCCGCCGTGAACCCCGATCTGATGAGCTCGCGCGCACTCGTGAGGGCGAGCTGTCGGATCGGTGCGGCGACGGGCTCAGCCGGCATCCGAAGCGCCCTGTCTACTGAGTTCGATGAACAGATCCTCCAGTGACCCGCGCGCGATATCGATCCTCCGCGCGCCGAGCCCCGGCACGAAGGCGATCTTGCGGATGAGCGCGTCGGCATCGCCCGTGCGCACGCGGACGCGTCGTCCGCGTGACGTGTTCTCGATCTCGAATCCTTCGACACCCGCGAGCGGGACGAGCCTTTCGACGTCGGCATCGGCGGCGACGTCGAACGAGACGACCGTCTCGGCATCCCGCGCCAGGATCAGCGCCTCAGGAGTGTCGAGCGCGACGAGTCGACCCTCGACGATGATGCCGACCCGATCGCACAACTGCGTCGCCTCGTCCATGTGATGCGTCGAGAGCAGTACGGTGATGCCGCGCGCGGCGAGTGCGCGCACTGTTTCCCACAACGCCTGACGGGCCGCAGGATCGACCCCGGCCGACGGCTCATCGAGGATGAGCACTTCCGGATCTCCGACGAGAGCCACAGCCAGCAGCAACCGTCGCAACTCACCTCCGGAGAGATTCTTCACGCGGGTTCGAGCCTGGGCGGTCAGCCCCACCTCGTCGCGCACGGCATCCGGCACGACCCCGATCTCGTAGAACGAACGGAACAGTCGCAGCGTCTCATCGACCGACAGCGTCGGGAACAGGCTCGCGGTCTGCGGTTGCACTGCGACCCGCTCGGCGAACGCGCGCCGATCGACCCCCGGTCGCATTCCGAGCACGTCGATGCGCCCGGATGCCGGAGCCCGCAGACCGACCAGGCATTCGATGATCGTCGTCTTGCCCGCCCCGTTCGGACCGAGCAGCCCGAAGATCTCACCTCTCGACACCGCGAATGTGACGTCATCGACCACGCGCCGACCGTCGTACGATTTGACGAGGTTCTCCACCCGGATGGCTTGCTGATCAGTCATCTCGTCGCCCGCTCCTTCTCACTCCCGGTTCCCGGTCCCACGAGAAGGTCCGCGCCGCGATCGCCAGCGCGGCCACGGTGCACCCCGTCATGAGAGCCCACAGCACGTACACGCTCATTGCGGGGGTCGCGCCGGTGAGATCTGCGCTGATCGCCTGGATCATCCACGTCGTCGGCACGACATCGAAGAACACCTGCAGCGGCGCGGGAATCGTCTGGGGCGGGACGAACCCGCCACCGATGCCGACGAGCGCCATGGTCAGGGCCACCATCCACTGCTGCATGTTCGCCGCATTGCGCGCTCTCGCGGCGAGCACGAAGGCAATGGACAGCAGCATCGCGAAGCCGAGCATCAGCGAGATGCCGAGCCGCCAGAGCATTCCGATATCGGTATATGAACGGATGGCGGCGATCGCGAGCACCGCGGCTATCTCCGCGATCGCCACGACGAGCCGAACCGGTACCAACGCGAGCACGAAGGTCGTGGTGCGCACCGGCGTCGTGCCGAGCAGTCTCAGCAGGCCGCGCTCGCGCATGCTCACGAGCGGAACGGCGGCTCCGACGAATGCGATGGCCATGAGACCCATGCCGATCGCGGGGGCGAGGTTCTGCTGCACGATGTCGGTGCGCCATACGCCGTCCGTATCGACCACACTGATATCAGCCGGCGCGACACCGGCTCCGCGCACGGCCCGCCACACAGAGTGCCAATCCGGGTTCGCCTGCGCGTCGATGACCAGCTCGACGTGCCCGTTCTGCTCCGCGACGACGATGGTGGCGGCATCCGGCGTCGACGCCGCCACCGCGTCACCGAGCGATGAGTCGATGGTCGAGACGAAGGATGCGTCCTCACTCACGACGGTGATTCGCGCATCCGTCGCGGCCATGGCGAACAGCACCTCGATCGCGAAGATCACCGCGAGGAAGAAGGCGAACAGGAAGAGCGACACGAAGCCCGTCTGCAGTGTGCGGACGAGATCCTTCGTGTCCGCTGCGACAAGACGGCAGAACGCCCCGTCCCGCCAGCGCCGGCGCGGAGCATCGCCCCCGGCGATGACGTGCGGCACTGAGTGGGCGGATGCGGGCATACCCGCACGCTATCGGGCGCGACCGAGCACCGGCATCCGCCCTACGGGGGATAAATGCTACGACGCGTCGGCTGCGATCGAGGCATCCCACTTGCGATAGCGCGGGCCTTCCCCGAGCAGGCCCCACACGGCCGGGGTGAGTTCGGGATACTCGAGCGCGATCTGACGCATGACGCGGTAGTTGCGTGCAGCGTTGGGACGCGTCCCGTTGTTCGCGGCGATGTTGTCGGCGCGCAGCAGGAAGACGACGAGCTCGTCAACGCTGGGCAGATCCTCCATGAATTCCCACGGGTCCTCGCCGCCCAGCAGGCGCTCCTGAATGAGCACGGCCAGCTCGTCGGATGCCTCCGCTCGCAGAACCTCGAGACTCGCGCGACGCGGAACAGCTTCTGACATGCATCCAGCCTACGCGCGCTTCTTGCCTCCGCGGCGCGGAAGGTTCACGACATCCGTCATCGTCTCGAGCTCTCGTCCCTTCGTCTCCGGCACCTGGAAGTACACGAAGAAGAACGACACGACCGCGAAGAACGCGTAGAACCCGTACGCGAAGGTGAGACCGATCTCGGCGAACGCGGGGAAGGTCGTCGAGATGAAGAAGTTCGCGACCCATTGCGCGGCCGCCGCCACCGCCAGCGCACCGGCACGGATGCTGTTCGGGAACATCTCCCCCAGCAGAACCCAGACCAGCGGACCCCAGGTCGCACCGAAGAAGACCACGAAGCCGTTGGCGCACACGAGAGCGATCATCGACCACGGCTGCGGCAGCGTGACGGCGCCGTCCTGCAGCGTGCCGAACGAGAAGGCCAGCGCCATCATTCCGAGCGTCACCGCCATGCCGACCGAACCGATCAGCAGCATCGGACGACGACCGACCCTGTCGACGAGCAGGATCGCGATGATCGTGACGACGATGTTCGTGATCGATGTGATCACCGACGTGAGCAGGGCCTGCGATTCATCGAAGCCGACCGAGAGCCACAGCGTCGTCGAGTAGTAGAAGATGACGTTGATGCCGACGAACTGCTGGAACACGCTCAGCAGGATGCCGACCCACACGATCGGCTTCAACCCGAACTTGTCGCCGCGCAGATCTTTGAGCGACTCCTTCTGCTCGACGTTGAGCGTCTTGCGGATCTCTTCGATCTTGACGTTCACGTCGGTCTCGCCGCTGAAGTCGTAGAGCACCTGGGATGCCTTGTCGATCTTGCCGCGAGCGACGAGGAAGCGCGGCGACTCCGGCAGCCTCAGCGCCATCAGGCCGTAGACGATCGCCGGAATGGCCTCGACCATGAACATCCAGCGCCACGCATCGATGCCGAACCAGAGAACGTTCGCCGCGCCGCCAGCGATATTGGCGAGCAGAGCGTTCGAGAGCAGCGCCGTGAAGATACCCGTGACGATGGCGAGCTGCTGCAGAGAGCCGAGGCGTCCGCGCACCTTGGCGGGCGACACCTCGGCGATGTACGCCGGTGCGATGACGGATGCCGCCCCCACCCCGAGACCGCCGATCACGCGCCACACGATCAGGTCGATCACGCCGAAGGCGAGACCTGAACCGATCGCCGACACCAGGAACAGCACGGCGGCGATGACCATCACGGGGATGCGTCCGAGCTTGTTCGCGAGACTGCCCGCGAACCAGGCTCCGACCGCGCACCCGATCAGTGCCGAAGAGACCGCGAACCCCTGGAGCCCTGCGCCGAGGGCGAACGCCCCTGCGAGGGCATCGACGGCGCCGTTGATGACGGCGGTGTCGAAGCCGAAGAGGAAGCCGCCGAGAGCGGCCGCGATGCTGATTCCGACGACCCGTGCGTTCAGCCTTCCGGGCGTGCTCTTGTTCTCGGACATGTGCCCTCCCTCGCTTGAAGCCCACTCTAGGAGTCAGGTGGTCCTCAGCGCGAGAGCCCTGTCCGACGGGTCAGGATCCGTACTGCTCCTCGCCGAGTTCGCCGAGAATGCGGTTGAGGTCCTGGATCGACGCGAATTCGATGGCGACCTGGCCTTTTCTTGCGCCCAACGTGATCTTCACCCGGGTGTTCAGGCGATCTCCGAACTTGCTCGCGACGTCGTCGAGGTACGCGCGGCGGGCACCGGGCTGTGGCTTGACCTTGGTGGAACCGGCCTCCGGAAGCGCCTTGGCCGCCACCTCCGTCGCGCGCACCGAGAGGTCTTCGTTCACGACCTTGTCCGCCAGCTTCTGCATCTGCTCCGCGTCATCGAGTGACAGCAGTGCGCGCGCGTGCCCGGCAGACAGAACGCCTGCAGCGACTCTCTGCTGCACCGGCACCGGCAGCTTCAGCAGACGGATCGTGTTGCTGATCTGCGGACGCGAGCGTCCGATCCGGGTCGCGAGCTGCTCCTGGGTGATGCCGAAGTCCTCAAGGAGCTGCTGGTAAGCGGATGCCTCTTCGAGGGGATTCAGCTCCGAACGGTGCAGGTTCTCGAGCAGGGCGTCTCGCAGAAGATCTTCGTCGCCCGTCTCCCGCACGATCGCCGGAATCGCCTCGAGCCCGGCCTCACGAGCGGCCCTGGTGCGCCGCTCCCCCATGATCAGCTCGTAGTCGCCGTCGTTGTTCTTGCGCACGACGACCGGCTGCAGCACGCCGAACTCGCGCACACTGTGCACGAGTTCTGCAAGATCATCCGCATCGAAGTGCGTTCGCGGCTGACGGGGATTGGGGACGATCTTGTTCGGATCGACCTGGATCAGATGGATGCCGGGGACCGCCTCGAGATCGGGCTCCGCGGCATCCACTGCCGGAGCCGCGCCCTTGCTCTTGCCGGCATCCGCCGTGATGGTGGCGGTACCGGGGAAGAAGACATCGACCGGGCGCGCCGTCTGGTCGGCTGTGGGGATGAGTGCGCCGATTCCTCGGCCCAATCCGGTGCGCTTCGCCATCAGTTCTCCTTGCTCTGCGTCTGCGTGCTGTGCGTCTTCTTGGACGCGATCTCGACTGCGGCCTCGCGATACGCGATCGCCCCGGCGGATGCGCCGTCGTAGGTGATCACCGTCTGGCCGAAGCTGGGTGCCTCGGACACACGCACCGAACGCGGAATGACCGTGTTCAGCACCTGTTCGGGGAAGTGATTGCGGACCTCATCGGCGACCTGCTGGGCGAGTCGCGTGCGTCCGTCGTACATCGTCAGCAGGATCGTCGAGAGATGCAGCGCAGGATTGAGGTGCTTCTGGATCATCTGGATGCTGCCGAGCAGCTGGCTGAGTCCTTCCAGCGCGTAGTACTCGCACTGGATCGGGATGAAGACCTCGGTCGCGGCGGTGAAGGCGTTGATCGTCAGCAGCCCGAGCGATGGTGGGCAGTCGATGATCACGAAGTCGAGGGGGTTCTCCTCGATGTAGGCGTTCAGTGCTCCGCGCAGGCGATGCTCTCTGGCCACTTGCGACACGAGTTCGATCTCGGCGCCGGCGAGGTGGATCGTGCTCGGCGCGCAGACGAGGTTCTCTGATTCCGGGCTCGGCTGCAGAATGTCGGCGAGCGGCACGTCGTCGATCAGCACGTCGTAGATGCTCTGCGTCTCAGCGTTGTGCGGCACTCCCAGAGCGGTGGACGCATTGCCCTGCGGGTCGAGGTCGATGACCATAACCTTCGCCCCGAGTGAGGCCAGGGCGGATGCGATGTTCACCGCTGTCGTGGTCTTGCCGACCCCACCCTTCTGATTCGACACGGTGAGGATGCGGGTCTCGCCGGTGAATGACACATCCACGTCGTCGAGTGTGCGGCGACGAGCGCTCAGATCTGCGATCTCTCTCGCGAGTGGTGTATCGAGCCCGAATGCATCGTTCGGCGTTGCCGTTTCGGATTGTTTCACGTGAAACATCCACTCCTCTCGATGGCCGCGTTCCACTCTAATCGCTGGGGCGACATCGTGCCGACACGGAGGAGACCAGTGGACAGAGGGGGCAGAGCTCTGCCCCGGGTCCGCGCGTGACCGCGTCCCCGGGGCAGAACCCCTCCCCCGGTGTTGTTATGGCGTGCCGACCATCGTGGACGGATCCACCACTCTGTCGAAGTCGTCAGCGCCGATGAATCCGGTGGCCAACGCGGCTTCCCTGAGAGTCGTGCCCTCGTCGTTCGCCTTGTGAGCGATCGTCGACGCCTTGTCGTATCCGATCACCGGAGACAGCGCGGTGACCAGCATGAGCGAGCCGTGCACATAGGTGTCGATCTGCTTCTCGTTGAGCTCGATTCCTTCGATGCAGTACTCGCGCAGCTTGTCACTCGCGTCGCCCAGGATTCGAGCGGAGTGCAGGATGTTGTTGAGAATGATCGGACGCATCGCATTGAGCTCGAAATTGCCCTGGGAGCCCGCCATGGCAACGCACGAGTCCTCTGCCAGCACCTGCAGGCACACCATCACCATTGCTTCGCACTGGGTCGGGTTCACCTTGCCGGGCATGATCGAGCTGCCGGGCTCGTTCGCCGGCACGATCAGCTCCGAGATGCCGCACCGCGGACCCGAGGACAACCAGCGGATGTCATTCGCGATCTTCATCATCGGGACGGCGATCGCACGCAGTCCGGCACTCGCCGCCACGAGGGCATCGAGTCCGCCCTGAGCCGAGAACTTGTTCTCGGCCGTGCGGAACGGATAGCCCGTCAGCTCGGCGATCTTCGCTGCCGCGTCGACATCGAAGCCCTCCGGAGCGTTCAGCCCCGTACCGACAGCGGTACCTCCCATCGCCAGTTCATACAGACCGTCGAGTGTCGCCTCGAGGCGCTCGATCCCCTGCTTCAGCTGGTGCGCGTAGCCCGACCACTCCTGGCCGACGGTCAACGGTGTGGCGTCCTCCAGGTGCGTGCGACCGATCTTCACCACGTTGCGCCACTTCTTCGCGTTCGCGTCGAAGACCTCCTGGATCTTCTTCAGCGCAGGGAGCAGCTTCTCTCGGTACTCCTTCACGACCGCGATGTGCATCGCCGTGGGGAACGTGTCGTTCGAGGACTGCCCCATGTTCACGTGATCGTTGGGGTGGATCGGAGTCTTCGTACCCAGTGCTCCACCCACGAGCTGGATCGCCCTGTTGGAGATCACCTCGTTGGTGTTCATGTTCGACTGGGTCCCCGAACCGGTCTGCCACACGTACAGCGGGAAGTTCTCGTCGAGCTCTCCGGCGATCACTTCGTCGGCCACCTTGACGATGAGGTCCGATTTCCAGGCCGGAAGTCGCCCGGCCGCGCCGTTCACGAGCGCCGCCGCCTTCTTGACGTACCCGTAGGCGTGGTAGACCTCGTGCGGCATCTTGTCGTTGCCGATCGAGAAGTGCACGAGAGAGCGCTGTGTCTGAGCCCCCCAGTATTTGTCTGCCGGCACGTCGATCCCGCCCATCGAATCGGTCTCATGACGAGTGCCCGACGCGTCGATACCGATCGGGATTTCGAGGATCTCCGGAACGTCGTCAGCCATTACGCACCCGCTTCCGGGTAGACCGGCTGCCACATGGCGTCTTGCACGGCCTGCACCAGGTTTTCAGGGGCGTGGGCGGCGAGGCCCTCCTTGGCAGCCTGCTCGGCCACCGCCAGAGCGACGATCGCCGACGAAGCGCGCAGGTCGTCGACCGGCGGGAGCAGCGAGGCACCGAGAGCAGTCGGGTCAACCTGGCTGGCGACTGCCTCCGCAGCGGCGAGAAGCATTCCGTCACTCACGTGCGATGCGCCGGAGACGATCACTCCGAGCCCCAGTCCCGGGTAGAGCAGCGCGTTGTTGGCCTGTCCGATCACGAAGTCCGTGCCCTCGTACGGCACAGGATCGACGGGAATGCCGACAGCGAGCAGCGCCTTGCCCTTCGACCACGGAATCGCGTCGGTCGGCATGACCTCGATGCGCTCCGTCGGGTTCGAGAGAGGCAGCAGGATAGGACGCTCCACCCCTGCACCGAGCGCCTCGACGACTTCCTGCGTGAAGGCGTTGTGCGCCGTGGACGTGCCGATCAGTACGGTCGGCTTGACCTGCTCGACGACCGTGAGCAGACCGATGCTGCCATTCGTGCGAGCCCAGTCGGCGACCTCAGCTGCCGGGCGCGCGTATGCGGCCTGATAGTTGGGCAGATTCGGCATGTCATCCGTGACCAGACCGTCCACGTCGACGAGCCACACGCGGGCCTTCGCCTCATCCTCGGTCAGACCGTCGCGCACCATGGCCGCACTGATCTGGTCAGCCATGCCTGTTCCTGCGGTTCCCGCACCGAACACGACGAGACGCTGGTCGGCGAAGGACTGCTTGGTCACCTTCAGGCCCGAGAACACGGAGGCCATGACGATCGCGCCGGTCCCCTGCATGTCGTCGTTGAAGATGCGGTACGTGTCGCGGTTGTCCTCGAGGATACGGCGCGCATTCGACGGGCCGAAGTCCTCGAAGTGCAGCAGCGCCTTGGGATAGAGCTCACTGGCCGTCTTGAGGTAAAGGTCGATGAAGTCGTCATACGCCTGGCCGGTGACGCGTGAGTGACGGTTACCGAGATAAGCCGGACTGTTCAACAGGGCTTCGTTGTCAGTGCCGACATCGAGGTTCACGGCGATGACGCGAGCGGGGTCGATACCCGCGGCAGCGGTGTACACCGCCAGTTTTCCCACCGAGATGTCCGTGCCGTTGACTCCCCAGTCACCAATCCCCAGGATCTCCTGCGCATCTGAGACGACGATCAGGTCGACATCATCCGCACCCAGGCCGAGCGTCTCGAACGAGGCACGCACATCCTCCGGACGGTCGATCGACAGGTAGATCGCGCGAGAACGGCGGTAGTCCTTGCTCCACTGCTTGATCGCATCACCGACGGTCGGGTCGTAGACGATCGGGAGAGTCTCGGAGAGGTTGTCGACGAGGACCTTGTAGAAGAGCACCTCGTTACGGTCGTGGAGGTCATCGAGGAAGAGGTACTTCTCGAGATCCGTCTCGTACTGGTTCATCTGGGTGTGAGCACGCTTCGCCTGCTCATCCAGCGACTCGACCGCGGAGGGGAGTCGACCGGTCAGGCCGAGTTCTGCCCGCTCCTCGTGGGTGAATGCAGTCCCACGATTGGTGAGTGAATTCTTCATTACCTCCGGCGTTTCAGCCATGTTCATCTCCACTAGTAGTCGGGCCATCCCCAAGTGGGCCGGCACCACGGATCTCAAGCGATTTCGCCACCGGCGCGGGGTTGCGCCGCGATGACACCTGGACCCTTTCATGGCGTGAAACACCAAGTCAAAGCGTCGATGAAGGAGGGTGATTTACCCGTGTTTCCGGGTGAATTGAGCCTTACCCAGTGACTCGGCCCTGGGAACACGGCTAGTATTCTGGGCCGACTGAATCGCCCCGCCACGATGTTTCACGTGAAACATCGTGGCGGGATCGGATCAGCGGACGGTGGCCCGAATGACCCGCGTCGACTCGGCGAGAACATCTTCACCGAGGACCTCGACCCGCGTATCGCGGAGTCGGTACTTCTTGATCGGTTTCGTGGCGGCCGCGATCTCGGCCTCGGCATTCTTGCCCTTGAGAAGCACCAGCTCTCCCCCATCGCGCACCAGCGGTGCGGTCCAGGGAAGCAGTGTGCGCAAAGCGCTGACCGCGCGAGCAGTCACGACATCGAACTGAGCGTTCTGAACGTCCTCAGCCCGAGATCGAAGAACTGTCACGTTCTCGAGGCCGAGCGTCGTCACCTGCTCATCGAGCCAGGCGACGCGCCTCTCCATCGGCTCCACCAGCGTCCATGAGACATCGGGTCGAGCAATCGCCAACACGACTCCCGGCAGTCCCGCCCCGGATCCGATATCGGCGGCTGCGCCATAGAAGAGAGGTGCAGCGATCGCGCTGTTCAAGACGTGCCGTGTCCAAAGACGAGGGAGCTCCAACGGGCCGATCAGCCCACGCTCCTCCCCCTGCGCAGCCAGGTTCTCTGTAAAAGCGCGGGCGAGATCGATCCGATCGCCGAAGAGCGCCGCAGCGACTTCGGGTTCGCTCTCGACGTTCATGCGCAATGTTTCACGTGAAACATCAGCGACGACGGATGACCGTGTGGCGATCTGCACCCTCACCGTAGGACTCGGAGACGAGCTCACGATCGGCGACGATATCGTGCACGAGCTTGCGCTCATAACTCGACATCGAGGGCAGTGACGCCTGCGACGCCCCCTCGTCGAGCTTGGCCACTGCGGCATCCACCAGCTTCTCCAGCTGACGGCGACGCGCATCGCGCGATCCGCCGACGTCCAGGATCAACCGGGAGAACGTGCCGGTCTTGCTCTGAACAGCAAGGCGGGTGATCTCCTGCAGTGCCTGAACGGTGTCGGGGTTCGAGAGCACCGAGATGCTCTCATCTTCCGATTCCACCGACACATACGCGCGACCCTGACGAACATCGAGGTTCAGATCGCCGTCGATGTCTGCGATGTCGAGCAGCTCTTCGATGAAGTCTGCAGCGACGTCACCCTCGTGCTCGAGCTGTTCGGCGGTCTGCTCAGGACGTTCAGTCACGTTCTCGGTGGCCATCAGTTAGAGCCCTTCTTCTTGGCGCGCTTCTTACTCACCGGCTGCTGGCGCTTGTGCGCCTCCTGCTTGGCCTTCTCCGCCTCTTCGAGCATTCGCTGCTGCTCGGCCTCGTAAGCGGCCATCGGCACGACCTTGCCAGAGGAGTCGATCGCCTTGCCCTTGCGTGCCAGACGCTCTTCGCGCGCCTTCGCCGCTTCGGAGCCCGGGGTCGGCATCTCACGGATGACGAGGAACTGCTGAGCCATGGTCCACAGGTTCGAGATGAACCAGTAGACGACGACGCCGAGCGGGAAGAAGATGCCCGAGAAGATGAATCCCAACGGCAGCACGTAAAGCATGATCTTCTGCATCTGGTACGCCTGGCCGGTCTTGGCCTCGGGCGACAGGTTCTTCGAGATGATCTGCAGCTGGGTGAAGAACTGCGAAGCGATCATGAGGATGACGAGAACGACGAGCAGCACGATGGCCACCGTGTTCTTGGTGTCGACCGCATCGCCGAGCGTCTCGTGCAGTGAGACGACGCCGAAGAGCTTCGCGTCGTAGAACTCCATCGTCAGTTCGGGCGTCAGGAAGCCGACGCCACCCTGGCCCGCCTGCGCGTGCGCGCTGACGTCGCGGAGCACACTGAACAGCGAGAAGAAGATCGGCATCTGCACGATGAGCGGCAGACAGCTCGACATCGGCGACGTACCGTGCTTCTTGTAGAGCCCCATGGTCTCGCGACTCATGGCCTCGCGCGAGAGCTGATCCTTCTTGCCCTTGTACTTCTCCTGGATCTTCTTCATCTCAGGAGCGATTTCCATCATCTTGCGCTGGCTCTTGATCTGACGCACGAACAGCGGGAACACCGCTGCGCGGACGACGATGACCAGACCGATGATCGACAGCACCCAGGCGGCACCGGATGCCGCTTCGATTCCGACGGCGGTGAACAGCCAGTGCCAGGCGACGAGGATGAGCTCGACGGCCCACTTCAGCGGCCACAGGATCGTGCCGAGCAGATCGAAGCCTCCGCCCCCCGAATCCGGTGTCGGCGTGGCGGAGGCGAGCAGAAGGTCAAGACCCACTGATCAGTCCTTTCGAGAGGGTACGACGAAACCTCGGGCGGTCAGGTCATATCGGAAATGGTCGTGAGGACGAACGTCGTCGACGCCGCCTTTGGTCCAGGGATTGCACCGCAGGATGCGCCATCCGGAGAGCAGAGCCCCCTTCACGGCGCCGTGCTGCTGCACCGCTCCTACAGCGTATGCCGAGCAGGACGGGTAGTACGCGCACACGTCGCCGTAGATGGGCGAGATCATGGCGCGGTAGGCGGTGAGGAATCCGAGCACCAGGTTGCGCGGAATCAGCGGGATGCCGCGCACCAGGTCGGCGCCGCGGATCCGGCCGGCACCGACGGAGTACGACGGAAGCGCGCTCACGCCCGGCCCGCCGTCGTACCGAGACGTGCGAGGCACCGCGTGACGTCGGCCTCGAGGTCGGCGAATGACGCGGTCGCAGACGCAGGAAGGGCACGGATGACGACATCCGTGCCCCGCGGAACACTCGCGATCGCTTCTGCGCACACGGCTTTGAGCCGTCGGCGCACGGTGTTGCGGATCACGGCGGTACCCACCTGCTTACTGATGATGAACCCGAACCGGGCTTCGCGTGCTTCTCCGGTCGTCAGCATCGAGGTGACGACCCGAGCGCCCCCGCACCGGACACCGCGACGGACGACCAACCTGTAGTCGGTGCCTCGCGTCAGTCGGAACGGACGAGCGAGCACGAGGCTTTACGCCGAGAGCTCGGTGCGGCCCTTCGCACGGCGAGCCGAGAGGATGCCGCGGCCGGCGCGCGTGCGCATGCGGGCGCGGAAGCCGTGCTTCTTGGCGCGACGACGGTTGTTGGGCTGGAACGTACGCTTGCTCATGGAATCACTCCGGGAATGGCTGTCACCGGATCACTTCTACCGGAGACATTGGGGAACTGCCCAGATCCGGGCATAAGTCAACCGATTAAGGGTACGTCCTGGCGGCGCAGAGAGCAAATTCCCCGCGCTCGGACCCCGACGCCCGCGCTGACGTCACTCTCGATTATCCACAAGGCGGACGCGCGTGACGCGCAGGACACACCGTGGTTTTCCACAGGCAGGTTGCCCCGCACAGCTTGGGTGACTACCGTGGCATCCGAAGTTATCCACAGGCGGGAACGCAGCCACTCGCCGCCCCCTCCACGAGCCCCCACCCGGAGCATCATGTCCTCTCCCGCCCAGCCCGACGTTCCGATCTGGGCACAGGTTGTGGACCTGCTCGATCAGGACGACCGCGTCACCCCTCAGTTGCAGGGGTTCCTGAGCCTCGCCGTCCCCGCCGGCGTGATGAGCGCGACCCTGTATCTCGATGTGCCCAACGACCTGACCGCGGCGCAGATCAACAAGAGACTGCGTGTTCCCCTCATGGAGGCACTCGCCCAGATCGGCGAGAACGTCACGTCCTTCCGGGTCGTCGTGAACCACGAGCTCTCGGAGCAGGCGACGGCTCCGATCGCCGTCGCGGACTTCGGCCGCCCCGAGGCCCCTCGTACCGACCTCCCCGTCGAATCGCCCACACCCCTGCACCACGAGTCGAGGCTGAACGCCAAGTACACCTTCGACAACTTCGTCATCGGTCAGTCCAACCGCTTCGCCCACGCCGCAGCGGTCGCCGTGGCCGAAGCACCGGCCAAGGCCTACAACCCACTGTTCATCTACGGTGATTCCGGGCTCGGCAAGACGCACCTCCTGCACGCCATCGGCGACTACGCCCAATCGCTCTACACCGGGGTGAAGGTGCGCTACGTGTCGAGCGAGGAGTTCACGAACGACTTCATCAACTCGATCGCGAACAACCGCGGCTCCGCATTCCAGGCGCGCTACCGCGACGTCGACATCCTCCTCATCGACGACATCCAGTTCCTGCAGGGTCGCGCCGAGACGCAGGAGACGTTCTTCCACACCTTCAACACGCTGCACGATCACAACAAGCAGATCGTGATCACCAGTGATGTCGCCCCGAAGCACCTGACCGGTTTCGAAGACCGGATGCGCAGCCGCTTCGAGTGGGGCCTGATCACCGATGTGCAGGCTCCCGACCTCGAGACGCGCATCGCGATCCTCCGCAAGAAGGCACAGAGCGAGGCGCTGCACATTCCCGATGAGGTGCTCGAGTACATCGCCACGATCGTCTCGTCGAACATCCGAGAGCTCGAAGGAGCACTCATCCGGGTCTCGGCGTTCGCCAGCCTGAACCGATCCGCCCTCGACATCTCGCTCGCGCAGACGGTGCTTCGCGACATCGTCGACACCGCCGAGGACAACATCATCTCGCCGACCGACATCATCACGGTGACGGCGCAGTACTTCAAGCTCACCGTCGACGACCTCTACGGGTCGAGCCGGTCGCAGCAGATCGCCATCGCGAGGCAGATCGCCATGTATGTGTGCCGTGAGCGCACGAACCTGTCGCTGCCGAAGATCGGCCAGCTGTTCGGCAATCGCGACCACACCACGGTCATGTACGCGTACAAGAAGATCAGCGATCTGATGAAGGAACGGCGCTCCATCTACAACCAGGTGACCGAGATCACCACGCAGCTCGGCCGTCGCTGAGGTTGACAGCGACGGGGAGGACCCGTCTAAAATCCCGCTCTGCACATGTGGATAACTTGTGGATGAATACGTGTCGCGTTCGGGACGAATGTGTGCGGATCCCCAGAAGCTGTGGATAACTACCGACAGAGCGGATGCATCGACATCCCCCTGTTCACGCGGTTTCCTCAGCGATTCCACAACTCACACACGTGTAGTTCCTTACTCGCGCTTGATATCCACCGAGTTATCCACAGTATCCACAGCTGTTAACACTGTTAAGAAGTTAATCCTCTGGAGCCGGCTTCCGATCACCTCGAGAGTGTGAGAAACCGGGCGTATGGCGCTTCCCCGCTGTGGGGATACGATGGGAACCCCTGCGGTGGGCTCATGCCGCGCAGGTCATGTGATTCACGACGAGGGAGCGCCAGTGAGGTTCCAGGTCAACCGCGATGTCTTCAGCGAAGCAGTGTCCTTCGTCGTCAAGCTTCTGCCGCAGCGCAATCCGCAGCCCATCCTGGCCGGTGTTCTCATCGAGGCGGGCGATGACGGCCTGACGCTCTCCGCGTTCGACTACGAGGCATCCGCTCGCACCACGATCGAAGCGACCGTCGACACTCCTGGCACGATCCTCGTGCACGGTCGACTGCTCTCCGACATCGCCAGCCGTCTTCCGAACGCCCCGATCGAGATCACCGTCGAAGAAGACGGCGGAATCGCCGTCACCTGCGGATCGGCCCGGTTCACCCTCGCCGCGATGCCGGTCGAGGAATATCCCTCGATCCCCGAGGTCTCGGGTTCTTCGGGCGTCGTTCCCGCCGATGACTTCAGCACGGCGATCGCCCAGGTCGGATTCGCAGCATCCCGCGACGATGTCACCCCCGTTCTCACCGGCGTGCAGCTCGAAGTATCGGGTCAGAACCTGAGTCTGGTCGCCACTGACCGCTACCGGGTGTCGCTGCGCGACGTTCCCTGGGACGGTGATTCCTCCGAACAGACCGCACTGGTTCCGGCGCGCACACTCACCGAGGTGGGCAAGACGTTCGGCCATGCCGGAACGATCGAAGTGGCGTTCTCCGGCGGCGGCGATCGCGAGATCATCGCATTCACCGCCGGCAACAAGACCGTGACATCGTTGCTGATCAAGGGCAATTTCCCGCCTGTCCGCCGACTGTTCCCCGAGCAGACCGAGCACTACGCGGTCGTCAACACCGCCGAGCTCATCGAGGCGGTCCGCCGTGTCGCCCTGGTGCTCGACCGCGCAGCTCCGCTGCGCTTCACGTTCACCGCCGACAGCGTGACGATGGATGCTTCTGGCAGCGAGCACGCCCGGGCCTCGGAGTCGGTCGACGCGCACCTCTCCGGCGGCGACGATGTGACGCTCGGACTGAATCCGAGCTATCTGACCGAGGCGCTGAGTGCGGTCAAGAGCGAATTCGTCCGGGTGACGTTCACCTCGAGCGACAACGCCAACAAGCTCAGCCCCGTGCTCATCACGAGCCAGACCTCAGTCGATCAGGCGGGTCTGGACTCGTACAAGTACCTGCTGCAGCCGAACCTGCTGCTGCGCTGACGCTCGCACGAGTGTCAGCACCCGAAGGTAGGCTGACGTCGTGATTGTGGAACACCTGAATCTGGTCGATTTCCGCAATTACGCGACCGCAGATCTTTCACTCCTGCCCGGGCCGAACGTGCTCGTGGGGCGCAACGGTCAGGGCAAGACGAATCTCGCCGAAGCGGTCGTCTTCCTGGCGACACTCGGTTCGCATCGTGTCTCGGCAGATGCTCCGATGGTCCGTGATGGTCAGGATTTCGCGGTCGTGCGCGCCAGGCTCTCGGTGGGCGAGCGCCGTGTGCTCGCCGAGGTGCAGATCAACCGGCAGGGATCGAATTCGGCACGCATCAACGGCTCACCGTCCAAGACGAGCGAACTCCCCCGTTATGCGCATGTCGTTCTCTTCGCACCCGAAGACCTGCAGATCGTGCGCGGCGACCCGTCTTCGCGCCGACGATTCGCCGATCAACTGCTCGTGCAGCGCACCCCGCGCATGTCGGGTGTTCTCGGCGACTACGACAGGGTGCTGAAGCAGCGCACGGCGCTGCTGAAATCCGCGCGTGCCCGCGGCATCCGTGCCGATGCGCTCACGACCCTCGACGTGTGGGACGACAAACTCATCGCTCTCGGCTCGGAGATCATCGATGCGCGTCTGCGACTGGCATCCGATCTGCAGCGCCCGCTGGCGGCGGCGTACACCGCGATCGCCGGCGAAGACCACGATCCCGGTCTCGAGTGGGCGCTGTCGGTGGGCGGCGGTGATCCCGAAGAGGGCGAGGTCGATGCGCTTCCGCAGGCGCAGCGGGCGAAAGTCGCTGAATTGTTCCGCGCCGCGCTTCATGCGAAACGGCAGCAGGAACTCGATCGCGGACTCACACTGGTCGGTCCGCACCGCGATGATCTTCTGCTGCGGGTACGAGATCTTCCCGTGAAGGGGTACGCCTCGCATGGCGAATCGTGGTCGGTCGCCCTCGCTCTTCGCCTGGCATCCGCAGAGCTCCTGCGCGCAGAGTCCCCGGCGGGCGATCCGGTGCTCATCCTCGATGATGTCTTCGCCGAGCTCGATGCCGATCGCCGGCAGCGCCTGGCCCGCCTCACATCCGGCTATGAGCAGGTCATCGTCACGGCCGCTGTCGAAGAAGACATCCCCGACGCGCTGCATCGGCACGTCGTGCGGATTCACGCGGGCACGATCAGCGATGATCGTGAACCTTCGACAGGCTCAGGGGTCGATTCGAGCGGCTCGGGGAACGAGTCGACGTGGTCGGAGACAGAGTCGACGGGCGGGGATGGCGATGAGTGACGCCGAGACCCCGGAGACGGTCGCCACATACCTGCGGCTGCGCGGACTCAAGCCCAGCTCGAAGAGCTGGAAGCGCAAGCGCCGCATCAGCGACGACGACGACAATGCGCCGTTCACACCGGGGCGCGATCCGGGTGTGCTCGGGTCAGTGCTCGACAGGCTCAGCAAGGAATCGGGGTGGGAGATCACCCTCGCCCGCGAAGACCTCGTCCGGCAGTGGGCCGACCTCGCGGGAAGCGATACGGCCAAGCACTCCGAACCCGTCTCTCTCGAGAACGGCATGCTCACGGTGAAATGCGATTCGACGGCGTGGGCGAAGAACCTGCAGTTCATGCGAGCGACCATCCTCACCGAGATCGGCAGACGCTATCCGCAGGCGGGTGTGGACAACCTCCGTTTCATAGGTCCTGACGTCCCTTCTTGGAAATGGGGGCCCAGAGCCGTCCCAGGGCGGGGCCCGCGCGATACCTACGGGTAGGACACTGCGAACGGGGTCCGAATCGATTTAAGGGCCACACACGGGCTTCTAGCGACGGTAACCGCCGTCGAGGAGGCTAGACTGGGCATTCGAGATATCGATGTGGAGAACGCCCTCTGATGACGCCTGAAAATCCTGCTGACGAGCCTGAATCCACTACCGGAGAATCGTCATCGACGAACGCGCCGGCCGGTGCCCCGTCCGGCGACTACGGCGCGGATCAGATTCAGATCCTCGAAGGCCTCGAAGCCGTGCGCAAGCGACCCGGCATGTACATCGGTTCCACCGGTCCTCGCGGTCTGCATCACCTGGTCTACGAGATCGTCGACAACTCCGTCGATGAGGCCCTCGCGGGCTACGCCGACACGATTCTCGTGACGATCCTCGCCGACGGCGCTGTGCGCGTCGTCGACAACGGCCGCGGCATCCCGGTCGACCCGCACTCGTCGGATCCGAACAAGTCCACCGTCGAAGTGGTGCTCACGATCCTGCACGCCGGCGGAAAGTTCGGCGGCGGCGCGTACGCGGTCTCGGGTGGTCTGCACGGCGTCGGCTCTTCGGTGGTGAACGCGCTCTCCACGCGCTTCGATGTCACCGTGAGTCAGAAGGGCTTCACCTGGCATCATCGTTTCGGCAACGGCGGCACTCCCCTGCAGAAGCTCGAGAAGGGTGAGCCGACCGACAAGACCGGTACGGACATCACCTTCTGGCCCGACCCCGAGATCTTCACCGAGTCGATCGAGTTCGACTACGACGTGCTGCGCACGAGGTTCCAGCAGATGGCGTTCCTCAACAAGGGACTGCGCATCGAGCTGCACGACGAGCGCGACGGCGCCACGTACGAGATCGAAGAAGAGGGCACCACTGTCACCAGGCAGCGCAGCGACGTCTTCTTCTACGAGCGGGGTCTCGTCGACTACGTCGAGTACCTCAACAAGGTGCGTCGCGCCGAGACGGTGCACGAGGAGATCATCGATTTCGACGCGGAGGACACTGCGCGCAAGATCTCACTCGAGGTCGCGATGCAGTGGACAACGAGCTACACCGAGAACGTCTTCACCTACGCGAACACGATCAACACGCACGAGGGCGGCACGCACGAAGAGGGCTTCCGTGCGGCGCTGACCACTCTGGTCAACAAGTACGCCCGCGCGAACAACCTTCTCAAGGAGAAGGACGACAACCTCTCCGGCGACGACGTGCGCGAAGGACTGACCGCGGTCATCTCGATCAAGCTCGGCGAACCGCAGTTCGAGGGCCAGACGAAGACGAAGCTCGGCAACACCGAGGCGAAGGCCTTCGTGCAGAAGGTCGTCGGCGATCAGCTCGGCGACTGGTTCGACCGAAACCCCGCACAGGCCAAGAGCGTCATCCGCAAGGCGATCGATGCGGCCACCGCGCGCATGGCCGCCCGCAAGGCGCGTGAGACGGCTCGTCGCAAGAGCGTCTTCGAGTCGGCGGCGATGCCCGACAAGCTGAAGGACTGCACGAGCAAAGACCCGTCGATCAGTGAGATCTTCCTCGTCGAGGGCGACTCGGCAGGCGGTTCGGCCGTGCAGGGGCGCGATCCGCACACGCAGGCGATCCTGGCGCTGCGCGGCAAGATCCTCAACGTCGAGCGCGCACGTCTCGACAAGGCGCTGGCGAACAAAGAAGTACAGGCCATGATCCAGGCCTTCGGCACGGGCATCGGCGAGGACTTCGATATCGAGAAGGCCCGCTATCACAAGATCGTGCTGATGGCGGATGCCGATGTCGATGGACAGCACATCACGACGCTGCTGCTCACGCTGCTGTTCCGCTACATGCGCGGGCTCATCGAGGCCGGGTTCGTGTACTTGGCGATGCCGCCTCTGTACCGCCTGAAATGGACGAACCAGCCCCACGAGTACGTCTATTCGGATGCCGAGCGCGATGCGCTGATGAAGCACGGGTTCGAGAACGGCAAGCGTCTGCCCAAGGATTCCGGCGTGCAGCGCTACAAGGGTCTCGGTGAGATGAACGCGAAGGAGCTGTGGGAGACGACGATGGATCACACCACGCGCACCCTTCGCCAGGTGACCATCGAAGACGCCGCATCCGCCGATGAGATCTTCAGCGTCCTGATGGGGGAAGACGTCGAGTCGCGCCGCGGGTTCATCCAGCGCAACGCCAAGGACGTCCGCTTCCTCGATATCTGACGCCCCGCTCGCACCAGCGGCGTCCGGATACTGCGACAAGCTCAGCAACTGAAAGAAACCCATGACTGACGAAGAACGCCCCGAAGCTTTCCACGAGCACGGCAAGATCGACCAGGTCGACCTGCAGTCCGAGATGCAGCGCAGCTATCTCGACTATGCGATGGCCGTGATCGTCGGTCGCGCTCTGCCTGATGTGCGCGACGGTCTCAAGCCCGTGCACCGCCGGGTGATCTTCGGCATGTACGACGGCGGGTTCCGACCCGACAAGTCGTTCTCGAAGTGTGCCCGTGTGGTCGGCGAGGTCATGGGTCAGTACCACCCGCACGGTGACTCGGCGATCTACGACGCACTCGTGCGTCTCGTGCAGCCCTGGTCGCTGCGGTATCCGCTCGCCCTCGGGCAGGGAAACTTCGGCTCCCCCGGCAACATGGGGGCGGCGGCTCCGCGATACACCGAGACGAAGATGGCTCCGCTCGCGCTCGAGATGGTGCGCGACATCGAAGAGGAGACCGTCGACTTCCAGGACAACTACGACGGCCAGACCCAGGAGCCGACGGTTCTGCCGGCGCGCTTCCCGAACCTGCTCGTCAACGGTTCGGTGGGCATCGCGGTCGGCATGGCGACCAACATCCCCCCTCACAACCTGCGCGAGGTCTCGGATGCTGCGCTCTGGGCGCTCGACAACCCCGACCTTCCGCGGGAAGAGCTGCTCGAGGGCCTGATCAAGCGCGTTCCAGGGCCTGATTTTCCGACCGGCGCGCAGATCCTCGGATCGAAGGGCATCCACGAGGCGTATCGCACCGGGCGCGGATCGATCACGATGCGCGCTGTCGTGAACGTCGAGGAGATCCAGGGTCGCAACTGCCTGGTGATCACCGAACTGCCGTACCAGGTCAACCCCGACAACCTCGCGGTGAAGATCGGCGACCTCGCCCGTGACGGCAAGATCACCGGCATCGCCGACATCCGCGATGAGACCAGTGACCGCACCGGCCAGCGTCTCGTCGTCGTCCTCAAGCGCGACGCCGTCGCGAAGGTCGTGCTCAACAACCTGTACAAGCACACCCAGCTGCAGGACAATTTCGGCGCGAACATGCTCGCGATCGTCGACGGCGTGCCGCGCACGCTCGCGCTCGACGGATTCATCACGAACTGGATCACCCACCAGATCGATGTGATCGTGCGGCGCACGATCTTCCGGCTGCGCGAAGCCGAGAAGCGGATGCACATCCTGCGCGCGTACCTCAAGGCGCTCGACGCGCTCGATGAGGTCATCGCGCTCATTCGCCGTTCACCCACCCCTCAAGAGGCGAACGAGGGACTGCAGAAGCTGCTTGACATCGACGAGCTCCAGGCCGATGCGATCCTGCAGATGCAGTTGCGTCGTCTGGCAGCGCTCGAGCGTCAGAAGATCATCGACGAGGCCGACGCGCTCGAGATCAAGATCGCCGACTACAAGGACATCATCGCGAACGAGCACCGCCAGCGTGCGATCATCCGCGAGGAGCTCGAGGGGATCGTCGACCGGTTCGGCGACGAGCGCCGTACGCACATCCTGCACGGATTCGACGGCGATGTCGCGATGGAAGACCTCATCGCCGAAGAAGAGATGGTCGTCACCGTCACCCGCGACGGCTACATCAAGCGCACGCGCAGCGACAACTACCGTTCGCAGCACCGCGGCGGCAAGGGCGTCAAGGGCGCGCAGCTGCGTGCCGACGACATCGTCGAGCACTTCTTCGTCACCACGACCCACCACTGGCTGCTCGTCTTCACCGACAAGGGCCGGGTCTACCGCACGAAGACCTACGAGGTGCCCGAGGCGGGTCGGGATGCGAAGGGCACGCACGTGGCGAACCTGCTCGCGCTCCAGCCCGACGAGGGGATCGCGCAGATCCTCGCCATGCGCGACTACGACGTGGCCGAGTACCTCGTTCTCGCCACGCGCGATGGTCTGGTGAAGAAGACTCGCCTGAGCGAGTACGACACGAACCGTCAGGGCGGTGTGATCGCCATCCGCCTGCGTGAAGAGGATGAGCTCGTGAGCGCCATGATCGTGGATGCCACTGACGACATCCTGCTCATCAGCCGCAAGGGAATGTCGGTGCGCTTCCAGGCGACCGACACCGCGCTGCGTCCGATGGGGCGTGCGACCGCCGGCGTCACCGGCATGAAGTTCAAGGATGCCGACCGCCTGCTCTCGGCATCCGTCGCGGCACCGGGCGGTTTCGTGTTCACCGTCACCGACGGCGGCTACGCGAAGCGCACCGAGGTCGACCAGTACCGCGTGCAGAACCGTGGCGGATTCGGCATCAAGGTCGCCAAGCTCAGCGACGAACGGGGTGTCCTCGCGGGTGGTCTGATCGTCGATGAGAGCGATGAGGTTTTGGTGGTTCTCTCCAGCGGCAAGGTGGTACGCTCTGCCGTGGCCGAGGTCCCTGCGAAGGGTCGAGACACCATGGGTGTGCTGTTCGCCCGAACGTCCGAGAAGGACCGCATCCTCGCGATCGCCCGCAACGAAGAACGGGGCCTCGAAGAAGACGAGGCCGAGTCGGATGCCGAGGCTCCCGATTCGACCCAGGCCACAGAGACGAACCCGACCCCCGAAGAGAGTAACGACGCATGAGCACAGTAGCCGACAAGCTGGCGAAGAAGTCCACGCGCAAGACCGGCGGCAAGCAGGTCCGCCTGCGTCTGGTCTACGTCGACTTCTGGTCGGCCGTGAAGCTCTCATTCCTGGCAGCGGTCGCGCTCGCGATCGTGACCATGGTGTCGTTCTTCCTCATCTACCTGGTCCTGCAGGCGACGAACCTCGTCGCACAGGCCGACTCGTTCGTCGGCAACATCACCGACGGCTCGGTGTCGCTGTCGTCGCTGCTGGGCCTGCCGCAGGTGATGGCCTTCGCCGCCGTCGTGTCGATCCTGAACCTCATCGTCTTCACGGTGCTCGGCGCTGTGGTCGCCGGAATCTACAACCTCGCTGTGAAGGTGACCGGAGGACTGCTCGTCGGCTTCATGTCGAACTGACGACCGTGCATTTTCAGGACTCTTCCGCGAGACTCGCGAGTCGTTGCGAGAGGTCCGGTACTGGCGACCACACGATCGGACGTTTCGAGGACATTCGCCGGAGAAACCCGAATGACTCGAGGTAACTCAGGTCATTGCGCCCCGTCTGCGAGGTGACACGGTATCGGTGTGCAATCTCATTCGCCGTCACCATGGCAGGACTCTCGCGAACGAGCCACTCCAAGATCTGCGTCTGCCGCATATTGAACTCGCGCGCTGCTCCTCGCAGAGCTGAACGCACCTCTTGGGATTGACGCTGTCTGGATTCGATGTAGGAGTCGAGCTCGTCGAGTGAACGTACGATCACCCGCAGCTGATGAAGGACGAAGTACGTGAGGTCGCCTGCATCGTCCTCGGTGTACTCGTACGTGTCTCCATACTTTGCCGGTGCTCTTCTCAAGATCTTCGAGATCGCGAGATACTCTGCGAGCCAGTATCCGTTGTGGAGCATGCCCCAGTAGAACGCGGTGCGCGCGATCCGCCCGTTCCCGTCGGCGAAGTAATGGTCGTATCCGAACATGAAGTGGGTGATGATGGCACGCACGATCGGCGGAATGTAGGGGCTGTCGGCGGACGTTCCGTTTGCGAACTGGCAGAGCTCGTTCAGGCGATCCTCGAGCTCGACGGCAGCTGGGGGAACGTGGATCTGAGTCTCTCCCGCCCACACGCTCACGCGCTCGCGTTCGGGTGTCTCAAGACGTCCGGCATCAGCGGGATCATCGAGCGTCCCTTCGGTGAGCACCGAATGCAGTTCCAGTACCCAGTTCGGGGTGAGCGTGTCTGCAGACGCTTCGGTCACCAACCCCATGGCGCGGTAGTTGTTGAGAATCATGCGCTCAGATCTTGTGCGCGGGTCACGTCCGGTGTCAAGCATCTCGACTGCAACACGTCTGCTTGTCGAGGCGCCTTCCAACTGACTGGATGTGATCGCCTCCTCGACGAGTGAACGGACGATGTAGTTGTCTCGACCGTCCGGTGTCAGCGCCGAGTCTCCGCCGGAGACACTGCCGCCGGCACGGCGTCCTATCTCCTCCGTCAGCTGCAGGAGTTCGTCAGTCATCGCGAATGCGAAAAACGAGCCATCCTTTTCCCGTAGGGGCACGGTTCTCATCTGCTGTGCTCGTTGAAGCTTGAGTCGGAACCACCACGTCTCATGGGTCATGCCCTCTGGAGGTGTGCGCCTGAGCAACTGGTCCCAATGAAAATAGCGTGAGTCATCTAGAGGTGCTCCGAAGAGCAACGGTGTGACGTCGGCGGGATCGACGTCCAGTACTCGACGCTGCACGGCAGCGAGGTCAGGGGCGTTCTGGCGTACGGGCACACGCACCTCCATGCAAAGATAAACAAAATCAAAAGACAATTTTGTTTAATCTACCGCAGAAGACCTCACACCACGCCGGTCGTCCCCAGCAGGGTGCCGATCAGCCACGTCGCCATCAGCGCGAGCGCGCCGCCGATCACGAGACGCACGGATGCCCTCACTGGGGATGCACCGCCGATCCGCGCCGAGATGGTGCCGGTCGCGGCAAGAGCGACGAGCACAGCCGCGAAGGTGACGGGGATGCGCCACTCGACGGGCGGGAGCAGTATCGCCAGAAGAGGCAGCAGAGCGCCGATGGTGAAGGCGATCGCTGACGATATCGCCGCATGCCAGGGGTTCACGAGGTCGTCCTGGTCTATGCCGAGTTCGACTTCGAGGTGCGCTGCCAGCGCATCGTGCGCAGTGAGTTCGACCGCGACCTGGCGGGCGGTGCTCTCGCTGAGCCCACGGCTCCGGTAGAGGTCGGTGAGCTCGTCGAGTTCTTCGTCGGGCATCGAGCGGAGCTCTTCGCGTTCCTTGTCGATGAGGGCGCGTTCGGTGTCGCGCTGACTGCTCACCGACACGTACTCGCCCAGCGCCATCGAGATGGCACCGCCGACGAGACCTGCGACACCGGCGACGAGAAGTGCGGAATTGTCGGTGGTGGCACCGGCGACGCCGACCACCAGGGACGCGACCGAGACGATGCCGTCATTCGCGCCGAGCACTCCGGCGCGGAGCCAGTTGAGTTTCTGGCCGAGTCCTGCGCCGTGCGGTTCATCAGGATGTGTTTCGCTCACGCCCCCATCCTGGCCGATCAGCCGCACGTTCGGTCGTTTCGTTCTCTGGGTCTGTCGTTCGTTCGGTTCGTTTCGTTCCCTGGGCCTGTCGAAGGGTAGGGAAAACCCGAATGCAGCTGTCGGGATGACGCGGTGTCGCACGCCGAGTCCTGCGGCCTACGTTTGAGTCATGACCACGCAGACTGTCCCTCCCGCACCGGCTGTTCCGCCGGCGCAGCCGACGCCGGCGGCTCCGGCAGCATCCTCCGAGACGCCTCCGCTGCGCATCTTCATGACCGTGCTGCACCTGGCCGGTCTCGGTGTGATCGGCGCTTTCGCCCTCACTCTCCTCTCGATCCTGCTGAGTCTCGGAGTGGGACTTGCCCTGGTTTTCGGCATCGGACTCGTCCTGCTCGTCGGCTTCATCTACGCCTTCTATGCGACGGCGTGGTTCGAGGTGGCGAGGTCGAGCAGCCTGTACCGACTCGATCTTGCACCGCTGCGCTGGCGGGGCAGTCCGCGCACCGGTTTCGGCGGCTGGCTGCACGGACTGTGGCGGCAACTGGCCGATGGCCGCACCTGGCGGGCGATCGCGAACTTCGTGATCGCGTGCATCATGGGCACCATTGTGGTGCGCCTGTTCGAGGCGATCATCGCATCCGCGATCTCATCGTTCGCGCCGCTCACCGGCGCCGAGACGGTGGACCTTCCGTTCCGCTTCGGTGGATATGAGACCGCCGTGGCGTGGGCGCCCCTGCTCGGAGCACTCGGAGTGGTGCTGTCGGTCGCCGGGATCATCGGTCTCGCGCTGCTGCACCGGGTGATCACTCGGGCGATCATGGTCGTGAACCGCGAAGCCGAGCTCAGTGCGCAGGTGCGCACCAGCAGTGCTCAGCGCGAAGGGGCGGTGCGTGCGGCTGACGTCGAGCGCACCCGCATCGAGCGCGATCTGCACGACGGCGTCCAGCCACGACTCGTGTCGGTCGGCATGACGCTGGGCCTGGCGCACCAGAAGATCGACACCGATCCGGCAGCGGCGAAGGAGCTGATCGGCGAGGCGCACACCTCCACGAAGGCCGCCATCACCGAGTTGCGTCAGCTGGCTCGCGGCATCCATGCCTCGGTGCTGGATGATCGCGGACTGGATGCTGCGCTCTCGGCCCTGGCGGGCAGATCGCATATCCCCGTCTCTCTCGATGTGCGCATGGACGGGAGATGCAGCAGGGATGCCGAGGCGGCGGTGTACTTCTCGATCGCGGAGTCTCTCACCAATGCCGCCAAGCACTCCCGCGCCAGCGAGTGCCGGGTCATCGTACGACTGCGCGAGGGCGGCACCCTCTGGGCGCGGGTCGAGGACAACGGCATGGGCGGTGCGCAGGTGCAGCCGGGTGGCGGCCTGGACGGCGTCTCGAACCGTGTTCTCGCCGCTGGCGGAACCTTCCGCCTGGACAGCCCGCAGGGCGGGCCGACGTCGCTGGAGGTGACGGTGCCATGCGCATCCTGATCTGTGAGGACTCGGTGCTGCTGCGCGAGGGTCTGGTGCGACTGCTCGAAGACTCCGGGCACACGGTGGTCGCCGCTCTGGCGGATGCCGAGACGGTGACCGAGGCCGTGCAGACCACCGATCCGGAGCTCTGCATCCTCGACGTGCGGCTTCCGCCGACGTTCACGGACGAGGGGATCCGGGCGGCGCTCGCGCTGCGCGCGCTGCATCCGCAGCTTCCGCTCCTCGTGCTCTCGCAGTATGTCGAGGAGCGGTACGCGAGCGACCTCATCGCCGCGCAGGGCGGACCACTCGGATACCTGCTGAAGGATCGGGTGGCTGACGTTGCGGAGTTCGTCGCATCGGTCGAGCGGATCGCCGAAGGGGCGACCGTGCTCGACCCGGAGGTGGTCGCTCAGTTGCTCGCGCGTCGCCAGCGCGATGACCGGATGCTGCAGCTCACCGAGCGCGAGCGCACAGTGCTCGCCCTGATCGCCGAGGGCAAGTCGAACCAGGCGATCGCCGGGCTCCTGTTCCTCTCGGAGGCGAGCGTCGAGAAGAACATCACGACCATCTTCCAGAAGCTGGGCTTCGAGCAGGACGGCTCGGGCAACCGCCGCGTGCTCGCGGCACTGGCGCATATCGAGAATTCGACCGGCCCGGGCAGTGGGCCGGCACCGCAGACAGGAGCAGAACGATGAATGAGCAGCGACAGCAGAACGGCGGGTTCAAGGCTGTGGCGATCGTCACCGCCGTGATCGGTGGGATCGCACTGGTCGGTTCGGGTACGACCGCGGCGTTCGGCGCCGTGCGCAACATCTCCCCGTCGAGTCATTCCGATCGGGTGGATGCTGAGGGCATCACCAGCCTCAACGTCGATGTGGCGGCGAGCAACGTCAGCATCCGCTTCGGCGATGTCGATGAGGCTGAGCTGTCGGTGGCCGGCGGATCCGGTGGATGGGAACTGGAGCGCGATGGGGATGAGTTGACGCTGGACAACCCGAACTGGTCGTGGTTCGACGACGGGTCGATGTTCGTCGGCGGCTCGTGGTTCGGAGACGGTTCGTGGTTCGGCGACGGTTCGTGGTTCGGCGGAGGCGATCAGGACGCGCGGGTCGAACTGGTGCTTCCCGAGAGCCTTGCCGGCATCGATGCGGATCTGTGGCTCGGTGCCGGATCACTCGACGTCGAGGGCGATTTCGGTGAACTCGACGTGACTCTCGCTGCGGGGTCGACGAGAGTGTCGGGAACCGCCGAATCGGTGGATGTCGAGCTCAACGCAGGACGCGCGGATCTCGAGCTCGACGTCGATGAGGCCTCATTCCAGGTGGCGGCGGGCGAGTTGATCGCCGACCTCACCGGCACCGCGCCGCGCGACGTGCAGGTGACTCTGAGTGCTGGTTCGGCCGTGGTCACGCTTCCGGATGTCGAGTACGACGTGAGCCAGAACGTCAGTGCGGGATCGCTCGACAACGAGTTGCAGACAGCGTCGAATGCGCGCAACTCGGTGACGGTAGAGCTGACGGCCGGGTCGGTGAGACTGCGCCCCGCCGACTGATCGGCGTCGATTCGGATTTTGCGGCAATCTCCGGTAAAGTCTTGGAGGTTGACGGGGCTATAGCTCAGGCGGTTAGAGCGCTTCACTGATAATGAAGAGGTCCCAGGTTCAAGTCCTGGTAGCCCCACTGTTTCATCCAATTCAATACCCGTTTCGGGGCCTTAGCTCAGTTGGTAGAGCGCCTGCTTTGCAAGCAGGATGTCAGGAGTTCGAATCTCCTAGGCTCCACAGTTCGAACCCCCGGTGCTATGCCGGGGGTTCTTTTTTGCGACGCGATGTCGGCGGAGATCTCGGCAGCGGGAGCCGCACGTGGACGTACCTGACGGCTCCACTGGAAGAGTACCAGTGGTACAGTACCCGCATGAGCACAACGTCAGCACCCCCGAGCACTGTCAATGCGCGCACGCTGCTTCTGCCGTTCACCATCTGTGTCGTGGTCGCGATGGGAATCGTCCAAGTAGTGATCGCCCTCACCGGTGGTCAGATCACTCTCCTCGCTGGTCTGCTCACTGCCGCAGTCGCCCTCGGCATTGCGATCTGGGTATGGCGCAACTACCGAGCTCTCACCAGAGTGCGGTTCGGCGTCGCGATCGCGCACACGATCGCGTTCGTTGCGGTGACGACTTCCTTCAATGCGCACATGACCGTGCGATCCATCTCTTTGGCCGGCACTCCCGATGGATTCCAGACTGCTGCGCATGAGCTGTTGGCCACCCCGTGGTTCGGTGCCACGCTCGTAATGAGCTCCGCCTGGGGAATCGGGCTCCTCATCCACTTGATCGGTGTCGTTCTCGGTCGTGGTTGGGAGGACTGAGACGTGGACTCAGCACATCCCGACGAGGGCGAGGAATGGATGGAGGAGCGGATTGAGTCGTGGATCGAGACGTACAAGAAGGCCATGCTTACGCCGGTCGTCCTGCGCGTCGTCGCAATCCACCAGCCGGTCACGGTAGCCACCCTCACAACGCACCTCACCGCGGTTACCGGCTGGCAGATCACTGAACGGGGTCTGTATCGCACAGTGAAGCGCCTCACGGATATCGGGTACCTCACGAGTAGAGACGTCGTCGCGCCTCGCACCGGAGCCAAACGAAAAGAACTCACCCTGTCGCCGCTCGGTGACCGGTTCCTCGCTGGCGTCGATGCCAATCTGGTAGATCTCCCGGATCAGAACATGGCGGCGGATTGAGGTTGCACCAACCGTTCTGCAGCATCCATCCGGCGAGTGCGAAGTCCGTCTTGTGATCGGGAGCGCGGCGAGCGCGAGAATATGAGTGCGTGAGGGAACTCACGCACGCCGGTGGACCAGCGTTCAGGCACCTCCGGCATGAACCGGACGGAGACATCGCGATGAGTACGATTGACCCGAGGCGGCGTATGCTCCGGCGTTCCTGGTTCCTGCCGGCTCTGCGTGGGACGCTGTGGGCACTGTCGGGCATCTCCGTTTTCGTGATCGCGCTCGTGATCGCTGCGCTCCCCTCCAACAGGGGCGCCTGGGCGCTCGGATTTGCCGCAGTACCGATCCTGCTCGTCGTCGCGGTGGAGATCACCGACGCGAACACCAGGAACTCGGCGAGGAGGGCCGCCTATCCTCTGCCATTCCTGCTGTGGATGCTGGGGCTCTGGGCCGCCTGTGGCGGAGCAGGTCTTCTGCTCGGCCGCGTGTGGATGCTCGGTGCGATGCTGCTGTTGGCCGGTGCCGGACTGATGGTCGGAGCGGTCAGGCTGCTCAGGCGCAACAAGACCATCGCTGCGAGGGCCCGCCGTATCGAGCTGACTGGCTCTCTCGCGCGCGCGACCGTGACCGAGGTGACCCGCAATCGCGGTGACGACACGGTCCCGCTCTGGAACGTCACCGTGCGGTTCCGGGACACGCAAGGCGTCGACCGATGGCACAGGATCGTCCACCACTCCAAGGTTCCGGTCGGCAGTCGCCACAGCATCCGCTACGACCCGAAGAAACCCGGACGCAGGTCGACGCTGTTCGTTGAGTGGGGAGGGCGTGGCTATTAGGCTCCGGCGGTGAGTTCGCCGGCATCCAGCCACGCGCGCACGTCTGCAGGGATGCGCTGCTGCTGCGCCTCGTAGTACCTGCGGAGGTGCTCGTAGCCGTCGGCGTCGATACACGGCCTGGTCGGCCCATCCGGTCCAGGCATTCCAACCGCGCCCGTCACGGTAGCCCGCTCGTTTCGCGATCGGCGAGAGCGCGCTGCGCAAACAGTTCAGATCTCCCCTTCGACGAGCGCAGCGAGGGCGGCGGTGACCGTGCCCCACCCGTCGTGGAAACCGAGCTCTTCGTGGAGGTCGCGCGCCGCCGCATCCCCATGGCGCACGATCGCGCGATACGCGGTGCCATCCGGATGCTCCGCGAGCACGATCTCGGCGGTCATCGAGACGGGAGCGGGGGCGGCCGGCCGCCAGCTGCTGCTGATGGCGTTGGTGAACACCAGGCGCCGCTCGTCTTCGACGACGAGGAAGATGCCGTCGGTGTGGGGAACGAAGCTCGCCCCGTCGTCGCTCATGCGTGTGACGAATCCGCCGCCGGCTCGCACGTCGAGAACGTCGATGCGTGCGATGGTCGGCGCGGGGACCCACCATTTCTCCAGCAGCTCGGGCTGGGTCCATGCGCGCCAGATCTTCTCGGCGGGAGCGTGGATGACGCGCTCGATCGTGAGATCGAGGGCGGGGTCGAATGCGCGTTCGGTCATGATGATTCCTCCTGGTCGTTGGTGACGAACTGGGTCAGTCGGTCGGTGCGGCCCTGCCATACCTCACGCTGCTCGGCCAGCCAGTCATCGAGCAGTGCGAGCCGCTCCCGATTGAGTGTGCACGTGCGCACTCGGCCCGACTTCGCCGTGCGGATCAGGCCGCTCGACTCCAGCATCCGCACGTGCTTCATGAAGGAGGGAAGCGTCATCGGAAAGGGGCGTGCGAGGTCTCCGACGCTCGACGGGCCCTGCCCGAGACGCCGGATCATGCGACGACGCGTCGGATCGGACAACGCGATGAACATCGCGTCCAGCTCACTTTGGTTAGCCACAAGGGAAAGTGTGGTACGCCTCAACACTTAGCGCAAGAGCAAAGTATCGTCGATGATGTCGCCCACCTCTATCTCGTACCGATCGACGCCGCCGGCCGTGAGCTCGAGCACGGCGGCCGCTGCGGTGGGAGACGAGTACGACAGCGGGAACGGACGCGCCGGAACATCTTTCTGCACGGCGACGACTCGATTATCGGCGTCGATCCAGATGACATCGAGCGCGAACAGCATCCCCAGCATGGTGACCTGCGTGTCCCCATCGGGAGACACGAGCAGCAGGCCCTGATCATCGGGCAAACGTTCTTGACCTGACAGCCCTGGGCCGACCGTCGACGGCTGATCTGCGACCAGCAGCGTCAGTGGCTTGTCGTGCAGCGTGATCTGCCGGGTGGCCAGGGCGTCGAGATTCTGCGCCCTCTGGCGCGCGAACTGATCGAGCCCGATGAGCGCCCCCGCCGCGAGCACCGCCAGAATCACGACCACGATCACGATGCGCAACCACCAGGGGACCATTCGACCATCATAGGAACGCCGGCCGGGTGCCGTGCTGTGCATCACACGCCCTCCTCGATCAGGATCTTCGCCGCTGCCGGCGCCAGAAGAGTCACCACTTGGGCACCATCACCGCCGACCACAGGCAGGGGCACCACTCGCATGGGTTCGGACCCGGCGTCGAAGACCCCCTTATCGACAGCATCCATCACGTCGATCCCCTCCAGTTCGTCGAGTGTCGTCCAGCCCTGCTTCACAAGACATTCCTTGAGCGTCCACAATCGCGCCCGCACCTGGGCCGGATGCTTCGATCCGGCGGCGCGGGACTCCTCACTCGTGCTCAGGATGCCCGCGACCTCGTGCTCGAAGCCAGAGATCTCCTCGACGTCGATCGTCGACCGCGCACCCACGGCGCAGGCAACGGCGTTGCGCGAGTGGCTCACGCTCACGGGAACACGCCGGTCTTCGTGCTGCAACCAGGGTCGCCCATGGTCAGTCCCCCCGCACCTGTCGCACCTCTGGCGGTAGATCAGCCGCGACGCGGGAACAACCAGCGCGCGGGCTGCCACGGTGCGCACCAGGCGATGCGCGGCAAGGTAGCTGCGTCGATCCTCCGGCCTGCGCAAGCGCTCTGCCCTCTCGAGCTCCTGCGGCGTCCACGCGATGTCATCCGCCGCATCCGATGCCGTGGGGTCGACCGCATGCGACACAGTCACGGCCGCTGCCCACACGTCGTCGCTCATTCGATGAGAGTCGACTGATGCGATCCGCGCCGTGAATCGACCGCACGGAGCAGGTCGTTGCGCAACTCGGCGAGGAACTTCTCGGTGTCATCCGCGAAATAGAAGTGACCTCCGCCATAGAGACGCGCGCGGAACTCCGCCGTCGTCGACGACTGCCAGGCCACGATGTCGCCGAACGACACACGCGAGTCGGACGCGCCGCCCATCGCCAGGAGGTCGCACGCGAGCGCGTCATCCGTCGGTTGGTAGACCCGTGTGGCATCGAAATCACTGCGGATCGCCGGCCAGACGAGTTCACGCAACTCGTTCACGTCGAGCACGTCACGGTTCCGCGGATCGAGCGAGATGATCAGCTCCTCCAATTCGGCATCGCCGACCGGTGCGCCAGGCGTGCCCACTCGTGCCGGCGCCTGACGCGCTGATACGACCACCAGGTCAGGGGCGCACTCCTCACCGGCCAGCAGCAGGGCTGTCTCGAACGCGACTGACGCGCCCATGCTGTGACCGAAGAACGCCACCGGCTCGGGGTCGGCCTCATGCGCGGCGCGCACACCGTCTGCGACGCCGCGCGCGAGATCATGCAGCGAACGCGCCGGCGCCTCGTCCAGCCGGTCCTCGCGGGCGGGGTAGCGCACTCCCACGAGGTCGACCGCGTCGGCGAGCGGGGCCGCCCACGGGGCGAACGCGCTCGCAGCGCCCCCCGCATGCGGGAAGCAGATCAGGCGGACCCGAGCCCCGGTGTCGTCGGGGTGAAACCGCCGGAACCACTGCTGGTCGGCGGGCATCACGACGACACATCCAGCGAACCGCTGTCTTCGAGCTGCTCCATGAAGTCACCGCCATCACGGCGCCGGGCCTTCGACTGCGCCAGACCGATCAGGTCGTCGGGACGCGCATCGGGGACGTCGTCATCGAAGTGGGTGAGCGTGCGCCAGCCCAGTGTGACGACGACCATGCCGATCGCCACCAGCCCGCACAGCACGTAGACCAGGGCGATATGGCGCCCGTCGCCGTCGCCGAGCACCAGATGAGTCGTGTCCCGGAACCCCTCGGACGTCTTCATCAGCCATTCCATGAGCGCTGATCCCTGCGGGGCCAGCACGCCGAACCCCAGCGGAGCCGCCGCGGTCGCGACCATCGTGTTGATCGAGAAGACGCGACCCTGCATGCGGGCCGGCACCTTGCTCTGGATGATCGTCATGACGATGCCGTTCACGAGCACGATGATCGCCGAGAGGCCGAAGACGCCGATGCAGATGGTGATGAGGTTCGGCCGGGACGCAGCGACGAGCGCGCACACGCCCAACGCGATCGTGAGCCAGCGCACAGCATCCATTCGCCGCTCTTTCGGTCCGCCCCAGATCCCCATCAGCAGCCCGCCGACCACGCCGCCGAGGCCCGCGACTGCGGCGACGACGGCGACATCCTCCAGCGTGGTGAAACTGAGCACGAGCGGGTTGACCAGCGAGATGAGCGGAGCCAGGAACATGTTCACCAACGCGAAGTAGATCAGCATCGCGCGGAACGACTTGTTGCGCATCGAGAAGCGGAAACCACCCCGGATCTCGCGCCACAACGACTCCTGCAACTCAGCCATGGCAGCGGGGAACTTGATCACGAGGACCGTGCCGATCGCGAAGAGATACGAAGCCACGTCGAAGATGAGCACACCAGGCAGACCGAACAGCGCGAGGAGGCCGACGCCGAACAGCGGGGCGATGAAGTTGGCGACTCCGGTGACCGACTGGAACATGCCATTGGCGTGACCGAGGTAGCGCTTGGGAACGATCTGGGGGATGGCCGCCTGGAACGCCACCCGCTGGAAGGTCACCGCACAGGCGACCAGGCCGAACACGATGAGCATGTTCCACAGCTCCATCATGTTGGTGATCACCAGCACGAGCAGGAACGCCTGGAGCAGAAGGCACGCGGCATCCGAGATGATGATGAGACGTCGACGGTCGTAGCGATCGACGATCGCCCCCGCGAGCGGCGAGATGAGGATGTTCGGCAGGATTCCGAGCACCGCGACCAGCCCGAACATCACCAGACTCTGCGTCTCGGTGAGCACCCACAGCGGGAGTGCGAAACCGGTCAGCGTGGAACCGGTGAACGAGATCATCTGGCCGGCCGCGATTACCGAGAACTTGCCCATTCCCGGCAACGCCACCGCGTCATTGGACTCGCCGCTCAGCAGAGAGCGCGTGCGCGGCTGCCGGCCGGGGGCCGCCGAACCGACGGCCTCGCGGCTGTCGTGCAACCACCAGGCCGCATTCTCACCGCGCGCTTCGCGCGTCAGAGTGCTCTCGCGGGACTCGGCCATGCGCACGTGCGTGGTCGTGAGGATCTCGGCGAGCTCGTCGGCACGGAAGTTGAGGAAGTAGTGCCCGGCGTCCTGCATGAGCACTGCCGCAGTCCGGTCGGAGAACACCGACCACTCGTCGAAGCGCTCCTCCCAGAACTCCGTCATCGAGTCCGCCTCGCCGATGACACTGATGACGGGAGCATCCAGGCGCACCGGGCCGCGAGCGTAGAGCTCGGTGAAGAAGTCCTCGGCGAAACGGCCGTCCTGTCGCATCGCCCGCACCATGTGCGCGGCGTGATCCGGGTCCATGCTGCTCATGTCGGCGCCCATTCCGGCCAGCCAGTTGGCGTGGTTCCGGTCGCTGGTCAGGCGATCGCGGGCTGACAGACGCGCCAACCCTGCCAGCACCTTGTTCTGGGGGCGAGCGACCGGGAAGGCGCCGCCGACATAGAGCGCCTCGACGTCGCGTCCGCGGCGGGTGAGCTCCTCCGAGATGGCGACTGCGACGGCGCTTCCCGGCACGCAGTGACCGTAGATCACGACGGGTCCATCGATTCGTTCGATGATCTCGTCGACGACCTTGTTCGCCAGTTCGATGGTGGGCAGCACGACCTCGTCGGACTTGACGACGTCGTGTCCGGGAGGCTCGGTCGCGAAGAGAGATACCGTCGGGCCGAGATGCTTGGCGAGGTCGGTGTAGACGCTCGCGTTCGCCCCACCGTACGGGACGGCGACGATCGACAGCGTCCGTTTCTTCGGGCTCACGGGCCTCGTCAGCTCGAACAGGACGGTGTCTCGTCGCCCGAACTCTCGCCGGTCGGTGACCAGCAGAGCGAGAGCCTCGATCGTCGGATGGGAGATCACATCCATGACGGCGAGGCCGCCGTCCTCTCCCAGTTGCGGCTTGAGGCGGGCGACGACCTTCGTCGCCATCAGCGAGTCTCCGCCGAGGTCGAAGAAGTCCGCGAGAACGCTGGGGTTCTCGACCTGCAGAAGCTCGGCGAATGTCGCCGAGATGATCTCCTCCACCTCGTTGCGCGGACCGACGTGCTCGACGGTGGCGCTGCGGTCCGCTTCGACGAGAGCCTTGCGATCGACCTTGCCATGCCCCTTCGTGGGGAACTCGTCCACCGCCCCGTAGGTGCGCGGGACCATGTACTCCGGCAGGCTCTCTTCGAGGACGGCCCGCACGTGAGCGTCATCGAGAATCTCGGCATCCGGATGCCACCGCACCCAGGCGACGAGACGCTCACGGCTCGGTTCACCGCGAAGATCCACCACGGCCTGGGCAACGCCGGGCACCCCCTGGAGCGTGCTCTCGACCTCGCCCAGCTCGACCCGGTAGCCGCGGATCTTGATCTGATCGTCGGTACGACCATGGAACGCAGCCGAACCGTCGTGACGCCACGAGACGACATCCCCGGTGCGATACATGCGCTCGCCGTCACCGTGGAACGGATCGGCGACGAAGCGCGCCGACGTCATCGCCGGGCGGGAGAGGTACCCGCGGGCAAGGCGGCCCGCAACGTACAGCTCGCCCCGCACGCCGGGCAGCACTGGCTGAAGATGCTCATCGAGGATGTAGTAGCGTACGCCGGGCATCGGAGTGCCGAGCGGCCAACTGGTGCTCTCCTGATCGATCGATGCGGTGACCGGGGCGATGGAGCACGCGACGACGGTCTCGGTCGGACCGTAGGAGTTGGTGATGGTGCACCCCGCCTCGGCGGCGAGTCCGGCCGCCCAGGCGGTCGGCGCCGCTTCGCCGGCGAGCACCAGCGCACGCCGGGGCAGGATCTCGTTGGCGGGAGTCTGCGACACCATCGCTGCGAGGTGGGACGGCGTCATCTTGAGGTAGTCGATCTGGCCGGCGTCCATGAAGGCGGCCAGCTCATCGCCTGTCACTCGGCCGTCGGAGACGTGCAGCGTGCCACCGTTGACCAGGGGGAGGTAGAACATCAGCAGACTGAAATCGAAGGCGAGCGACTGCAGCAGGGCATAGTTGCCACCCGGTTGAATCCGCAGGGTCTCGGAGATGTCGCGCAGGTAGCGCACGATCTCGCGGTGCGTCACTTCCACGCCCTTGGGATGCCCGGTGGTCCCGGATGTGTAGATGATGTACGCCAGGTTGTCCGGATGCGCCGCGATGACGGCATCCGCCTTCGGCGCCAGACTCAATTCGTGCTCTGCGCACGATTCGACGCCCGCGGCGTCGGTGCTCAGCGAACCGTCATGGACGAGCATCGAGGCGCCCGAATCGGCGAGGATGAAATCCAGGCGATCGCGCGGCATCGACGGATCGAGCGGAAGGTAGGCACCTCCCGCCTTGAGGATGCCGATGATCACACCGGCCGCTGCCACGGCGTCGTCCAGTGCGACGGCCACCCTCACCTCTGGCCCCACGCCCTTGCTGGTCAGACGCAGCGCCAGTTCGTCGGAGCGGTGGTGCAGCTCGCTCAGAGTGCAGCTGCGGTCGCCCTCGACGACGGCGGGCGCGGACAGATCAGCGCCGGCGCACTGCCGCACGAGATCGACGAGGGTCAGATCCGACTCGGGGCGCGGCTCGGGACCGAGTGCCCATGTACGCGTGACGCGCTCGCGCTCCGCACCGGTGAAGAGGTCGAGTGTCAGCACCGGAAGGTCAGGCTCGGCGAGCACGCGCTCGAGGAGCAGCTCGAGGCGATCGGCGATCGTGACCGCCGCCGCTTCGTCGAAGAGGTCGGTTCGATAGGTCAACGAGGCGATGTACTCGTCGTTCTGCGAGAAGACGTTCAGTCCCAGATCGAAGTGAGTGACGGAGGTCTCGGCCCCCAGATCATCCACGACCAGATCTGCCACCTCGCGGGGCGCTGTCTCGACCGCGCTCGCCAGCTCATCGACGGCGAGACTCACCTGGAAGATCGGCGACATGGCAGTCGAGCGAGGTGCACCGATCGCGCGCACGAGATCGTCGAAAGGCACCTGCTGGTGGCTGAAGGCGTCGAGAGCGCGCTCCCTGACCTGCCCCAGCAACTGCCGGAACGACGGGGCACCGGTGAGATCGGTGCGCAACGCGATCATGTTCACGAACTGTCCCACGACGTTCTCGACGCCGAGCTGGTCGCGGTTGGCGACGGAGGTTCCGATGGCGAAGTCGCGCTGCCCGCTGTGACGGGCGAGCACGACCTGATAGAGCGCCAGAACAGCCATGTAGAGCGTGGCGCCCTCGTCAGCGGCGAGCGTCTTCAGCGCGGCCATGGCGGAGCGATCGAGGGTGAACTGGTGTGTACGACCGTCGCTGGAGATCACAGATGGTCGTGGTCGTGCGATGTCGAGTTCGAGGTTCTGAACGCCGGACAGCACCTTCGTCCAGTGCTCGATACCGCGTTCACGCACCGCCGCTCGGTCGGCCGAGGCCTCCCACAGGGCGACATCCTCGTACTGGAGCGGCTTGGGTCCGAGATCGATCGGAAGATTCTGCTGCGCCTGATCGAGCGCGCGGAGCAGATCGTTCTGCAGCAGTTCGACCGACCATCCGTCGGCGACGATGTGATGCAGCACGGCGATGATCGCGTGGTCGTCCTCGCCCAGGCGCAGGGCGAGGAAACGAGCGCCCCGCTCTGCGCCGAGCTGGAACGGCGTCGCGAGGAGGTCACTGAATGCCGTCTCAGCGGCCTGGCCGGGATCGGATGTCTCTGAAAGATCCTGCCACGTGAGACCGGGACGCTGGTCGTCGATGATGACGACGGGATCGCCCTCGAGGTCGGGATACCGGGCAGAAAGGATGTCGTAGCGCTCGCCGAGGGCTGCGACAGCGGCCTCGAGCGACTCGGGCTGCAGACTGCCGCGCAGGCGGAATCCGAAACCGACCGCGTAGGCGGCCGAGTCCGTCTCCATGAGCTGCTTGACCCACAGTCCGCGCTGGGATGGAGTCATCAGCAGATCGGCGCCCTCGCCGCGGGGGACGGGTCCCGAGGGCACCGCCCTGGCGGTCTTCAACCGTTCGGCCAGGAGCTGACGCTTGCGAGCGCGATCGTCAGTTTCGTTCACAGTGGACACTGGATATCCGTTTCCTCGTAGGGCGGTTGTCAGTTCTCGCCGATATCGGCGAGAAGGATGTCTTCGAGTGCGGCGGCCTGATCGCGCAGGACCGGGTGTTCGAAGAGCAGGCGGAGCGGCAGGTCGACGGCGAGACGGTCTGTCACGCGCGCCGATACCTTGGCGGCGAGCAGCGAGTTGCCGCCGATCGTGAAGAAGTGGTCGAGCGCGCTGAGTGGTTCGGTAGTACCGAGCACCTCGGACCACAGCTCTGCAAGCAGGGACTCGACTCCGTCCTCCGGTTCGACGGCCGCCGCTGCGGAACCCCAGACCGGGGTCGGGAGCGCCGCGACGTCGAGCTTGCCGTTGATCGTCGTAGGCAGCGCGTCGAGGACCATGATCGACGACGGAATCGCGTGACCTGGCAGCCGTTCGCCGAGGCGATTGCGCACGTCGTCGATATCGACAGTGCCCGATGTGGCGATGTACGCCACGAGCCGATGGTCGTCGGGTGCGGTCTCCGTCGTCACGACAGCCGCCCCATGAATGCCGGGCAGCGCGAGGAGCGCGGCTTCGACCTCACCGAGTTCGATGCGGAACCCACGGATCTTCACCTGACGGTCGGAGCGTCCGACGAAGCGCAGCGAGCCCTCGGCATCCGCGACGACGACATCACCGGTGCGATACATGACAGCGCCGTCTTCAGCCCACGGGCAGGCGACGAATCGTGACGCACTCAGGCCGTGCCGGTGCAGATAGCCGCGCGCCAGGCCGCTTCCGCTCACGTACAGCTCACCGGGTACGCCATGCGGAAGCGGTTCGAGATGGTCGTCGAGGATCTGCGCGCTCAGACCGTGGACGATCGTGCCGATGGGCACGATTCCGTCTTCGTCATCGCGCACCTCGTGCCAGGTGACATCGATCGTCGTCTCGGTCGGACCGTACAGATTGTGGACCCGTCGCCCATCTCGGAACGCGGTGGCGGTGCGCCCCTGCAATGCTTCGCCACCCATCATGAGGTCCATCCCGTCGGGGAGGACGCCCGCTGCGAGGGCGGTGGCGGCGCTCGGGACGAGCATGCCGATGGTGACGCCCTGCTCACCCAGGTAGGTGCCGATCTCCGGAGGAAGGGTGCGCAGACGCTCTGGTACCACGACGAGACACGCCCCGTGGAAGTGGGCGAGCGTGATCTCGAGAACGGATGCGTCGAAGCTCAGTGATGCGAACTGCATGACGCCGTCACCCGGCCCGGTGCCGAAATGCTCGCGCTGCGATTCCGCGAGCGCGGCGAGACCGCGGTGCGTGATGACGACGCCCTTGGCTCGTCCGGTCGAACCGGAGGTGAAGATCACATACGCGGTGCTGTCTGCGGTGAGCGGGCTGAGCCGATCGTCGTCGGTGATCGCGGCAGCCGAGAGCTCGTGGAGGTCGGTGGCTCCTGGCAGCAGGACGGCACCGTCGCCGAAGCTCGTCGCATCGTCCGCATCGGTCACCAGAGTGAACGCGGGGGCGGCATCTTCGAGGATGTCGGCGATCCGCTGCGGCGGATAGTCCGGATCGATGGGCAGGTACGCACCACCCGCCTTCTCGATGGCCAGGATCGGCACGACGCTGTGCAGCGACTTGCGCACTGCCGCACCGACGATGACCTCCGGTCCTACTCCGCGCCCGATCAGCCAGCGTGCGAGACGGTTCGTCTGCGCATCGAGCTCGGCATAGCTCAGCGCCTCGCCCTCGAAGCGCACCGCGGGCGCGGTCGGATCGAGCGCCAGGCCGGCCGCGAACAGCTCCGGCCAGGTCTGCGTGCGAGGGGTGGACGGGCCGCACAGCGCCTGGCGCTCGGCATCGGTCGTCAGCGTGATGCCGCTGACGTGCTGCTCGGGCTCGGCCGCGTACTCTTCGAGCAGCGTGCCAAGACGGGTCAGCAGACTCTGCGCTGTCGCATCGTCGAACAGATCGGTGGCGTACTCCACCTGGATCTCCATACCGGCAGGCCGCCCGTTGTCTTCGCGGTGCTCTCCGACACTGAACGTGAGGTCGAACTTGGCGCCGACCGCATCCGGTTCTTCGCTGATGCTCTGCACGCCGGGGAGTTCGAGGGCCGCGGTGGCGCCGGCCTCGGCATCCATGCTCGACACCATCACCTGGAACAGCGGATGAACACCTGGTCGGCGCTGCGGTGACACCGCATCCACGACCAGGTCGAAGGGCACCCGTGAGTGTTCGAGGGCTCCCAGCATCGCATCGCGGGACCGCTCGACAGTCTGCGCGCATGTCGGGTCGTCCGTCAGGTCGTGCCGGACGGCGAGAGTGTTGACGAAGAAACCGATGAGGTCGGAGACGTCATCCGATTCGCGGCCGCTGGTGACCGTACCCAGGCAGATGTCGCTCCCGCCACCCAGTCGGTGCAGCAGTGCCGCGACCGCGGCATGGAACACCATGAAGCCTGTCGAGGAATGGCGCGTGGCCAGCGACGCCAGCTTCGCGTGGGTCTGCGCGGACAGCAGCAGATGACCGGTCGATGCCGCGCGCTGCCCGTCCTGACGCCGCTGCCCTGAAGCAGGCAGTGACAGCTCATCCGGAGTGCCGACGAGCTGCGCACGCCACCAGTCGAGATCGTCGTCGACGCTCTGGCCGTGCTGCCAGATCGCGTAGTCGGCGTACTGCACCGACAGTGCATCCCACGTCGGAGCCGCACCACGGCGGCGGGATGCGTACGCGGCCGTCAGATCGCGCGTGAACGGTGCCATCGATGCGCCGTCGCCGGCGATGTGGTGCAGCACCAGTACGAGCGCAGTGCGCTCATCGGTCTCGCGGATCGCCCACATGCGCACGGGCAGGTCGACGTCGATATCGAACACGTGGGCTGCGCACCGTGCGATCAGAGCCACCTGATCGGCGTCACTGGAAGAGCGCGCGTCGGTCACGACGAGCACATCGTCGACGTCGGGCACCTGACGGATGTCCTGCCAGAGGTCGCCGTCGTCACTGCGGATGATCGTGCGCAACGACTCGTGCCGCATCATCACGTCGCGGAGCGCCTGCCCGAGGGCGTGCAGATCGAGCTCGCCCTGCACAGTGCTCACCAGAGGAATGTTGTACGTCGCCGTTGGGCCCTGCAGCTGCGACACCATCCAGAGCCGGCCCTGCGCGAACGACGCGGGAACTCTGTGGGGGCGCGGCACGACGGGCAGGATCTGCAACACGTCGGAATCACCTGCCCGGCCCAGCCGTTCGGCCAGCAGCCGCGGCGTCGGGGCGTCGAACACGTCACGCAGACGGATCGTGTCACCCGTGCCGCGCAGGATCGAGACCACGCGTGCGGCGAGGAGGGAGTGACCGCCCAGGGCGAAGAAGTCGTCGTCGCGATGCACGCTCTCGGCGCCGAGCGTCTCGGCGAACGCCGCCGCGACCTGCTTCTCCTCGGGCGTGCGGGGCGCGTCGCCCCTGCGCGTCGCCCCTTCGGCGGGCTTCAGGCGGGTCGCATCGACCTTGCCGTTCGGCGTGAGGGGGAATTCATCGACGGCACTGATCACGGTCGGCACCAGGTACGACGGCAGACTCGCCGCGACGAACCGGCGCACGGCATCGACATCGACGTCGCCCGGCGTGACCCAGGCGACCAGGGTGTCGCCTGCGGTGGCCCGCTGCGCCGTGACGACGGCACCGGTGACCCCGGGGGCGGTACCGAGCGAGGCCTGCACTTCGGCGAGCTCGACCCGGAAGCCGCGGATCTTCACCTGGTCATCGGTGCGACCCACGAAGTGCAACTGCTCGTCGCTCCCCCAGCGCACGAAATCGCCGGTGCGGTAGAGGCGGGCGCCCACTGACGCGGGGTCTGCGACGAACGATGCCGCCGTCGTCCCCGGTCGATCCTGATAGCCCGTCGCCAGCCCTGGCCCGCCCAGATACAGCTCACCGACGGCACCGGGCGGCACCGGTTGGAGCAGCGCGTCGAGCACGCGCAGCCTCGCGGCGCCGAGCACATCGCCGATACCCGGTGCGCCGGCAGCGGGCGCGAGGGGACCTGCCACGGCGACGGCGACCGTCGCCTCCGTCGGCCCGTAGGCGTTGTACATGCGGCGCCCGGGTGCGAATGCCGCGACGAGATCGGCCGAGAGCGCTTCGGCGCCGGAGATGAGCACGGGAACTCCCGTGACGCTCTTCGGATCCAGCGTCGCCAGTACGCCGGGGGTCACCAGTGCGGCATCGACCGTGTTGAGGGCGTCGGAGAGTTCAGGGCCGACGAGTGGGCCGGGGGCCGGGACGACGAGAGTGCCACCGGAGGCGAGCGCGAGTGAGAACTCGAGAATGGATGCGTCGAACGACAGCGACGCGCACTGCAGCACGCGCCAGCCCGGCCAGCCTCCGCAGCGCTCGATGAGCGAGCGCGCGAAGATGCCCAGACCTGAGCGAGAGATCGTCACGCCCTTGGGGAGCCCGGTCGATCCGGATGTGTAGATCATGTAGGCGCCGGAGGCGGGCCAGACCTTCGGACGCGGCAGCACCGCCGTTTCGGGCACGACGCTGTCCGCCATGTCGAGGAGCGGGATATCCGCATTCCCGGCCCGTGCAGCGGCGACGCCCTCAGCGCCGGCGAGGATCACGGCCGGGCGTGCGTCGGTGATCAGATGCCGCAGACGTGCGGCGGGATACGCCGGGTCGAGCGGAAGTACGACGGCGCCCGAGCGCGCAGCCGAGAGCACCGCGACGGCCATGTCGGCTGACCGCGGTACGCAGACCCCGACGACGACATCGGGCCCTGCGCCCGCTGCGCGCAGTCGCGCTGCCCACACGGCGCTCTCGCGCTCCAACTCGTCATACGTCAGCGCGCGATCGTGCGCCTCGACGGCGAGTGCCGCCGCGCCGGCCACGGCCAGACCGGCCTCGAAGAGGTCATCGAGACCCGCAGGCGCAGAGTCGGTGACCGAACCATCGCCGAGGATCGCCAGCCGGTCGCGTTCGCCCGGCAGCAGCAGGTCGAGGCCGGCGATGCTCCGATCGGGCGCCGAGGCGAACTGCTCCAGCACACTCGTCAGTCGTTGCGCGAACGATGCGACGGTGGCTGATTCGTAGAGATCGGTCGCGAACTCGAACTCGAGCACCAGACCCTGGTCGGTCTCGCTGAACGCGATCGTCAGATCGAATTTGGCCGCACCGACGGCATCCTCTGCGATACGCGCCGTGGTCGGGCCGAAGGGGATCTCGTCCGCTGCGACCGCCTTGTCTCCCAGCGTGGTCAGCACGGTCTGGAAGATCGGATGCCGCTGAGCACCGCGAGTGCCGCCGATCATTGCGACGACCTCGTCGAAAGGAACGGAGTCGTGCGCGAATGCCGCAGCATCCGCGTCGCGCACCGATCGGACCCAGCGGCGCACGGTGTGCGTGCTGTCGATTCTCGTCCGGAGGGCGATGGGGTTGACGAAGAAGCCGACCAGGCCGGAGACGATCTCGTCCTCACGGCCGGACGCGACGGTTCCGATCGTGATGTCGCGCGTGTCCTCCACACGGCAGATCGTGGCGGCGAGGGCCGCATGGACGACCATGAACAGCGTGCTGCGCTCGGCGCGGGCGATCTCGTGCAGAGACGTCAGGACGTCGTGCCCGAGCTCAACGCGCAGCACGCCGGCCAGCGCAGACAGCTGCTCCGGCAGACGATTGTCGGGGGAGAGCCCGCTGCTCGCCGGTGCCCCCTCCAGCGCATCGCGCCACCAGGCGCCGTGCTGCGTGATGAGGGACGCGGGGTCGGTGACGTCTCCCAGAGCCTCGGCCTGCGCCGCCGCCCAGTCGGCGTACTGGATGCCGAGCGGCGCCCAGTCCGGTGCGACGCCGAGGCAGCGCGCCCCGTACGCCACCGACAGGTCTGCCAGCAACGGACCCATCGACATGCCGTCGACGGCGACGTGATGCACGCTCAGCAAGAACTCGCCGCCCCCTGCCGGATCGCGCCAGCTGCTCACGAGCAGAGGGAGTCCGGTCGCGGTATCGATCGGCCGGCGCGCCAACGCGTCGAGCTCCGAACGATCGGTCGCTTCGCTCATCAGCGCATCGAGCAGGCGGAGGGACTCGGATGGCGTCACGATCTGCTGCCACGGGCTGCCGTCGATGTCGACGATGCGCGTGCGCAGCGGCTCGTGACGGGCGACCAGATCTCCGAGTGCCGCGCGCAGCGAGGCGGCGTCGAAACCATCGTCGAGCACGAGTCGGATGGGGAGGTTGTACGCATCCTCACCATCGACGAGGTCTCGTTCGAGCCAGAGGCGGCGCTGCGCCGGCGAGGCCGGCATCAGGCCATCCGCAGGACGAGGAACAGCCGTGATCTGCGAACCGGGTTCGGCCTGCTCACCGGTCCACGCAGCGGGGCGCGGGTCGGCGAAGATCTCGGCGACGGTGACCGCGCACCCCTCGGAGCGAAGCCGTGATGCGAGGCGCGCGGCGAGCAGGGAGTGCCCACCCGATTGGAAGAAGTCGCTCTCGGGGCCGACAGCATCCAGTCCGAGGACCTCGGCCATCACACGGCACCGCAGCTCTTCGGCGGCATCCTTCGGCGCACGCCCCTGAGCTGCCTCGATGACAGGGGCAGGAAGACGGCGTCGGTCGACCTTTCCCTGGGAGGTGACCGGCATCTCCGGGAGCACCACGAGAGCGGTCGGCACCGACTGCCGAGGAAGGGTGTCACTCAGATGCTCGCGCACGAGGCTGAGATCGACAGGGCCGACGATGTACCCGACGAGGATCGCTCCGTCGGAGGCGTCTTCACGCACGACCGCCGCGGCGCTCACCACGTTCGGCGCGCTCGAGAGAGCGGCATCGACTTCGCCGAGCTCGATGCGGAAACCGCGGATCTTGACCTGATCATCGCCGCGGCCGACGAAGCGCAGGACGTTGTCAGGCCCCCGGCGCACGAGGTCACCAGTGCGGTAGAGCAGATCGCCGCGACCGAACGGGTCGGCGACGAAGCGCGATGCCGTGAGCCCTGATCGCCCGATATAGCCTCGGGCCAGCGAGGCGCCACCGACGTACAGCTCGCCGATGCTCCCGTCGGCGACCGGCGAGAGCCACTCGTCGAGCACCATCACGCTCTTGCCCGGCACGGGACCACCGATCGGCACGGGATCGGCATCCGATACTGCGACGACATGCGTCGTGATGTCGGTTGTGGTCTCGGTGGGGCCGTACACGTTGCGCAGATCGACGCGAGGGGCGAGCTCGGTCACGAGCCGGCCAGGCAGAGCCTCGCCGGCGAGGATGACGGTCTGGCCATCGATGAAGGCGTCGGTGGGCAGGGCGAGAACCGTCGATGGAGTCAGCGCGATATGAGTGCACCGGCGGATGAGGTCCGGCAACTCGTCACCGAGCTGTCGGGCGCTCTCCGATGCCATGAGCATGGTCGACCCGGCGAGCAGGCACTGCGTCATCTCCCACATCGACCCGTCGAAGCTGTGCGAGCCGAACTGCAGGGAGACACTACCCGGCCGAACGCCGTGGATGACGCGATGCTCGTCGCCGAGAGCGGCGAGTCCGGCGTGCGTCACGAGCACGCCCTTGGGCTGTCCGGTCGAACCGGACGTGTGGATCAGGTAGGCGCCGCGGCGTGCATCGGGATCGATGGCGGGCGCGGGGCCGGCGGCGGACAGCTGTTCGGGCAGGTCCGGGGCATCGACGTTCAGGGTGTTGCAGGCGAAGCGGGTCACCTGCTCGGCCGTGCACACGACGAGACGTGTGGCGGCATCCTCGACGAGGAATGCGATGCGGTCGTCGGGGTAGGTCGGGTCCAGCGGCTGCCACACCGCACCCGCCTTCATGACCGCGAGCAGCACGACGATGCTCAGCACGGAACGCGGCAGGCACGAGCCGACGATGTCTTCGGATTCGACGCCCTGCGCACGCAGCAGTGCCGCATATTCGTCGGAGACACGGTCCAACTCGGCGAACGTGATGGTCTCGCCATCGCACTCCACCGCGATGTTGTCCGGCCCGAGGGCGACCTGGCGCCGGAAGAGCGTCGCCATGTGCGCCGGGGGCGATGGCTCGTCGCCGACCTCACGAGCGCGGACCTCCTCTTCGTCACTGGTGATGCGGATCTGCGACACCCGCCGCTCCGGGTCGTCGGCGACCTGCTCCAGCACCCGCATGAGACGAGCGGTCAGCACTTCGATCTCTTCACGTGACCACAGATCGTCGGCATACTCGAGCACACCGGTCAGACCGTCGAGCATGCCGTCTGCACGATGCTCATCGAGCGCGATCGTCAGGTCGAAGCGCGCGAAACGCGTGGCGCTGTCCACGGGTTCGGCCTCGAGCGCACCGAAGCCCCAGCGGTCGGACTCCTCGCCGTCGCCCATCACGGTCAGCGCTACTTGGAAGAGCGGGTTGAGCCCCGCCACGTGCACCGGATGCATCGCCTCGACGAGCGTCTCGAACGGAACCGTCTGGTGCTCGAAAGCCGCGAGATCGGCGTCACGAACGTGATCGAGCAGCTTCTGGAACGTTGCGTCACCCGGTACCTGAGTGCGCAGCACGAGCGTGTTGACGAAGAATCCGACGAGCTCATCGAGGTCGGGGTCGTCGCGTCCGGCCACCATGGTTCCGACCGGAATATCCGCACCAGCACCGAGGCGGCGAAGCAGCACAGTCACTGCGGCATGGATCACCATGAACAGCGACGCATTCGAGGCGCGCGCCACCTGATTCAGACGCGCGTGCAGTTGCGCGTCGATCTCGATCGGCACCCATCCGCCCGCGCCCGAGCGCTCGCTGGGACGCGGATGCCGCGTGGGCAGCTCGATGGCAGTGGGGAGTCCGTCGAGCGCGGTGCGCCAGTAGGCGAGGTCGGTGTCGAAGGCGGCATGCGCGCGCAGGTGCGACGCATAGTCGGCGTACTGGATCGGCAACCGCGGTAACTGCGCCGCGGTGCCCTCGGCGCGTGCACCGTAGAGCGCACGCAGATCACGGGCGAGCGGGCCCAGCGAAGATCCATCCGTGGCGACATGGTGGATGACGAGGACCACGATGTCGGCATCGGGTTCCCGCACGACGGTGCAACGGATCGGAACCTCGGTCTGGAGCGAGAACGCCCGGGCCTCGCACGCCTCGAGGATGCGATCGGTCTCGTCAGCGCTCCCGCTGTGCTGCACGTCGAGGGGCACGGGGGTTCCTGAACGCATGATCGACTGCCACACCGTGCCGTCGTGCTCGACCAGCAGCGTGCGCAGGACCTCGTGTCGATCGAGGAGGTCGGCGAGAGCGCCTTCGAGCGTCTCGACCTCGATGCGCCCGGCGACTCGGAGCGGGAGGGAGACGTTGAGCGCGGCGGCGGTGGAGGTCTCCGCCAGCAGCCACAGCCGGCTCTGCGACGGCGAGGCGGCGATGGGTTCGTCGCGCGGCACCCGCACGATCGGCGTCGTGGGCATCGCCTCCGTCGCCTCTGCGGCATGGGCGCGATCCAGCAGAGCCGCCGGGCTCGGCGCCTCGAAGACATCTCGCAACGAGATGGCGCTGTTCATGCGGTCGCGCCATCTGCTCACCAGGCGCGCGGCCAGCAATGACTGACCACCACGATCGAAGAACGATTCATCAGGGCCGATGCTCCTGACACCCAGCACGTCGGCGAGGACAGCACAGGCGTCGTGCTCCTGCGCCGTCGCGGCGGAGCGCCCGGACGGGGTCGCCGGCTCAGGAGGCATCGGCAGCGCGCGCACGTCGAGCTTGCCATTGAGCGTCAACGGAATCTCGGGAACCGTCACGACGGCGCTCGGAACCATGTAGGACGGCAGCGTGAGCGCGATCTCCCGGCGGGCCGCCGCAGGGTCGATGTCTCCGACGAAGTACAGGACGAGGCGCTGGATGCCCGGCGCATCCTCGCGCACCAGCGCCGCTGCTCTGGTGACGCCGTCGATGCGGAGGGCGGTCGTCTCGACCTCGCCCAGTTCGATCCGCTGACCGCGTATCTTCACCTGCTGATCAGAGCGTCCGACGAATTCCAACTGACCGTCCTCGCGCCAGCGCACGACGTCGCCCGTACGGTACATGCGCTCGCCGGGGTGCGCGAGATCGGCGACGAAGCGCGACGCCGTGAGACCCGGGCGGTGCAGGTATCCGCGGGCGAGACCGGCACCGGAGATGTACAGTTCGCCGGCCACACCGGCCGGAACCGCGCGGAATCTCTGATCGAGCACGCGTGCGACGAGACCAGCGGTGGGGCGACCGATCTCCGGGGAACGAGTGCCATCGAGCGCTCCTGAGGCGACGCTCGTGATCGTCGCCTCCGTCGGTCCGTACGTGTTGCAGACGATGCGGCCATCGGCCCATTCGGCGACCAGCGACGGCGGGCACTCCTCTCCGCCGAGATTGATCGCGCGCAGGTACGGGTAGGCACCGGTTGGTAGACTCGCCAGGCGGGAAGGGGTGAGCTCGCAGTATGTGATCTCGTGCCGATCGAGCAGCGCGGCCAGTTCGTCGCCCACGGCGACATCCGGCCCGGGCAGAATCAGCGTGCCCGCGACGGAGAAGGTCGTCAGCAGATCGATCACCGAGACGTCGAAGCTGAAGGAGGCCAGCTGCAGCAGACGGAGCGAGCCGTCGAGATCGAAGGTGTCGATCTGCGACGAGAGCGCGGCCGAGAGTCCGGCATGAGTGACCTCGACGCCCTTGGGCAGGCCGGTCGAACCCGACGTGTAGATGACGTAGGCGACATCGTCGAGCGAGGGAACCGGCCACGCATCGGACCGGGCAGGCTGCTCGTCGCCGTCGATGAGCACGAGGGGAACATCGAAGCGCGCCGACTGGACACCGTCTGCGACCACAGCGAGGGGAGCTGCGTCATCGATCATGTGGCGCACGCGGTCGTCGGGGAGTGCGGGGTCGATAGGAAGGTACGCGGCACCAGTGCGGACGATGCCGAGAATCGCCACGACCGCGTCGATCCCCTTGGGCAGGCAGAACGCGACGAGTTCTCCCGGGCGGGCGCCGAGAGCGCTGACGCGCCGTGCCATCAGCTCGACGCGGGCATCGAGTTCGCGATAGGTGAGGCTGAGGTCGCCGTCGATCACCGCCGGCCAGTCGGGACGACCGGCGACGGCCGCATCGAAGATCTCCCCGAAGCGCCGGGGCGTCGGTGCGGGTGCGCCGCAGCCCCACTGGGCGAGCTCGTCGCGCTCTGCCGCGTCGAGCAGGTCGAGCGCCGCGACCCCGATGCCGGGCTCACGCAGCGCCTGCTCGGCGAGGCGGATCCACCATCGGCCGATCGTGCGCGCCGCCGTCTCATCGAAGAGATCAGTGGCGTACTCGATCTCGAGCTGATCCGTGCGATCGCCGGGTCGTTTGAACAGGCAGACGTTCATGTCGAACTGGGCTGTGCCGAGATCGATGTCGGTGACGAGGGTGCTGTCGGCACCGAGGGCGAGCGTGAAGTCGTCTTCGGCCTGATAGCCGACGCCGATCTGGAACAGCGGGTGGCGGTTCAGTGAGCGCACCGGGTTGAGGTGCTCGACGAGCACCTCGAACGGCAGGTCGGCGTTCTCCATCGCGTGCAGGGTGCCGTTGCGGCTCTGGATCAGCAGCTCGCGGAACGTCATCGCATCGCTCAGCCGGTGGCGGATCGGCAGCGTGTTGACGAACAGGCCGATGATGTCGGCGAGTCCCTCATCACCTCGACCCGCGAGGGGGGTGCCGACGACGATGTCATCACCTGAGCCGGCGCGATTCAGTACGGCGACGGTCACCGCCTGCAGGACCATGTGCGGGGTGACGCCCTCGGTGATGGCGAGGCGCTCGAGGGCAGGGACGAAGTCGTCGTCGAGATCGAGGAACACCCGATTGCCTTCACCGCTCGCGATCGGTCGGCGCGGGCGCGCCAGAGGCAGTGGTGTCTCTTCCGGGGCATCCTGCAGGTGCTCGCGCCACGACGCGAGCTGAAAGGCCGCCTCCGACTCCGGGTCAGCGACATCGCCGAGCATTTCGTGATGCCACGCGGCGAAATCGGCATAGGTGAGTTCGAGCGGAGGCAGGGCAGCCGTTGTTCCCTGCAGGCGGGCGCGATAGCAGGCTTCGAGATCACCCGAGAGGGCGGCCATGGACGCCCCGTCGGCGGCGATGTGATGCAGGACGAGCACGAACACCCATCCCGGATCCTCGCGCTGCACGAGCGTGGCGCGCACCGGAAGGTCACGGGCCAGGTCGAAAGTGCGGCGGACGAGCTCATCGACGATGCCAGGCGCATCCGGAACGATCTGCAGGATCTCGTCGGCAGACGGACGCGGGGCGACCTTCGCCACCGGACGGTCGTCGACGTTCACGATGAGCGTGCGCAGCACCTCGTGGCGTTCGACCACATCGCCGAGCGCCTCTCCCAGCGCCTGAGAGTCGACCGCGCCCTCCAGCTGCAGTACGAGCGGGATGTTGTAGGCCGCAGAGTCCGGGTCGGATTGTCCGATGAACCACAGACGCTGCTGGGCGTGCGAGAGGGGGGAGGTGGTCACGGGGATCCTTCTGGACGAGTCAGGCGTTGCGGGGGGTGAGGCGCGCACGGGGGCGCCGCGGCGCCTGCAGTGGTGTGAGCCTGAGGGCGAGCGCTTCGGCCGTCGGATGGTCGAACAGGTCGCGGATGGACAGTTGGAACCCGTGCTCGGCGAGCGAGGACACGACACGGGCGGCCAGCAGCGAGTGCCCGCCGGCCGCGAAGAAGTTGGTGACCGGCGAGACGTCGGCGACTCCGAGAACGGTCGCGAATGCGTGGCATACGAGGCGCTCCTCGCCATTGGCCGCCGGTCGATCTTCGGATGCGACCGCGCTGGTGGCGTCGGGCAGCGCCACGGTGTCGATCTTGCCGTTGGGGGTGAGCGGCAGCCGATCCAGGGCGATGATGGCGGCGGGAATCGCGTGGCCGGGCAGGGTCGTGGCGATCTCGCGGCGCAGCGCCTCGACATCTCGATCGGCCGGCGTCACGTAGGCGATGATCTGCCGGGTGGCGACGGAATCGCCACGGATGGCGACGTGCACGGATGTCGCCGACGGATCGGCGTCGCGCAGCGCGCTGGCGATCTCGCCCAGTTCGATGCGGAATCCGCGAACCTTGACCTGTGCATCGCTGCGACCGCGGTAGTGCAGTTCGCCGTCGATCCCCCAGAGCACGACGTCGCCCGTGCGGTAGAGGCGTCGCCCGCTCCCTCTCGGATCGGCGATGAAACGACTGGCCGTCAGTCCGCCGCGGTCGACATACCCACGGGCGAGACCTGGTCCCGCCAGGTACAGCTCGCCTTCGATCCCCGGCGGCACCGGATCGAGTCGATCATCGAGCACCAGCAGTTCTGCGGCTCCGAGGGGCCGGCCGATCGGAGGTTGCGCGCCGATGGTCAGTGGTCCGGAGACGGTCGCGGCGACCGTGGCCTCGGTCGGACCGTAGGCGTTGAACATCTGCCTTCCAGGAGCGAAGTCGGCCACCATGGCCGCGGAGCACGCCTCTGCTCCCACGATCAGGGTGCCAACGCCCGTGAGGTGATCCGGACGCACAGTGGAGAGCGCGCCAGGGGTGACCAGCGCGATATCGGCACGATTCAACCAGGCGGCGAGTTCATCGCCGATGAGGGCTCCGGGTGGCGGAACGACGATCGTCCCTCCCGCCGGCCACGCCAGGCAGAACTCCATGATCGAGGCGTCGAAGGACAGCGATGCGCACTGCAGCACTCTCGTGCCTGGCAGGACGCCGAACCGGTCGCGCTGGGCTCGCGCGTAGACGCCGACGCCGTCCACGGTGACCTCGCACCCCTTGGGCAGGCCCGTGGACCCGGAGGTGTAGATGAGGTACGCGGGCTCGCCTGCGCGTGCCGGCATCCGGGAGACGCCATCCGCGGATGCCGCGACCTGCGTCGTCGGCACCACGCGGCTGTCCGCGGGGGCGAGCGACGCGAGGCGATCCGTCTCCCGGTGGTCGGCGAGCACATGGGTGGGGGCGCTGTCGGTGAGGATGTGGCGGAGACGGTCATCCGGATACGTGGGGTTCAGTGGCACCGGCACCCCGCTGGCGTGCGCGATGCCCAGAAATGCGGCCACCATGTCGGCCGAACGGGGGACGCACAACCCGACGCGGCCTCCAGGCTGATGACCGCTCGACTGCAGCAGCGCGGCGAAGTCATCGGCGCGGGCGGCGAGCTCCGCGTAGGTGAGGCTGCCGTCGTGCGCATCCACGGCGATCGCCGCATCACCGGCGGCTTCGCGGGCGGCGAGAAACAGATCAGCGAGCCCAGCCGGCGAGACGTCTTCGGCAATGCCGCGCGACCAGCCTGCGACAGTCTGCTGTTCGGCGCTGGCCCACAGCGGCAGTGCGCTCACCGGCAGCTCTGGAGACGCGACGACCGCCGCCGCCAACGTGACGTATCGGTCGACGAGTGCGCGCGCCATGGCGTCGTCGATGCGCGAGCGATCGTGGTCGAGTTCGACGACGATCCCTTCGGCCGTCTCTTCTACCGTCCAGGTCATGTCGAACTTCGCACCGATCGTCAGGCTCTGCGCGCGGGCGACGTCGAACCCGCCGTCGACCCGCGTATCGCCTCGGCGGTCGAGGAGTGTGAACATGATCTGGAACAGCGGCGCGCGCCCCGAGCGGCGCTCCGGATTCAGGCGTTCCACGACGGCATCGAACGGCACGTGACCATGGGCGAGCATCTCGCGATCGCTCGCACCGAGCCTGTGGCAGAGCGTGGCGAACGACGGATCCCCGGATGCATCCGCTCGCAGCAGCACGGTGTTCACGAAGAAGCCGACGACCTCATCGAGGCCCTCGTCGTCTCGCCCCGCGATCACGGTTCCGAGCACCTGGTCATCGCCGGCGCCGTGCCGCTGGAGCAGAGTCGTCAGCAATGCGTGTGCGGCGACGAACGTGGTGAGGCCACGATCTCTCGCCCAGTCCTGGAGCGGTGTGCTCACCGCAGTGGGGATCAGGCCGCGCACCTGGCCGGCTCCGGATTCGCGCTCACCGCCCCACGGCTGGAGGGTCGTCTCGCTCGGCGCACCGGTCATCACCTTCACCCACCACTGCGTGCCGTCGGCACCGGCGAGTGCGGCCGCTTCACGCCTGTTCGCGGCGGCCGCATAGTCGGCGTAGCCGATCGACGCCGCAGCGAGGTTCGGATCGACGCCTTCACATCGCGCGGCGTATGAGACACCGAGGTCGCGCAGCAGCGTGCGCATCGACCAGCCATCGGCCGCCAGATGATGCACCGTCAGCACGATCGCGTCCTCTTCGGTGCCGTGGAGCACGTCGAGCCGGAACGGCAGCTCGCTGGTCAGTGCGAAGACATGTGATGCGGCATCCCTGATCCGGACATCGTCCGGGATGCCGTCCGGAACGGTCTGCACGCCGACCTGGCCGCTGACGAGTGCGCGAGCCTCATCGACCGAGAGGATGCGCTGCCGAGGTCGATCTCCTGGCACGAGCCGCGTGCGGAGTGATTCGTGTCGACCGACGACGTCGCCCATGGCCGCGGTGAGCGCCCCTGCATCGATGGCGACGTGACGCACGACGACCGGAATGTTGTAGGTCGCCGATGGTGCGGCCATCTGCTCGACGAGCCACAGACGCCGCTGCGCCGGAGACAGGGGGACGATGCCGTCGGATGGACGGTCGATGCGAACCAGGCCAGAGAAGGATCCGCCCTGCGCGGCCAGCAGAGCACGCGGAGTGGGGAAGCGCATCACCCGACCGAGGTCGACATCGATGCCGTGCTGACGCAGCCGATTCACGAGCCGCACGGCCAGGAGCGAGTGGCCGCCCAGACGGAAGAAGTCGTCCTCCGGGCCGGTGTGCTCCACACCCAGCACCTCATCGAATGCCGCGCAGACCGTCGCCTCGGAATCGGTTGCCGGCGCACCGGAACCCGTGCGGGTGAGGGGAGCGGCCGTCGGCAGTGCGGCCGTATCGAGCTTGCCATTCGTGGTGCGCGGCATGCGGTCCAGCGCTGCCCAGTGCGTGGGGACCTCGTGATCGGGAAGAACCGCCGAGATGGCCGCGGCGATCTCGGCGAGATCCGCATCCGCCGGGCACACGTGTGCGGTCACACGAGCGTCGTCTCCGCTGCCCAGTAGGCGCACCACGGCGTGATCGACCTGCGGCAGCGACGTCAGAGCCGCTTCGATCTCCCCGAGTTCGATGCGGAAGCCGCGCAGTTTGATCTGCTCGTCGTTGCGACCGAGGAAATCGAGCTGGCCGTGTCGATCCCATCGAACGACATCACCGGTGCGGTAAAGACGCTGCCCGGACGCCATCGGGTGCGCGATGAAACGCGAGGCCGTCAGCCCTGATTGCCCGACATAGCCCAGCGCCAATCCGGCGCCTGAGATGTAGAGTTCGCCCGGAACGCCGATCGGGACGGGATGCAGGTGCGCGTCGAGCACCACGACGGACGTTCCTCGTACCGGCGACCCGATCGGCACGGTACGAGCCTCATCATCGTCGACCCGATACCACGTCGTCCAGATCGTCGATTCGGTGGGGCCGTAGAGGTTGAAAACGGTGTGCTCGGCGCAGAATGCGTGAGCCACGTTCACCGGGAGCGCTTCTCCGGCGAGCATGATCGTCGTCCCGGCGGGGAGACCCTGGGGAGTGAGCGCTGCGGCCATGGTCGGAACGAGGAAGACGTGCGTGACGGCGTTCTCGTGTAACAGCGCGCGCAGACCGTCGGACAGATCGCGTTTCTCGTCGGGCACGACGATGGCGCGCGCACCGGTGAGCAGGCCCATCAGGGTCTCGAACATGCTGGCATCGAAGCCGGGCGAGGCCAGGAGCGAGACGACGGTGCCGGGTCCTGCGCCGAGCACGGCCCGCTGCTCGTTCACACAGTCGGCGATGCCGCGATGCGAGACGAGGACTCCCTTGGGCCGTCCGGTCGATCCGGAGGTATGGATGAGGTACGCCGGCGAATCAGGAGCGAGCAGAAGGCCCGGCCCATCCGTGAGCGGAGTCGCTCCGGTCAGCTCTGCGGCGATCGCATCGGAGTCGATGAGCAGCGCGCGGCGGCCATCGACCAGCGGTGCATCGTGCCGGCGGACGAGCACGAGCGCCGCGGCGGAATCATCGAGCACGGCGTCGATCCGCTCCCGCGGATACTGGGCATCGAGCGGCTGCCATACGGCGCCGAGGCGCTGAACGGCGAGGAAGAGCTCGAGCGAGGCCAGCGAACGACCGCAGAGAGAGGCGACGACGTCGCCGGCCCCGATTCCACGATCGGCGAGCAGCCTGGCCCAGCGCGCCGCTCGGTCATCGAGCTCAGATCGTGTCCGGTGCTCGACGCCCTCAGATGCGACGACGAGATCGGGTCCGTCGGCCGCGTTGCGCGCCCACAGCTGAGCGATCGTGGACGGTGCGGACGATCGTGGGCCGCTGATCTCGTCGCTCTGGTCAGGGCCGTCGGCCGTCAGCGACCACCAGGGCGCGCGCGCGTCGTCGACCGCAGCGGTGAGGACGGTCCGCAGCAGCGCGGCGAGGGCACCACCGCACCTGCGCCCGGTCGACGCGTCGAACTCGATGGCACCGGTGAGACCGGCCGGCTCACCGTTGCGGTAGGACTCGCCCATCGCCACGACCAGGGGAAAACGCGCGACGGGCACGGGGATGGGCACCTGCTCGAGCACGGGAAGGCCGGTCGCTCCGAGGGCTGCCCCGGATGCACCGTGCGCTGAGTGGTCGAGTGCTTCGGAGCCGCTCGCCATGGTGATCATCACATCGATCCACGGTGTGCGACCCGGCACGCGCACAGGATTGAGGCTCTGCACGAGATCGTCGAACTCGATGCCGCTGTGCGCGATGGCCGTGAGGTCTGCTTCGTGCAGGCGTTCGACGAACTCCGCGAAACCACTGACGCCTGCGAGGTCGCAGGTCAGCACGACGGTGTCGACGAACATGCCGATCAAGGAATGGGTGTCTTCGTCGTCGCGTCCTGAGACGGCTGCGCCGATCGTGAAGCGCTCCCCTGCACCGAGGGTCGAGAGCGACACCGCCAACGCGGCGTGCACCAGGCTGAACATCGTCACCTGCAGCTCACGGGCCAATCGCACGAGGCCGGAGTGGGTCGCGGCATCCAGACGGAAGTCCACGCGACCCGCCTCTTCAGCACCGCCCAGCGGCGCGGGTCTACCCGCGGCGAGACCATCGAGACGCGCCCGCGCAGCGTCGAGATCGGCATCGCGGGTGAGCGCGCGGCGACGTGATCGGCGGGCACTTGCGTCGGCGTACTGCGCAAACAGCGGGGGCAGGACCGGCGTCTGTCCGCGCGAGCGCGACGCATACGCCTCCGCCAGATCATCTCCGAACGGACCCATCGACCACCCATCGAACGCGATGTGATGTGCGACGACGACCAGCACGCATCCGTCGGTGGCGCGGAGCAGGACGCCGCGCAGCACCGGATCACGACGGAGGTCGAAGCCCTTGTCGAGCAAGTCCGCGATGATGCCTTCGACGGCGGCGTGCTCGGTCGATTCGACCTCGCGCAGTCCGAGGGCGTGACGCAGCGGGTCGACGGGCTCGATCCGCTGCACGGGGTCGCCGTCGACGACGTCATATGTGGTGCGCAGGATCTCGTGACGTGCGACCGTGTCCAGCCACGCGTCACTCAGCGCACCGGTATCGACGGCAGCATCGAGCCGTACGGCGGCGGGGATGATGTATCCGGATCGGCCCGCCGCGGATTCTTCCGCATGCCAGATACGACGCTGGGCGGGTGAGCAGGGGATGGCCCCGTTGCGGTCGATGGGCTCGTGCGCGTCGATCGCGTCGGCTTCGCTCTCGGCGATGCGGCGTGCCAGATCGCTGACCGTCTTGCTGGTGATGACGTCGACGAGAGAGACGCTGCGGCCCGTGCGGGCGCGCAGCTTCGCGGCGACGCGTGCCGCTGAGAGCGAGCTGCCGCCGAGGTCGAGGAAGCTGTCGTCCGCGGTCAGGCTCGTCAGATCGAGCACCTGTTCGAAGGCGGCGATCACCTCGTGCTCGTGCGGGGTGCGGGCGGGGCGCCCGTCGGTGGCGCGGATCCAGCTCGGAGCGGGGAGTGAACTTCGGGCGACCTTGCCGTTGGAGTTCAGCGGAAGCGCGTCCATCCGCGTGATCGATGCGGGGAGCATGTAGCCGGGAAGGCGCTCGCCGAGTCGGGCGAGCAGAGAGCGGGCATCGAATGAAGTCTGCTCAGCGGCGACGTAGAGGAACAGGGCGAGATCTTCGGTCTCGCCGCGGGGGCCGGCGACCACGGTCGCCGCGCGGATGCCGTCGATGTCGAGAGCCGCCCGTTCGATCTCGCCGAGTTCGACCCGGTGCCCGCGGATCTTGACCTGATCATCGGTGCGGCCGAGGAAGCGGAGTTCGGGCCCCTCGATCACCAGGTCGCCCGTGCGGTACATCCGCGCCCCCGGGCTCTCGGGATCTGCCACGAATCGCGCGGCCGTGAGACCGGGTTGACCCAGATAGCCGCGTGCCAGACCAGGACCCGAGATGTAGAGCTCTCCCTCTGCGCCGGGAGCAACGGGGGCGAGGCGCGCGTCGCGCACCGTCGCCGATACCCCTTCGATCGCATGACCGATGGGAATGAAGGCATCCGCTGGGTCGAGCGCGGCCGAGTGCAGACAGGTCACGGTGGTCTCGGTCGGACCATAGGTGTTGACCATGCGGCGCTCGGGCGTCGCCCACTCGCGAACGAGTGATGGCGGGCATGATTCGCCGCCGACGAGGAGAGATCGCAGCGTCGGGACGCTCGAGCCAGAAGCGCCGGCGAGAACGGGTGGCGGGACGAGCGCGTGGGTGATGCTCCACTCGCTCATCTGATCGGCGAGCTCCTGGCCCGCACGACGGTCCGCGCTCGGCAGCACGAGAGCGGCCCCCGCCCACCACGCGGCGACGAGATCGTTGACGCTCGCGTCGAACGACAGCGACGCGGTCTGCAGCACTCGGCTCTCAGGCGTCAGGCCCCAGGACTCGGCCTGCGATCGTGCCAGTGCCTCGAGGCCGGCGTGCGGGGCGAGCGTCCCCTTCGGGCGACCGGTCGTACCCGAGGTGTAGATGATGTAGGCGATTTCGCCGGGGTGCGGATCACCGGGGAGCTCGGTATCGGATGCGCGGTTCGACGCGGCGCCGATCAGCGCGGCCAGGTCGAGGCCATCGCGCTCAGGAGGAAGCGCTGCGCGTGACTCCTCGACGACCAGAACGGTGTCGGGCTGCGCGTCGTCAAGAATGAGACGAGATCGCTCGAGGGGAAGATTCGCATCGAGCGGAAGGTAGGCGGCTCCCGTTCGTGCGATGCCGAGCACGGCAATGACCATCATCGCCGAGCGGGGGATGCAGACGCCGATGACTTTTCCTCGTCCACCCAACCCGTTCTCGACGAGAGCATGCGCGACGACACCCGATAGCTCATCGAGCTCGCGGTAGGTGAGGCGTGCGTCGTGGGCGTCGAGCGCGACCCGTTCGCGGGACAGATCGAGCCCTCGACGGAAGAGCGCGTGGAGCGTGAGCAAGGTGATCCTTCTGGTGGCCTGCGTCAGGCGTTGTCCGCCATCGAGGCGATGAGCGAAGCGGGGCGCATGTCGGTCCAGTGCTCGTCCACCCAGGCGATAGCCGCCTCTTGGAGCATGGGGCCGGCTACCGGGTTCCACCCGGCGGGCACATCGGCGAACGTCGGCCAGAGGGAATGCTGGTTTTCTTTATTCACGAGGATAAGAAATTCGGCTGACTTGTCGTCGAACGGGTTCATGATGCTCTCTCTATTCGAGGATGAATGTTATTGAATGGGCAATTTTTGGGCGCGAAGAAGCGGTGCAACGACGCAATCCTGGCGTCGACGGGATAGTGGGGCGAATACCCACTATTGTTTGGGATTTATCCGCTCTGCTCCTGACGCCAGTCGCGAAGCAGGGAGACGAACTCTTGAGGACGTTCTCTGGGCCACAGATGCGCAGCGTTCGGAACCGTCGTCAGGCGGGCCCCGGCGATCGTGGTGGCGACGCGCGTGCACGATTGCGTGAAATCCGGATCATCGCCGCCGGCGACGACGAGCGTCGGCGCCGTGATCCTGTGCGCCGTGGCGGCGATCGGAAGCTTCGGCTGAGCCTTGACGGATTCCGCAGCGGCGGACGGTGATTCCGCGCTGCCGAACTGCTCGGCGATTCGCCCGCCGAACATCCGAATCATCGTTGATTGGATCGTGGCGGCGAAGCCGGAGACATCGTCGCCGATGCCCATGAGAGTGAGTGAGCGAACGCTCTCCGGCGACTCGGCGGCAGCCGACAGCGCAACCCTCGCACCGAGTGAGAGACCGACGAGATCGACCGGATGCCCGTGTTTCTGCGTCGCGTCGATGATCGCCGCGATCGCCGACGTGGCGGTGAAGGGGCCGGGGGTCGAGCCGTACCCGGGCATATCCGGAGTCTCGACGACGGCGTCCTCGGCCAGCACTTCGGCACTCTCGGACCAGAAGGACCCGGAGTTCCACATGGGATGCACCAGGACGATGGGGGCTGCGCTCACGCGGCCTCCCTCCGGCGGTCCGCACGCCTGCTGGCGAACCAGACGAGGGCGATGGCGATCACGACGACCGCGCGCACGACGTGGTGAATCAACTCAAAAGGCTCGAGTCCGCTCAGCCCGATCTTCAGCGGGCCCGTCAACGAGACGACGAGACCGATGACGATGAGGATGGAATTGCTCTTGATGAGCCCGAGAAGCAGACAGACGGCGGAAGCAAGGAAGAGCAGTGATGGCGGAAGCGATCGCGAAAAGGTCGCGAAGGCGAGGCCTAACTGAAGAAGACCGTAAAGGCCGACCACAATCACAGGAATCAGTCTCTGGATTTTTGGCACGTCGAACACAGTAACAGCAGCATTCGTTCGGAATCAGCCCGTCTCGCCGAAATATTACGCAATCAACACCGGCTGGACATTTGCGCGCTACCTGGTCCTCCAGAATGCGGAGCGTCACTGAATTCCAACCACATTGAGACTCAATTTCGTCACGGCAATGGATACGGCGGAATTACCGTGCCGCACGACGATCCAGTGCTCTGCGCCCTCCTCGATCAGGCGCGCAGGCGCCGTACTCCGGCCGCCGATTGTGCAAGGACCGCGGCCGCCGCGGCCCTTTTCCACACCCTTGACATCTGCCGAGGTGCACGGCGTGTTCGGAGACGCAGGAGCAGAGCGGTACTCAGACGAGTCCGGACTGATAGGCGAAGACCACGAGCTGGGCCCGGTCCCGGGCGCCGAGTTTGATCATCGCGCGGCTGACATGCGTGCGCGCGGTCGCGGGACTGAGGAACAATCGCTCGCCGATCTCGTGATTGTTGAGACCCTCGGCGACGAGTGCGACGACCTCCGACTCCCGCGCCGTCAGCAGATCGAGCTGCGGATGCGACGTCACGGTGCGGTGGCCCGCTGCGACGAACTCGGCGATCAGTGTGCGCGTCACGCTCGGCGCCAGAAGCGCACCGCCGTCATCGACCGTGCGGATCGCATCGAGCAGCTTCGCCGGTGGCGTGTCCTTCAGAAGAAACCCGGATGCCCCTACCCGCAGCGCCTCGAACACGTACTCATCGCGCTCGAACGTGGTCAGCACGATCACGTGGGTGCCGGTGAGACTCTCATGAGAGGCGATCCGTCTCGTCGCCTCGAGCCCGTCGATTCCCGGCATCCGGATGTCCATCAGCACGACATCCGGCTGGGTCAGCACCGCCTGGTCGACCGCGTCCAGCCCATCCGCCGCCTCACCCGCGACCTCGAACCCGTCTTCGCTCTCGAGCAGGGCGCGAAGGCCCAGTCGCACAAGATCCTGATCATCGACGAGCAGCACGCGTATCACCGGGGTACCACCTCCGTGCGGGCGAGCTTAGTCCGACGGGCGCGTCCCCAGGGCTTGATCACCGAGATCGTCATCGCGAACAGCAGCGCGCTCGACGAGACGATCGGGGGGAAGATCAACTGCGGCCCGAGCGAGAACTCCGTCGATGCGGCAGGCGCCGTGGCGTCGGCAGTGAGCTCGGCGACCGACGGGAGGAGCACGAGCATGACCAGCGTGATGAGCACGAGCTTCGCCAGTACCCACCAGTAGCGCAGCAGCTGGTACTTCGAGCCCAGTGCGAGAACGACTCCGCTGAGCAGCGTGAGCAGTGCGACGCCGACGAGCGGCCATCCGATGAAGGTCGCGAGCACGAGTACGAATGGAGCCGCCACCTCAGGCGTGCTCTCGAGCGTCGCGAACGCGAGGATGCCGAACACGACGTTCATTCCGAGCCACGTCCCCGCCGATGCGAGATGCACGATCAGCGTCACCTTGCGGCTGCGCGCTCCGAGTGGCGGACAGAGGCGTTCCGGCGATGATCCGAGACGAGGACGCCGCACTTCGCCTGGCGGGGTTGTGGTGCTCATGACTTCCAGTGTCATCACCGCAGGCCAGGGTCGTGTACGTCCGAGGACGTATCTCGGAGTACGTCTGCTGCACCGTGACGCCGCCGCCGGACGACACGAGGCTGTGCGCATGTCCACACGAACGCTGTCGCCGCTGATCGGCGCACTGATCTTTCTCATCCTCTATCTGTCGGTCTCCCCCATCGCCGGCGCATTCAGCATCGGCGAACTGCCGCTGCCTGGATCACCCCCGGCGGAGGTGCACGACTACCTCGCAGCCAACACGCTCCCGTCACTGCTGACGGGGGTGCTCCAGGGGCTGTCGGGGCTCGGACGCCTGGCCTGCATGATCGCGCTCGTCGTCGCGGGCGTGAGCCTGGCACGACGTCGCACTGTCGTCGCCGCCCCTGCGTCGGGCACGATGGTGAGGTGATGACACGCACGCCTCGACGCCTCGTCGGGAGCATCCTCCTGACGGGGCTCCTCGTGCTGCTGGGCGTGATGAGCCTCCCGTTCCTCGGCAGCTGGAGCGCGCAGGCCCGCCCTGTCGACGTCTGGGCGGTCGTGCTCATCGTCGTCGCGGCGGTCTCGGCCGGGATGCGCTGGTGGCCGCTCCTCTCGTTCGGCGTCTGCACCGCGGCGGTGTTCACCTACCTCTTCCTCGGGTATCCGTACGGGCCGATCATGCTCTGCCTCGCGGTCGCGACCTACACCCTGGCTCGCCATGTGCGGCTTCGCGTCGCCGTGATCGCCGCCGCCGCAGGTCTCTGTCTGCTGCTCGCGCATGTGTTCACGCACCCGGATGCGATCGACGGGCTGTTGGCTCTGGTGCCAGGGTCGGCCTGGATCGTCGTGCCCTTCGCGGTCGGCCTCGCGCGGCGCCTCGTCGTCGAGGCGGCGGCGCGCCAGCAGGCCGAGACCGAGCGGCGTGCACTCGACGACGAGCGGCTTCGCCTGGCATCCGAAGTGCATGACATCGTCGGTCACGGGCTCGCGGCGATCCAGATGCAGGCCGACATCGCGCGGCACGTGCGCGAGCGCAAGCCCGAACAGGCCGACATCGCGCTCGACGCGATCAGCCGCGCCAGTGCGGAGGCGCTCGCCGAGCTGCGCGCGACACTCGCGGCGATCGCGCCGGACGGAGCAGCGGCCCCCGCGGCCTCCCTCGCCCCGACACCGGGCCTGGCCGGCATCCCCGCCCTGTGCGCGCGCATGCGCGAGTCCGGCATCCATATCGACCTGACGATCACGGGAGAGCCCCGTCCCGTCGACGCCGCTGTCGACGTCGCGGCGTATCGCGTCGTTCAGGAGTCGCTCACGAACGTGGCCAAGCACGCGACCGAACGCCACGCGAGTGTCCAGGTGCGGTACGAGCCGGATGCGGTCCATATCGAGGTCGCGAACCCGACCGCATCCGACGAGATCGACGAGGGATTCGGGATCGCAGGGATGCGCCGCCGCGTCGGCGACGCGGGCGGCCGGTTCAGCGCCGGCGGCGACGGCCGGGAGTTCCGGGTCACCGCGGTGCTTCCCGGCTGACGGCGCCGCTCCGCTGCGCGCGCGGGCGCAGCGGAGTAGGTTCGAGGCGAATGCGCACCGGATGAAGGGACATGAGGATGCCGACCACGCACACCCTGGATGTGCCAGGAGCAGTTCTGACCTATGACGTGCACGAACCGGAGAACGCCGGCACCCGTCTGCCGCTGTTCATCTTCGGCTCCCCGATGGGCGCGTCCGGATTCGCGCAGCTTGTCTCGTACTTCGGCGATCGCACGGTCATCACGTACGACCCGCGCATGGCGGAGCGCAGCAGGCTGCTGCCCGGCGGCGAGGTGACGTACGAGATCCACGGCGACGACATCCACCGGGTCGCGGCGGATGCCGGGTTCGGACCCGTCGACGCCTTCGCATCGAGCGGCGGCGCCGTGGCGGCGCTGTCGTGGGTCGAGAATCATCCGCACGAGATCCGCACCCTCGTCGCGCACGAGCCGCCGCTGACCGTGCTGCTCGACGATGCCGATACGATCGACAGGGTCAACGCCGACATCATCGAGACGTATCGTGATCGCGGGTACGGGCCGGCGATGGCGAAGTTCATCCAGCTGGTGAGCCAGGTCGCTCCCCTGCCCGCTGACTATCTCGACGGACCGGAGCCGGAGCCGGCGCAGTTCGGCCTTCCCTCGGACGACGACGGATCACGCGACGACCCGCTCCTCGGCTACAACATGGCGATGCCGGCCTTCCGCCCGGATGCGGCGAAGCTCACGGCATCCGGGGTGCGGATCGTGCCGGCGGTCGGTGCCGCGAGCGAAGGGGGCATGCCGCGCCGCGGGGGCGAAGCGCTCGCCGCGCTGCTGGGCGCGGAGCCTGTCGTCTTCCCCGGCGATCACGGCGGCTTCAGCGCGAACGAGTGGGCGCCGGACAACGATCCGGCGGCGTTCGCCGAGCGGCTTCGTGAGGTGCTCGACCGCTGAGCGCCACGATGCCGGCACCCGGAGCGGTCAGATCAGTGCCAGGACATCGGCCAGGTCGCGCGGCGCGCGGCCCAGGACGTTCGCGACGTCTGTCGTGACATGGGCGTTGCGGCCATCGAGGACCTCGTCGAAGACATAGGCGAGTCCGGTGGCATCCTCGATCGGGACGCCCACGTCGACAAGGTGTGCGATGAAGTCATCCACGTCGAGTTCGGTATAGGCGACCGGCTTCCCTGTGCGGGCCGCGAACTCCTGCGCCACCTCGGCGAAGGTGAGCAGCCGAGGGCCGGTGACCTCGAGCACTCTGCCGATCTGATCCGGGCCGCGGAGCGCGGCAACGGCGACCTCGGCGATATCCTGCGCATCGACGAACGGTTCCGGCGCGTCATGGCGCAGCATGGTGAGGTGCCCCGCGGCGAGCTCGGGAGCCCACAGGCTCTCAGTGAAGTTCTGCAGGAAGAACGCCGAACGGATGATGGTCCAGTCGCCGCCGGATGCCATGAGCGCCCGTTCGGCCTGCTGCGCATTCTCCTCTCCGCGACCGGAGAGGAGCACGAGTCGGCGGCATCCAGCCTCGACCGCTGTCGTCCCGAACCGACCGATGATCTCATCGGCACCCGGCATGCCGATATCGGGTTGGAAGGCGATGTACGCCGCGTCGCATCCGTCGAGTGCGGCTGACCAGGTACGGGAGTCGGTCCAGTCGAAGCGGGGCTCGGTGGAGCGCGAGGCGAGTCGGATGTCCTCCCCGAGGCTCTGGAGGATGCGTGCGACGCGGCTGCCGGTCTTGCCGGCAGCGCCGGTGATGAGAGTTGTCATGCCTCCATGGTGTGCGGTGGAAGCGAGACAGAGAATGCTTGCATCACTTGATCACATATGCAATCGTCTCAATATGGACGTTCTTGGAAGCCTGCTCGACGGACCGAGGGCTGAACGCGCTTTCCTGCTGAAGTCGGTCTTCGCCGGTGCGTGGTCGGTGCGGATCGAGGACGAGGCCCCGCTGACCGTGGTCGTCATGGCGCGTGGCTCGGCCGTGTACGGGGATGGTTCCGCCGTCCACTCGCTGAGCGAAGGCGACGTGGTGCTCGTGCGGGGCCCGCATCCATACCTGTTCGCCGACTCGCTCGAGACGCCGACCGAGGTGCGCATCCTGCCGGGTCAGGTCTGCATCGATCCGCAGGGACACATTCTGAAGGACGCGATGGATCTCGGTGTGCGCACCTGGGGCAACGTTCCGGCTGACACTCCTTCGGCGACCGTGATGCTCATCGGAACGTACAACCGCGAGACGTCCGTCGGCGCGCGGCTTCTCGTGAACCTCCCCCGTACCTCGGTGCTGTCGAGGCTCTCATCGCCACTGGTGGAACTGCTCTCCGAGGAACTCGTGAACGACCGGCCGGGGCAGCAGGCCGTGCTCGACCGGCTCCTCGACCTGCTGCTGGTCTCCTGCCTGCGTGATGCCCTCATCGGCGCCGGCCCTGGTGGTTGGCTCACCGCTGAAGGGGATGCCGTGGCCGGCCCCGCTCTGCGTCTCATCCACGAGCGGCCGGAGGAGTCGTGGACGGTGGAGTCCCTCGCCAGGCGCGCCGGCGTCTCGCGCGCGGTGTTCGCCCGTCGCTTCACCGAGAGCGTCGGTGAGCCGCCCCTGACCTATCTCACGCACTGGCGCATGGCGCTCGCCGCCGACCTCGTCGCCGGGACCGATCTCACCCTCGCCGCCGTGGCCGGCAGGGTCGGCTACTCGAACCCGTTCGCATTGAGCGCGGCGTTCAAGCGCGCGCACGGCGTATCCCCCGCGCATTTCCGGATCAGCCAGTCGGCGGCGTGATCGCCGTCGTATCACGCACGCCTCCGCCGCACCCCCGCGGCCAGCCCGGCCAGCGCCTCGGTCGTCGCATCCCATCCCATGCAGGCATCCGTCACGCTCTGTCCGTAGACCAGGCGGGCGTGCGCCGACACGTCGAGCTTCTGGGCGCCGGCGACGAGGTTGCTCTCGAGCATGACGCCCGCGATCGCCGCGCCATCCGACGCGATCTGCGCACCGAGCTCGGCGGCGACCGCGGCCTGGCGCACGTGGTCCTTGCCGCTGTTCCCATGGCTGGCATCGATCACGACGCGCGCGGGCAGCATCGCGGCATCCAGGCGCGCGGCCGCCTCGGCGACATGCGCGGCGTCGTAGTTCGGGCCGTCGGCCCCGCCGCGCAGGATCACACCCGTGTCGGGATTCCCCGTCGTCGACACCAGGCTCGCCCGCCCGTCGGTCCCAATGCCGAGGAACGCCTGCGGAGCGGATGCTGCAGCCGCAGCATCCAGCGCCACCTGAAGCCCGCCGTCCATGCCGTTCTTGAAACCGATCGGCATCGACAGCCCCGATGCGAGCTGCCGGTGGATCTGACTCTCCGTCGTGCGCGCCCCGATCGCTCCCCACGTGATGAGGTCGGCGGTGTACTGCGGGCTGATCGGCTCGAGGAACTCGGTGGCGCACGGCATCCCGAGTGCGGTGACGTCGCGCAGGAAGCGCCTCGCGAGCCGGAGCCCCGTCTCGATGTCGTGACTGCCGTCGAGGTGCGGGTCGTTGATCAGTCCCTTCCAGCCGACCGTGGTCCGGGGCTTCTCGAAGTACGTGCGCATCACGATCAGCAGGTCGTCGCGGTGCCTCTCCGCCTCGCGCACCAGCCGTCCGGCGTACTCGAGGCCGGCGATCGGGTCGTGGATCGAGCAGGGGCCCGCGATCACGAGCAATCGGTCGTCTTCTCCGGCCATGATCGCCCGCACTTCGTCGCGCGTGCGCGAGACGAGAGCGGCACGCTCCTCGCCCACCGACAACTCGTTCGAGATGTCACCGGGGCTGGGAAGCGTCGTGAATTGCGAGACGTGCAGGTCGGCTGTCGCATCGAGAGTGTTCATGGTGTCCTGTCTGTGTGAAGACGGACCCCGGGTGCAGAGCCCGCCGATGAAACGGCGAAAGCCAGAGCGAATGCTCTGGCTTGTCGGCTCTGAAGGTGTCGGAATGCGCTAGATCTGCACCGGCCCCTCCAGAGCCGACTCGAAATACGCATACCAACGGGTTGTCATGTGAATGACCATACCCCATGCGGAGGGGCACGCGGTCGCTACGACGTCGCGCGCTCGGTGGAGGTGCGGGCGATGAGGTGCATGGGGAGCACGGTGCGCGCCGGGGCGCCCCCACGATCCGCCAGCCTCGCAAGCGCGAGGCGCGCCGCTTCACGACCGAGCTGCACTGCGCTTCCGCTCACCACGGTGACACCGAGGACCTGCGCCCATTCGAACTCGTCGAAGCTGAGCACCGCGACATCCGACCGCCCTGCCAGCTCGTCGACCACGCCGAGGACGATCCGGTTGTTGCCGGCGACGATCGCCGTCGGCGGGTCGGGCAGCCGAAGGAGCTCGGCGGTCTGCGCGCTCGCCTGTGCGGCATCGTGCGCGTCGGTGCGGATGAGGTCGCGCCAGCGCGCGCCGGCATCGTCGAGCACGTCTGACAATCCGGCCAGCCGCTCGCGGTGGGTGGGGAGCCAGTCGTAGTCGCCGATCATCGCGATCCTGCTGTGACCGGTGTCGATCAGGTGGCGTGCCGCGATCCGTCCGCCTTCGCGGTTGTCGAAGATGACGGATTCCGCAGCGAGCTGCTCAGCGGGCCGGTCGACGAAGATCACCGGCACGCCGCGGGCCTGCAGCTGGGCGTACCCGGAGTGCTCGGGCATCGCCGACACGACGATGAGCGCCTTCGTCTGGCGATCGGCGAGATCCAGCGCGACGCGCCATTCCTGGTCGGCGGATTCCCGTGAGTTGGCGACGGACAGATGGATGCCGTGCCCTTGGACTTCGTCCTCGATCCCCTGAGCGATCGCGGAGTAGAACGGGTTGGTGAACTCGCCCATGATCAGACCGATCGAGTCGGCGAGACGACCACTGGCGAGCAGGCTCGCGGCGGCGTTGCGCTGGTAGCCGAGTTCTTTCGCCGCCGTGAGCACGCGGTTGCGGGTGTCATCGGTGACATAGCTCTCGCCGCCGAGGGCGCGCGACGCCGTCTTCAGGCTCACACCCGCCTGGTCTGCCACTTGCGCGAGTGTGGCGCGGCGAGGCGGGTCCCCGTCCAGAAGTCTTTCCCCCATGTGCTCCCCTTCGACATGCCTTCCGGCACTTCATTATGAGCCGCGGTCTGATGGACCGCGCGCAGATCGGTTCCTTTTCATGACGATGGGTCGTGTGATACGTTCCTCAAGGGTATGACAGCGATGTCATAAATACACGAAGCAGTGGTGGAACGAGGAGTGACGATGACTGTCCTGACCCGATCGAACGCGGCACCCGTGCGCAGAATGCGGTACCTGGGCGCTGCCCTGGTCGCGGCGCTGGCCGGTGGGATGCTGATCGCGACCCCGGCGGCGGCCGCCGGAGATCCCGCATTCGCCACATCGTTCGAGACTGCGGATGCCGCACCCGTGCTCCGCGGAACAGGTGAGGCCGTCAACCTCACCGGCGATCGCCTCGCTCCCGGCAGCCTGCTGGGCCATGTCGCCGAGGCGACGGCATCCGCGGAGAACCCGCCCAACGAGACCGTGGCGAACCTCGCCGACGGACTCGCGTCATCGAAGTGGCTGGCCTTCGCCAAGACGGCGTGGGTGCAGTACGAGCTCTCCGAACCGCAGTCGGTGTCGCGGTACACGCTCACCTCCGGTGACGACGCCTCCGAACGCGACCCGAAGGACTTCCGACTGCAGGGATCGAACGACGCCTCGACCTGGACAGCCCTCGACACGCAGACCGGTCAGTCATTCGCCGGGCGCGGAGAGACCACGAGCTACCCGCTCTCCGCACCGAGCGAGGCCTACCAGTACTACCGGCTGGACATCACGGCCAACCAGTCCGGCGACCTCATCCAGCTCGCCGGATGGGAGCTCATCGGCGACGACAGCGCCGGCGCGCAGCCGTCGGATGTCGCCGTGGCGATCGGATCAGGGCCGAAGAGCTCGAGCACGGCCAAGACCGGCGTGGGCTTCAGCGGTGTGCAGGCGCTGCAGTACTCGGGCCGCCACCTCGATGCGGGTGCCGCCAGCTCGACGAACGTCCTCTACGAGGATCTCGACATCGCGGTCGCCGCGGACACCGCCCTGTCGTATCTGATCTTCCCCGAGCTCGATGCCGAGCAGACGTATGCGGCCACCTTCGCCGCCGTCGATGTGCGCTTCAGCGACGGCAGCACGCTGTCGACGATCGGTGCGACGGACAGCTACGGCTACGGCGCCTCCGCGCGCGAGCACGGTCAGGCCAATGTGCTGTGGCCCGACCAGTGGAACAGGGTCACCGTCGATCTCGGTGCGGCCGAGGGCAAGACCGTCACCGACATCCTCTTCGTGTACGACCACCCGGGCGACGACGTCAAGAACATCGAGGTCCCCACCGCCGAGACCGCCTTCTCAGGGTGGGTCGACGACATCGACATCTCCGCGGCGACTCCTCGCGACACCGAGGACGGCCTCGTCAGCTACGTCGACACGCGACGCGGCACGAACTCCACCGGCGGATTCTCCCGCGGCAACAACCTGCCGGCCACCGCGTGGCCCAACGGCTTCAACTTCATCACCCCGATGACCAATGCCGACAACACGGGCACGCTGTACCACTACCAGCGCAGCAACACCTCAGACAATCTGCCCGCACTCAACGGCATCGGCTTCTCGCACGAGCCCAGCATCTGGATGGGCGACCGCAACCAGCTCGCCGTCCTCCCCGCCGCGAACGCGAACCCGACCTCCACGCTGAACGATCGCCGTCTCACGTTCCATCGCGAGAACGAGATCGCGCGCCCTGACATCTACAGTGTCGGCTTCGACAACGGCATCGATACCGAGGTCACGGCAACCGACCACGGCGCGATCTACCGCTTCACGTTCACCGAGGACGCGAGCTCTATCCTCATCGACCAGCTCGTGGACTCCTCGAACCTGAAGATCGAGGGCAGCACGGTCTCCGGATGGGTCGATGGCGGATCGGGCTACCCGGGTCGCACGCGCATGTTCGTGTACGGCACCTTCGACGCGGACCCCGGCGCCACCGGACCCACCACGGTCGGTGACCGCAACGGCTCCGCCCGGTTCGCCGCATTCGACACGTCTTCCGACAAGACCGTCGAACTGAGCATCGCGTCATCGTTCATCTCGCAGGATCAGGCGGCGAAGAACCACTCGCTCGAGCTCGACGGCGTCTCCTTCGATCAGGCGCACGCCGCCGTCCGCGATGCGTGGAACGAGCGCCTCAGCGTCGTCCACGACGTCGAGGGCGCCACGGACACGCAGCTCGCGACGCTGTACTCGAGCCTCTACCGGCTCAACCTCTACCCGAACTCGCAGTTCGAGAACACCGGCTCGTCCGACGCGCCGGACTACAAGTACGCCAGTCCGGTCTCGGACACCACGGGCGACGCATCCGACACCCAGACCAACGCTGAGATCGTCGATGGCAAGGTCTACGTCAACAACGGCTTCTGGGACACGTATCGCACGGCATGGCCGTTGTACTCCCTGCTCTACCCCGACGTCACCGAAGACCTCGTCGACGGCTTCGTGCAGCAGTACCGCGATGGCGGGTGGGTCGCCCGGTGGTCTTCACCCGGCTACGCCGATCTGATGACAGGGACGAGCTCGGATGTGGCGTTCGCCGAGGCGTACCTCGCCGGTTCGCTCGACACCGACACGGCGCTCGAGGCCTACGACGCCGCGCTGAAGAACGCGACCGTGCTCCCGACATCCAACGCCGTCGGACGCAAGGGCCTCGCCGAGTCGATCTTCCTCGGGTACACCCAGTCGGGCACTCACGAGAGCGCGTCATGGGGTCTGGAGGGCTTCATCAACGACTTCGGCATCGCCGAGATGGCGAAGGCCCTCGCCGAGGACCCGGAGACGCCTGCCGAGCGCGTCGACGCGCTGAAGGAGGAGGCCGTCTACTTCGAGGCGCGCGCCCAGCACTACGTCGAGATGTACAACCCGGATGCCGGCACCTTCACGGCCCGCAACACCGACGGCAGCTGGCCCGATGGGGCCGACTTCGACAAGAAGGCATGGGGCGGCGCATTCACCGAGGCGAGCGCGTGGACCTTCGGCTACCACGCACCTCATGACGTCGACGGACTCGCCGCGCTGTACGGCGGGCGCCAGGGTCTGCTCGAGAACATGCACCAGTTCCTCACCGAGCGCGAGAAGGCCGACCACTCCGGCATCCACGAAGCGCGGGAGGCGCGAGATGTGCGCCTCGGGATGCTGGGGATGTCGAACCAGATCGCCCATCACATCCCCTACGTGCTCGCCGAGGCGGGTGACCCCTCCGGCGCCCAGGCGCTGATCCGCGACATCCAGCAGCGACTCTTCGTCGGCAGCGACATCGGACAGGGATACCCGGGCGATGAGGACAACGGCGAGTTCTCGGCGTGGTACGTGTTCTCCGCGCTGGGCTTCTACCCGCTCGAAGTGGGTTCAGGCGACTACACGATCGGCTCGCCGCTGTTCGACAGCGCGACCGTCTCACTGCCCGGCGGCGACCTCGTCGTCACGGCGCCCGGCGCATCCGACGGCGCGAAGTACGTCGCCGGTGTGCAGATCGACGGTGAGGAGATCACCGAGACCACCTTCGACGGCGACCTGCTGCGCGATGGCGGGCACCTCGACTTCGCGATGAGCGATGAGCCGTCGACATGGGGTGCGAAGGATCTCGACGAGCAGCTCGACGTCCCGACGAGTCTCGTCGATGCGACGAAACCGGGTCGGGGCAAGACGACGGCGGCCGACGGCACGGCCGTGGGCGCCCTGGTCGACGACACCATGAACTCGTCGGTCGACTTCGACGGCGGAAGCGCCGACATCGTGTGGACGTCGCAGTCGGGTCCGGTCGCCGTGAGCCAGTACACGCTCACGAGCACCGACGTCGCATCGGCACCGAAGAGCTGGACGCTCTCCGGATCGGTGGACGGCAAGAACTGGGTCGCGCTCGATTCGAGGGAGGATGAGGCGTTCCGCTGGGACACGCAGACCCGGCCCTTCGGGATCGAGACCGACGGCGGCGCGTTCACAAGCTTCCGGCTCGAGATCCAGGCGGCGGATGGCGCGGCCCTCAGCCTCGCAGAGCTCGAGCTGTTCGCCACGGCGGCGTCGGCGGAAGAGCTCTCGGCCAGCGGCGCAGCCGATCAGCGCGTGGAGGTCGATTCGGCGTTCGCCGGCCCGGTCGCCACGATCGTGGGCACCGAAGAGGAGGCCGACGGCTATGAGGTGAGCGTCGATTACGGCGACGGCGAGAAGGTCGACGAGGTCGTCCTCACCCGCACCGAGCTGGGCGGGTGGCAGGTCACGGCTCCGCACACCTTCACGGCTCCCGGCGCGTACACCGCGACCGTGACCGTGCGCGATTCGAACGGGGCGATGGCGACGGCATCGACGAACATCTCGGTGTTCCGCGATGAGACGTTCACCGGTGCGCTGAACAGCGTCTGCATCGGCGACCTCGGCGTCACCGCCGCCGACTGCGATGCACAGGGCCACGGCTACTTCCGCGACAAGCTCGCCGACGACGGATTCGTGCAGGGTGAGACGCTCGCCGTGCCGGGAACCGAACTGACCTACGACCTGCCCGCAGTCGAGCCCGGTGCGGCGGACAACGTGACCGGCGACGGCCAGAGCTTCCGCATCGACCTCGGTGAGGGCGCGACGCAGATCTCGTTCATCGGCACGGCGACCGAGAGCGCACGCGAACCGCAGGCGGTCCTGCACTTCGTCGATGGATCGACGCAGAACGTGCCGATCAGCTTCGGCGACTGGGTCGGCGCTTCCGGATCTCCTGCCTTCGGGAACACCGTGCTCGCCGTCTCCGAAGGACGTCTCTCCGGCACCGGTGCGGAATCGAGCGTGAAGAACACGGCGATCTACGCCACCGCACCGCTCGACCTCGCGAAGAACGATGACGGGACGCCGAAGATCGTCGAATCCATCACGATGCCGACGGAGCCCGGCGACGCAGGAGATGGCCGCGTGCACGTGTTCGCCGTCGCATCCGATGGTGACCGCGAAGCCTCCGCTCCCCTGGCGGTCGAGGCCGCCGAGGTCGGCGGCCAGGTCACCGGGATCGAGTTCGAGGAGACGCTCGCCACCGCGACCGGAGGCGAGAACCTCGCGGATGCCACGGCAGTGATCAACTGGGGCGACGGCACCGACGTCATCACCGCCCCCGTCGTGGACGGCACCGTGATCGGCGGGCACTCGTACGAAGTCGCGGGCGACTACGACGTGCGGGTCACCGTCGACGACGGCCTGCGATCGGCCGCTGCCTCGGTCACGATCGCCGTGTCCGATCCCGAACCGGAGTTCGAACCGACGATTCAGGTGACACCGGAAGAAGTGGAGCCGGGCGACGAGATCACCGTCACCGGTGACGGATTCGCTCCGGACGAGAGCGTCGAGGTGCGTTTCGCGGGCTCCGCGCAGACCGTCGAGGCGTCGGCCGATGGGCGCATCAGCGCGACCCTCGTCGTCCCCGACGACGCGGTCGACGGGGAGTACCCGATCACTGCGCTCGGCGACGTGTCGAATGTCGAGGCGAAGACCGCTGTCACCGTCACGGGTGCGCACTCCGGTGCCGAGGGCACGACGGTGAGCCTCGCCCCGGCGGCCGAAGCGCCAGTGGTCGGAGAGCTCTTCACGCTGACCGCGGCCGTCGATCCGGCAGAGGCGGCCGGTCGTGTCGACTTCGTTGAAGGCGAGGCCGTGCTCGGCTCCGCACCGGCGACAGGCGGAACCGCATCGGCAGATGTGCGCTTCGACACCTCGGGCGAGCACGTCGTGACGGCACGCTTCGTGCCCGATGATCCTGAGGCGTATGAACCGTCGACGTCGGAGGCGGTCGTGTACGACGTCCGCAGCGCTCCGGTGCTCGACGCAGAGGTGACACTGTCGGCATCGACCGTGGTGCAGGGCGGCACGATCGAGGTCACCGGGCGCGGGTTCGCGTCGGGTGAGCAGATCGCGCTCGAGCTGCACTCCGACCCGGTGAAGCTCGCGACGGTCACGGCCGATGCGTCCGGTGTGTTCCGGGCGCAGGTCACGATTCCGGTGAGCACCGATCCGGGCGAGCATTCGCTCGTTGCGGCGGGGGCGACCTCGGGTCTGACAGCGCAGGCCGCTCTCACCGTCGAAGCGGCGGCATCGGTCGACGGCGGCGGCGGCGGGCTGGCGACGACCGGCGCGGCGGTTCCTGTCGCTCTGATACTCGTCATGCTCGTGCTGCTCGCAGCCGGCGGAGTGTTCATCCGGCACCGTCGTCACGCGGCCCAGTAGGAACGAGCGAACCCCCGGTCGACAGGTCGACCGGGGGTTCGCTGCGCGTGGGCGAGGTCAGCGCAGCGGGGCGAAGTCGCGGCTCGCGATGTGCCCCGGGCGCGGGTTCTTCGCCGCGAACGGATCCACCAGCGCATTCTCGACGCTGTTGAAGACCATGAACACGTTCGAGCGCGAATACGGGGTGATGTTGTTCCCCGATCCGTGCATGATGTTCGAGTCGAACCACAGCGCCGATCCGGCAGCCCCGGTGAACTGGTCGATGCCGTACTGATCGGCGAGCGCGGTGATCGCGGCGTGACTGGGCACACCGGCCTCCTGCGCCTGGAGCGACTGCTCGTGGTTGTTGTCCGGGGTCTCCCCCACCGCAGGCACGAAGGTGCGATGCGATCCGGGCATCACCATGAGGCCGCCGTTGAACGGGTAGTTGTCGGTCAGCGCGATCGACAGGCTCACGGCCCGAGGAACCGGCATCCCGTCCTCGGCGTGCCAGGTCTCGAAGTCCGAGTGCCAGTAGAACCCGGTGCCGGTGAAGCTCGGCATGTAGTTGATACGGGTCTGGTGCAGATAGACGTCGGAGCCGACGATCTGACGTGCCCGATCGAGCACCTTCGGGTCGCGCGCGAGAGCCTCGAGGGCAGCGCTCAGCTTCTCGACCTCGAACACCGAGCGCACCGTGCCGGTGGTGCGCTCGGTGATCATCCGCGGATCGTTCTTCAGCGCGGGGTCGGCGGCGAGCCGGTCGAGTTCGCTCGAGTACAGCGCGACGTCGTCGGCGGTGATGAAGTCGTCGATGACGGTGTAACCGCGCCGATCGTGCGCCTCCAGCTCGCTCTTCTCGAACGGGCCGTCGGCGTCCGAGCCCCACACCGCGGGCTGAGTGCGCGTGATGAAGTCGCTCGGCGTCGCCAGTCGGGTCGGGAACAGGTCCTCTGCGGACGTTGTCGTTGTCATGCTTCGTTCTCCTGTCGCTCGTTGCGGGTGGGGTGGATGAGGTGTCGCGTCAGGCGCTCTGGGTCACCGCGTCTTCGGTGACCGCGTCTTCGGTGACCAGCGGGTACACGCCGTTCTCGTCGTGAACCTCGCGCCCGGTGACGGGCGGGTTGAACACGCACACGACGCGCATCTCGGTACGGGGCCGCACCTCGTGCTTGTCGTGGTCGTTCAGCAGGTAAAGCGAACCGGGTGCGAGCTGGTGCGTCGTGCCGTTGTCGAGTTCGGTGATCTCGCCCTCGCCGGCCACGACGAACACGGCCTCGATGTGGTTGGCGTACCAGAACCGGTTCACGGTCCCCGCGTACAGGGTGGTCTCGTGCACCGAGAACCCCACGCCCTCTTTCGCGAGCACGATGCGCTTGCTGCGCCAGTTCTCGGTCTTGATGTCGGCGTCGGTGTCGGTGATCTCGTCGAGTGTGCGAACGATCATGCGGGGGTGTTCTCCTTGTCTTCGAGGCTCAGGTCCGCGTGCGCTGCGGCATCCGGGTCGGGCTCGCCGAGTACGGCGCGCACGGACTCGTCGATGATCCGAAGACCCCTGTCGAGTTCGGCATCCGTGATGGTGAGGGCGGGAAGGATCTTCATCACCTCGCCGTCCGGGCCGGATGTCTCCATGAGCAGTCCGCGTTCGAAGGCGGCCCTGCAGACGGCATCCGCCAGCTCGCCCGAGGGGAACTGGAGCCCGCGGGCGAGCCCGCGGCCCTTCGCGAACAACTCGTGCTGCGGGTATCGCGCCGCGATCATGTTGAACCAGCCCTCGACCCTGGCACCCTTCTTGATCGTCGAGTCGCGCAGCGTGTCGTCCGACCAGTAGCGGCGCAGCGCCGCGGCCCCGGTGACGAACGCCGGCCCGATGCCCCGGAAGGTGCCGTTGTGCTCGCCGGGCTGCCAGATGTCGAGCTCGGGCTTGATGAGCGTGAGCGCCATCGGGATCCCGTATCCGCTGATCGACTTCGAGAGGCAGACGATGTCGGGAACGATGCCCGACTCCTCGAAACTGAAGAACTCGCCGGTGCGGCCGCATCCCATCTGCACGTCATCGATGATGAGCAGCATCTCGTGCTTCTTGCAGAGCGCGGCGAGCTGGCGGAGCCACTCGGCGCGGGCGGCGTTGATACCGCCCTCGCCCTGCACTGTCTCGACGATCACCGCGGCGGGGGTGTTCAGGCCGCTGCCGGAGTCCTCGAGCAGGCGCTCGAAGTAGAAGAAGTCCGGGTAGTCGCCGTCGAAGTAGTCGTCGAACGGCATCGGGGTCGCATGGACGAGCGGCACACCCGCGCCGCCGCGCTTGAGCGAGTTGCCCGTGACCGACAGGGCACCGAGCGTCATGCCATGGAAGGCGTTGGTGAAGTTGACGACCGATTCGCGACCGGTGACCTTGCGGGCGAGCTTCAGCGCGGCCTCGACGGCGTTCGCGCCGCCAGGGCCGGGGAAGACGAGCCTGTAGTCGAGATCGCGGGGCTTGAGGAGCACTTCGTCGAAGGCCTCGAGGAAATCACGGCGGGCCCTGGTGAACATGTCGAGCGAGTGCATGACACGGTCATCGGCCAGATAGTCGATGAGGACCTTCTTCAGTTCAGGATTGTTGTGCCCGTAGTTGAGCGCACCGGCACCGGAGAAGAAGTCGAGGTACTCGGCGCCCGATTCGTCGTACATCGTGCTGCCGACAGCGCGGTCGAAGACGACCGGCCAGGAGCGCGAGTAGCTGCGGACTTCGGATTCCAGCTGTGTGAAGATATTCATTCTGTTGGGGTTCTCCTCCTTGTGGTTGTCGTGCGGGGAGTGCACGCCGCCCTGGCCGGGCGGATGGTGACGGCTACATCGGCGGACCGATTTCATACAGCCGTTCAGGATCGTGGAGCTCGGCGCCCTGGCCGTCGAGGCTCAGGTGCGCGGACTCGAAGAGCGGGGTGATCGTCAGCGGCGCATCGTTCCAGCGCGCCGCAAGGCTGCGGAATGTGGCCTGGGATGCGATGTTGTCGTCCGTGATGGTCGTCTGCAGGGTGCGGACGGGAGAGGGGTCCGTGTCGTGGATCAATGAGTCCAGCATCCGACCGGCCAGCCCCAGGCCGCGGAACCGTTCGTCGACGGCGACCTGCCAGATGAACAGGCACGACGGGTCGACGGGTCGGCGGTAACCGAGAACGAACCCGGCGGGATGCCCGTCGACCAGCGCGATACGACAAGTCGAGGCGAAATCGCGGGCGTACAGCACGTACGCGTACGACGAGTTCAGATCGAGCGTCTGCGAGTCTCGGGCGATGCGCCAGAGGTCGATGCCCTCGTCGATGCGCGGTGGACGAATCTGGCTCGTCCTACCCGACTGCGCATCGATATGCGCAGCATTCTGTGACCTTCTCGGCTCAGTCGATCCGCCGGAGGTCAGAGCGTGTCACCGTCCCGAATCGGGGCGTGCATGTCGTGGAGGAGCATCCTCTCCACAGTGTCACGCCAGAAGCGGGACCTCAAATCAGCCTCGTCATATGGGATGCTGGGCGCATGAGCGCCCTTCCGCATGAACTTCCGCGTGACGACGTCGATCCCGGTGGCCTCCTCGAGTACTCGGTCGTGTTCACGGATCGTTCGCTGAACCACATGTCTGCCCGATTCGTCGACGCGATGCCGCAGATCCTTCATATTCTTGAAGAGGCATACAACGCGCACACGTCGGTGATCGTGCCCGGTGGCGGGACGTATGCGATGGAGGCGGTCGCCCGTCAGCTCGCGACGGGCAGACGCACGCTGGTGGTGCGCAACGGCCTGTTCTCGTTCCGCTGGTCGCAGATCCTGGATGCCGGCGGCATCAGCGACGACGTGACGGTGCTCACCGCGCGCCCCGACAGCGATGAGCTGCAGGCGGCCTGGTCCCCTGCCCCGATCGCCGACGTGGTCGCGGCGATCCGCACCCGAAAGCCCGAGGTCGTCTTCGCTCCGCACGTGGAGACCGCCGCCGGCCTGATCCTGCCCGATGAATACATCCGGGCGCTCGCGGACGCCGCGCACGAGGTCGGCGCTCTGCTCGTGCTCGACTGCATCGCGTCGGGCGCGATGTGGGTCGACATGACGGCGCTCGGAGTCGATGTGCTGCTCAGCGCCCCGCAGAAGGGATGGAGCGGAACCCCGTGCGCCGGCTACGTCATGCTGAGCGAGGCGGGCAGGGATGCCGTCACTACTCGCCCGTCGACGAGCTTCGCGATGGATCTCGCGAAGTGGCTGTCGATCGCGGATGAATACCGGGCAGGGAGAGCCGCCTATCACGCGACGATGCCCACCGACGCGCTCATGCGCAACCTCGGCGCGATGCTCGAGTCGCGCGAGCGCGGATTCGACACGCTGCGCACCGCACAGATCGAGCTGGGTGCACGGGTGCGCGCGGTGCTGGCCGAGCGCGGGCTGCCGTCGGTCGCAGCATCCGGATACGCGGCTCCCGGAGTCGTCGTCGTGCACACCGACGATCCCGCGTTGAAGTCGGGCGCGGCGTTCAAGGAGCAGGGGCTGCAGGTTGCAGCCGGAGTCCCGTTGCACTGCGACGAGCCCGCCGGATTCTCGACCTTCCGTCTGGGGCTCTTCGGCCTCGACAAGCTCGCCGATGTCGACGGCACCGTGGCACGTCTGGAGAGCGCCCTCGACGGCATGGGGCGCCCACGGCGCGCCGCAGTAAAGTGAGTCCATGGACCTGCGGGTAGCGGCATATGCGGTCATCACCGATGACCAGGGCAAGGTGCTCCTCGCGCGCTGGACCGGCGGGCGCCGCGTCGCCTGGACGATGCCGGGCGGCGGACTCGAGGCCGGCGAGGATCCCGAGGATGCCGTGCGCCGCGAAGTCCGTGAGGAGACCGGCTATTCGGCGCGCGTGCTGGAGCTACTCGGCATCCACTCACGGGTGATTCCGGCAGGTCGTCGATCTCCTGAAGCGGATGCTCCGCTGCACACTCTGCGGATCATCTATCGCGCCGAGATCACCGGGGGAAAGCTCCGGTTCGAGAAGGACGGTTCGACGGACATGGCCGGGTGGTTCACCGTGCCTGAACTCGCAGCCCTGCAGCGGGTGAAGCTCGTCGATATCGCCCTCCGCATGGGCGATGTGATCTGACGGCTTTCGCTCCCTGAGGCCGTCGAAGGGCGAGAAGCCTACTCGGGTACCGAGATATCGGCCACGGTCGCACCGTAGGCGGTGATCAGCGCGTCGGCATCCACGAACAGGCTGTATCCGTGAGCACCGGCGCCCATGGCGATGCGCTGGCCGACGATCGACTCATCGGCGTAGATCGGCCAGTCGGTCGCGCTGCCGATCGGCACGATCGTGCCGCGCTCGTAACCGGTCGCAGCGAGGGCGAGCTCGGGCTCGGGCAGGCGGAGCCTGTTCACGCCGACGAGCGCACGCAGCTTCGGCCATGAGATCGAGCGTCCGCCCGGGATCAGGGCGAACAGATACGTGTCGTCGCTGCGCTTGACCACGAGGGTCTTGACGATTCCGGATGCCGGGATGCCGAGCAGCTCCGCAGCCTCATGCAGGCTGCGGGCATTCGGTCGCTCGCGGATCTCGATGTCGAGACCACGGGCGGCCGCGGCATCCCGAACACGGTCGAGACTCACGCGTCGGGAGCGGCGAGCGGGTCGTCGGCGACCCACAGCTCGTCGTCTGCGCGCAGCGCCCGCCATGCGGCGTAGAGCACGCCGGCAGCGGCTGCGGCGCCGAGGACGATCGCGATGATCGAGCCGAGACCGGGTCCCTGCTTCTTCTTGACGATGCGTCCGTTCGAGATCGTGAGGCCCTGGCGCTTCGCGTTCGCGACATCCCAGGCCGACAGTGCGCTGCCGACGACGCCGCCCACGAGAGGCACCACCTTGTCGTCGACGACGTGACGGCCGAGCTTGACACCGCGGTCGACGGTCGGAGCGATGTTGCGCTTGTACGCATCCTGGACGATCGGGAGGACCTGCTCACGGCCGGCGTTGCCGAGCTGGCGGCCGGCTTCACGGGCGATGCCGGCCGCATGGCCGACGAGCTCCTGCTGGTGCTCCCAGAGGTCGGTCGCGTCGTTCTGCAGACGGCGCAGTTCCTTCTTCCGCTTACGGGTCAAGCTCACGATGTTCTCCTGTCGACTTGGAGTACGGGTTCCCCATCTTGCCAGACGACTCTGGGTAGAGGGAGAGAATCGGACATCTCTTATGAAGCTCTGCGAGAATATATGCATGGCTCAGCACTCTCACGTCGCAACCCTGCACACCAACCACGGCGACATCGTCGTCAACCTCTTCGGCGATCACGCTCCGAAGACGGTCAAGAACTTCGTCGGACTCTCCGACGGCACCCAGGACTGGACCGACCCGGCATCCGGCAAGCCCGGCGAGGGCCCGCTCTACAAGGACGTCATCTTCCACCGCATCATCCCGAACTTCATGATCCAGGGCGGCGACCCGCTCGGTCAGGGCGTCGGCGGACCGGGCTACAACTTCGATGACGAGATCAACATGGAGCTCGACTTCAACAAGCCCTACATCCTCGCCATGGCCAACGCCGGCCTCCGCCGGAACGCCATCACGGGCAAGGCCGAGGGCACGAACGGCTCGCAGTTCTTCATCACGACCGACCCGACGCCGTGGCTGCAGGGCAAGCACACGATCTTCGGCGAGGTCGCCGATGACGCCTCGAAGAAGGTCGTCGACGCGATCGCCGCTGTTCCCACCGCTGCCGGTGACCGTCCGGTCGAGGACGTCGTCCTGCAGTCGGTCGACATCGCTGCGGTCTGATCCCGTAATCCCTGGCCGATCCGGATGACGTCTCCTGAGTTCGCGGGCAACCGCGACAACTACTGCTACCGCCATCCGGATCGGCAGAGCTTCGTGCTCTGCCAGCGCTGCATGCGCACGATCTGCCCCGAGTGCCAGACGCAGGCCGCCGTCGGCGTCATCTGCCCGGAGTGCATGAAGGAGCAGCAGCAGAACCGCACACCAGCGCAGAAGCGCGCACAGCGGCAGTGGAGTCGCCGCTCCGCGGGTGCCGTGGCGATCGCCGGGCGGGGCGGCAAGCCCGTCGTCACGTACGCGCTCCTCGCGATCACGACGTTCATCGGCCTCGTGCAGCTCATCCCCGGCATCGGCGATCAGATCACCAACGCGCTGCTCTTCGCCGGCCCGTATCTGTATCCGGATCTCTTTCCGCTCCCGTTCCAGCCGTGGCGACTGCTGACGGCCGTCTTCGTGCACGGCGGTTTCATCCACTTGGCGTTGAACATGCTCGCCCTATGGATGCTGGGCCAGGGCCTCGAGCCGATGCTCGGCCGCGCCCGCTTCCTCGCCCTCTACCTGATCAGTGGTTTCGGCGGCTCGGTGATGGTGGCCGTTCTCGCTCCGACGACGGCGACAGTCGGTGCATCCGGCGCGATCTTCGGCCTCATGGCGGCGCTGCTGATCATCGGACGGCACATCGGCGCGAATGTCGTCGGCATCCTCATCGTGCTCGGCGTCAACTTCGCCGTCGGTTTCGTCTTCGGTGGTATCGCCTGGCAGGCGCACCTGGGCGGCGCTATCGTCGGGGCGCTGGTGGCGTTGATCTACATGCGTACGCGTCGCCGTGAGCAGCGCACCTGGCAGATCCTGCTGCTGGTCGCGCTCGTCGTGCTGCTGATCGTGGTGGTCGCCTTCGTTTCCCCGCTGATTCTGTTGGCCTGAGTCGAGTCAGCAGCTGTTGACCGGGCCTATCGGCCGGCACCGGTCTTGACCACGGTACGGATGGCTGGTCAGAACACGGATGGCCGGTGAAGACCGGGGTTTCGCCAGCCGAGTGTGCGGACGCACGGCCAACTGTGCGGTGCGGTGCGGTCGGACGTGTGTGCCGTGGCCGTCTGGCGGTGCCCGCCGGAAGGTGGCCGGCCGGGGCTGGCCGGGTGCCGGCCGGAAGGCGGATGCGGCGGGACCACGGCGGGGATTTGGCGGGTCTTGGCTGCGCGGCGGGCCCGTCGGTCCTGGCCGCGGTACGGATGGCTGGTCAGAACACGGATGGCCGGTGAGAACCGGGGTTTTCGCCAGCCAAGTGTGCGGATGCACGGCCATCTGTGCGGTGCGGTGCGGTGCGGTGCGGTCGGACGTGTGTGCGGATGCACGGCCATCTGTGCGGTGGGGTGCGGTGCGGTGGGACGTGTGTGCCGTGGCCGTCTGGCGGTGCCGCCGAAGATGGCCGGCCGGGTGTCGGCCGGAAGGCGGATGCGGCGGGACCACCTCACCCGTACTCGCAAGCCACCCCTGCGCACCTGGCAGATCGTCCTGAACGTCGCCGTCGTCGTGCTGCTTCTTGTCGTGGTCGCGTTCGTCCCGCCCCTGATCCTGCTGGCTTAAGTGTTCTTCCCACTGACGTTGTGGACGGAGTGGCCTGATGGAATGAGGTGAGGACCTCCGGTATCGATATGGGTTACCACACTCATTCGATCGACAGAGGTCCTCATGTCATACGTTACCCACGCTCGTGCGTCGCTGACCCCG
>Ga0308157_10000611_pt1 | contig 107187 bp, 112 predicted proteins | sample PhyBR1_FD_201035 | JGI IMG/M metagenome (GOLD analysis project Ga0308157, IMG submission 201035) | Phyllosphere microbial communities from UC Gill Tract Community Farm, Albany, California, United States - DLSLB.R1 | ecosystem: Host-associated > Plants > Phyllosphere > Unclassified | place...
GGGACTGCTGCACGGATAGGTGACATCTGATCTGGCTTGCCTGCGGGGTGGGCCTGGAAGGATGTTGCTGTGCCCAAGCCCTACCCGAGTGAGTTCCGTGACGACGTCGTGCGCGTCGCGAGGAACCGCGAGCCCGGAGTGACGATCGAGCAGATCGCGAAAGACTTCGGTGTCCATCCGATGACGCTGCAGAAGTGGCTCCGCCGCGCTGATATCGACGAGGGCGCGAGGCCTGGTCAGTCCCGCTCAGAGGCGGCCGAGATCCGTGAGTTGAAGAAGCGGAACCGGCTGCTGGAGCAGGAGAACGAGGTGCTGCGGCGGGCGGCAGCGTATCTGTCGCAGGCGAACCTCCCGGGAAAAGGTGGTACCCGCTCGTGACGGAGCTCGCCGCTGACGGGATCCCCGTCGCGGTGACGTGTCGGGTGCTCAAGCTCTCCCGCCAGCCGTACTACCGATGGCTGGCCGCCCCCATCACCGATAGCGAGGTGGTGGAGGCGTATCGCGCGAACGCGTTGTTCGACGCCCACCGCGATGACCCCGAGTTCGGGCACCGGCTGCTCGCCGACGAGGCCCGCGATGCCGGCGAGGCGATGTCGGATCGGACTGCGTGGCGGATCGCCTCGAGCAACGGCTGGTTCAGCGCATTCGGCAAGCCCAAGCGTGGCAAGGGCCGCAAGCCCGGTCCGCCCGTTCACGACGACCTCTGCGCCGTCGTCGACGAGCACGGCCGGGTGCGGCACGTGTTCGCCGCCGGCGGGCCGAACGAACTCTGGCTCGTGGACATCACGGAACACAAGACCGCGGAAGGCAAGCTCTACCTCTGCGCAATCAAAGACGCGTTCTCCGGCCGGATCGTCGGGTACTCCATCGACTCGAGGATGAAGTCCCGACTGGCCGTCCAAGCGCTCGAGAACGCCGTCGCCATGCGCGGCGATGTCGCCGGCTGCGTCGTCCACAGCGATAGAGGATCTCAATTTCGAAGCAGGAAGTTCCTGCGCGCCCTCAGCCGTCACCGCATGGTCGGGAGCATGGGAAGAGTCGGGTCGAGCGGAGACAACGCGGCCATGGAAAGCTTCTTCGCGCTGCTCCAGAAGAACGTCCTCGACCGGCGCACCTGGACCACTCGTGAGCAGCTTCGCATCGCCATGGTGACCTGGATCGAACGGACCTACCACCGCCGACGCCGGCAGCGCAGGCTGGGCCGTTTGACGCCCATCGAGTTCGAGACCATCATGAACACGACCGTCGCATTGGCGGCGTGACTAGGAACTGTCACCTACTCATGCAGCAGTCCCGAGCGGCGTACTCGCGACGTAGTTCGGCGCGCCGGCGTGCGCGTGTCAGCCAAGCGGAAGCAGCGAAGGCGACGATCGTCACCGCAGCCGCACCGATCAGCACGAGCGGTTGCGGATCACCCGTGATCCAACCGACCTGCAGACAGAACGCCAGTACGGCGAACACCAGTGCCAGCAACCCGATCAGATTGCACGCCCAGCTCCCCAACCGGGCCAGAGTCTGCAGCGGCTTCGTGAAGAGTCCGATGATGAGTCGAATCACGAAGACGACGATGATGATCGCGACGACGATGATGAGAAGCGGCATTGCGCAAGTGCTCCTTCCGAAAGGCTCGTGTCACTCTAACGAAGAGCGACCCCGTCCCGCAGTGTCATCCACAGCTCCGTCGAGCTGAATGTCCGCGGGTCCTGGTACAGTCCATTTCAGGTTCAAGAGATGCAGTTGTCGGTACCTGGCCGACTGCACGGCAACCCTCCTCATCGAGCGGGGTGCCCCAGGGGAAGAACCGGCCCGGCGCATCCGCGTGCGGGCAAGTCGATGGGTTCGCGTCACTGGTGGCAGACGACGCAACCCTTCGTTACGAAGGGGTTCACAATGAATGCTGCAGAAGAGAACACGACTGACTGGCCAGCCGGTAATCGTCCGATCTTCACGGATGACGGGTTCGGCACGGTCAGGAGAACTGATCCGACACCGGATGCGCTCGGAGAGCTCCCGTCGCTCAGCGTGGTCGGGGATCTCGTCACCGCCGCCGACTGATCGCCTGCGCTGGAAGTTCCCGATCCAATCTCCATCCGTGCCCAGCCTTGGAGGAACCCCGCAAGGGCGAGTGGTACGCCGTCTTCCTCGAGTTCCTCGCAGCTATTGGGGAAGCATTGCCCGCCAAGGCGGCATCGACCACGTGCCCGACGACTGGCCGCAGTTCACTCGCCGCGCGACTCGTGCGGGGATCACCCCGAAGACGTACGCGTTGCTGGGCACGGCGCTGCTCGCTCATCGTGCACGCGAGGACCGGCGCTCGCTCGCGGCGGCGGAGCCGCCTGCTCCACCGCTCACCGAGATCGAGGTGCGGCACGAGTTTCCTGCGCTGCTCGATTCCGGTCTCACGCCGCTCCGCGCCGTGGCGCAGATCGCTCGGGCGGTGGCGGCGCGACTGCGCTACTAGGCGGCGATTCGTCGGTCATTCTCGTACTGTGAGACACGTGACTCTCGAGCGTGACACCACCAACGTGCTGAGCAGTTTCCGCACCTCGCGACGCGATCTGTGGGAATGGGGCGCGGTCAATGAGTACGTGTTCGAGGCCGAACTGGGCGTAGAACTGCTGCGCGACATGGTTGATGATTACGGCGCGGCTGGGGTCATCCCGGGTGTGCAGAAGGCGATCGCGAGCACGTTCCGAGTTCTCATGCGCGCAGACGACTCCGGCGGTTCTATCCAGCTTGTGATCGCTGATCTGCTCACCCTGCACGCAGAGCTCTGCGCCGAGACGCCGCCGAGCACTGCCGCGCTGTGCTCGTGGATGCAGAAGCAGCAGTTCGGCGAGCTGGGTGAGTACTTCAGCATCGACGTCGTCGACTACGAAGAGGCGCTCGGCACCCGCGGGGTCGCGCGCTTCGAGGCACAGCTCATGAAGCGGCGAGAAGCGCTCACCACACCGTTCGACGGTCGCCCCGAGCTTGCCTTCCAACACGATAGCGAGTGGCATGCCCGCGATGCACTGCTCACCAATCTGCAACGGTTGAGCGTGCTGCACGCCGATCAGGATGCGATCGTCCGCTCGCACGGAGGCGACCTGCCGCGCGCCCACCTGCGCGCTGAGACCGCCGTAGCGCTGCGCGAGGCCGGCTTCATGGATCGCGCCACCACTGTTGCTCACGAGGGCATGATGCTGGATGGTGCAGCACATCAGCAGCGGGCCTGCGGCGCGCTGTGGCGCGACCTCCTGATAGAGCTGGGGGATGACGGTGCGGAGTCGGCCGCGGCCGAGGTGTTCGAGCGGTGGCCGTCGGCCTCTGCCCTGCATGAGTGGTCACAGATCGCTGACGACTGGGCAGCGCGCCGCGAGGGTGCACTTGTCACGCTCCGCGGCAGGCCTGGTGAGCTCGTCTCCTTCTTGGTCGAAAGCGGAGATGTGCAGCGCGCTTGGGATGAAGCAGCGTTGGCGACCCGATCAGGCAGGTCGCTCCTGGCCGCCCAATGGGATGACCTCGTCGCCGCGTATCGCGCGCTCGACCCGGTCGCTGTTCTGCCGGTGATGGCGCAGTTGATCGATGATCGCCTCGCCGTCGCGAACACGAAGGCATACCCCGGGGCGGTGCGACGTATGCGAGAGCTGCGCAAACATGCCCTCGCAGCAGGGCGCCCAGAGATCGCGAGCGAGTATCTTGCTGATCTTCGAATCAGGTTTGCGCGTCGGCCAGCGTTGATCGCGCGCATGGATGCCGCGCGGGTGTGACGTGCGCGAGCACCGCGCTCAGTTCGGGATCACCACGCACCGGTACCGCGCCCGCGTGAGGCCGACGTAGAGCAGGTCGAACCAGTCGATGCCCTCCTCGTGGATGAAGGCGAGGCCGTCGTCACCGATGTCGGTGATGATCACGGCTTCGGCGTCGAGCCCCTTGTACTTGAAGATCGAGCCCCAGCGCACGCGTCCGGGCGGAGCCTTCGGCATAGTGGTTGCGGGGGTCAAGCCCCGGGGCGTGACCACGATCACTCTTCCATCGGATCCGAACACCCCTACTTGAAGGGCACGTCCGGCGCCACATCAACCCAGGCGTCACACTCCGTTGCGAGTCGCCACTCACTGCCGTCGAGCTCCGTAGTGAGCGGGTCACCCGCCGACGCCCTGACTATGCGTACACTGACGAGCTCGCCCGGACGAGGAACCTCGGCTCCAAGCTGTGCGGCAGCAATCCGATGCTTCTCATAATCACCGCCCAGAATTACGATCCCTTCCGCGCGCAGGGCAGTACGAGCCCCACCATTTGCACGTACGCGCTTCATGAAATCGTCCTGTTGCGCGACCGTCGCGATGACGTTTCGCCCGATGCGCGTTCCGGAAACTCGGCGAAGTAATTCATTTACACGCTTCTGGCCCGAACGCGGTGCAAATATCGCCGAGACCGTCTCACCGTCACACTGCAGAAGCACGTTGGGGGGTAGATCACCCGGACGCTCGATCCAACGAACAGCATCTCTGCCAGCCTGGTTAAGAGTGACCTTAGCATCCCGATTGTTCCCGGTGTTGCAATGCTGCGCAGAGGCGCGCACAACCCCGAACGCGAACTCGCTGGCGCGATCATTTGCGAAGCCGACGACCAACAAGTGTCCGACCGCCTCAGGAGGAATCATCCACCCATTCATACGTTGCGAGAACTTGCAATCAACATCGATCCCCGCAACCCGATAATCAAGCTTTTGTTTCTCGTCTGGCTCGTCGATGACATCGTCAAACTCTCGACGCAGGTTGATCTCGAACAGTGTGCCGTAGTGCGTTCGCTCTGTCTTATGAAGTTGCTCCCATGAGTATCGCCCCGTCCGCTGACCGTCGTAGAGCTGGTCGAGGGTGCGGCGCATCAGCTTGCCGATTCGCTCGCCGAGCGGATCGGCCTCTCGAAACGCGCGAAATACTTCGATCAACTCCGGATCCGTTTCCCCCTCAAGGGGGTCGACAGACCAATCTGCGAGCGGTGAACCCACGAACTAACTCATCCGGTTTCGATGCTGCGCCACAACCTCATGCCTCCAGTGATCCGCCTGACCGGTGAAGCCCTTGAAGTCACCAAGCACGTATCGCTCGACCCCGTCCGTGTTGACCTTGAGGAGCTCAAAATCCCTACCAATCGCGGTCAGGGTCTGTTGGACGGTAGCCGTGCTGCCTTCGTTGTGCACCTCAACCAGTTCGGCGAGGCTCATCGGGCGAGCACTCACGGTAAGCGCGCGATACACCGGATCGTGAAGTGCCACGACACCGAGCGACTCCGTCCGCGGCATGCCCTCATGCGAGAGAGCCGCACGGATGCTCTTCCCAATTGCCTCTGCCACCGGCGGGGGAAATGCGTTCCCAACCTGACGATACTGGGACGTCTTTCGGCCTGAAAACTCGTAGGCGTCCTCAGCCCGCCATCCTTGAATGCGCGAAGCCATCTCGATCGTGAGTCGCGGCGGTGTCGTTCGGAATGAGTGGGACATGCGATCTGGTGGGGCATCCGCGACGCCACGTCCGTCAACGTGTAGCTTCGCCCATCCTGCCTTCGCTCGTGTCGGTCCGAGGTCGGCACCGCCATGCTTTTTGCTGCCCCCGACCAACGTAGGACCAATGTCGTTCGCGGCATCGCGCCAAGCATCCGCGTATCGCCAACCGCGCGCGGCCATCAAATCGTGAAGCGCCTCACCAACAGTCATGCGGGGTGTTGCTGTTGGCTCCGGCCAACGGAAGTACTGCATATCTTCGGCTGACATAGCAACGAGCACGAACCGAGGTCGCAGCTGGGGGACTCTGAAGTCTGCAGCGTGCAGCAGTTTCCATTCACCCACGTAACCCAGCGCATCGAGGCGGTCGAGCACTCGTTGCCGATACGCCGCGAACCTCGGAGCGGCAAGTCCCCGCACGTTCTCGAGCATGACGACTCGCGGTCGAATCACTGCCACCTGCTCGATCGCCCACGAGAACAGATCACGTTCATCAGAGGTCCCAAGCTGCTTACCTGCAGCAGAAAACGGAGGACATGGCACACCGCCTGCGAACAAGTCAGTCCCCACATAGTCGCCGGGAGACCACACGTTCGGATCCGCAACGTCACCAACAACCACGGGGACGCTCAAATTGGAACGCAATGTGTCCGCGGCAGTGACGTCGATCTCGACAGCCAGCGTGTGTGCGAATCCTGCCTTGTGGAGACCCAATGACTGCCCACCGGCGCCGGCGCAAATTTCTACCACGCTGAGGGGTTCGCCGCTGCGGGCGCCGTCGTTAGTCACGTTGCTATCGTACGAGCGACCTCAGACGTTTGGGTCGAGCACCATCGGCCGAGCGCCACTTCAATCGCTCGATCGCCATTCTCCTGCGCCAATCTGGCGCCGCAGCTCGCGTGCGCGCGTCCGAATCCGGTCGGGGTCGGCCAAGAACTGATCGACGAAGTCACGCTCCCGCTCTGTGGTACGGAGCCCGCCCGGTCGTCGATCGTTGGCGCCGATTAGGTTCCCGATCTTGAGGGACACGGAGTTCACCGAGCGAAACTTCTCATCGATCCCCTCGTGATTCGGAAAGTTCGCGTTTCGGAGCAACGTCGAAAGCTCAAGGTACTCCAGCGTCCTCGCGTTACCGCCCAGCCACCCACGTCGATCGATCAGTTCGATCGCGAGTATGAGCTCGTCGTCGGTCCATGCAGGGTTATGCGCCACGTATCCGACATTAGCGGCGATACAGCATCCTCGTCCCGTGACCCCCTGCTACGGTCACACCCATGCCCACCTCCGCAACACTGCAAGCCCTCCGCGCCTTCGTCGCCGAGCGCGAGTGGGACCAGTTCCACTCGCCTGAGAACCTCGCGAAGAGCATCTCGATCGAGGCCGCTGAGCTCCTTGAGCTCTATCAGTGGGGCGACGAACCCGACCAGACACGGGTCGAAGAAGAGCTCGCCGATGTCGTCACGTACTGCATCCATCTCGCGAACAGGATCGGTGTCGACCTTGACGAGATCGTCATGAGCAAGCTCACGAAGACGGCAGAGAAGTACCCGGTCCACCTCGCCAAGGGCCGCATGACGAAGTACACCGAACTTCGCGAGGAGCAGTGAGCGGCTTCAGCATCCAGCACGTGCCCTTCCGCCGCGAAGCGGTCGACACCTGGGCGCGCGACGACGCCCGCCGCACGAACTGGCCCGTCGTCTACGTGATCGACGGCACAGGCACCAGACGAAAGCTGTACGTCGGCGAGACGGTCAGCACCGCGACCCGCATGCGCCAGCACCTCGCCGGTTCCAAGAAGAACGAGGGCCTCGAATCGGTCCGCGTCATCGTCGATGAGCGCTTCAACAAGTCGGCGTGCCTCGATCTCGAATCGCACCTGATCCGCTGGTTCCACGGCGACGGCCGCTACGAGCTCCTCAACGGTAATGACGGACTCACCGACTCCCAGTACTACGACCGCGACCTGTACCGCGAGTCATTCCGCGACGTGTTCGAAGCCCTCCGCGCCGAGGGACTGTTCTCGCGCAGCATCCCCCAGATCGAGAACTCCGACCTCTTCAAACTCTCGCCCTTCAAGGCTCTCAACGACGAACAAGCGGTCGCGATCACGGACATCGTCGAGGGGCTCCTCGACGATCTGCAGCATCCCGAATCGCGCTCCACGCTCGTCGTGCAAGGAAGCCCGGGTACCGGCAAGACGATCATCGCGATATTCCTGATGAAGCTCCTCGCCGATATCCGCGATCACCAGGGTCACGATGACGTTCAGCCCGACTCGATGTTCGCGGAGTTCTTCGTCCCAGAGAATCGCGTGCTTCTCGCCGACCTGAAGATGGCACTCGTCATCCCGCAGCAGTCGCTTCGCGAATCGGTCAGGAAGGTATTCAAGAAGACGCCCCGACTCGATCCGAAAATGGTCATGACACCGTTCCAGGTCGGAGAATCGGATGCCGCATTCGACCTGATCCTCGTCGACGAGACGCATCGGCTCGGGCAACGAGCGAACCAGGCATCAGGCGTGCAGAACAAGAAGTTCCGCGATATCAATGCCGCTCTCTTCGGCGCCGACGATCCGCGATACACGCAGCTCGACTGGATCAAAGCCCGAAGCAAGCACCGACTGCTGCTCGTCGATGGGGAGCAGAGCGTCCGCCCGCATGATCTGCCGCCAGCAGTGCTCTCGGCCGAGATCCGGGATGCCGACGACCTCCACCGCCACTACCTGCTCACCACCCAGATGCGCGTTCAGGCGGGCGCCGACTACGTCGAGTACGTGCGCTCGCTGCTGCGCGACGAGCATCCGAACCGTCCCGAACTCGGCGAGTACGACCTGCGCTTCTTCGACGATCTCGGCGAGATGCACAAGGCCATCCGTGCGCGCGATGCAGAGGTCGGTCTGTCACGCCTCGTGGCCGGATACGCGTGGGACTGGGTGTCCCGTCGCGATCCGACGGCATTCGACATCGAGCTCGACGACGTTCGACTGCGCTGGAACAGCACCGACAAGGACTGGATCAATTCCGCCGGCTCGCTCGATGAAGTCGGCTCGATCCACACCGTGCAGGGGTACGACCTCAACTACGCCGGCGTGATCATCGGACCCGACCTTCGCGTCTCGGACGAAACCGGCGCGATCGTCGCCGACTGGGACGCGTACCGCGATAAGAAGGGCAAGGAGAACACCGGCCATCTCAAAGGCTCGTTCGGCGAGGACGACCTGCTCGTCTTCATCCGGAACATCTACGGCGTGCTGCTCACCCGCGGAATGCTCGGCACGTACGTGTACGTGTGCGATCCGGGGCTGCGAGAGCGGATGCGGCGCATTATCCACTGACCGCCGGATGGCGACCCTGCTGTCCCGCCCCCTTGCTACCCTGCTGGTATCTCCTGGCAGCAGTCCATGCTGGGCATCCGGTCGCACGCGCGGCACCGACGACGAAAGAACATCGATGTCTGATCAGTTCCCTCCCCGCCAGCCCGGCGGTCACCCCGACGGATTCATCGTCGTGCCCGAGTCGACGAATCCGGCAGTCCCGCCTGTGCCCCCTGTTCCGCCGGCGCCGAACTCTGCACAGCCCCAGCCGTACCCGCCGTACGCTCAGCCCCAGCAGCCTCAGCCGTACGCCCAGCCCCAGCCGTACGCCCAGCCCCAGCCGTACGCTCAGCCCGAGCCCTACGCCCAAGCCCAGCCCGGACAGGTCGTTCCGGCGCATCCGGCGCCCGGCGCCTATCCCGTGCCGTACGGCACGCAGCCTGGTCAGTACGGCACCCACCCGGCTCAGAACGGGGTACAGCCCTACTACCCGATGCCGCCCGCCGCGACGACCGGGCAGTCCAACGGCATCGCGGTCGGCGGGTTCGTCGTCGGCCTGATCTCGGTCTTCCTGCCGATCATCTTCGGGCTCGCCGCCGGAGTCACCGGGCTGATCCTGTCGATCGTCGGCATGAGCCGCTCGAAGGTCACCGGCACCGGACGCGGCCTCGCCATCGCAGGTCTCGTCCTGTCGATCATCGGCATCATCCTGATCCTCTGACACGACGCCGTTCGTCACTCAGCGGCCGGCGCAGATGCACGGCCGCGATGCACGGCCGCAGAAGCTCACTCCTTCGAACTGAACGCCGCGCGCAACGCGACGAGCACCACGATGGCGACCACCGCGACGAGGGCGAGCTTCACGACGAACCACAGCACGCTGAACAGCGCATTCACCAGCACCCAGGCGATGATCACGGCGACGATGACCCCGACGATCGTCCACGCACTGCTCTTGTTCATCCCTCCAGCGTAACCGCGCCCGCGGCGACCCGCGATGCTCTAGGTTGATGCTGACGGGACGGTTCGGAGGGACCCGTCACCCTGCCGTCTCCCCTCGGCGACGCGTACACGTCGAACACCGGAGCTCCAGAATGACCGAGAAGACCCTTTCCCGTCGCAGTGTCGTCAAGGGCGCCGCCTGGACGGTTCCCGTCATCGCCGCAACCGTCGCGGCGCCGTTCGCCGCCGCATCGACGAGCGACGTCGGCGCATTCCGACTGCAGGGGACGTGCGGCGTTCCAGGCTTCCTCGGCCCTGGCTTCGTATTGAGCTCTTCCGCCGACACCGCTCTCCCCGTCGGAACCTCCGTTCGGATCAACGGCAGCGGGGTGGCGGACATCGGCGTGTTCTCGGTCACTGGCGGCACCGCGTCTGTGACCGTGCTCTCCGGAACGTCACGCCTCATCACCCTCACCTCGGCGTTGCCTGCGGGCTCGACGATGGAACTGCGCACCACTCTGTCGATCTCGGTCACGTTCACGATGACCGCCGAGACCGAACTGCCCGCCGGTTACGCGGCAGACGCCGGCGCGAAGCCGAACGGAACCATCAATTCGAACACGGCTCTCTGCTCGGCGACGTGATCACCCGGGCGCCTGAACCCCGATCCCGCGCAGCAGCACATCCACGACAGCATCCACCCGCGCCTCATCCAACGGCCTGCCCAAGAGCGCGGCATACGAGGACATCGCGATGAACTGATCCGCGATTGCGGCGGCATCCACGTCCGCGCGCACATCACCGGCCGCTTGCGCAGCAGTGAGTCGCGTGACGATCTGCTCGATGATCGGACCGGCGAGCCGCGCATTCAGCGCGGCGCCGACCTCGGGATCCGTCGCGGTCACCGCGATCAGCGCACGCGCGACCTCGACGCTCGCGCCTCCGTCGCCCTGCGCCGACGACTCTGCGAACCACGCACGAAGATCTGCCGCGAGGTCGGACGTCACGGGGAGCGCCGCCGACGGCAGCGAGCCCTCGAGCAGCGCCTCGCCCAGGATCGCCGCCTTCGACGACCACCACCGGTAGATCGTCTGCTTCGACACTCCCGCCTCGGCCGCGAGCCCTTCGATCGTCACCGACTCGTACCCGTCTGACGACACCGCCGTCCGCATCGCCTGCAGCACCGACTGGCGGGCTTTCTCACTGCGAGGACGAGGCATCATCCGAGCGTATCCGGCGCGCGGCCCTGAGACCCGACTCAGCGCAGAGATCCCTGTGCGAACTCCCACATGCGCCGCGCCTCAGCCGGGTCGCGCAATGAGCGGAACAGTCGCCGCTCACGCGGAGCGCCCGACAATCCGAAGCGGCCTCCCGGCGCGAAGAGGCTGCCGGGTGCAGCATCCGCCACCAGTGCCATGAGCGCCGGTTCGGCCGCCTGCGCCGGGGTGCCGCCCAGGCGCCGCGCCAGCTTCGCGCTTCCGCCCGACTCTCCTCCACCGCGCATGCGCCCTCGCAGATCACTCGCGATTCCGGTATCGGGCGCCACCCCCGGATGACACAGATTCACCCCGAGCCCCCACCCCTCCGCCGTACTTCGACGCTGCAACTCGACGCCCCACAACCCGAACGCGCGCATCGACCCGGCGTACCCGCGCCACGCGCTGTACCGCCGCTCGCACTCGAGGTCATCGAGGCGTCCACGCGCGGCGGCCAGGCTCAGCTCCACGGCGACCCGCGCTCGCCCCGCAATCAACAGCGGCAGCAGTTCACGGGTCAACGCCGCGTGCCCGAGGAAGTTCGTCTGCAGATGCAGCTCGTGCCCGTCGACCGACTCATGCCGGTCCCGATCACCGAGCAGGATGATCCCCGCATTCATCACGAACAGGTCGATGGGCGCGCCATCCGCACGCAGTTCCGCCCCGAGCGCCGCGATGGTCGAGGCATCCGCCAGGTCGAGATCGCAGAGCTCGAGCGCAGCATCCGGAACCGTCTCTCGGATGCTGCGCACCGCAGCCTCCCCCCGTCCACGATCCCGCACCGGGAGAAGCACCTGCGCACCACCCGCGGCGAGCGCCCGGGCGATCTCGCGCCCGACGCCGCTGCTCGCTCCTGTCACGAGCGCGCGCCGCCCGTTCCGTCTTCCGCTCATCGTTCCCCAATTCTTCGACGTGCTCCCAGAGTGGCCGTCTGCGCCGGCAGCGACAAGGACTCAGCCGTTTCCGAGGTGTCGGACGTACGCTGAGCATTACGAGACGCACCGTTGTGAAACTCTCACACGGCGGATGAACGGGAGACACCATGGCACTGACCGCACACTCCACCATCGGCGAATGGCTCAGCGACCCCACCGGCGGCGAGCTCGTCAAGAACCTGCTGGCGCAGTCCGGCGCGAACCCCGACTCCCTCGCCCCCGTGCTCGGCCTGCCGCTGCAGCAGCTCGTCACCCTCAGCCAGGGCGCCATGCCGCAGTCGGTGGTCGACGACCTGGTCCGCGCGGCGAACGGCGGCGAGCTCCCCGAAGACACCGCGCCCGCCGGATGGGTCGAGAAGATCACGCCCGGTCGCTTCGAGGGCAGGACCGTGATCGTCACGGGTGCGGCATCCGGAATCGGCAGGGCGACGGCATCGCGCATCGCCCGCGAGGGCGGGCGCGTGATCGCCGCCGACATCTCGGCCGAGAAGCTGGATGCACTGAAGGAGGAACTCCCCACCATCACCGTCGTCGCCGGAGACCTCACGAAACCGGATGCCGTCGACGCCGTGGTCGCCGCCGCAGGAGACCGCATCGATGCCCTCGCCAACGTCGCGGGAATCAACGACGACTTCTCCCCCGCAGGAGAGACGACGGATGCCGTCTGGAACCGTGTCATCGCCATCAACCTCACCGCGCCGTTCACTCTGATGCGCGCCGTCCTCCCCGCGATGGAGAAGGCCGGACGCGGCGCGATCCTCAACGTCGCCAGCGAAGCGGGCCTGCGCGGCAACGCATCCGGCAACGCCTACACCGCCAGCAAGCACGGCATCATCGGCGTCACGAAGTCGGCCGCATTCATGTATGGCCCGAAGGGCATCCGCGTGAACTCGGTCGCCCCGGGCGGCGTGGCCACCGGCATCCCGATGCCGCCGCACATGTCAGAGGCCGGATCCGCGCGTCTTGCACCGTTCCAGCAGGCGATTCCGACCGTCGCGACGGCCGAGCAGCTCGCGGCATCCATCACCTTCCTGCTGTCGGACGACGCCGTGAACATCAACGGTGCGATCGTCGCGAGCGACGGCGGGTGGTCAGTGCAGTGAGCCCGGCCTGACGTCTCTCGGTCGCCGTCGCACGTTTCCCTCGTCGGCGGTACGGATGGCTGGCGATCGGTACGGATGGCTGGCGGATGGACGGGTATTGACCGGCATCCGTCCCTTTCGCCAGCCATCCGTACCCGCCAAATTCGTACCCGCCGGCCCGGCTGACCTCAACGCGCGGCGCGAGACCCCGCGGCGCTCCGAATGCCCGCCACCACCATCGCCAGCCCCGCGGCGAACTCGTCAGCACTGTCGGCGACTCGGGCCGGCGTCAGATCTGCGGATGCGTCGGCTGCCCCGACGACCGAGGCATGGGTGCGCTGCTGCTCATGGAAGGTGCTGCCGATCACATAGTGCACGAGGGTGTCGGCCGCGATGGCAGCGGACGCGGCATCCAACCCCTCGGCGAGCGCGGTCGATTCGAGCCGCGTCCGGCTCGGCAGCTCCAGCAGCCCGAGTGCCAGCGAGCTCGACACGAGTTCGGCACCGTCGCGGTGCGCGAGCAGTCTCTCACGCAGCGACGTCGCGATGGCTGCGAGGTCGGCCGCGGCATCCGAAGTGTCTTCACCCAGTGCCACGACCTGCTCGCTGACGGCCGCGAGCAGCGCCTGCTTGTTCGGGAAATGCCAGTACAGAGCACTGACCTGCACCTCGAGCTCATCGGCGATGCGGCGCATGGAGAGGCCCGGCAACCCGTTCTCGGCGAGCACGCTCATCGCCGCGGCGACCACGGCGCCTCGATCGTTGCGGGCGGATGCAGGCGATGCGTTCATCCTGCTACTCTACCGAACAGTGTTCAGGTGAACACTGTTCTAGAGAACATCGTTCAGGAGTCGCCCATGTCCGTCGCCGCCATCCACCGCACACCCGTGCTCGCCGACCTGATCCACGTCGAGTCCCGGCACTACGCCCGCGTCAGAGATGTGGTCCTGACACTGATCGGCACCGCGTTCATCACGATCGCCGGGTACATCGTGATCCCGCTGCCGTTCACCCCCGTGCCGATCTCGCTGGCGACCTTCGCCGTGCTGCTCACCGGCGCGGCCCTCGGCCCGCTGCGCGGAGGCGCGAGCGCCGGCCTCTACCTCGCCCTCGGCGTCATCGGCGTTCCGCTGTTCGCCGGCGGCGCCTCCGGCTGGGCGTTCTCGTCGTTCGGGTACATCCTCGGATACGTCGCCGCTGCCCTGCTCGTCGGCATCCTGGCCCGCCGCCGCTCCGATCGGAACGTCTGGACGACCCTCGGACTCGCCACCCTCGGGTCGCTCACCATCTACGCATTCGGCGTCCCGTGGCTCGCCGCCTTCCTCGACGTCGACTTCGCCACGGCCCTCGCCTTCGGCGTCACACCCTTCCTCATCGGCGACGCGATCAAGATCGCCGCGATGGCCGCACTGCTTCCCGCGACGTGGCGCGTCGTCGACCGTTCGAAGCGCCCCTGATCGCGACGCGTTCTCACACCGTGGCGTTCTAGAGAGGGGCGCCCGGCGCCCATGGCTGTCCGAACAGGCCGGCCGCGATCTGCATGACGCGCACCTCGCCCGCGGCATCCGCCCACATGTACGCGCGGCTGCCGACGGGCGGGACCTCGGTCTGCAGGATGTCGGCCCGCCCGTAAGCGATCACCTCCCGCGTCCCGGCCCCCGCGCGCACGACGAGATAGCTAACATCGCCCTCCGAAGTCGCGACGACCACCTCTCGCACGTCGCCGACGAACGGGGTGGCGGTCTCGCGGATGCGGACATACGCCGCCATGGCGGCGAACGCCCGACGCGAGCGCCGCATCCCGTAGAGCACCATCACCAGCAGCGGCACGACGAAGGGCACCGGGAACAGCATCCAGAACACCCCCCACCAGGCGCCGTACTCATCGATCCCCTCACCGCCGACGAAACGCATTCCGACGAAGAAGGCGGCCGCGACCAGCACCAGAGCGACCCAGATCGCGATGCGCCCGCCGAGCGGAACGGCCCCCTTGATCACCTCACGCGGATCCTCCGGCAGCACACGGGGATCACCCCGGGTCACGATGCGCATCGTGACCGCCGGGTCAGCGAGTCTGCGCGCCTCGTATGCTTCGCGGGGCAGGACGTGCGTGGGGCTCATGCCGACAGGATAGGCGGCCGAAATGACTACCGATCACGGATGCCGGATGGGCCGCCCCACCCGCTGAAACCGCGCACGGGAACGCCGTTAGACTGAACACGCCCCGCCACACCTCTTCTCGTCACTTGGAGCGCGCGTGACCAACGCCCCAGAAGCATCCGCTCGTCAGCACGTCCCCGACTCCGTCGAGAACGCGATCGCCACACCTGAGAAAGAGCAGCCGTACGGCGCCCTCGGGCTGAAGCCCGAGGAGTACGAGCAGATCAAGACGATCCTCGGCCGCCGCCCCACCTCGGGCGAGCTGGCGATGTACTCGGTCATGTGGTCCGAGCACTGCTCCTACAAGTCGTCGAAGAACTACCTGCGCCGGTTCGGCCAGAAGGTCTCCGACGAGATGAAGGAGCGCCTGATGGTGGGCATGGGCCAGAACGCGGGCGTCATCGACGTCGGCGAGGGCTGGGCCGTCACCTTCAAGGCCGAGAGCCACAACCACCCGAGCTTCATCGAGCCGTTCCAGGGCGCGGCGACCGGCGTCGGCGGCATCGTCCGCGACATCATCTCGATGGGCGCACGCCCCGTCGCCGTGATGGATGCGCTCCGCTTCGGCGCGATCGACCACCCCGACACCGCCCGCGTCGTGCACGGCGTCACCAGCGGCATCAGCTTCTACGGCAACTGCCTCGGCCTTCCGAACATCGGCGGTGAGACGGTCTTCGATTCCGTCTACCAGGCCAATCCCCTCGTCAACGCCCTCGCCGTCGGCGTGCTGCGCCACGAAGACCTCAAGCTCGCGAACGCGGAAGGCGTCGGCAACAAGGTCGTGCTCTTCGGCGCCCGCACGGGCGGCGACGGCATCGGCGGCGCCAGCATCCTCGCATCCGATTCCTTCGACGACGGCGGCCCGACCAAGAGGCCTGCCGTGCAGGTCGGCGACCCCTTCGCCGAGAAGGTGCTCATCGAGTGCTGCCTCGAGCTGTACCGAGACGAACTCGTCGAAGCGATCCAGGACCTCGGCGCCGCAGGCATCTCGTGCGCGACCAGCGAGCTCGCCGCCAACGGCAACAGCGGCATGAAGGTGTCGCTCGACAACGTGCTGCTGCGCGACCCGACCCTCACCGCCGAAGAGATCCTCATGTCGGAGTCGCAGGAGCGCATGATGGCGATCGTCTCGCCCGCGAAGCTCGACGCGTTCATGGACGTCGTGAACAAGTGGGCCGTCGAGACGAGCGTGCTCGGCGAGGTCACCGGTGACGGCCGCCTCGTCATCGACTGGCAGGGCGAGCGCATCGTCGACGTCGACCCGTCGACCGTCGCCGTCGACGGCCCTGTCTACGACCGTCCCGTCGCCTACCCGACGTGGATCGATGCGCTGCAGGCGGATGCCGCCGAGCTGCTGCCGCGTTCGTCCGAGCCCGCGGTGCTGCGCGAGCAGTTCCTTGCGCTCGTCGGTTCGCCGAACCTCGCCGACACCCGCTGGATCACCAACCAGTACGACTACTACGTCGGCGGCAACACCGCTCTCGCCTTCCCCGATGACGCCGGCATGATCCGCGTCGACGAGGAATCGGGGCTCGGCTTCGCGATCTCGACCGACGCCAACGGCCGCTACTGCCAGCTCGACCCGTACGCGGGCGCGCAGCTCGCTCTCGCCGAGGCGTACCGCAACGTCGCCGTCACCGGCGCCGTGCCGACCGCGATCACCGACTGCCTGAACTTCGGCAGCCCGGAGAACCCCGAGGTCATGTGGCAGTTCGGCCAGACCGTCGACGGTCTCGCCGACGGATGCTACGAGCTCGGCACACCGGTCACCGGCGGCAACGTCTCGTTCTACAACCAGACCGGTGACACCCCGATCCACCCGACTCCGCTGGTCGGCGTGCTCGGGATCATCGACGACGTCTCGCGCCGCATTCCTTCGGGCTGGCAGGACGAGGGGCAGAACATCTACCTGCTCGGAACCACGTCGACCGAGCTGTCCGGCTCGGCCTGGGCCGAGACCGTGCACCAGCACCTCGGCGGGCGCCCCCCTGCGGTGGACCTTGCCGGGGAGAAGCGGTTGGCAGGACTCCTCGGCGCGGCCCGCGACGAGTGGCTGATCTCGTCGGCGCACGATGTTTCCGAAGGCGGTCTCGCCCAGGCTCTCGCCGAGGGCGTCATGCGATTCGGAGTCGGCGCGCGAGTGTGGCTGACCGAGCTCATCGAGCGCGACGGAGTGGATGCCGCATCCGCTCTCTTCTCCGAATCGACCGGTCGCGTCCTGGTAACCGTGCCGCGCGAGGACGACGTGAAGTTCCGCGGACTGTGCGAAGGACGCGAGTACCCGGTGCTGCGCATCGGCGTGACCGACAGCGTCGCCGACCTCGAGGTGACCGGGCTGTTCACCGTCTCCGCGGCTGAACTGCGCACGACGTCGCAGGCGACGCTGCCCGATGCGTTCGGTCCGACCGTCGCGGAGCCCGTGGCGTGACCCCATCGGTCGCGCTGTCGAATTCTGTTCGCGCGGGCGAAGCTTCCGCAGCGCGAACAGGGATGAGCCGCGCGAACCAGGAATCAGCAGCGCGAGCAGCGAACGACAGCGCGAGGAGCGAGCGATGAACGAGCCCAGCGAAGACTACGGCGACCTCGGCGAGCGCCGCAACCGGCGCATCCGTACGATCGCGTGGGTGACGATCATCGCACTGATCCTCGTCGGCGGCGGTTCCACCGTGCTGACCCTGCTGTTCGGCTGAGGTCGGGGCGGGGTGGGCCGTGCGGGCCCTCGCGGCCCGGCCCCGTCCCGGCTGTCCCGGCCGTCCCGGCTCGTCCCCGACACGCCGCCCGTCCGTCCGTCCCGGCCCGTCCCCGACACGCCCGTCCCGGCCCGCACGGATGGCTGGACCTCGGCACACCTGGCTGGCGGATATCCGCATGCGTCCCGGCATCCGTTCATCTCGTCAGCCATCCGTACCGAAGCCCAAGGATGCCTCGACGGGCACCGGCCTAAGGTATGGGCATGACCGATTCCGAGCTGCGGCCCCTCCTCGACGCGCTGCGGCGTGAGGCCGGCGACCGCACCGCCGCGCTCGAGGCGACGCTGGCGCAGCTCACCCACGACCGCAGCAGTCAGAGCGACGATGACGAGCACGACCCCGAGGGCGTTCCGCTCTCGGCCGAGTGGTCACGCCTGAGCGGGCTTTTCGACGGGGCCCGCGAAGAACTGCAGCAGGTCGATGACGCGCTCACCCGAATGGATGCCGGCACCTACGGCATCTGCACGAACTGCGGTCGTCGCATCCCTGTCGCACGGCTCCGCGTGCGTCCGTTCGCAGAGCTCTGCGTGCCGTGCGCGGAGAAGCTCGGACGCTGACCGGGGCCCTTCGTACCGGGCCCGGCCGGCCATCCTCTTTTGCGGATGCACACGCACGAATGGCCGTGCATCCGCACACTTGGCCGGCGAAAACCCGGTAATCACCAGCCATCCGTGCTTTTCGACGGCCATCCGTACGGTGGCCAGCCACGGCCAACCCGGCCAACCCGGCCAGACGGCCAGACCGACCAACCCGACCAACCCGGCCAGACGGCCAGACCGACCAACCCGACCAACCCGACCAACCCGGCCATCCACGACCCTGATCAGCCGGCGTCGGCCTTGCGCGCTCCGGCCTCGAGCACGTCGCCGGCCGGGCGCTCCTGGTGCCCGCCGAACTGCAGACGCATCGCCGAGAGCACCTGGTTGGCGAACTGGTCCTCATCGCGAGACGAGAAGCGCTCGAACAGGGATGCCGCAAGCACCGGCACCGGCACCCCGACGTCGACGGCGGCCTTGACGGTCCACCGTCCCTCGCCGGAGTCGGAGACCCGGCCGGCGAGCCCGTCGAGCGTGGGGTTCTCGGCCAGCGCGGCCGCCGTGAGATCGAGCAGCCACGACGAGATCACCGACCCCCGCCGCCACAGCTCCGACACCGCAGCGGTGTCGATCGGGAACTGGTAGAACTCCGGCTCCTCGAGAGGCGCGACCTCGGCCGAGCGCTCGGCTTCGCGAATACCGGCATCCGCATTCTCGAGCAGATTCAGGCCCTCGGCGATCGCCGCCATGATGCCGTACTCGATGCCGTTGTGGACCATCTTCACGAAGTGCCCGGAACCCGACGGCCCGCAGTGCAGGAATCCCTGCTCCTCGGGCGCGAGCTCGCCGGTGCGCCCCGGGGTCCGCTCGATCTCGCCGACCCCGGGCGCGATCGTCTTGAGGATCGGCTCGATGTGCGCGGCGGCGGCATCCGACCCGCCGACCATGAGGCAGTACCCGCGCTCGAGACCGAAGACGCCTCCGCTCGTGCCGATGTCGACGTACTCGATGCCCTTCTCGCGCATCGTCCTCGCGCGGCGCACGTCATCGCGGTAGTTCGAGTTGCCGCCGTCGATGAGGATGTCGCCGGGATCCAGCACCGCGGCGACCTCTTCGGCCACTGAGCCGGTGAGAGAGGCCGGCACCATCATCCACACGACCCTGGTCGGCTTCAGCTTCGCCGCGAGATCCTGCATGCTGTCGGCGCCGGTGGCGCCCTCCGCGACGAGAGCGGCGACGGCATCCGCATTCACGTCGTAGACGACGCAGTCGTGGCCGTCGCGCATCAGTCGTCGGACGATGTTCGCGCCCATCCTGCCGAGTCCGATCATGGCCAGTTGCATGTGCGCTCCTCACACTCCGGGCTCGTCGAGTCGAATCGAGCCGAGTCGTGGTCATCCTGACACGGACGACGTGCTCACGCCACCCGCCTGAAGCGGAGCACCCCCTCTCGCAGCCCCGCACCTGCTCGAGCGCCCCGCCCCGCGCACTAGGCTGAATGATCATGCAAGAGTTCTGGCAGTGGGCGGGCAGCTTCTGGTGGCTGATCTTTCCCATCATGGGAATGGCCGGCGGTGCTGCCAAGGCGTGGGAGCAGGGCGCGAAGCGCCGTCATGAGCGCCGACTCGAGACGCTGCGCCTGAAGGGCGAGATCAAGGCCGCGCAGTTCGCCGCGCGCGGGCAGGCGCTGCCTGCCGCCGCATCCGAATCCCCGCCCTCATCCAAAGAACTGCTCGAGCGCCTGTTCGCCGAGCACGACGAGCTCACCGCGCGCTGGCTCGACTACGAGCTCGACGTGGCGAAGCTCATCGCCTACCCCGCGATGAGCGATGGACGCCAACCGCTGACCGCCGCGTTCCTGCGGGCGAAGAAGACCGCAGACAACCTGCGTCCGAGCTCGGTGAACGCCAAGGTGAGCGAGCAGCAGATCACCGAGTATCTGGATGCCGTCGGCAACGCCTCCGTCGCATTCGAGATCGCCGAGAAAGAGGCCAGGCGCCTGCGCACCTCGACATTCAGCGACGCGGAGCGCAAGAAGCTCGACCGCGCGCAGCAGCTGCTGACCGTCGCCGTCGACGAGTCCGCGACCCAGGCCGAGCGCAACGTCGCCTACAAGCGCGTGCGCGAAGAGCTCGACGGGCTCATCGTGCTCAGCGATCAGACCGTCGAGGTGCTCGAGAAGAAGGTGGCGCGGGAGATCACGCCGGCACCGGGCGCCGCATCCGCACCGCCATCCGCACCCGCACCCGCACCCGCACCGGAGCGGCTCAAGCGCGACGACGGCCGGGCATGATCTCGCCGCCGATGCTGTTGCATCCCTCATGCGCATAGATCTCCACGGCAGGACTGCACTCGTCACAGGCTCCACTCAGGGCATCGGGCGGGCGATCGCCGCGACGCTGGCGGATGCGGGAGCGCGCGTCGCCATCAACGGCCGGAGCGCCGACACCGTGGCATCCGTCATCGAAGAGCTGCGGGCCGAGTTCCCTGAGGGCGACTTCGTCGCCGCACCCGGCGATGTCACCTCCCAGACCGGAGCGGATGCCGTGCTCGCCGCCGCCGGCGGCATCGACGTGCTCGTGAACAACCTCGGGATCTTCGGTGCGACCGATGCACTCGAGATCACCGACGACGAGTGGCGCCGCTACTTCGACGTGAACGTGCTCGCCGCCGTCCGGCTGATCCGGGCAGCGCTGCCCGGCATGAAGGCGCGCGGCTGGGGCCGCATCCTCAACATCGCCAGCGACTCGGCGGTCGTCATCCCCGCGGAGATGATCCACTACGGGATGTCGAAGACGGCCCTGCTGGCCGTCTCGCGCGGATTCGCGAAGGATGCCGCCGGCACCGGCGTCACGGTCAATTCGGTGCTCGCCGGTCCGACGCACACCGGCGGCGTGGAGGCCTTCGTCTACGAGCTGGTCGATCCCGCGCTGCCCTGGGATGAGGCGCAGCGCGAATTCATGCGCCTGCACCGGCCGCAGTCGCTGCTGCAGCGCCTCATCGAGCCGGAGGAGATCGCGAACATGGTCGCCTATCTGGCCTCACCGCTGGCGTCGGCGACCACCGGCGCCGCGGTGCGCGTCGACGGCGGGTACATCGACTCGATCGTCCCGTAGGGCGGATGCCGCGGAACGGTCCCGCAGAACCGGGAAGAGCGCCGCGACCGAAGTCGCGACGCTCTTCCCGTCATCATCGGATGGCTCAGGAGGTCAGGCCGTCGACCCACTCCTGGTTCTCGCTCATCCACTTCTCGACGATCTCGGTGTAATCGGTGACGTCTTCCTCACCGGAGTTGTACATGGCGTTCTCCAGCGAGAACAGCTCCTCCGAGTCCATGCGGAAGTTGCTCAGCCACTCGAACACCTCGGGGAACTCCGACTCGAAGTCGCTCTTGGCGATCGTGTGGATCTCCTCGGCTGCGCCCAGTGTCTCCTCCGGGTCCTCGAGGTCCTTGATGTCGAAGGCGTCGTATGCCCAGTGCGGACGCCACAGGGTCACCGCGACGTTCTCACCGGCGTCGAGCTTCGTCTGGAGCTCGGCGAGCATCGCAGGAGTGGAGGACGTGATGAACTCCATGCCCTCGAGCCCGTACGTGGGGATCGTGTTGTCCTGCGTCGCCGCGGTGAGCCCGGCGCCGGGCTCGATCCCGATCAGACGGTTGTCGAACGCGTCGGCGTTGGCTGCGAGCTCGTCCAGCGAGTCGATCGGAGCATCCGCGTTGACCGCGATGGTCAGCTTCGCGTCGTCGTTCCACGAGCCGAGGTCGACGATGTCGTCGCCGAACTGCTCGAAGTAGTCCGCGTGGGTGAACGGCAGCCATCCGTCGAGTGCGAGGTCGTAGCTGCCGTCGGCGACTCCGGCGAAGACCGGACCCGCGTCGGCGTACTCGAGGTCGACGTTGTAGCCCTGCTCCTCGAGCACGATCTTCCAGACGTACGAAACGGCCTCGCCCTCGGGCCAGCCGTTGAACACGCCGATGGTGAGGTCCTTCGACGCGGACTCGCCCGAGCCGCCGTCGTCTCCGGAACCCGAGCCGCCGGCGCACCCGGTCAGTGCAATTGCTGCCGCCGAGCCCAGTGCAAGGGCGCTGAGAAGGTGTCGCTTCTTCATTTTCGTTCCTTTCCTTCCGCGTGCTGTGGCGCGGATGTTGGGGATCTGCCCACGGGATGCCGTGGGTCCTCTGCACGCAGAACGTGCAGCAGAGCGTGGGTCAGTCAGCGCCGACGTCGACGGACGTCTTCGCGACCTTCTTGCTGTCCTTGCGCGTGCGGCCGCGGCCGCCGAAGCCACCGGTGATGCGGTCGAGGATCATCGCGATGACCACCACGGAGATACCCGCCTCGAAACCGAGCGGGATGTTCACCGACTGCAGCGCCTGAACGATCGGACGGCCGAGGCCGGGGGCGCCCACCATGCTGGCGATGACGGACATCGACAGCGAGAGCATGATCACCTGGTTGACACCGGCCATGATCGACGGCATCGCCAGCGGCAGTTGGATCTGTCGCAGGATGCGGCCCGGAGTCGCACCGAACGCGTGCCCCGCCTCGACGACCTCCGGGTCGACGCCGCGGATGCCGAGCTCGGTGAGCCGGACACCGGGAGCGACCGCGAACATGATCGTCGCGACGATGCCGGGAACCGGGCCGACGCTGAACAGGAAGATCGCGGGAAGCAGGTAGACGAACGCGGGCATCGTCTGCAGGAAGTCGAGAACAGGTCGCACGACGTTCGACACGGTCCGTGAGCGCGCCGCCCAGATCCCGACCGGGATGGCGATGGCGGTGGCGATGAGTACCGAGACGATGGTGAGCGCCAGCGTCAGCATGGCGTTCTCCCACTGCGCGACCGTCATGATCAGCACGAGTCCGAGGACCGTCCCGACCGCCAGCTTCCACCCCTTCGCGAGGAAGGCGATCAGCGCGAGCACGACGATGATCACCCAGCCGGGGGGCTCGGTGAACAGCCAGGTCGCGCCATCGTAGATCGCCGTGAACACCAGGGCGATGAAGTCGAACAGGCCGCCGAGGTAGTCCTGCAGGAAGCTGATGAACTCCTTCACCCACGTGCCGAGGGGAATGCGGGCACCGTCTTCGATCCACTGCATGAGATCCATCAGCGATCGCCTCCTTCCACGTCGGTGGCTACCGGGGTCGCTGGCGCCTCGGCCGCGGCATCCACCAGAGGAGTGAACTGCGCGACCATCTCGATCGGTGTCTGAATGATGGGCATCTCCCGGGTGGTGGGGGCGACGTTGCCGAGCGCTGCCAGCAGCGTCACACGCGGGATCACGCCGATCAGGCGATTTCGCTCGTCGACGACAGCGAGCGGAACCGGCGTCTCCACCGCCCGCTCGACGATGTCGGTGAGCAGGTCGTCAGGGCCGACGGTGAGCACGTTCGAGTCGACGATCTGGCGCACGTCGGTCTGCCCGGCCTTCACCGCGCGGATGACGCCGCGGTCGGTGACGACGCCGACGAGACGGTTGTTCTCGACGGCGAACACGGCACTCGTCTGCTGCTCGCGCAGCACGCGCAGCGCCCCGCGCACGCCAGCGCTGATCGGGGTCGTGAGGTGCGGCGGCTCCATGACGGCGCGCGCCGTGAGCACGCGGGTGCGATCCACGTCCTGCACGAACTGCGCGACGTAGTCGTTCGCCGGGTCCGTGAGGATCTCCTCCGGGGTGCCGTTCTGAACGATGCGGCCGTCGCGCATGACCGCGATGCGATCGCCGAGGAACATCGCCTCGTTCAGATCGTGCGTGATGAAGATGATGGTGCGGCCGAGCTCCTGCTGCAGTTCGACGAGCTGCTCCTGCATCTCGCGCCGGATCAGCGGATCGAGCGCCGAGAAGGCCTCGTCCATGAGCAGGATGTCCGTACCGGCGGTCAGCGCCCGGGCAAGCCCCACCCGCTGACGCATCCCGCCCGAGAGCTCATCAGGGAAGGCGTCGGCCCACTCGGTCAGACCGACCTTGCCGATGATCTCGCGGGCGCGCTCGAGGCGCTCGGCCTTGCCGACGCCCTGGATCTCGAGCGCATAGGCCGCGTTGTCGATCACGGTGCGGTGCGGCAGCAGCGCGAAGTGCTGGAAGACCATCGAGACGGAGCTGCGACGGATGTCGCGCAGGTCGGCAGGGCTCGCCGTCGTGACGTTGCGCCCCTGAATGGTGACCTCGCCGTCGGTAGGGGCGAGCAGCCCGTTCAGCATCCGGATGATCGTGGACTTGCCGGAGCCCGACAGGCCCATGATCACGAAGATCTCGCCCTTGTTGACGGTGAAGCTGGCGTCGATGACGGCAGCGGTCCCTGCATCGTGCACGTCTGTGCGGGATTCTCCAGCTTTCAGGCGCTGGACGGCCTGCTTCGGATTGCGTCCGAAGACTTTGAAAAGATGGCGCGCTTCAAGTGCGGTTTCAGTCACGTTTCCCCTGGCGACTCACCGATTCTTCGGGTTTCGGGAGCACACTTCGGTCGCGTCCGGGTGACACTCAGGGCCGTTCGACATCGTCTTGCGGGCGGCACGAGCGGAGGATCCTGCTCCCCCGTAAAAGCATCGACCTTACGCCCACATCGAATCCCGCTTCGATCATTTCGAATGCACGACGTGGCCGCGGACTGGTCCCAGACCAGATTGGCCTGCATTCCAACGTAACAAAAACACAGGGCAGTGTCGAATGTCGACAATCTGCGTTGTGGAGTGAACTCAACGCCGGATACTGCGTGTCACCGTGAACTTCGGCGTTCGGTGGAGCTGCTCAGTGGGCCCGACCCACCTGCCCAGCTCCGACCTGTACCCGAGGGAGGAGTTGTAGACGGTGAGGAGTTCGCCGCCGGGCTCGAGGATCCGCGCGGCCGCCTCGAACAGCCTTGTCGCGGCACCGGTGTGGACGCTGGAGCCCAGGTGGAACGGCGGATTCAACAGGACGAGCCCCGCGGACCGATCGGGCAGCTCGGACCCCGCGTCGTCATGCATGACCTCGACCTCCACGCCGTTGGCGCGCATCGTCGCACGAGCGGATGCCGCGGCCGCGGCCGAGCGATCCGTGGCGATCACTCTCGCCCCGGGGTGCGTGAGCGCGTAGGTCGCGGCGAGTGCACCGGTGCCGCAGCCCAGATCGACGACGGTTTCACCCGCCCTGCCCCGCATGACTCCGGAGCTTTTCGGTCGACAGCAGGCCGATCCGGGGCGTTCCTCCGGAGTTGTGCGGGGGGAATGGCCGCCTCGAGCAGCACGCGCGTGCCGATGTCGAGCCTCGCGCCGGCGAAGGCGCCACCGTGGGCGACGAGCGTGAGCGGCCGGTCGAGACCCGGCACCGAGACCGACGCCTCGACCGGATACGGCGGCGTCGCCGGCACCGCACGGGCACCGGCGGCGACGATCAATCGCGACTTGCGCTCGGCGCGCTGCGGCTGCACCTGCGCGAAGGAGCGACCGAGCACCTCGTTCTGCGCGAGGGTCATGTGCTTCACCCGACCGCCCGCGACGAGCGTCGCATCGGAGGCCGCCCAGCGGGCGACGGCATCCGTGATCTGCTCGAGCTCGGCGAGCGATTTCGGCAGCTGCAGCAGCACGAGACGCGCACCCGCGAGCAGTGCGGAGTCGAGCTCGTGCGGGGTGAACCCGTCGATCCCGAGCGCCGCCGCATTGCGGGCGAGGGCGCGCCGCCCTGTCGCGAGATCCTGATGAACGCGGATGCCGCGGAGCCCGGCATCCGCCAGAGCGAGCGTGATCGCACCGTACTCGTCGCCGATGACCGCGATCTCTTCGCCCGCTGTTCCCGCGGCGAGCGCGCGCTGCACGAGGAGTTCGTCCGTGGCGTCCCACGCCTGCAGGTTCGGCGCCTCGACGTCGGGGAGGCGTCGCAGCGACGCATACGAGAAGTCCACATCCCCAGCGTATGAGCGCAGCCCCTTGACGCAGGCTGAACAGTCGTTTAGTCTGCTGTACATGCGTTCAGCATCTGATGATCTCACGGCCCGCGCCCGCATCCGCGACACAGCCATCGTCGCCTTCGCACGCGACGGATTCGATGGCGCGAGCCTGCGCTCGATCGCCCGAGAGGCAGGCGTGAGCCCGGCGCTCATCGTCCACCACTTCGGCGACAAGCAGTCGCTGCGGGCCGCCTGCGACGAATTCGTCGTCGGCGTCTTCACCGACGAGAAGCACGACCTCATCGACGCACCGACAGCAGACCGGATCAGGGCCGCACTGAACGATCTCGACCGCTACGGCCCGTACATCGACTACCTCGCACGAATGCTCACCGGCGACTCCGCCGCCGCTGATCACCTCTTCGACAGCATGCTCACCGCGACCGGCGCCACGCTCGACGAACAGCGTGAAGCAGGCCTCCTCGAGCCGATGAGCGATCCCGCCATGACGACGCTGCTGATCACGCTGCTCGGGCTCGGGCACGTCGTGCTGCGCGGGCAGGTCGCCCGCGCGCTCGGCGAGGACCGGCTGAACCCTGCCGTCCTGCTGCGCGCGACCCTGCCGACGATGGAGCTGCTCACGCACGGCATCTACGCGACCGACGCCTTCCTCGAAGGAGCGCGCACGGCCGTGGAGAGCACCGGCAACCCCGAGGAGGATCGATGACCGACACGATCGAGATCCACGCGCTGCACAAAAGGTACGGACGCAACGTGGCCGTGCAGCAGCTCGACCTGCGGGTGCGTCCGGGCACGGTCTTCGGCCTCATCGGACCGAACGGCGCCGGCAAGACGACGACGCTGCGCACCCTCGTCGACATCATCCGCCCGTCGTCCGGCAGCGTACGAGTGCTCGGCGATGATCCGCGGCACGGCGGGCCTGGACTGCGCCGACGTATCGGATACGTCCCGGGAGAACTGCACCTCGAGGGTCGCGCCAGCGGGCACCGCCTGCTCGCGTTCTACGCCGAAGTATCCGGTCGGGCAGGAGGCACGGCATCCGTCCTGCGCACGGCGCGCGAGCTCGCCGACCGCCTCGGCGTCGATCTCGACCGGCCCGTGCGGACTCTCTCGAAGGGCAACAAGCAGAAGGTCGGACTCATCCAGGCGTTCATGCACCGCCCAGAGCTGCTCATCCTCGACGAGCCGACCAGTGGCCTCGACCCGCTCGTGCAGCGGGAGTTCCTCACGATGGTGCGCGAGGCCCGCGACGCCGGTCAGACCGTGCTGCTCAGCTCGCACGTGCTCAGCGAGATCCAGCAGACCGCCGATGAAGTGGCGGTACTCGCGAACGGCCGCATCGTCGCCGACGGCGATGTCGCATCTCTCCGCCTCGGATCGATGCGCCGCGTCCGCGTGCGCATCGGCGGGACGGATGCCGCGGCGGTGCGCGCGGCATTCGAACGGGTCCCGGGGATCGAGGGCGTGGATGCAGCGCCGGCCCCGGGCGGGGCGGATGCCGACGGCATCCGCCTGTCCGCGACGATCGAAGGGGCGATCGATCCCTTCGTCAAGGCGCTCGCGCAGTACGACGTGCACGAGCTCACCGTCGAGGAGCCCGATCTCGAGGAGTCGGTGCTGCGGCTCTACGGAGACTCCTCCTCGTCTGCGGGAGGCCGATCATGACCAGCATCCTGCCGGTGTTCCGGCGCAGCATCCGCGAGTCGTGGCGCAGCCTGCTCGGCTGGACGATCGGCATCGCCGCGGTGCTCTTCCTGTACCTTCCGCTGTATCCCAGCATCGGGGCGAGCGATCAGATGACGCAGCTCATCGACTCGTTGCCGAAGCAGCTCGTCGACACGCTCGGCTACGACCAGATCGCCAGCGGCGCCGGATACACCGAGGCGACGTTCTTCGGACTGATGGGGTTCCTCCTGCTGACGATCGCGGCCGTGCTCTGGGGATCGTCGCTCGCCGCCGCAGAAGAGAGCGGACGCGCCGAACTCGATCTCGCCCACGGAATCGGACGCGGCCAGTACGCGCTCGAGACGGCGCTGTCCGTCCTCATCCGGATGCTGTGGCTCGGCGCCTTCGCGGGCCTCGTGATCTGGTCGCTGAACGGTCCGGCTGAGCTGGCGCTCGACCCCGCGCGCATCGTCGGCGCGAGCGCGGCCCTGGTCGGGCTCGCCTTCCTCACCGCCGGCGCCGCACTGCTCGCGGGAGCCGCCACCGGGCGCCGCGCATGGGCGACCGGAGTCGGCGCGGGCATCGCCGTGCTCGGGTACATCCTGCAGGCACTCGCCAAGCAGTCCAGCGACCTCGAATGGCTGAATGCGGTCTCGCCGTACTCCTGGGTGTTCCGGCAGTCACCCCTCTCCGAGGGCGTCGACGCCGGTGGACTCGCGCTCACCTGGGGAGTCGGACTCGCTCTTGCCGCGGCATCCGCTCTGGCATTCCGCGCCCGCGACCTCCGCGGCTGACCCGCCAGTCGGACGACCCGCCATCCCCGCGAACGACCGGCCAGCCCCGCGAACGACCGGCCAGCCCCGCGGCCGACCAGCCAGCCCCGCGGCCGCCCCGCCATCCCCGCGACCGGATGGCTGGCGATCGGCACGGATGGCCGTCGATTCCAGGGATCGGGCCCGACAAGTGTGCCGATCGTCAGCCAAACGCCCCCCGGCACCCCGCCCCCGGTCACCAGGCCACCCGGCCACCCGACCACCGGCCGACAAGGGTTGACGCATCCAAGGTTAAGTGGTTACCTAGTCGAGTAACGAACCAACTGACCGCTGGAGGCATCGTGATCGAAGAAGGAAAGGCGCTCTTCCTCCAGATCGCCGAGCAGATCGAGGACCAGATCCTCGATCGCTCACTCGAGGAGGAGGCCAAGGCGCCCTCGACCAACGAGCTCGCCGCCTTCTACCGCATCAATCCCGCCACCGCCGCGAAGGGAGTCGCCATGCTCACCGACAAGGGTGTGCTGTACAAGCGCCGCGGAATCGGCATGTTCATCGCGACCGGCGCCCGCGAAGCACTGCTCACCGAGAGGCGCGCAGTGTTCGCCGACCGGTACATCGATCCGCTCCTCGCCGAGGCCCGCGCGCTCGGACTCGGCGCCGACGACCTGGCCGCCCTGCTGCGTGAACGCGCGGCGGCGGCGTCCACCACCATCGAAGGGAACCCCGCATGACCGCAGTCATCGAGGTGCACAACCTCACCAAGCGCTACAAGACCAAGAACGCCCTCGACAATGTCTCGCTCTCGATAGAGGGAGGCGCGATCTACGGCCTTCTCGGACGCAACGGCGCGGGGAAGACGACTCTCATGTCGATCCTCACCGCGCAGAACTTCGAGTCCTCCGGCACCGTGAAGGTGTTCGGCGAGCACCCCTACGAGAACGCCCCCGTGCTCAGCCGCATCTGCTTCGTCCGCGAGAGCCAGAAGTATCCGGATGACGCGACACCGCGCCACGCCTTCAAAGCGGCGAGCCTGTTCTTCAAGAACTGGAATCAGGAGTTCGCCGAGCAGCTGATCGCCGACTTCCAGCTGCCGATGAAGCAGACGATCAAGAAGCTCTCGCGCGGGCAGCTCTCGGCTGTCGGCGTGATCATCGGCCTTGCCTCCCGCGCCGAGATCACGTTCTTCGACGAGCCCTACCTCGGGCTCGACGCCGTCGCCAGGCAGATCTTCTACGACCGGCTCCTCGACGACTACGCCGAGTTCCCCCGCACGATCATCCTCTCGTCCCACCTGATCGACGAGGTCTCCAACCTCATCGAGCACGTCGTCGTGATCGATGACGGCCAGATCCTCGTGAACGAGGACACCGATTCCCTGCGCGACCGCGCCGTCACGGTCGTGGGGGATGCGGCCGCGGTCGACGCCTGGGCGGGCGGTCGCGAGGTGCTGCACAGCGAGTCGCTCGGACGCGTGAGATCGGTCACCGTGCTCGGTGCGCTCTCCGCCGACGAACGCGCAGAGGTCACCGCATCCGGTCTCGATCTCGCCCCCGTCTCGCTGCAGCAGCTCATCGTTCGCCTGACCCAGAAGGCCGGCGCGACCAACAGCGCAGAAAATCAGGAGGTTCGCTGATGTCCCGCATACTCAACGTCGTCCGTCTGCAACTGATCAACAAGCAGACCTTCATCTGGGTGCCGCTGATCGTCCTCGCCGGTGCCGTGGTCGTGTCGGTCCTCATCTACGCGATGATCCCCGTCGACACGCCCAAATACGGGGGAGGCGGCCAAGCACCGCTCTGGGTGTTCTTCGCCGTCGGACTCTCGGCGATGACGATGACCTTCCCGTTCTCGCAGGCGTTGAGCATCACGCGGCGCGACTTCTTCCTCGGAACCGTTCTCTCCGCCGCTCTCGCCAGCGTGTTCATGGCCGTGATCTTCGTCATCGGCGGCTTCATCGAGCAGCTGACCGACGGCTACGGCGTGAACGGGTACGTCTTCCATCTGCCGTGGGTGTGGGAGGCTGGGCCGCTCGGAGCATTCGTCGTCTTCTTCACGCTCGCGCTCTTCTTCTTCCTGGTCGGATTCACCGGCGCGACGATCTACAAGAGCTGGGGCGCGGTCGTGCTGACGATCGCGAGCCTGGTGCTGGTGCTCGTGCTCCTCGCGATCGTGTTCATGATCACCAGGCTCGAGCTGTGGGGCGACGTGTGGAACGGGATCCTCCATCTCGGCGCCGTCGGCCTCGCCCTGTGGGGGCTGGTCGTGGTCGCCGTGCTCGCCGGGGTCTCGTTCCTGGCGTTCCGGAGAGCCATCCCGTAGCGGATGCCGCCGCGCGACACGATCCGATCCCGAACTCCACGGGGTCGGATCGTGTCGTCTGCGTCGATGACGATCCCCGGTCGCCCCTGGTACAGGGCCCGGCCGGGTACGGATGGCTGGCGATCAGCACGTATGGCCGTCGTTTTCGACGATCCGGCCCGACAAGTGCGCCGATCGTCAGCCATCCGTCCCGGTGGCCGAACCCGCAGTCGCGGCCGATGCCCCCACCCCACCGTCGGAGCAAATTTGTTATGCCTCTTAACATGACCGCCGATAAGTGTGAGACTTACATTCAAACCACGGAGACTTCAACGGCGAGTCTGGAGGCAAAGGTGCCATTCATGAACGTGAACTTCGACCTGACCGGCTCTTTTGCTGCGCGCTGCGAGGAACCGTCGGAACTGCGTGATCGCCACCCCGCACCCCGGCGGCGACGCGCATCCTCCACCCCGGAAGGGCAATGAAAGGTATGAAGATGGAAATCACACAATCCTCCATCAGCCGTCGCAACCTCCTGCGCGGCGCGGCGGCGACGGCGCTGCTGCTGCCGTTCGGCATGTCGCTGGCATCCTGCGCGGCACCCGGCGGAGGCGGCGGAGGCGGAGGCGCGACGGGGGAGGTCACCGCAGACAACCCGTTCGGCGTCGCGGCCAACTCCACCGTGGATGCGGTGATCTTCAACGGTGGATACGGCGTCGACTACGTCGAGAACGCCGGCGCGATCATGGAGAAGAGCAAGGGCATGGATGGCGTGACCGTCAAGGTCTCGCCATCGACCAAGATCGCCACCGAACTGCAGCCGCGCTTCGTCGGCGGCACCCCGCCCGACCTCGTCGACAACTCCGGCGCGAACTCCATCGGCTGGAACACCATCATCGATCAGCTCGAGGACCTCACCGACGTGGTCGACGCCGAGAACCTCGAGGGCACGAAGATCAGCGACACGCTCTTCGCCGGCGTCAAGGAGCCCGGCACCTTCGACGGCAAGTTCGTCGCGCTGAACTACGTCATGACCGTCTACGGCATCTGGTACTCCTCCAGCCTGTTCGAGCAGAACGGCTGGGAGGTGCCGAAGAGCTGGGAAGACCTCAAGGCTCTCGGTGAAGCCGCGAAGGCACAGGGCAAGTATCTGTTCCTGTGGGGCAAGGAGGCCGCGACCTACTACCAGACGCTGGTGATCGATTCCGCCGTCATCCAGGGCGGCGACGAGGTGCGCCTGCCGCTGGAGAACCTCGAAGAGGGCTGCTGGTCGAACCAGATCATCCAGGACATCCTCACGATCCTGCACGACCTGATCGCCTCCGGCTACGTCAAGCCCGGCGGCTCGGGCACGCAGTTCACCGAGGCGCAGGCGCAGTGGAGCGGCAAGGAGGAAGCGCTGCTGTACCCGTCGGGCTCGTGGATCGAGAACGAGATGAAGTCGCAGACCGCCGAGGGCTTCGCCATGATGGGCATTCCCGATCTGCCGCTCAACGGCGACCAGACCACTCCCGCGGGATACATGCGCGCAGAGGCCGGCGAGCCGTTCATCGTTCCGACGAAGGCGAAGAACCCCGCGGGCGGCAAGGAGCTGCTGCGCACGATGCTCTCGAAGGAGTCCGCCGTCGCGTTCGCGAAGGAGAAGCTCGCGCCGACCATCGTCAAGGACACCGTTCCCGATGACGGCTTCGGTTCGACCGCGCTGCAGTCGCAGGGCAAGATGCTCGCCGCCGCCGGCGACAACGTCTTCACGATCAAGTTCTACAACCTGTACGGCATGAACAGCGACCAGCTGCCGATCTGGAACTCGTTCCTCGACGGGAAGATGAGCGTCGAGGAGATCACGACGCAGCTCCAGGCACTCACCGACAAGGTTCGGGAGGACGACTCCGTCACCAAGATCGAGATCAAGTGACAGCTGCTCCAGGTCTTGACGCGGCGCTCGACACCGCCGCTGTCACGACTGCCGGGGCGGGGCGGCGCAAACCGCTCCGCCTCGGCAGGCGCCGCTTGACCTTCGACTACGTGTCGTTCCTGCTGGTCTTCCTCGTCGTGCCGGTGGCGATCTTCCTGATCTTCGTGATCTCGCCGTTCGTGCAGGCCGTGTACTACTCGATGACCAACTGGACGGGATTCTCCGCCGAGATGGACTTCGTCGGGCTGAAGAACTTCGTCCGCCTGTTCACCGACACGACGTTCTTGCAGGCGATGGGCAACAACATCGTCCTGGCGATCTTCGTGCCGCTGATCACGCTGTCGATCGCGCTGATCTTCGCCAGCATGATCACCGTCGGCGGTCCGAGCACCGGGCAGGTCAGAGGCCTTGCGGGTTCGAGCTTCTACCGCGTCGTCTCGTTCTTCCCGTATGTCATCCCCGCGATCGTCATCGGCATCCTCTGGGCCCTGATCTACTCGCCGGAGGGCCTGCTCAACGGCATCCTCGAAATGGTCGGCCTCGACCCGAACGGATTCGCCTGGCTCGGAGACGAGAGAACCGCGATGGGTGCGTCGATCTTCGTGATCGTCTGGGGCATGGTCGGCTTCTACATGGTGCTGTTCATCGCCGCCATCAAGGGCATTCCCTCCGAGATCTACGAAGCCGCCCGCATCGATGGCGCCGGCCGCTACCGCACGTCGATCTCGATCACCCTGCCGCTGATCCGCGACAACGTGCAGACCGCGGTCATCTACATCGGCATCCTCGCCCTCGACGCGTTCGTCTACATGGCGGCGCTGAACTCGACCGGCGGTCCGGGGAACACCACGCTCGTGATGTCGCAGTACCTGTACCGCACCGCATTCGAGAAGAGCCAGTTCGGCCTCGCCAGCGCGATGGGCGTCGTGCTCGCCGTGGTCACGCTGGTGTTCGCCGCGATCGTGTTCCTGATCAACAGGCTCACCGGTGGCAGAGACGACGAGGGACGCTTATGAGCGAGAAGACGCAGACCCTGATCGCGATCGATCCCCGGCGCGCCCGCAAGGATGCCGCGCTGATCCGCCGACCCCGCTCCACCGGAGGCGACAAGGTCGTCGGCACGATCTCGCATGTGATCCTGGCGATCTGGTCGATCATTGTGATCCTGCCGCTGCTGTGGACGCTCTTCAGCTCGTTCAAGTCCACGGGCGAGATCTTCGATTCACCGTTCGCGCTGCCCGCATCGTGGGACCTCACGAACTACGTCAACGCCTGGACGAAGTACAACTTCGGTCAGATGTTCCTGAACACGGTCATCGTCGTCGGCGTCGCGCTCGTACTGGTGATGCTGCTGGGCGCGATGTGCGCCTACGTGCTCGCGCGCTTCTCGGTGCCGGGCAGCAGGGTCATCTACTATCTGATGCTCGCCGGGCTCACCTTCCCGGTGTTCCTGGCGATCGTTCCGCTGTTCTTCATCCTGCAGGGCATCGGGCTCCTCGGCACCCTGCCGGGACTGATCATCACCTACGTCGCGTTCGCGCTGCCGTTCACGGTGTTCTTCCTGTATTCGTTCTTCCGGTCGTTGCCCTATGAGATCCAGGAGGCCGCATACGTCGATGGCGCGAGCGAGTGGCGCACCTTCTTCCAGGTGATGCTGCCGATGGCGAAGCCAGGACTCGCGGCAGTCGGGATCCTCAACTTCCTCGGACTGTGGAACCAGTTCCTGCTGCCGGTCGCGTTGAACCCGAACGCGTCGCAGTACGTGCTCTCGCAGGGCATGGCGGCGTTCGCATCGGCCGCGGGCTACGAGGTCGATCAGGGCGCCCTGTTCGCCGCGGTGATCATCACGATCGTGCCGGTGCTGATCGTGTACATCTTCTTCCAGCGCCAGCTGCAGGGCTCGGTGTCGCAGGGGACGTCACGGTAGGGCCGCCCGTGGGCGGGGCGACGGCACCGGGAATCAGGATGCATCCGCAGCTAGGATCGACCGCATGAAGATCCTGGTCATCGGAGCAACCGGGCACATCGGTGCCGTCGTCGCCTCGACGTTCGAATCCCGCGGCCATGAGGTGCTGCGCGCTTCGCGCGGCAGCGAGTGGACCGTCGACATCACCGATCCCGCATCCGTGCGGTCATTGTTCGCCAAGGTCGGTGAAGTGGATGCCGTGGTCATCGCATCCGGATCCGTACCGTTCGCGCCCCTGACCGAGCTGACCCGCGACGACTATCTGAGGGCGTTCACCGCGAAGGCGCTCTCGCAGATCGACGTCGTGCGCACCGCCCTCGATCACGTGCGCGACGGTGGATCCATCACGGTCACCACCGGCGTGCTCGCACGCGAACCGATCGCCACCGGGGCGGCCGCCGCGGCGGCGAACGGCGCTCTCGAGTCGTACGTGATCACCGCGGATGCCGAGGCGCCCCGCGGAATCCGCATCAACGCGGTCTCACCGAATGTGCTCGAGAACTCGACCTCGTACCACGCGCTCTTCGCCGGCCAGCGGCCGGTGCCGGATGCCGAGATCGGCCGCGCGTACACGCTCGCCGTCGAAGGCCTGGTGCGCGGGCGGGTGATCACCGCCTAACCATGAGCGTCCAGAGCCGTCGGCACCTGCCGGCGATGGATCTCGCCGTCGACGCGGGCTTCGCCGTACTGCTCATCGTGTGCGCGGTCCGCTATTTCAGCAGGCATCCGCTGGAGGGCGTCGGGCTCGTCGCGCTCGTCCTCGCGATCGGTGCCGGTGCGAGCTATGCGATCGCGGCGATCGGACGCCGCGCGCCCGATCCATCCCGAGTCGTTTCAGGACTCGAGGCGGTCGGTTCGCGTCAGGGCATCGGCATTCTCCTCGCCACCGCGTTCTGGCTGCCGCTGACCATCCTCGCTCCCTCGTTCGGCTGGTGCGGGTTCGCACTCTTCTTCGCCGTGCACCGGGTGATCAGCGGCCGGCTCGCCGTCGTGATCTCCGGTGCCATCGTCGTCGCGGTCAGCGCCGGACTGCTCCTCATGTCGAAGGGCGACGATCTGGGGCTGGTGCTCGGACCGTTCTTCGGCGGGCTCGTCCTCACGTACGCCTACACCGCGCTGGACCGGGCGCTCGATGCGCAGCGGGTGCTGAACGCCGAGTTGATCGATACGCGCGAGCAGCTCGCCGATTCCGAGCGACAGGCCGGCGCGCTCGCCGAGCGCGAGCGCGTGGCGAGCGAGCTGCATGACACGGTGGTGCAGCGCACGGCATCCGCACTGCTCATGCTGGAGTCCGACGAGCTGAAGCAGGGCCAGCGCTCGGGGGCGGTGCGGGATGCGCGCGATGCGCTGCGGGCGGCCCTGGTCGAGACCAGGCAGCTGCTGCACGGCCTGGTCGACCCGCGCGTGAAGGCCGATTCCCTCGCCGCAGTGCTGGAGGCGCAGTCGCTTGCGGGCGGTGCACTCTTCTCGGTGTCCGGAGCCGAGCGCCCGATATCCGAAACCGTCTCGCATGCACTCCAGCGGGTCGTCCAGGAGGCCCTCGTCAATGCGCACAAGCACGCCCGCGCGTCATCGATCCGCGTCACGCTCACCTTCTTCGACGGCGAGATCGGGGTGGATGTGGCCGATGACGGCATCGGCTTCGACATGGCGGCGCACGAGTCGGCGGCGCACGAGTCGGCGGCGGGCGACACTGTGGCGGGCGACGCGGTGTCCGGCTTCGGCATCCGCGCGATGACGTGGCGCATGCAGACTCTGGGCGGAACGCTGACGATCGAGTCGCACCCGGGCGAGGGAACGATCGTCTCGGCGATCGTGCCCGATCGGATCGAGAGTGCGGGCGCGTCATGATCCGAATCCTTCTCCTCGACGATCACCCCGTGCTCCGCCACGGTGTGCGCTCCCTGCTGGAGACGCAGAGCGATCTGGAGGTCGTCGCCGAAGTCGGATCCGCCGCGGAGGCGGCCGCCTCCGGCGCCGACGTCGCACTGGTCGATCTCGATCTCGGCGACGACGCCCCCGACGGCTTCGAGGCGATCCGCGCGATCCGGCGCGAAAGCCCTGGTACCCGGGTGCTCGTGTTCACCGCATACGATTCGGATGCCGATATCGTTCGCGCCCTGGATGCCGGCGCCGTCGGGTATCTCGTCAAGGACAGCCGTCCCGCCGAGCTCTTCCGTGCGATCCGCCGGGCGGCGGAGGGAGAGAGCGCTCTGGACGGGCCCATCGGCTCGCGGCTCCTCGAACGCACCGACCGACCGCAGGAGACGCTCACATCCCGCGAGCTCGAAGTGCTCGCGCTCGCGGCCGACGGGTTCTCCAACCGCGATCTCGCGCGTGAACTGCATGTGAGCGAGGCGACCGTCAAGACCCATCTTCATCACGCGTTCGCCAAGCTCGGCGCCGACAACCGGCAGGCCGCGATCGCGACCGCCATCAGGCGCGGGCTCATCCGCCGGTGAGGCACAGCGTTCTGCCAGGCACGTTCAACTGATCGGTTGATGTGCGGGAATTCTGCGATTCCTAACGTGGAATGTGTTCGCTTCGACACCCGGAGCGAAGCGCATCCGCTCAGGAAAGAAGTCCCCATGAATAACCGCATGATCACCGCATCCGTCGTCACCGCCGTCGCCCTCGCTCTCGTGCCGGCCGGCGGAGCGTTCGCCGCAGACAGCGCCCCCGCCTCGACCGCCGTGCCGGCCACGGCGTCGACCGCGAGCAGCCCGTCAGCGGTGCTGTCGGGCACACCGTGGGAGACCACGGGAGCAGTGGATCAGGATGGCGCCGAGGTCGCGTTGACCGACGAGGCCGTCGTCGACTTCGTGGGCTGGGCCTACTACGACATCGACGGCGCATTCACGATGTACAACCTCGATGACACCCCGAAGATGCAGGGCGACTGGACTGTCGCGGCAGACGGCTCGGCTCGCACCCTCGTCGCGAAGGACGCCGACGGCGTGGTCCTGTTTGAGCGGACAGTGCCGATCACACAGCTCACGGATGAGGAGTTCACCTACCGCGTCATCCCGGATGAGGCCGACCCGTCGGTCTACTACGACATCATCCACACCCCGACCGATCACGAAGAGCCCGGAAGCAGCGCACCGGTCGACGACTCGACCCAGAGCGACGACGACGATGCTGCCGGTGCCGATAACGATGCTGAGCAGGGCGGGTCCGACGACGCCGACGGCGATCAGCTCGCCGAGACCGGCGACGCGGGTCCGATCGCGGCGATCATCGCCGGGATCGTCGCGCTCCTCGGTGGCGCCGCGCTCTACGTCACCCGCCGGGTGCGCGGTGGACGGGCCGAATCATGAGGCCCCGACGCCTCCTCGTGCTCGCCGCGACCGCTGTGTCGCTCTCGCTTCTGCTCGCGAGCTGCGCCGCCGCGGACTCCGCCCCGACCGGACGCGCAGCGGATGCCACCGAGCCGCGCTCGCCTTCGCCTTCGCCCGATGGCGAGAACCCGTACGCCGGGTCTGCCCAGGCGGAGCTCGACAAGAAGCTGATCGCCGCGGCATGGCGTGACGACATCGACGCCGCCGCACGGCTGATCGAGGCGGGCGCGGATGTGAATGCGACGGATGCCACGACGCAGAGCGCCTACCTCATCGCCACCAGCGAGGGATCACTCCCGCTGCTCGAACTCGTCCTCCGAAACGGCGCTGACGTGGCGAGCCTGGACTCGTGGGAGGGAACGGGCCTCATCCGCGCGAGCGAACGAGGCCACGCGATGATCGTCGGCCGCCTCCTTCAGGAGGGGATCGACCCCGATCACGTGAACAGTCTCGGCTGGGTAGCATTGCACGAGGCGCTGGTCTTCGCGAAGACGGATGCCGTCGACGCCTACGCCGACACCACCCGCGTCCTGGTCGCAGGAGGAGTAGATGTGAGCATCCCCGCTGAGCGAGAGGGCATGAGCCCGGCGCAGCTCGCCGAGCAGCATTCGCTGCAGCCGCAGGCCGAGCTCCTGCGCGCCGCCGATGGGGCGGGCGCGATCAGCGAAGAAGAAGCAGACCGGCGACTGCTGGCGGCAGCCGAGAACGGCGATGCGGATGCCGCGGCCCTCGCGCTGCGCGCCGGCGCCGACCTGGAGGTTCGCAACCACCTTCAACAGACCCCGCTGCTGCTGGCATCCGCCCACGACAACGCAGCGGTGGCACGACTGCTGGTCGCCCTGGGGGCAGACCCCGATGCGCTCGACCACCAGCACGACACCCCGTGGCTGGTGACGGGGGTGACCGGCAGCGTCGCGATGCTCGAAGCGCTGCTGCCGGCGCATCCCGACATGACGATCCCCAACAGGTACGGCGGCCTCTCGCCCATCCCCGCGGGCGAGCGCGGTCACGCCGACTACATCGCCCGGGTCGTGACCACCGGGGTCGATCTCGATCATGTGAACGACCTGGGGTGGACCGCACTGCTGGAAGCCGTGATCTTCGGGGACGGATCTCAGCGCTATGTGGATCTCGTGACCGCCCTCGTAGGCGCGGGTGCCGACGTGGGCATCACGGACGGCAACGGCGTGACCGCCCTCGAGCACGCCAGATCGAAGGGGCAGACGGCGATCGTGCGACTGCTGGAGTCGGCGACCGAGCGCTGAGCCCGATCAGCGCTCGAATCAGGAATCCGTCGTGGGCGTCCGCCGCCGGCTCAGCGGCCCTCGGCCGCTTCGGTGTGGTGGCGGATGACCTCGGCGACGACGAAATTGAACCACTTCTCGGCGAATTCGGGGTCGAGGTTGGCCTCCTCGGCGAGCGCACGCAGGCGAGCGACCTGCTGCTCCTCCCGCGACGGATCCGACGCCGGCATCGCGTGCTCCGCCTTGAGGACGCCGACCTGCTGGGTGGCGCGGAATCTCTCGGCGAGCATGTAGATCAGCGCGGCATCGATGTTGTCGATCGTGCCGCGCAGTCGCAGCAGTTCGGCGCGGGCGTCGTCTGCGTCGGTCATGGCTCTCCCTGTTCGTCTGCGCTTAAGACGATATCGCGCCCGTGACCTCTAGAGTTGGCGCATGAGCAACGATCTGCCAGCGGCATCCAACGAGTCCGGCTCCTCGCCTGAGGCGACGCCGGCCGCAGCTGCGACGCCGGCCGCGGCCTCCCGTGCGGATGCGGCCGTGAAGACGGCGCCGAAGAAGAAGCGGACGAAGAAGCCCGAACCCGTCGATCCTCCGCTCACCCGGAAGCCCGTCGTCGAGCCGGAGCCCCCGTCGCGTTCGTTCTGGACCCGTATCGACAAGCCGTTCACGTTCGGCTTCCTCGTCACGCTCGGCGGCCTCGCGGCGATCCTGCTCGGCCTGGCGCTGTCGAACCTGTCGACGGTGCTCATCTACGTCGCGCTGGCGCTGTTCGCAGCACTCGGGCTCGACCCCGCGATCCGTTTCCTCGAGCGTCGGGGGCTGGGGCGCGGATGGAGCGTGCTCGTCGTGCTCGTCGCGCTGATCGCCGTGCTCGCGCTCGTGCTGTGGACGATCATTCCGACCGTCGTCGACCAGATCACCTCGTTCGTCAAGAGCGTGCCCGGGCTCATCAGCGACTTCACGGCGAGCGACATCTACAAGACACTGAATGCGCAGTTCGGCGACCAATTCCAGGATCTCGTCGCCGACGTGCAGCACTTCCTCACCAACCCGACCAACATCGCCACCATCGGCGGCGGGGCGCTGCAGGTCGGTGCCTCGATCGCGACGGGGATCTCGGGCGTGGTGATCGTTCTCGTGCTCATCATCTACTTCGTCTCGACGCTCCCCTCCATCAAGAAGGCGTTCCTGCGTCTGCTCCCCGCTCGCGACCGCGAGAACACCGCGATCATCACGGCGCAGATCACCGATTCCGTGGGCGGATACGTGATGGGCATGGTGATCCTGGCCTTCATCAACTCGATGGTCGTGCTGATCCTCTACACCGTGATGGGGCTGCCGTTCCCGCTGCTGCTGGCGGTGGTCGCGTTCCTGATCACACTGATCCCGCTGGTCGGTTCGCTGATCTTCTGGGTGATCGGCTCCGGCATCGCACTGTTCACCAGTCCGATCCTCGCCCTCGTCTTCGCCGTGATCTACCTGGTCTACATGCAGGTCGAGTCGTACTTCCTCACACCGCGCGTGATGAACAGGGCGATCTCGATCCCCGGATCGCTGGTCGTCATCGGCGCCCTCGTCGGCGGCACGCTGCTGGGGCTGCTCGGTGCCCTCGTCGCGGTGCCGGTCACGGCATCCATCCTCATCATCATCAACAAGGTCTGGGTCCCCCGCCAGGACTCCCGCATCTGACGGCGCCCGCGCCCGGCGTTCGAATCGCGCAAATTGCTGCGTCCGGTGCCCGGGCACGACAATTTGCGCGATTCGAACGGCTGACGCGCGGCGCGCGGCCGAGTCAGCAGATCGAACGGGGTCAGCGGGTCAGACGGTGACGTCGACGACGCCGATGAAGCGTCCGCCGACGCCTTCGATCTCGGTGCGGTGCTGGTCGGATGCCGGCGCAGGAAGATCTTGCGGGGCGTGACCACGGCAGCTCAGATAGGTGAACTGCGGCCACCACTTCTTGGGGCGGGCGGACTCGGTGAACCCGCAGACGTCGCATTTCAGCTCGACCCAGACCGGACGGGCGCCCTTGCTGCGGTTCGCCCTCGACTGAACGAGCCATGCCGGCGGGTCCTGCTCGAGCGCCGCGAGCGCCGCCTCGCCCATGCCGTCGCCGAGCCCGTGCCGGTCGGCCATCTCCAGGGGGATATCGAGTCGCTGAGCGACCTCGCGCTTCGAGATCATGCTCCCATTGTCCCAGGCGACAACGCGCACCGGGGCGGGGCGAGGCGGCGTTCGGGTCAGATGAGGCCCTTGTCGGTCAGCCACTTCTTGGCGATGTCCTCCGACGACTTCTGGTCGACGGTGCTCTCGACGCCCATCGCGACGAGGTCCTCGGCCGAGAGCTCTGCGCTGACCGCATTGATGACGTCAGCGATCTCGTCGGCGATGTCGCTGGATGCGATCGGCACGACGTTCGAGGCGAGGATGAGGCTCTTGGGGTCTTCGAGCGCCACGATGTCCTCCGTCTCGAAGGCAGGGTCAGCGCTGTAGATATCGGCGACCTGGATCTCTCCGGCCAGCAGCGACTCGAGCGTCGTGTCGCCCGTCGCGGAGAACGCGAGGTCGACCCCGTAGACCTCCTTCGCGCCGGCCGGACCGTATGGACGCTGCTCGAACTCGGGCGCTCCGCCGATCGTGACCTCTTCGCTGACGTTCGCGAGGTCGGCGATCGTGGTCAGGTCGTTCGCCGCGGCGAACTCCTTCGTCACGGTGTACGTGTCCTGGTCGCTCGCCTCGGCGTAATCGAGAGCCGTGAGGCCCTCGGGCAGCGCCTCCTGCAATGCGGCGTAGACGTCTTCGGGGCTCGTGGCATCCGCCGAATCGTCGAAGTACTCGAGCAGGTTTCCGGTGTACTCCGGGAACAGATCGATCGCACCGGACTCGAGGTCGGGCATGTACGCGTCGCGCTGGCCGATGTTGAACTGCTTGTCGACGTCGTACCCCGCGCCCTCGAGCGCCTGCGCGTAGATCTCGGCGATGATCTCGTTCGAGTAGTAGGCCTGCGAACCGATGACGATCGTGTCCGAGTCACCCCCGGACGAGTCATCAGTGGGCGTGTCGAGCGGGTTGCTGCTGGAGCATCCGGCGAGTGCGAGGGATGCGGCGAGCGCGACCCCGGTCGCGAGGGCGAGGCGTGATCTGCGTGCAGTGAACATGATGTTCCTCTCTGGTGGGAGTCAAGCGGATGCTGCGGATGCTGCGGTCTGTGCTGCCGCGCGACGGCCGGCCCTGCGCGACGGAGTGCCGGGTTTCGCGACACGGATGCCCGTCGGGACGGCCATGCGCTGGGCGAGGGCGAGCAGCAGGTCGACGACGAGAGCGAGCACGGCGACGAGGATCGCACCGCCGAGCACCTGGTCGAACCGCTGCAGCGGGATGCCCTGGATGATCGGCCAGCCGAGACCGCCGAGATTGACGTAGGCGGCGATCGTGACGGTCGCGATCACCTGCAGGGTCGCGGAGCGCAGGCCACCGATCAGCAGCGGCATCCCGAGCGGCACCTCGACCTTCCAGAACACCTGCCACTGCGTCATGCCGGTCGCACGGGCGGCGTCGATCACACGTCGGTCGATCGCCTCGAGCCCGGTATAGGCGCCGGCGAGCAGCGACGGGATCGCCAGCAGGACGAACGTGATCGTCGCGGCCTCCGGCACTCGCAGCACGCCCATCACGAGGACGAGCAGCACCATGAGGCCGAACGAGGGAATCGCCCGCGCCGCGCCCGAGATGGCCACGGCGACCTCGCGTCCGCGGCCGGTGTGACCGATCGCCCAGCCGATCGGCACCGCGATGACCGCGGCGATCAGCACCGAGATCACGGTGTAGAACAGGTGCTGGCCGAGAAGGGTCGGCAGCGCGTACTGACCCTCGAGCCGCTCGGGGGAGAACAGCCAGGCGAAGGCGTCTGCGAACAGGTTCATGCGGCGGCCCTCATCGGCAGCACGCGCTGACGCGGTCGACGGGTCGACGCCGCGCGCGTCCAGGGCATGATCGCGCGCCCCGCGAGCATGAGCAGCAGGTCGATGACCAGGGCGATGATGACGACGGCGAGCACGCCGGCGAGCACTTCGGGGATGATGCGGCGCTGCAGCCCGTTGGTGAACAGGTAGCCGAGGTTCTCGACGCCGACGAGGATGCCGACGGTGGCGAGGGAGATCGTGCTGACCGCGGCGACGCGGAGACCTGCGAGGATCACGGGGCCGGCGAGCGGAAGATCGACTGTCCAGAATCGGCGCATGCCGCCGTACCCGACAGCCGTCGCCGCCTGCCTGATGTCGGGGTCGACCGAGTCGAGACCGTCGGCGACCGACCGGACGAGGATCGCCACGGCGTAGATCGTGAGACCGACGATGAGATTGATCTCGAGCCGCGCCTGGTATCCGAGCACCGAGGGGAGCAGGATCAGCAGCGCGAGCGAGGGGATCGTGTAGAGGAGCCCGGTAAGCACGATGATCGGTCCGCGCAGCAACCGGTACCGCCACGCGACCCAGCCCAACGGCAGCGAGAGGATGAACCCGATCACGATGGCGATCGCGCTCTGCCGCAGATGCGTCACGGCGAGCCCGAGAATGAGGTCGAGGTTGTCGGCGACCCAGGTCATGGCACCTCGGCGGCTGAGCCTGTCGAAGGGCTCGCCGCGTCATCCACCAGTGCGCCCTGCGTGCGGCCATCGGAGTCGACCACGACGCGCCCGTGCGCGGTCTGCTTGATGTGCAGCGCGCGCTTTCCGCGCTCGGCGCCGATGAATGCCGAGACGAACTCATCGGCCGGATTCTCGATGATCTCGCTGGGGCTGCCGACCTGCACGATGCGGGCGCCCTTGTCGAGGATGACGACCTGATCGCCGAGCAGGAACGCCTCATCGATGTCGTGCGTGACGAACACGACCGTCTTGTCGAGGTCGCGCTGCAGGCGGATGAGCTCTTGTTGCAGATCGGCGCGCACGATCGGATCGACGGCGCCGAACGGCTCATCCATGAGGAGGATGTTCGGGTCGGCGGCGAGGCCTCGCGCGACGCCCACGCGCTGCTGCTGCCCGCCCGAGAGCTGGCTCGGATAGCGGTCGGCCAGCGAACGGTCGAGGCCGACGGTATCGAGCAGATCGCGTGCCCGCTCGTGCGCCTGCTTCTTGGGTGTGCCGTTCAGGCGCAGCACCGTCGCGACGTTGTCGATGACCGAGAAGTGCGGCATGAGACCGGAGTTCTGCATGACGTAGCCGATGCTGCGGCGCAGAGCCACGGGGTTGCCGGTGAGCACGCTCGCGCCATCGATCTCGACATCGCCGCTGGTCGGCTCGACCATGCGGTTGATCATGCGCAGGAGCGTCGTCTTGCCGCATCCGGATGACCCGACGAAGACCGTCGTCTTGCGCGAGGGCAGCACGAGACTGAAGTCCTCGACGGCGAGCGTGCCGTCGGGGAACCTCTTGGACACCGACCGGAACTCGATCATGAGCCTCCTGCGAGTACAGCCTTCATATCGACGCCTCCTCGATTTCGGTTCCGAGCGTATAAGAGATGTCGGACATCAGGCCGATTCGCGGCCGTACTGCTCCAGCAGTCGCAACCAGACCTCGCTGACCGCGGGGTACGCGGGAACAGCGTGCCACAGCCGCTTGATCGGCACTTCGCCGACGATGGCGGTCGTCGCAGCGTGGAGGAGCTCGGCGACGTCGGGCCCGACGAAGGTCGCACCGAGGACGACATCGCGTTCGGTGTCGACCACCATCCGCGCCTGTCCGCTGTAGCCGTCTTCTCGCAGGCTCGATCCTGCGATCGCCCCGAGGTCCTGATCGATCACGCGGACGGCGTATCCGGCATCCTCCGCCGCCTCGGCTGTCAGACCGACAGAGGCGACCTCGGGTTCCGCGAACACCACCTGCGGCACCGCGGCGTGATCGGCGGTGGCGACATGACGCCCCCATGCGGCATCGTCGATGTCGCCGCTGTTCGCGCGAGCCGCGATCGCATCCCCTGCCGCGCGTGCCTGATACTTGCCCTGGTGCGTCAGCAGGGCGCGCCCGTTGACATCGCCGACGGCGTACAACCAGTCGTTGCCGGGCACGCGAAGCGTGTCATCCGTGTCGATGTACTCCCCCGGCACGAGATCGACGGTCTCGAGGCCGATGTCCCCGCTGCGCGGAGCGCGGCCGGTTGCGGCGAGCACCTCGTCTGCGACGATCTCGGTTCCGTCGTCGAGCGTCACCGTGACGCCGGCGTCACCGCGGGAGACCCGTGTCGTGCCGGTGTTCGTGCGCACATCGACACCGAGCTCGCGCAGGCTCGCAGCGACCAGCTCACCGGCGAACGGCTCCATCTTCGCGAGCAGTTCGCCTCGTGCGATGACCGTCACCTTCGAACCGAACCCTGCGTAGGCGGTCGCCATCTCGACGGCGACCACGCCGCCGCCGATGATCGCGAGGGCTGCCGGGATCTCCTGCGCGCTCGTCGCCTCACGGCTCGTCCACGGATGCGCCTCGGCGAGGCCGTCGATCGGCGCGATCGCGGCATCCGTTCCGGTGCTGATGGCGACCGCACGGTGGGCCTTCAGCACCCGCGTCGTGCCATCGTCTGCGGTCACGGTGACCTCGCGCGGACCCGAGATGCGACCGTGGCCGCGCGCCAGATCGATGCCGGCGGACTCGAGCCACTTCACCTGTCCGGCATCCGACCAGTCGCTGGCGAAGGAGTCGCGGCGCGCCAGAACCGCGCCGACGTCGAGGTCGCCCGTGACTGCCTGCTTCGCGCCGTCGACGTGCCGGGCCGCGCACAGGGCCTGCGCCGATCGCAGCAGCGCCTTCGACGGCATGCACGCCCAGTACGAGCATTCGCCGCCGACGAGCTCGCTCTCGACGATGATCGCGGTCAGACCGCCCTGGACCGCGCGGTCGGCGACATTCTCGCCGACCGGTCCTGCGCCGATCACTATGAGGTCGTATTCGTCTGTCGACATGATGATGCCTTCTTCCGGTCGATCCTGCGTAGCCAGTCTTCCGGAAGTGCAACCGCCTGTCACGGGGATTGTTCCCGGCCGGGTTGTTCCCGCTGTGCGCGTGATGGGAGTCGGAGGAAGTCGCACCAGTCGGATGAATCCGCCAAGAAGCTCCGACGGACGCGCTGCAGGACATCCGCTCGGCGCACGCATCAAGGGATCCGGCCCGAACCGCTGGGCGGGAAAAGCCGAAGTCGGATGATGCGGCGCCGCACCGACACCGACATAACTCCGGAGAAATTGCCCGGATCCGCCCACGCGCGGCCGAGAACACGCGGAACTCTGAAAAAGCTCCGGAGTTATGCGGGTGCATTCGCGGCGACCCAGACTCGGAACGACGCCTCAGCAGGCAAGGAGGCCCGCCTCAGCGGGCAAGGAGGCCCGCCTCAGCGGGCGAGCAGGATGCTGGTCGGCGTGGGCGCTGCAGCACGGTGCCGGATGCCGCGGGGCACGCCGGTGCGCTCGTCGAGGTCGATGACGCTGATCGAGTTCGACCGCTGCCCGGCGACGAGCAGGGCACCGTCGTGGACGAGGTGGTGCCGCGGCCAGTCGACACCCGATTCGGCGAGTGCGATCGATTCGACGCTCTCACCGGCTCCGCGCACGCGCAGCGCGGCGACGGTGTTGCTGCCGCGCACCGACACGTACAGCGTCTCGCCGTCGCGGGAGCGCGAGATCTCGGAGGGGAAGTCGAGTCCCTCCTGCATCCCCGGCGCGGCCGAGACACCAGCGATCGCACCCCAGTACCCGTCCGCGCCGGCGGCGAGGGTGAAGACCTCGCCGGAGTACTCGGTGACCACGTGCAGGTGCCCGCTCGGATGCACGACCATGTGGCGGGGGCCCACGCCGTGCGGCAGGACGACCCGGTGGTCGTGCACGAGACCGGACGCGGTGGGGCGCCAGATGCGCACGATGTCGAAGCCGAGGTCGGTCGTCGCGATGCGTCCGTCCGGCAGGAAGACGGCCGCGTGCGCGCGCGAACGGCGGATGTGCTCATCGTCGTCGAGGGCGGGCTCAGGGTCCGGGTCGGGTTCAGGGGCGGCGTTCAGTCCCAGTGCCTCGTCGAACAGGAGCAGACCCGACCGCGCAGCGGCCGGTGCATCAGCATCCGGCCACGCAGCATCCGGCGATAGGGATTCCGACGACGCGGCGACCGACGCCAGCACGTCGGAGAAATCGACCGCCGCCAGTTCGCCCTCGGCCCCGTAGGGGTCGGTCGCGGCATCCGCGATCGTAGGCGCGCCGAGTCGTCCCGCAGCATCCACCCCGATGCGCACCACCCGTCCATCGCCGTAGCAACTGGCGATCAGGTACGCGCCAGATGACGCGACGGCGATGTGGCATACCCCGTCGCCGGTGTCGACCGGGCCGCCCAGAGGTGCCAGCGATGTCTCGCCGTCGCGCATGAACGCCTGCACCGCCCCCGATCCCTCGAGCGCCGCGTAGACGATATCGAGAGACGGATGCCGCGCCAACCACGACGGAGACGCGGCCGGAGCGGAAACGCCTCGATGGGCGAGAGTGGCGGGCTCGCGCCCCTCATCGCCTTCGAGCAGACCGATGCCTTCAGCGGTCCCGCCCAAGTCGGCGCCGTATCCGCCGATCCAGAACCGGGTCATCGTCGCGAAGGTCAGTCGACGAGGTCGTGGCGGACGATGACCTCGTCGCGCTCAGGGCCCACGCCGATCACCGAGATGCGCGTGTTGCTCATCGCCTCGAGCGCGAGCACGTAGTCCTGCGCGTTCTGCGGGAGGTCCTCGAACGTGCGCGCGGTGGAGATGTCTTCTGACCAGCCGGGGAAGTACTCGTAGATGGGCTTCGCGTGGTGGAAGTCGGTCTGGTTCACCGGCACATCGTCGAACCGCTCCCCGTCGACGTCGTACGCGACGCAGACCGGCACCTGCTCGAGACCGGTGAGGATGTCGAGCTTGGTGAGCACGAGGTCGGTGATGCCGTTCACGCGCGTGGCGTAACGGGTGATCGGCGCGTCGTACCAGCCCGTGCGGCGCACGCGACCCGTGGTCGTGCCGTACTCGAACCCGGTCTTGCGCAGCCACTCGCCGCGCTCGTCGAGCAGCTCGGTCGGGAACGGACCAGACCCGACGCGCGTCGTGTACGCCTTCACGATGCCCACGACGCGGTCAAGGCTTCCCGGCCCGACGCCCGATCCGGATGCTGCGCCGGCAGCCGTCGCCGTCGACGAGGTCACGAACGGGTAGGTGCCGTGATCGACGTCGAGCATGGTCGCCTGACCACCCTCGAACACGACGACCTCGCCGCGCTTGAGTGCTTCGTCGAGAAGGTGCCCGGTGTCGGCGACCATCGGTCGCAGCCGTTCTGCGTAGGAGAGCAGCTCGTCGACGATCTCGTCGCATGTGATCGCGCGACGGTTGAAGACCTTCACCAGCAGGTGGTTCTTCTGGTCGAGGGCACCCTCGACCTTCTGACGAAGGATGTTCTCGTCGTAGAGGTCTTGCACCCGGATGCCGACGCGGTTGATCTTGTCGGCGTAGGCGGGACCGATGCCGCGACCGGTCGTGCCGATGTTGCGCTTGCCGAGGAAGCGCTCGGTGACCTTGTCGAGCGTGCGGTGGTACTGCGTGATGATGTGCGCGTTCGCGCTCACCTTGAGCTTGGAGACGTCGACGCCGCGCGCGGAGAGGGCCTCGAGCTCGTCGAAGAGCACCTCGAGGTCGATGACGACGCCGTTGCCGATCACGGGGGTCACACCGGGCGACAGGATGCCGCTGGGCAGCAGGTGCAGAGCGTACTTCTCGTTGCCGACCACGACCGTGTGCCCGGCGTTGTTGCCGCCGTTGAACTTCACGACCCAGTCAGTGCGGTCACCGAGAAGGTCGGTGGCCTTTCCCTTGCCCTCGTCGCCCCACTGGACGCCGACGATCACGATTCCTGGCATGGGTGTCCCCCTGGATTTTGCTTTCGTCGGGTTCGCACCGACTGATGAGCTGGCCCTCTTCGGGCAGTTTCCATCCTAACGGAGGGGGTACGACACCCCACCGGCGGGCCGCGCGGAGCATCGCATCTCGTGACGTGGTCGCTACAGTGATCGAGGAGGAACGATGACGAACTGGTGGCCCTACGTCCGTCTTGCGGCGGCGGTGCTCGGGGGTGCGGCGATCATCCGCCAGCTCTGGCTCTCCATCGAGAACGCCCTCGCCGCCGACACCCCGTGGGCGTCGCACCTGCCGACGGTGATCACGAACTTCTTCAGCTACTTCACGATCCTGTCGAATCTGATCGCGGTGACCGCGCTGGTGATCAGCGCGATCTGGATGCTGCGCACACGGCGCTCGGCATCCGTCGAACCCGCGTGGCTGGCCATGCTGCTCGCGTGCGCGAGCACCTACATGATCGTCACCGGGATCGTCTACAACCTGCTCCTGCGGCACATCGCGATCGCCGGCATCTCAGATGCATGGACGAACGAGACGCTGCACGTCGTCATCCCGCTGGTCATGATCGCCGATGTGCTGTTCGCCCCTCGCCGCAGGGCGCTGCCGTGGAGCGGACTGCTGGTGGTGGTGTCCTTCCCGATCGTGTGGGTGGTGTACACCCTGATCCGCGCGAACTTCATCACGGGCCCCGCGCACGGCGATCCGTGGTGGTACCCGTATCCGTTCCTCGACCCGCACCAGCAGGGCGGCTATCTCGCAGTGGTCGCGTACATCATCGGCATCGCGATCGGGATCATCGCCGTCGCGGCGCTGGTGATCTGGGTCGGCCAGCGCCGCGGCATCCGCTCTACGCGGTGACGAGACCTCCGCGCCGTTCACCGTCCGTGCCGGCGTGCTCCGGCTCGTCGAGGTAGCGCTCGAGCGAATCGTCGAGCTCGTCGATCCACGGGGTGTGATGCACGACGGCGATGGTCCCCGTCATCACCGACTCGTAGACGCGGTCGCGGTAGCCCATGATGTCGGCCTTCTTGTCCTGCTTCCACGCGAGGAAGATGTCCACGACCCGATCGATGTCGAACTCCGGATAGTCGGTCAGCTGCAGCAGGTCTCGGATGTACTCGCCCTGGAAGCGGATCTCGTCCGACGCCGAGGCGATCGCCTCGAAGCGCGCGCGCCAGTCGGCGATGGATGCTGCGCGCTCTGCCGCCGAGGGCAGCTCGATGCGCCCGAGGATCAGGTCGCGCACATACCAGGCCTGCACGTCGAACATGTTGAACGTGAACCACTGATCCTGCGCGCCGAGGTACGTCAGTCGCGGGTTGCTCTGCCACACGACCCCGCGGTACAGGCCGTCGGGATAGACGTTGTTCGGCGAGCTCAGTGCGAGATCGTCGGGCAGGAACGGGTACTTGTGCAGATAGCCCGTGCACATGACGACGGCGTCGATGTGCGCGGATGAGCCGTCGGCGAAGTGCACCGTGCTGCCGTCGAAGCGCTCGACGACCGGACGCTCCTCGATGCCGTCTGGCCAGTCGTAGCCCATCGGCGCGGAGCGGAAGCTCGCCGTGACCGACCGTGCGCCCATCTTGAACGCCTGGCTGCCGATGTCCTCTGCGGAGTAGCTCGCGCCGATGACCAGCACATCCTTGCCCTCGAACGCCTCAGCGCCGCGGAAGTCGTGCGCGTGCGAGATGTAACCGGGGAACGTCTCGATGCCGTCGAACTCGGGAACGTTCGGGAAGGAGAAGTGCCCGGCAGCGATGATGACGCGATCGAACTCCTCCGTCGTGGACTCGCCGGTCGGCAGGTCCTCGCTGGTGAGGGTGAAGACCTCCCGCTCCGCGTCGTAGTCGATCCAGCGCACGACGGTCTGGAAGCGGATCAGCTTGCGCACATCGGTGCGCTCGAGCCGCCCGGCGATGTAGTCCCACAGCACGGGGCGCGGCGGGTACGACGAGATCGCCCTGCCGAAGTGCTCGTCGAACGAGTAGTCGGCGAACTCGAGAGCCTCTTTCGGCCCGTTCGACCACAGGTTGCGGTACATGCTGGAGTGCACGGGTTCACCGAACTCGTCGAGTCCGGTGCGCCAGGTGAAGTTCCACTGCCCGCCCCAGTCGGCCTGCTTCTCGAAGCACACCAGTTCGGGGATCTCGGCACCCGCTCGCGCTGCGGATTCGAATGCCCGCAGCTGGGCCATTCCCGAAGGGCCGGCGCCGATGATCGCTACTCGTTCTCTGCTCGTCACGTAACTGTCCTCATATCTTCCGTTATGCATCAACGCAGTCGCCCTTGCGTCCGAACACGACGTCAGGCACGTCACCGGGAGCGTGGGCTCGACCAGTGGAAAGAAGCGACTGCTCCCTCGAAGCTATCAGGATCACTTATGAGCGGCCCCGAGCGAGTCCCATATGCTGATGCGATGCGCCTCCGACTGCTCGCCGTCCCGCTCACCGCTCTCGCTCTCGCCCTGCTGGCCGGATGCGGTGCGTCACCGGATGCATCGTCGACGGCGACGCCGTCTGCGACGAGCACCACCGCAGACGGAACCTGCCAGTACCTCCCGAGCGGCGAGTCAGCAGTGGCCGGCGTCGAGGCGCCGCCCGAGACTCCGGATGCCGCGGCATCCGCTGTTCTCCAGACCTCCGTGGGCGACATCTCGATCGCCTTCGACACCCCGACCCCGTGCACGATCGGCAGCTTCGCCTCGCTCGCGGAGCAGGGCTACTTCGACGGCACGCAATGCCACCGGCTGACGACCGAGGGGATCTTCGTCCTGCAGTGCGGCGACCCGAGCGCCACCGGTCGCGGCGGCCCCGGCTACTCCTTCGCCGACGAGCTGGACGGCTCGGAGACCTACCCGGCGGGCACGGTCGCGATGGCGAACGCCGGCCCGGACACGAACGGCTCGCAGTTCTTCCTCGTCTATGAGGAGACCCCGTTGCCCGCGAGCTACACGGTGTTCGGTCACATGGATGCCGCCGGCATCCAGACCGTCGCCGACGTCGCCGCGGCCGGCACCGACACCGGCGAGCCCGATGGCGCGCCGGCGACCCCGGTGGAGATCACCGCCGTCACCATCGACTGAGCCCACTCACTCGCGGCGCCCGGCTCGCTCCCGGCCCCCGGCTCACTCCCGGCCGAGCGAGACCCATAGGGGATCGAACGAGCGCGCGGAGTGCACCCGAGCGGCGATCGTGTCGAGGCGCTCGACGATGGGTGCATCGAGCACGACGTCGAGGGCCGCGAGATTCTCATCGACTCGAGCCGCGGAACGGGTGCCGGGAATGGATGCCACGGCCACACCGAGTTCGCGCCCCTTGTGCTCGAGCCAGGCGAGCGAGAGCTGGGCAGGCGTGACACCGACCTCAGCGGCGGCCGCGCGGACCTCGTCGAGCAGCGGGGCGTTCGCTGCGAGCGCTTCGGTCGTGAAGCGCGGGAACTTCGTACGCGCATCCGCCTCGGTGATGGCGGACGAGTCGTAGAGGCCGGTCAGCCACTGGCGGCTCAGCGGTGAGTACGGCACGACGCCGATGCCGAGGTCCCGCGCGGCGGGGATCACGTGCGTCTCGACGTCACGGCTGACGATGCTCCACTCACTCTGGATCGCCGCGATCGGATGAACGGCGTGCGCCCGGCGGAGTTCGGCTCCCGTCGCCTCTGAGAGTCCGATGTGGCGCACCTTGCCCTCGGCGACGAGCTCGGCGAGAGCTCCGACCGAGTCCTCGATGGGAACCGCGGGGTCGACGCGGTGCAGGTAGTAGAGGTCGAGGTGATCGGTGCCCAGGCGCTCGAGCGACAGATCGATCTGCTCACGGATGTGTTCGCGATCGCCGCGTGTGGCGCGTTCGCCCACCTTGCCACCGGGAGCGATGCCGACCTTGCTGGCCAGCTGCACCTCGTCGCGGCGGGTGCGCAGCAGACGCGAGATCGTCTTCTCGCTGCGGCCGGCGCCATAGACGTTCGCGGTGTCGACGAAGGTGGCGCCGGCATCGACAGCGTGCACGAGCGTGGCGTACGCGTCGTCGTCCTCGACGCGACCGTACGAGTCGGACAGCGACATCGCGCCGTATCCCTGTGGAGACACGCGCAGGCCGTCGCCGAGATGGATGAGGGAGCGGGTGGATGCGGAGACTTCAGCATTCTGGGGCACGGGCCGACTGTACCGCGATCGATGAGGAGCGGAATCCGGCGCGACGCATTCCGCCATAGCGGCGCGGGTTACCCTGTTCTGCGGGGATGCGTCCCCTCAGACGATCGAGAACGCGGACGCGGACGAGGAGTCATGCATGAGTGAGTCGAACGCCCCGGGCAACGGAGCGCCGTACGCCCCGCCGCCCCCGCCCGCACCGCGGCCCGCCGCTTCGCCGCACCCTTCGACGGACTCAGGGGTCGGGAGCGTGGCGGCCTCAGGAGTCGGGAGCCCTTCGCTCCCTGAGCCTGCCGAAGGGTCGAAGAGCGACGGCCCGACCGCGGCCGAGATGGCCCGTGCATCCGGCATCCTGAAGGTGATCTCCGACGCCTACTCCGCGAAGATGGTCGGGCAGGAGCGACTGCGCACGAGCCTGCTGGTCTCGCTCATCGCCGGCGGGCACATCCTGCTCGAATCGGTTCCAGGACTCGCGAAGACCACGGCCGCGTCCACTCTCGCCGACACGGTGAAGGCGAGCTTCAAGCGCATCCAGTGCACCCCCGACCTCCTTCCCAGCGACATCACCGGCAATCAGATCTACGACGCCCAGACCGGATCGTTCCGCACGGTCCTCGGCCCGGTGCACGCGAACTTCGTGCTTCTCGACGAGATCAACCGGTCGAGCGCCAAGACGCAGTCGGCGATGCTCGAGGCGATGCAGGAGCACCAGACCACCATCGGCGGCGAGGTGCACCACCTCCCCAAGCCCTTCCTCGTGATCGCGACGCAGAACCCGATCGAGCAGGAGGGCACCTATGAGCTGCCCGAAGCGCAGATGGATCGCTTCCTGCTGAAGGAGATCGTCGAGTACCCGAGCCCTGCCGAGGAGTTCGAGATCCTCGGGCGCATCGACTCCGGTGTCCTCGACCCCGACCGGCACGTCACGAGCGCCGTCACCCTCGAAGACGTCCAGGCGCTGCAGGCGACCGCATCCAAGATCTATGTGGATGCCTCGATCCGCAACTACATCGTGCAGATCGCCTACGTCACACGAAACCCTGCACCATACATCGGCGATGAGCGCGCACGGTTCATCAAGTACGGTGCGAGCCCGCGCGCGAGCATCGCCTTCCTCCAGGCGGCCCGCGCGCTCGCCCTGCTGAACGGCCGCGCGCACGTGCTGCCCGAAGACATCCGCACCCTGCGCCACGTCGTCCTCCGTCACCGCGTGCTGCTCACCTTCGAGGCGGATGCCGAAGGCATCCGGAGCGAGGAGATCATCGACCAGATCTTCGGCGCCGTGCCGACCCCGTAGTCGTTCGATGGCCAGTCTGATCACCCAGGTGAAGAGCAAGCTCTTCATCAACTCGTCGCAGAAGTCGATGCATATGCTCGATGGGGCATACGCGTCGCTCCTGCACGGACGCAGTCTCGATTTCGAAGATCTGCGGCAGTACGAGTACGGCGATCAGGTGCGCGACATCGACTGGAGGGCCACCGCCCGCATGGGCGAGCCGCTCGTCAAGAGACACAGGGCGAACCGGATGCACACCGTCCTGTTCGTCGTCGACACGGGCATCTCCATGACGGCCCTCGCGCACGACGAGAAGCCCAAGAAGGACCTCGCGATCCTCGCCACCGGCGCCCTCGGCATCCTGGCTCTGCGCCACGGCGACGACTTCTCGGTCGTGCACGGCGATGCGAGCCGCATCCGGCGCCGTGCGCCCGGACGCAGCGAAGGCGCCCTCGAACATGCGCTGCGCACGCTCGACCATGCCATCACGACGACGAGCGCCCCGAGCGATCGCGACGCGCTGCTCTCGTTCGTCGCGCGCACGGTCGCGAAGCGGTGCATCGTCGTCGTCGTCACCGATGACGCTCCCGTCACGGAGGAGACCGAGCGGATGCTGCGCCGCCTGCGCGTGCAGCACGATGTGCTGTGGATCACGCTGCGGGATGCCGATCCGGTGCTGCCCTCCGTGAACGGCCCCGTCCACGGGCTCAGGCGCCGGAGAGGCGATGTCGCCACGCACTGGGCCATTCCCGACTTCGTGCACGGCGACACCGAGGTGATCGACGAGATCGCTGCGCGCTCCAGGGCCGAAGGTGCGCGGCGCGATGATCTGCTCGACCGGCTGGAGATCAGTCGCACCGCCCTCGACACGCAGGATGACGCGGTGGGAGAACTGCTGCACATGCTGAATCGGAGGGCGAATGTCCGCAACCGATGAGCTCTACCCTCCCGTGCAGTACGGCTGGGGCTGGATCCTGCTCGCCCTCGGCGTGCTCGCACTGCTCGTCATCGCCTGGTGGCTGCTGCTCCTCCTCACCCGGCCGAAGCGCAGTCTCACGATCCACGGGCAGCCGCCGGTCATCCCGCCCGCAGGAGAAGTGCTCTCTATGCTGCGAACGGAATACAACGTCGAGATCGGTCGGGTGGAGGCCGCCTACCGCGCCGGAGCACTGAGCGCCCGCAGCGCGAATCTCGAGCTCAGTCGCATCGTGCGCGCCTTCGTCAACGAGTACAGCGGCCTCGAGGCACCCGTTCTCGCGCTCGACGATCTCGTGCGCATGGGCGTGCAGCCGGCACTCGTGGATGCGCTCGGCCGCCACTACTATCCGAGCGCTTTCCGCCGCGGCCCCGCCCTCGACCCGCACGCCGGGGCGGAAGCCGCCCGCAAGGTGGTGTCGACATGGCACTAGCGAACTGGTGGGTCGTCCTCATCGCCGTCGCGGTCGCCGTCGTGGCGATCGGCGTCGGTCTGCTCATCGGTCTTCGCCGTACGGCGAAGCGCGATTCGGCCCCGAGCGCACCGATTGCCCGGGCCGAGCGCCTCCGTTCGCTGCCGTCGTTCGGCCGCGCCGTGCGCCGTCGCACGGCGGCGCTCTCGGCCGTCGTCGCACTCGGAGTCGCCACGGCGGTCGTCGGCGGTGTCGTCGCCGCACGGCCGATGTCGTCGGAGACGATCCAGCCCGTCAACACCAGTCGCGACATCATGCTGTGCCTCGATGTCTCGGGGTCCATGAGCGATGTCGACATCGAGGTGCTCAGCGTGTTCGACGAGCTGCTGGACGGCTTCGAGGGCGAACGCATCGGCCTGACGATCTTCAACAGCTCGCCGGTGCAGGTGTTCCCCCTGACCGACGACTACGAGTTCATCCGCACGCATCTGGAGAGCATCCGCTCGAGCTTCGACTACCTCGACGAGATCCCGGAGCACTGGCTGGGCACCCTCAACGGCCCGGGCGCTTCGCTCATCGGCGACGGCCTGGCCTCGTGCGCCATGCGCTTCGACCATCTCGACGACGACCGCAGCCGTTCGATCATCCTCGCCACCGACAACGAGCTGGCCGGAGCGTCGATCGTGTCCCTCGAGGAAGCCGCCGGTTTCGCGGCATCCGCCGGGGTGCGCGTGTTCGCGCTGAACCCCGTGCAGGGTGTGAGCACCGAGATCAGCGACGAGCTGGTGGCCGCGGCCGAGGCCACCGGCGGCCAGGCGTACGGCCTGCGCGACACCACCACCGTCGCCGACATCATCAACGATGTGCAGAAGCAGGATGCCACCGAGCTCCGCGGCCAGGCGCAGGTGGTGTGGACCGATACCCCGAACCTGTGGATCGCCGTGCTGATGGTGCTCGGACTCGGATTCATCGTGCTGATGTGGAGGGTCAGGCTGTGATCTTCCAACCCGTGCTGAATGTCTTCCTCCTCATGGTGCTGTTCGCGCCGGTCATCGGCATCGCCGTGTGGATGCTGGTGCGCGGGCACCGCGTGATGTGGACGCTGCGCCTGGTGATGCTCCTGGCGTGCTTCGCGATGCTGCTGCGCCCCGGCATCCCCGGCGGGACGACGCAGACTCTCGCGACCGACACCGACATCGTCATCGTGCTCGACACGACCGCGAGCATCGTCGCCGAGGACTGGAACGGTGATCAGCCGCGACTCGACGGCGCACGCGCCGATGTGCAGGCGATCGTCGACGAGTATCCGGGCGCGCGCTTCGCTCTGATCACCTTCGACGCGGCAGCCGAGCAGCGACTGCCGCTCACGACCGATACCACCGCGCTGATGTCGTCGCTCGAGATCCTGCATCCCGAGGTCACCGCACAGTCGCGAGGCAGCTCGATCGGCATCGCGAGCACGATGCTGGAGGAGACGCTCTCGACCGCGGCGGACACCGCCCCCGATCGCGCGCGCATGGTGTTCTACCTCGGCGACGGCGAGCAGACCGTGACCGCGGAGCCGGAGTCGTTCGCCGACAGCGCCGAGTTCGTCGACGGCGGCGGAGTGCTCGGCTACGGCACGAGCGACGGCGGGCCGATGCAGATCACCTCCGGAGCCGTCACGGGGTCGGGCGACGAGGGCACTGGAGACGAGGGGTCGGGCGAGTACATCGAGTACCAGGGCGAACGGGCGATGTCGGTGCTCGACGACAGCAACCTGCAGGACATCGCCGATCAGCTCGGCGTGGCGTTCCAACTCCGGTCCTCCGACACCGCGATCGAACTGCCGGAGGCACCGGCGACCACGACGAACCACTCGGACTCCGCGGCGGGGTCGGATGCCGACGGATCGGTGGGGAACGTCATCGAGCTGTACTGGGTCTTCGCGCTGCTGATCGTGCTGCTGCTCGGCGTCGAACTCGCGCGCGCCACGATGCTCATCGCGCAACTGCGCGGGCTCGCCGTGAGAAGAGGTGACGCATGACATCTCCTGCACACGCGGATGCTGCCGCCGCACTCCTCGCGGCGAACCGGCGTCGCCGCCGCATCCGCCGGTGGGTCGCGATCGGCATGCTGCCCCTGACGCTCGCCGCCCTGCTGTTCGTCGGGAAGCTGCTGAGCATGTACGGCTTCGCGCACCAGGCGATCTCCGCCTACGTCGTCGGCGACTACTCGGGTTCGGAGGCGGCCGCGCGCGGCCAGGACTTCCTGAACCTCTTCGAGCCCTACAAGGCGCCGTACAACGCCGGCACGGCGCTGGCCGGCTCCGAAGACCTCGACCCCGCCCGCGTGAAGCTCGAGGAGGCCCTGCCACTGGCATCCGGTCTCGAGGTGTGCGCTGTGCGCGTCAACCTCGCGCTGGTGATCGAGCGGCAGGGCGATGCCGCGCGTGCGGACGGCGACGGACCAGGATCCGCACAGCTCTACGGCGAGGCCATGCAGGTGACCGCCGAGACCCCGGACGAATGCCGCAGCGATGATGCCGACCAGCAGTCGCCCGACCCCGACCGCAGTCTGAGCGACGCGCTCGACGACATGCAGGAGCGCCTGCAGCAGAAGCAGCAGAACGAGCAGGACTCGCAGCAGAACCCCGATCAGAGCGATGGCGAGGAGCCGCAGCAGGCTCAGCCCGACCAGGACAGCCTCGACGAACTGCAGCAGAAGCTCGAGGACGGCGCCGAGGAGCGGCAGCAGAACCAGGGCGATCAGGACGAGCCCGGCGGCGGAACGGACAAGCCATGGTAGATCCGAGACGCGCACGCTACATCGCCGGCGTCGACGGGGCGCCGCCGATCCCCCCTCCCGGCGGCTATCACGGCGCGCGCCGGCCGACGGGCCCTGATGCGCCCGTCGGCGCCCCGACCCCTCTCGTCAGCAGCGCCGAGGCGCCGCGCGAGAAGAAGCCGGCGAGCGCGATCGGCTGGATCGCCCTCGTGGCGGCGCTCCTCTTCGCGGTGACGCTGCTGGGCGCGCTGCTCGCCGGCGCGACCGACCTCCTCTACGGCGTCACCATGCTCACGCTGCAGCTGATCGTCGTCGGGGTCGTGATCGCCGCGCTGTGCTCGCCGCGCGGACGAGTGCTCGGCGCATCCGCTCTGGTCATCACGCTCATGCTGAACATCGCGACGGTCGGCGCGATGAGCGCGCTGCAGACCTCGGCATCCGGCAGCTACAAGGGTCAGCAGACGGCCGAGCAGAAGCACGAGGCGGCGTATCCGGGCGTCAAGGATCGCTCGGCGGGCGAGATCCTCGCCCAGCCGTCGCTCGAAGAGGTGCGCGCAGAGAGCGACGCGGCCCTGGCGGAGATCCGTCAGCGGCTGAGCGACCGGTTCGGCTACACGTGGACCCAGGCCGGTCAGGAGGACCTGCGGCCCGAGCGCAACGGCTACGGCGGAGAGTCGATGCTCGTGCAGTACATGTCGGTGCCGTGGATGACCAACGAGCCGATCCAGGACTACGACCGCAAGGTCCAGGTCATGCGCGAGGTCGAGGACGTCCTGATCGCGCGCGGCATGGCCTGGATGTATTCATTCAACGATCCGTCATCGAACCTCGACGACACGATCCTCGAGAAGTTCTACGGTTCGACCGAGCCGCGCTCGCAGCACACGTGGGAGTGGTACACCGACAACTACCCCGATCCGCTGCGGTTCTATGCCAACATCTTCGACTTCTCGAACGATCGCGACGGTGAGCTGCGCGCCGAGCGCGAGGCCGACAGCGCGAGCACCGGCGAGCCGCTCGAGGGGCTGAAGATCTACTTCCTCGCACCCGAACTGCTCAGCGAGGCCGACCGCGCCGAGTTCGAGGAGCGGATGCAGGAGTACCCGGGGTTCTAGGGAAGCGTCGCCTGCTGTGGACGGAGATCCCCCACATTCCGCAGCCTCGATAGACTCGGCGGCATGAGCCCCGTGAAGTCTTATGACCCGGAGCGCATACGGGGGGGGTAGCTGCCGCGGTACATGAAGCCACAAGCGGTATCGCTGACGCCTTGGATGCGCTCGATGCAGAAGTGTCCATACTCCGAGCGGCGTGGAGTGGAGAAGCCTCCGACGCGTACGATGCGGCGCAGGCCCAGTGGTCGGCCCGCCTCGCCGAGATGAACCGCATCCTGTCGCTGTCCGCGCGGGCCGCCGACAACAGCGCCGAGCGCTACGCGCGGGGACGATCAAAGATCGGGGCGAGGTGGGCATGAGCGGCACCGAACAGCTCTCGCTCCTCGAGCGGATGCAGCTGCTGCAGGCGCGGAGTGCGGCCCTCCAGGACCACCTGCGCCAGACGCAGCACGACGTGGATCGCGAACTGGCGCAATACGTCCCGCCGAACCCGGGGCACGTCACGGTGTCGCTCAGCGACACGGGATTCCCGGTAGGTCTGGAAGTCGCGGGCCCCCAGGACCGCACCGCCGCCAACTACACGTCAGCCATCAGCACGGCGTTCCAGCTCGCTCAGGCGACCGGCCCGGCTCTGCCGATCGAGGCGTCGACCGCGATCATCGATGCGATCACCTCGGGCGAGGATATCCCCGCGACCACGATCTCCGACGACTTCGGACAGTTCTCGGTGACCGCGTCCTTCGGCTCGGTCCGCGGGGTCGAGGTGAAGGACCAGTGGGTGCGGTCCTGCACCGACCAGCTGACCGCGGAGGAGATCCTCCGCATCGCCCAGCACGCAGCGAAGGCGTCGGACTCCTTCCACCGATTCGAGTGGGGAGAGACATGGCCGATTGCGACGAGGAAGCGCTGCGCGAGGACGCGAACGGCTCCTGGCAACCATGGAGTCTGCAGGTGCAGAAGTGGGGCGAGATCATCGACGACCTCGAACTGGACCGTCGGGCGTTCTCCGTCGCTCCCGGTTCCAATGAGCTGTTCAGCACTTTCAACACCGCGCTGCGCTCGGTGCGCACGTACCTGAGCGAGGGCGAAGAGGTCCTAGAGGGCATCGCACGCGCCCTGCTCGACTCCGCCATCGAGTACATGGAGATGGAAGGCTACGCGGCCGATGAGATCGCCCGCGTCGAACGGGAGATAGCAGCGCTATGAGCTACGTCGACGTCCTCCGCGAACAGATCATCCTCCAGCTCGACGAGGCCGAGATCCGTGTGCGCGACGCGATCCGCGTCGCGCCGGGCCTCATCCGCCGAGCCGTGGAGGCGGCCGCCAACCACTACCTGGGCACCGTCGCCGCGCTGATCCCCGATGCGGCGGTCGACTGGCTTGCCGACCAGATCACCTCGGCAGCCCTCGCTGCTCTGCAGGACTGTCTCGTGAGGATCGCGGTCCTGCGCGAAGCGGCCGCGTACCTCGGCAGTCCCGACGACCTGCGGGCCGTCGCCGAGAAGCTCGGTGGCATCGGCGGGTCCGCAACGGCGATGGACATCAACAAGGATGCCCTCGACGGTCTAATGTCGTGGGACGACGGCGAGCCGACCAGGCGCTACGAGGTCGCGGTCGAGAACCAGGTCGACGACGTCGCCAAGGTCGCGCCGGCGATGAGCTCGCTCAGGGACGCGCTTCGCACGCACGCGGACGACATCGAGAATTACTACCTCGAGCTGCTGGCGCTCGTCACCGGAGCCGTCGCGGCGATCCTCGGCGTCGTCGCCGCGATCCTCAGCCTCATCGCGGGCGCACTCACGTTCGAGACCGGCGTCGGTCCCGTGATCGGCATCATCGCTGCCGCCCTGTCGCTCGTGACGGCGATGCTCGGAGTGGTCGTGTCGGGCATCGCCGCGGTGCAGCTGTTCATGAATTCGACTCAGGGCACGTCGAACAAGCTCGACGCGCTGCAGATCGACATGCTCGAGTGGAGGAAGCCGTCCTTTGCGCAGATCAAGTAGGGCATCGGTTCTGGCGGCATCCGGGCTGCTCGCGCTGCTGCCACTCGTGCTGACGGGGTGCGTCGGCGGCTCGGGGCGGCCCGAGCCGACCGAGGTCGTGACGCAGTACCTGTCGGCGATCGCCGAGGGTGATGCCTCGACCGCGACGGCGCTGGACGCCGCAGCCGTGGCCGCGCAGCACGAGGGCTCGACGACTGAGGAGGTCGGCGACTTCGAGACGCTGCGCACCGACGCGGTGCTGCAGGGGGCGGAGAGCCGGATCGACAGCGTGTCGGTGCGGCCCCGTGCCGCGGCGGTCGGCGGGGATGACGATGTGCGGCGCGTGCTCTTCACCTACGAGCTCGACGGAGAGGAGACGAGCTCGTCGCTGCAGGTGAAGTGGGACGAATCCTCGTCGACGTGGGAGCTCGAGCAGTCGCTGACGCTGTCGATGTCGATCGATGCGGTCCAGAGCAAGGTGTCCCTCGAGCCCGCGCCGTTCCGCATCGGGGGCGTGGACGAGACGATGGCGACCGATGCGCAGCAGGCGCCCCTGCTGTATCTCGTCTACCCCGGCGTGTACCGCATCGCATCCGACATCCCGAAGGAGCTGCTGGTCCCCGGGACCGATACCGCGCAGACGGTGGTCGCCGCGATGCCGGGCGACGTCTTCGTGCAGTTCGACGTCACCGAGCTGCCCTCGAGTTGACGCGGGAGGGGCCGCGAGCGGACGGCGCAGAGGTCACGCCAGTGAGAGCCCTGCGGCGAGCGCGAAGCCGAGCACCGTGGCAAGGCCCGTCGACTCCTTCGCCTTGGACTGCGCATCGGGGATCATCGAATCCACGAGCATCACGAGCAGTGCGCCCGCGGCGAAGCCGCTCGCTCCGGCGCGGAACTCGGGGCCGACGGCATCCGCCAGCAGGAAACCGGCGATCGTGGCGATCGCGCACATGACCGCGACCCCGGCCCACAGCATGAGCACCCGCGAGCGCTTCATGCCGCCGTCGAGCAGGTCGGCGGCCGAGCCGATGGATTCGGGCAGGTTCGAGACGACGATCGCGATGACGAGTGCCACGCTGACGCCCTCACCGGATGCGAGTCCGATGCCGAGGACGAGCTGCTCCGGGATGCCGTCGAGCAGTGCTCCGACGGCGAGCGGGCCGCCTGCCCCCTTCGAACGGGATGCGCGGTGCTCGACGATCCGGTCGGCGATGTAATAGGTGAGTGCGCCGGCGGCGACCCCCACGATGAGCGGCACGGGGCCCGCCTGCTGCAGGCCCTCTTCCCACAGCTCGAACGCGATCGAGGCCATGAGCGCTCCCGCGCCGAACCCGAGCACGATGCCGAGCAGGCGCGGCGGCCATCTGCGCAGCAGCGCGAGCACCGCGCCGACCAGCAGCGGCGTCGCGCCCACGGCTCCCCACAGCAGCGCCTGGCCCATGCAGTCACCATAGACCCGGCATCCGGCCTGCATCCGCCCCGCCCCGCCGGGCCGCCGCCCCTCTGTTCCTGCATCCGCCCCGCCCCGTTCGGGAGGAGAACTCACGAAAGGGAGGGGTGATCGGCCGGAATCGTCCTCCAGTTCGTGAGTTCTCCTCCGGTTCCCGCGGCAACGGATGACACGCCGCGCGCCGATAGACTGAACTCCATGTCCAAGGTCCTTCAGTCACTCCCCGTCGGCGAGCGCGTCGGCATCGCCTTCTCCGGGGGGCTCGACACCTCCGTCGCCGTCGCCTGGATGCGCGATAAGGGCGCTGTGCCCTGCACGTACACGGGCGACCTCGGCCAGCCCGATGAGGACGACATCGAGTCGATCCCGGGCCGCGCGCTCGAGTACGGCGCCGAGATCGCGCGCATCATCGACGCGAAGACCGCGCTGGTCGAAGAGGGGTTCGTTGCCCTGCAGTGCGGCGCCTTCCACATCCGCTCGGGCGGCAAGACCTACTTCAACACCACCCCCCTCGGCCGCGCGGTCACCGGCACCATGCTCGTGCGCGCCATGAAAGAGGACGGCGTCGACATCTGGGGCGACGGCTCCACCTACAAGGGCAACGACATCGAGCGGTTCTACCGCTACGGCCTGCTCGCCAACCCGCGCCTGCGCATCTACAAGCCGTGGCTCGACGCCGACTTCGTCACCGAGCTCGGCGGCCGTCAGGAGATGAGCGAATGGCTCGTCGAGCACGGCTTCCCGTATCGGGATGCCGCCGAGAAGGCGTACTCGACCGACGCCAACATCTGGGGCGCCACACACGAGGCGAAGACCCTCGAGCATCTGAACGTGTCGCTCGAGACCGTCGACCCGATCATGGGCGTGAAGTTCTGGGACCCTTCCGTCTCGATCGAGACCGAAGATGTCACCGTCACCTTCGAGGCCGGTCGCCCCGTCGCGATCAACGGCGTCGAATACACCGATCCGGTCGCCCTGGTCAATGAGGCGAACACGATCGGCGGACGCCACGGGCTCGGCATGAGCGACCAGATCGAGAACCGCATCATCGAGGCGAAGTCGCGCGGCATCTACGAGGCGCCGGCCATGGCGCTGCTGTTCATCGCCTATGAGCGCCTCGTCAACGGCATCCTCAACGAAGACACCCTCGCGACCTACCACGAGCAGGGCCGCCGCCTCGGCCGCCTCATGTACGAGGGCCGCTGGCTCGAGCCGCAGTCGCTCATGCTGCGCGAGTCGATCCAGCGCTGGGTCGGCCTGACGATCTCGGGCACGGTCACGATCCGCCTGCGCCGCGGCGACGACTGGACGATCCTCGACACCACCAGCCCGAACCTCTCCTACGGCCCCGAGAAGCTCTCGATGGAGCGCGTCGGAGACGCCGCCTTCGGCCCCGTCGACCGCATCGGTCAACTCACCATGCGCAACCTCGACATCGCCGACTCGCGTTCGCGCCTCGAGCAGTACGCGGGTCTCGGCCTCGTCGGCGGCGCGACGGGCGAGCTCGTCGGCCGCGTGACGGCGGGCGAGGCATCCGAGATCACCGCATCGGATGCCGACGACGAGACCCTTGCCGACGCCGTGGATGCGGCATCCGAGGGCGCCGCATTCGACTCCGGCACCGACTGACCTTCTCGTTCTCGCCCCGACGTTCTGGGGGTCCGAGCGACGGATGTCGGACGAATCCCCGTGATTCGTCCGACATCCGTGCAGAAGGCCCCCAATGTGTCGCCGCATCCGCTCGTATCACCGCATCCACTCGCGTCGCCGCATCCGCTCACGTCGCCGCATCCGCTCACGTCACCGCATCCACCAGGATAACTTGCACACCTCTGTGCACGTTATTATCCTGGAGGCATGACTTCCCGTGCTCCCCGCGCCGACGCGCGCGCCAATCGCGAGACCATCCTCCTCGCCGCGCGCGAGGCCCTCACCCAGGACCCGCGCGCCTCCATCGACCTCATCGCCCGCACCGCGGGCCTCACCCGTCGCGCCCTGTACGGTCACTTCGACGACCGGGCTGCGCTCATCGATGAGCTCATCGTCTCGGGCGCGGAGCGCTTCAATGCGATCGCCGAGGAGAGCACGACCGAGGACGCGCGCCTCGACCTCGCCCGCCTCGCCTCCCGGCTCTGGCACGCCGCGGCGCACGTGCAGCTCATCGCCGCGATCGCGCTCGATGAGGAGCACGTGGCGTCGACGGCATCCGCGCTCGCTCCGGTGCGGCGCATCCTTCTCGAGATGGTTCGTCGCGGGCAGCGCGACGACGCGCTGCGCACCGACATGGATGCCGCGACCCTCGCCCGCCTCATCGAGGAGACCGCCCGCGCCGTGGTCTCGCGCGCGCCGGAGTTCGACGACGCGGGGTCCGTCGCCGTGCGAGCGGTGCTGAGCATCGCGGGTCTGTCGTGGCGCGAGTCCGATGAGCTGCTGCAGGCGCATCCCGATCTCGTGCAGGAGATCGAGCGGTGAGGGTCGCACTGCGCTCGGTATCGAAGGGGCGCCGCGGCGAGGCCCTTCCGGAGACCTCGCTCGAGTACCGCTCCGGCGAGGCGACCGTCGCGTTCGCCGAGACCGAGCAGCGGCCGACGGTGCTCGGCCTCATCGCCAGCGGACGCATGCGACCCGACACGGGCAGCGTCGCGATCGATGACAGAGCGGATACCTCGGCGCTGCGCCGTCGCGTCGCCCTGATCGACGCCCCCGACGTCAACGACCCGCACGCGGATGTCGCTGTCGCAGGCATCGTCGGCGAGGAGCTCATGTTCGCCGGCCAGGGGGCGACCCCGCTGCACGCCCGGAAGTGGCTGAAGAACATCGGATACCCCGAGCTCGCCGCCGCCCCCGTCAGCTCTGTTCCCGCCGCGGCACGCGTGCGGATCCTGTGCGAGCTCGCCGTGCTGCGCGACGGCGTGGACGGGCTCGTGCTCGTGCATCCCGATCGTCATGGCGGCCGCCCCGAATCGTGGTGGCCGATCGTCGAGGAGTTCGCCGAACGCGGGCTCGCAGTGCTGGTGATCGTCGGCGGCGCAGCCGCCGCGGCGATCGAGCGGATGCGGGAACCCGCAGAGAGCGACGAGGAGGAGGAGTGATGAAGGTTCCCGCGATGATCGCGGCCGAGCTGCGACGCCTGACCTCGACCAGGATGGGCATCATCGCGCTGCTCGCGCTCATGCTCGTGCCCGTGCTGTACGGCGGCCTGTACCTGTGGGCGAACCAGGATCCGTACGCGAAGCTCAGCGAGGTGCCCGTCGCCCTCGTCGTCGACGACGAGGGGGCGCCCTCGGCATCCGATCCCGACACGCGGGTCAATTACGGCGACGACGTCGCCGAGACCCTCATCGACGGCAGGGCGTTCGACTGGCAGACGATGGATGCCGAAGGCGCGGCTGCGGCGCTGAAGAACGGCGACGTCGATTTCGCGGTGACGATCCCCGCCGATTTCTCGACCGCTCTGACCTCCGCGTCCGGCACCGATCCGCGCCAGGCGGTGCTGACGCTGTCGACCAATGACGCCAACAACTACCTCGCCTCGACGATGGGCGCGCAGGCGGTCGAGAAGATCCGCAGCTCGGTGGCCGAGAAGGTGGGGACCGAGGCCGCGAACCGGTTGCTCACCGGTCTCAGCGACATCCGCACCTCGCTGGTCGATGCGACCGACGGCGCATCGCAGCTGGTCGACGGCGCGGTCTCCGCGCACGACGGCAGCACCACCCTCGCCGATGGCACATCGCAGCTCGCCACCGGCTCATCGCAACTGGCCGACGGGTCGTCGCAGTTGGCCGACGGCTCCCGCCAGCTGGCCGACGGCGCGCAGCAGGTCGCGGACGGCAATGCGCAGGTCGCGGCCGCGGCGAACCGCGTCGGCGGCGCGATCACCGATGTCGAGGCGGCGGTTCCCCAGGTGCGCGCCGATATCCGCGCGGCTCTCGTCGAGCGAGGGATGACGGATGCCGAGATCGACGAGATCACCGCACTCATGCAGCCGATCACCGACCGCGTCGATTCGGCCACCGGTCAGGCGCAGAGTGCGATCTCGGAGATCAACCGCCTCTCGGACGGTGCGGCGACGCTCGCCTCGAGCGCGGGGACTCTCGCCGACGGCGCAGCGACCCTGGCCGACGGCGCGTCGACCCTCGCCGACGGCACGGCCGCCGCGAACACCGGTGCGGCCGCGCTCCGCGACGGGCTGGCCACGCTTTCCGACGGCACCGCGCAGTTGCGCGATGGCCTGGCATCGGGCGTCGAGCAGATCCCGGCATCCACCGCGGAGCAGCGCACGGCGCAGGCGGGAACGATCGCCGACCCCGTGAAGGTGGCGACGGCCGACGGCGCATCCGCTGAGGACTACGGCGCGGGCCTCGCACCGTTCTTCGGTGCCCTGGCGGGGTGGATCGGCATCTACGCACTGTTCCTCATCGTGAAGCCGGTCTCGCGCCGCGCCGTCACCGCACTGCACTCGCCGCTGCGGATCACGGTCGCGGGCTGGCTGACCCCCGCCCTGCTCGGTGCACTGCAGATGGTGGCGCTGATGGGGGTGCTGACGATCGCGCTCGGGTTCCGCTTCGACGACTTCGTCGCCGCCCTCGGGGTGCTCGTGGCGGCATCCGCGACGTTCACCGCGATCATCCTCGCCCTGAACGTCTGGCTCGGGTCCGTCGGGCAGTTCCTCGGTCTCGTGCTCATGGTGCTGCAGCTGGTCACCGCCGGCGGTACTTTCCCCTGGCAGACGCTGCCGGGTCCGCTCGCGACCCTCCACCACGTGCTGCCGATGGGCTTCGTCGTGGATGCGATGAGGCAGGTGATGTACGGCGGGAACATCGCGCGCGCATGGTCGGACCTCGGCGTGCTCGCGATGTGGCTGGTCGCCGCGCTCGCGCTGGCCGCGATCGGGGTGACGCGGATGACGCATCGTCGCACTCTGCGCGACCTGCAACCGAGCCTGATCGGGTGATTCGATGATGCCCCCGCGAATCCCGTGATCAGTTAGGATTCCAGAGCGCGTACCCGAAACGCGCTCTGGGGTTCGGTGACACTGGATCCCATCGGTGACCCTGAAAGAACCTCGATGACGACGACTGATTCCCCGCACCCCGCGCCGCGACACCTCGGTGCCAAGATCGGCCGCATCGCCTTCATCGTCGTCGCCGCGCTCGTGGTCATCGCCGTCGCGGCCGCGTTCTTCGTCGTCTGGACGATCCAGCGCTCCTTCCCGCAGACCGCAGGCGAACTCGAGCTCGACGGCCTGCAGTCCCAGGTCACCGTGCAGCGCGACGCCCTCGGCGTGCCCACGATCACGGCCGATTCCTCCGACGACCTCTTCTACGCCCAGGGCTACGTGCACGCCCAGGACCGCTTCTTCGAGATGGATTTCCGTCGCCACGTCACCAGCGGCCGCGTCTCGGAGATGTTCGGAGAATCGCAGGCCGGCACGGACATGTTCCTGCGCACTCTCGGCTGGCGGGAGGTCGCCGAGCAGGAGGTCGAAGCGCTTGATGAGACGACCCTGTCGTACTACGAGGCCTACGCCGACGGCGTGAACGCGTACCTCGCCGAGCACGACGGCGCCCAGGTGTCGCTCGAATACGCGGTGCTCGGAATCCAGAACCCCGACTACGAGATCGAGCCGTGGGTCCCCGCGGACTCGGTGGCGTGGCTGAAGGCCATGGCCTGGGATCTTCGCAGCAACGTCGAGAGCGAGACCGAGCGCGCGCAGCTCGCCGCCGAGGTCGCCGGTGACGGCGCCGCCGATGACACCCTCGCGCTCCTCGAGCAGCTGTACCCCGCGTACCCCTTCGATGAGAACCCCGTGATCGTTCCCAAGATCTCCACGGTGACGCCTCTGGAGACCGACACGGATGCCGCCGCGGCATCCTTCACCGAGGGCACCGACGGCACCGGCGAAGACGACGGCACCGGCGTCGAGAACGCCGTCACCACGGTCGAGTGGGCCGAGGCCGACAGCGTCATCGAAGCGGCCGGCATGCTCGTCGGCGATGTCGGCGAGGGCATCGGCTCGAACTCGTGGGTCGTCTCGGGCAAGCTCACCGAGAGCGGGATGCCGCTGCTCGCCAACGACCCGCACCTCGGAGCGGCGCTGCCGAGCGTCTGGTACCAGGTGCAGCTGCGATGCTCGACCGTGTCGGACGAGTGCCCGTTCGATGTCGGCGGGTTCTCGTTCTCCGGTCTGCCCGGAGTCGTGATCGGCCACAACGGCCAGGTCGCCTGGGGCTTCACGAACCTGACGACCGATGTCGCCGACCTGTACGTCGAGAAGATCGACGGCGACTCCTACTGGCGCGACGGGGAGCTCGTCCCGCTGGAGGAGCGCGAAGAGGTCGTGAAGGTCGCCGGCGGCGACGACATCGACCTCACGATCCGCTCCACCGCGCACGGCCCGATCATCTCGGGCCTCACCGATGACTTCACCGCCGTCGCCGAAGGCGGGATCTGGGCAGACGGCGACGCCCTCGTGCAGAGCGAGACGGATGCCGCAGCGACCATGTCAGGCGAATACGCGGTGTCGCTGCGGTGGACGGCGCTCGACCCCGGCGAGACCGCTCGCGCGATCTTCGCCCTGAACGTCGCCCAGGACTTCGAGGACTTCCGCTCCGCAGCGTCGCTGTTCGATGTGCCGGCGCAGAACCTCATCTACGCCGACGTCGAGGGCAACATCGGCTATCAGGCACCAGGGCGCCTGCCGATCCGCGGGGCAGGGGACGGCTGGCTGCCGCAGCCCGGCTGGGACAGCGCATACGACTGGACGGGGTACATCCCCTTCGAAGAGCTGCCCGTGTCGTACAACCCCTCGTCGGGGTACATCGTCACCGCGAACAACGCCATCGTCACCGACGATTACGACTACTTCCTCTCGCGCGACTGGGACTACGGCTACCGCGCCGCCCGCATCGCGCACCTCATCGAGCGCAAGGCCGCCGCGGGTCCGATCACCGCACAGGACATGCGCGACATCCAGAACGACAACGAGATGTGGATCGGCAAGGAGCTCGCCACCGTCATGGCCGACGTCGACGTCGAAGGCGACGGCCCGAAGGAGGCCGTGGCGCTGCTGCGCACCTGGGATGCGCAGAACAACGCCGACTCCGCCGCCGCGGCCTACGCGAACGTGCTGTGGTCGAATCTCGCGCAGAACCTGTTCGGCAATCGCGAGACCCCGTTGCCCTACGGCAGTCAGGGCCGCATGTTCACCGTGGTCGACGGCCTGCTCGACGATCCGGAGGACCCCCTGTGGACCAACGAGCAGATCGACGTGGCCGGCATGGACGAGATGCTCGCGCTCTCGGCCGAGCAGGCCTACGACGAGCTCGTCTCGCTGCAGGGCAATGTCCCGTCGCGGTGGAACTGGGGAAGCCTGCACGCCATCACGCTCACCAGTGACACGCTCGGCTCCTCGGGCATCGCGCCCATCGAGGCGATGTTCAATCGCGGCCCGTATCCGGTCGGCGGCGGAGCATCCGTGGTGAACGCCACCGGATGGGAGCTCGGCGGCTCCTACGCCACGACGACCGTCCCGTCGATGCGCATGGTCATCGATCTCGCGGACTTCGACGACTCGTCGTGGAACCACCTCACCGGCGCCTCGGGCCACGCGTTCCACCCGAACTACGTCGATCAGACGGAGGACTGGGCCGCCGGCATCCAGACGGCGTGGGCCTTCTCGCCGGATGCCGTCGACAAGGCGACCGTCGACACGCTGACGCTGACGCCCGCGGGCTGACCCCGGACCTCAGACCTCTTCGACGAACTCGATCGGCGTCATCGTCGGGATCGCCTCTGTGACGGGCCTCTCGACGGTGTCGACGTTCTCGTCCTCGCCCCGCAGCCGGGCGACGGCTTCGGCGAACTGGCGTTCGAGTGCGATGAACGCGGCCGCGGCGTCGCCCGCGGCGATCGCATCGAGCAGCTGACGGTAGGTCTCTGAGATCGACCGCCTGACGGTGTAGCCGTTGGGGTCGCTGAAGCTGGCGATGCGGGTCTCGATCACGAGGGTCGCCATGTAGTGCGACAGGCGACGGCTGCCCGCCGAGTCGACCAGGAGCCGATGGAACTCGATGTCGGCGTCGCCGATGGCGACGGCATCCTCTCCGTCGCTGAGCTCGACCAGGCGCGCGTAGGCGGCCTCGAGAGCGTCGACGACCGATGGTGCCCCCGCCTTGATGATGAGCCGTGCCGCCTGCGCCTCGATCGCGAGACGGGCGTCGTAGACGTCGGCGACGTGCTCAGGGCCGATCACGTTCACGCGCATACCGCGCCCGGGGGATGCCGTGAGCAGCCCCTCCTGCACGAGCCGCTGCGTGGACTCCCGCAGCGGACTGCGGCTGACGCCGAGCTGCGACGACATCTCGACCTCGCCGATGGGCGTGCCGACGGGCAGCGCTCCGGTGAAGATGGCCTTGCGCAGCTCGCCCGTGATGAGGTCGACGGTCGAGGGGCGCGCGACGCGCACCATCGAGATCGGGGTCACTGCGCGAGGAGTGTGTGGGCCCATGGACTTCCCTTTCGACCGTGCCATCTCGGCGTGCGCGAACAGCCGATATCTCATTCTCGATCCTCCGCGTGCAGATGCGAAGTCGACTCGGCAATTCAGTCTGCCCCAAGATCACGTTTTTGTATACGTGTCGACAATCTGCGGATCTGACTGTACATCGGCCGACAGATTCCTTAGTCTTGGGCACGGTCAACGGCAGCCATGCGGCGTGCCCGAATCCGCACCCCATACGCAACGCGAGGACAACATGACGAAGAGAACGACACGAATCGGCATCGCCACGGCGGCGATCGGCACCCTCACTCTCGGCCTGCTGGCCGGTTGCTCGTCCGGCGACAGCGCCGACGACGGCAAGAGCACGCTCGAAAAGGCGCAGGAGTCCGGAACGATCACTCTCGCCATCGCCTCCGAGCAGCCCTACTCGTGGGTCGAGGACGGCGAGCCGACCGGCGCGACGATCGCCATGCACGAGCAGATCTTCAAGAGCCTCGGCATCGACGACATCAAGATCGAAGAGGTCGACTGGAACTCGCTCATCCCGGGCCTCAACGCCGGACGCTGGGATGTCGTCAGCGCCGGGATGTCGATCCTTCCCGAGCGCTGCGAAGAGGCCGCCTTCAGCGACCCCGAGATCATGTACACGACCACGCTGGTCGTGCCCAAGGGCAACCCGAAGGACCTCAGCGACCTCGACTCGGTCGCCGCGGCCGACGACGTCACGCTCGCCGTGCAGTCCGGCGCCATCGAAGAGGGCTACGCCACCGACCTCGGCATCGCGAACACGGTGCAGGTCGACAGCGCACAGGCCGGCATCGAGATCGTGCAGTCCGGCCGTGCGGATGCATTCGCGCTGACCGCCGTCTCGATGAACTGGATGACCGAGGGCATGGACGACGTCGAGACGACCGAGGCGTTCGTGCAGGAGATCGACGGGGTCGAGCAGATCGGCGCCGGTGCCACCGTGTTCCGCAAGGACGACGATGAACTGCTGCAGGCGTACAACGAGGAGCTGGCGAAGATCACCTCCGACGAGGCGTCGTACCTCGAGCTCGTCGAGCCCTTCGGCTTCACCGCCGAGAACCTGCCGCCGGAGGACCTGACCACCGAGCAGCTCTGCTCGGGCGACTTGGGCTGATCCCGCTACCAGTGATCGAGAACTTCGAAGCGCTCTGGAGAGCGCTGCCGTACCTCATCGACGGGGTGATCATCACCCTCGAGCTGACGGCCGGCGGCGCTCTCCTGGCCATCGTCGTCGCCATCGGGCTCGGCCTGCTGGCGCGATTCGACAACATCATCCCCCGCGGTTTCGCGCGCATCATCATCGAGCTGTTCCGCGGAACCTCGCTGCTGGTGCAGCTGTTCTTCTTCTTCTTCGTGCTGCCCCTGCCGCCGTTCGATCTCGAGCTGCCACCGCTCGTCACCGGCATCCTGGCCCTCGGTCTGAATTACGGCGCCTACGGCGCGGAGGTCGTCCGCGGGTCGATCAACTCGGTGCCGGCAGGTCAATGGGAGGCGACGACGGCGCTCAGCCTGTCGCGCACCCAGCGCATGTGGCGCGTGATCTTCCCGCAGGCGTGGGCGCTCATGCTCCCCTCGCTGAACAACCTGCTCATCCAACTGCTGAAGGGAACGGCCGTCGTCTACCTGATCACGATCGTCGACTTCACCGCCGAGCTGAACCGGCTCCGCGTGCAGACCGACGTCTACTTCGCCTATGGGCTCGGACTCCTCGTCTACTTCGGGATCGCCTATCTGCTGACGCTCGGCATGAACGCCCTCGAGACCCGCGCCAAGCACCGTCTCGGTCAGGGCGGAAAGTGGCGTGACACGATCACCACCACCCCGATCCCGGATGCGAAGGGGGCGGGCCAGTTCGGATGAACGACGACAACAGCTTCTGGAGCTGGGAGCACGCCTCCGCGGTGCTTCCCGATCTCCTGCTCAAATTCTTCACCGTCACGCTGGTCGTGACCATCATCGGCAGCATCATCGCCGCGATCCTCGGCCTCGTGATCGCGCTCGGTCGCCGCTCGGCCCCGCGCCCGTTCAGCGCCGCGATCACCCTGGTGATGAATTTCATCCGCATGACGCCGCTGGTGGTGCAGCTGCTGTTCGCGTACTACGTGTTCAACACGGTGCCGCCGCTCGTGCTCGGAACGGTCATCATCGGCATCCACTACGCGACCTACATGGCCGAGGTCTATCGCGCCGGAATCGACGCGGTGCCGCCAGGCCAGTGGGAGGCGACGACTGCCCTGTCGATGTCCCCCGCACGCACCTGGACCGCGGTCATCATCCCGCAGGCGCTGCGCTCCACCCTCCCGGCGCTCGCCAACTACGTGATCTCGATGTTCAAGGACACCCCGTTCCTGATGGTCATCACCGTCACCGAGATGGTGCGCGAAGCGCAGCTCTACGGCGGCAAGAACTTCCGCTACGTCGAGGCCATCATCCTCGCCGGCCTCATCTACCTCATCGCCAGTTATCTGAGTTCACTGCTGGCCAGGCGATTGGAGAAAAAGCTTGAATACACCACCGCTTGACACCCACACCGGCGCGATCGCCCTCGACGACGGCGATGTCCCGGCCATCCGCTTCGACAGGGTCGAGAAGCGCTTCGGCGATCACGTCGTGCTGCACGACCTCGACTTCACCGTGCGTCGCGGCGATCGGGTGACGCTGATCGGGCCGAGCGGCTCGGGAAAGACCACCATCCTGCGTCTGGTCATGACGCTGGAGGAGGCGAACGCCGGGTACGTGTACATCGACGGCAAGCCGCTCACGCACTTCCCGCGCGATGGGAAGCGGGTCGAGCTGAAGGAGAAGCACAAGAACGAGATGCGCAAGCGCATCGGGATGGTGTTCCAGCAGTTCAATCTGTTCCCCAACATGACGGTGATCGAGAACATCATCGAAGCACCCGTGCACGTGCTCGGCATGTCGAAGCAGGATGCCCTGGTGCGGGGCCGCGCACTGCTCGAGAAGGTCGGGCTGCCCGATAAGGAGAACGCGCACCCGACGCAGCTCTCCGGCGGACAGCAGCAGCGCGTGGCGATCGCCAGGGCGCTGGCGATGGAGCCCGAGATCCTGCTGCTCGACGAGGTCACCAGTGCCCTCGATCCCGAGGTCGTCGGTGAAGTGCTCAACATCCTGCGCGACGTCGCGCGCGAGACCGACGTGACGATGCTGATCGTCACGCATGAGATGCAGTTCGCGCGCGACGTGTCGAACCGCGTGCTCATGTTCGACAGCGGACGCATCGTCGAAGAGGGATCGCCGGAGGACATCTTCCGCAACCCGCAGGAGCAGCGCACCAGGGACTTCCTCTCCGCCGTGCTCTGACGCGTTAGGGTCGAGAGGTGCCAGAACGTCAGCTTGCCCCTGAGGGTGCGCCCGCATCGGTCGTCGAGTTCGAGCACGGCGGCGCGACGCTCATCGCCGAGGACTTCGGCACCGGCGCGCACCCGTACGTGCTGCTGCACGGCATCGGGATGGGCCGCAGCGTCTACCTCGACTTCGTCGAACGGCTTCCAGGACGCATCATCGCCCTCGACCTGCCAGGGTTCGGCGAGGCACCGGAGCCGTCGCGAACGCTGACGATGGCGCGTCACGCCGACCTGATCGCCGCGTTCCTGCGCAGCATCGACGTGTCGGATGCCGTGATCATCGGGCACTCGATGGGCTCTCAGATCGGGGCGGAGCTCGCGTCGCGGCATCCGTCACTCATCGCCGGCCTCGTGCTCGCGGGGCCGACGGTGAACAGTGCGTCGCGCAGCGTGCGCGAGCAGGCCACGTACCTGCTGCGCGACCTGATCGGCGAGCGTCCGATCGTGCTGTGGCGGGGCGCCCGCGAGTACCTGCGCGGTGGTCCGCATCTGGTGCGGAAGATCCGCGCCACCGTCGTGCACGAACCGGAGAAGGCGTACGCGAAGGTGCAGTGCCCGGTTCTCGTGCTGCGCGGCGAGCGCGATCCGCTCGCGCCGGTGTCGTGGTGCCGCGAGATCGTCTCACTCGTTCCCGGCCGTGCCGAGCTGCGCGAGATCCCCGATCACGGTCACGGCACGCTGATCAGCGACGCCGAGCTCGCCGCCGACCTGATCACGGAGTTCGCCCGCTCGCTCTGAGCGGCTCGGTCTCCCGGTCTGCGCCCGCGCATCCCCGCGGCGCCTCCAGCGGTGCCTCCCCGCCCGTGCCTCCCGCCGCGCCTCCCGCCGCGCCTCCAGCCGCGCCTCCCGCATAACTCCGGAGTTTTTCGCATAGTCCGCACGTTCTCGGTGCGGCTGCTCCCACCAGCCGAGATTTCTCCGGAGTTATGCGGCTCGGACGGGTCGCATCCGCTGACCGAACGCTGCGACGATCTCCTCAATCTGCTGACGCACGGTAGCCGTGTCGAACAAGATGTCGGATGCGAGAGGACGAATCGACGTGTATCCGAGCCGTGCAGCCGCGATATCCCGCGCACGGTCCTGGACCTGCTTGTCCCAGCCCTCGTGATGCTCCCTGCTGTCGCACTCGACGATCAGCCACCCTTCGACGACGAAGTCGACTCGACCCACTCCAGGGATCGTCACCTGAGTCTCGTAACGCAGGCCGAGTGTGCGGAGGATCAAGCGCACGTATGTCTCCGGGCCGGACTCCGCTGAGCCGTCGACCAGGTCGAGGAGCACGTGCAAGCGTGCAGGAAGACCGGCGAAGAGCTCCTCCAACTGCGGTCTCGTCGCAAGTCGCAGGTGAAGCACGCTGTCAAGCGTGGCAATGGCTGCCCTCGGCTCCTGACACAGGATCGATTGGAGCACGGCATCCCGGAGTTCGACGGCGTGACCCGCTCTTCCTGATCCGGTTCGGCGCGACCAGTGCAGCACTGTCGACCGGGCCTTGGGTACGCGAATCCGTGACATGTGCGGTGTGAGGTGGATATGCAGTCCGGATGACTTCAGGATGAAGACTCCGAGCTTCTGCAGCAACGTCACGCACGCTACCCTCCCGCCCACTCGAACCGCCTCTGCGACATCGGGGTCGACATCCGGATAGGTGTAATGGTCGCGTCTGAGCCGAAGGAGCAACCCCGACTTCACGGCACGAGTGATCTCGTCACCCGTGGCTCCGCCGCGGAAGAGGTCCTCGCGCGAGAACACCATCGGTGTATAGACCTCGGACAGTCGTTCAGCGGTCGTCTTCTTCGGAGCCATCCAACGAATCGTGCCCGCGTCGCGGTCGTCTTGGATGCCACGAACCCACGTTCTGTGTACAAATGCTCGGCTCTAGGGTCAGCGCAGAACGGCTCCGCATCGCGCCATCCCCGCATAACTCCGGAACTCTCCGCCGGATCCCCGGAATCCCTGCCGTACCGAGCCTGAACTCCACCGTTTCTCCGGAGTTATGCGGGGGGGCGACCGGGGTGCCGCGGGTGGTGACGTGGGCGACGGGGGCGACGGGGGGGGTGCCGCGGGGCCGGTCAGCGCAGCGGCGGCGCCTGCGGCGGCAGAATCATCGTGTAGCGGCGGATGTAGATCATCAGCATCACCAGTCCGCCGACGAGCGCGAAGATCACGCCCGGGATCACGATCACCGTCCCGGCGAACCTGCCCGCGGTGGCGATCATCGTGAAGCCGAACACTGCGGCGAGCACGCCGAGACCTGCCAGGACTCCGCCGACGATCATCGAATTGCGGTATGCGCGCGGCCCGTACTGGGTCGGGCGCACGCCGATCTTCTGGCCGACGTACGGGCTCCACCGTGAGCCGGTCCACCAGCGGACGACCTGACCCGATACCGGGAACCAGCCCGCGCCGGCGCCCTCCTCCTCACCAGGGAGGGGACGGATCACAGGATCGGGCACCGGCGCTGTCCTCGGTGCCGGAAGCTTCCGCAACCCGTTCACCCTGATGCCGCCGATGAACCAGATGATGCCGGCGACGAAGAAGAGCAGCGGGGTGATCGCGAACAACGGCGCGCCCGAGGCCCGGAAGCTCCCGAACTGCATGATTCCGACGACGACGAAGAGGATTCCGAGCATCACACCGATGCTGCCGGGCTCGTAGGCGAAGGCATCCGGGCGCGGGGTGCCTTTGCGGATGCGGTAGGGCGTCCAGCCGGAGCCGTCCCACCAGCGCACATCCGACGTACCGGGCACAGCGAACCAGCCCATCGGCGCCCCCTGCACCACGGAAGCCTGCGGTGAACCGAATGCCTGCGGCACGGCAGGGGCATGCGGAACGGCAGGGGCCTGCGGCACGGCAGGCGCCTGCTGCGGCGCCACCACCGGCACACCGCGCAGGTGAGCGGTCCACTGCGTGCCGTCCCACCAGCGCTCCTGCCCGGGAACTCCTGCGTCGTACCACCCTGCCGGTGCGTTCATGTCACCCTCTCTGCCCGTTGTCCCCGCCGCGACCCGCCGAGCCCCGCCGCGAGCCGCCATTCTCCACCACTTCCCGGCGATCAGCCGGCGGCAGGCGGGGTCTGCTTCGAATCGGCGAGCTCATCCACGACGAGCGTGCGCTCCTCGGTGGTTCCGTTGCGGTACGCCTGACGACCGACGATGTGGGCCGACAGCGGCGCCGTGGCGAACTGCATCAGCACGATCGGTGCGACGAGGACGAGACCGAGGAGGATGCCGCCCACCGACCGCAACGACAGGGCGATCGCCAGGCAGATGAGCATGAGTCCCAGCACCTGCGGCTTGGTCGCCGCATGCAACCGCGACGGCACAGCGCGGAAGTGCAGCAGTCCGACGGCGGCCGACAGGCACAGCAGCGCGCCGAGCAGGATCAGCACGAGCACTGCCACGTCGATCACGGCATCCGGGATCATGAATCCGAGCACGTTCATGATGTGGTGTTGTCCCTTCGCGCGACGTAGCGGGCGATGGCGATCGAGCCGAAGACGCCGACGGCGGCGATGATGAGCAGCACAGGGATGCTGCGCGTGTGCCCGTTGATCGCCATCTCGGCACCGATCACGCACATCACCTCGGTCAGGAGCACGTCCGATGCCACGGCGCGGTCGAGGATCGACGGTCCGCGGATGATGCGGATCACCGTGAGAATCGCGGCGACGCTGAACACGACCACGATCGCGAGCATGAGCCAGTTCATCGCTCGGCCTCCGCCCGTTCGTCCGCTCTCAGTGCACGATACTGCGCGGGGCTGCCCAGCGCGCGCACGATCCGGCGCTCCCAGCGCAAAACGCCTGCGCGCTGCTCCTCGACGTCGTCGAGGTCGCGCACGCCGATGACGTGCAGATACAGGATGCCGCGGTCGCGATCGGTCTCGACGACGAGCGACCCCGGGATCAGCGAAGCGGTGATCGACACGTGCGTCATGATCAGGTCGTCGGCGTAGCGCAGGTCGACTCCGATGATGGCGGCTCCCGGCTGCCGTCGGAAGTCGAAGACCTGGATCGTCACGGCGATCGCACCGCGCAGGATCGCCCAGAGGAACTGCACGACGAACAGCAGCAGGTACCAGAGGTTGATGCGACCGGACAGCTCGATCGTCGGCAGACGGAAGACGCGTGTGACGAAGATCGCGACGAGCAGCCCCGTCACGAAGGAGAGCACGGTGAACTGGTTCCAGACCAGCATCCACAGCACGATGAGCCACGCGAGGAATGGCAGCTGCAGCAGGATGTCGCGCACGATGCTGCGGGGGCTCTCCGGGCTCACGGGTTCACCTCCTCTTCGAGCTGCACGAGGTTCACGGGCTGGAGCAGCGACTCGCCGATCGATGCGCACAGTTCGTAGAGGGGGCCGGCGAAGACGGTCAGCATGAGGGTGACGCCGACCATGCCGCCGGTCGCGAGCGTCATGATCTTCGGGATGCGCCTGCGCTCCTGCTGCTCGTCGGCCGCAGGGGCGTTGCCGAGGTAGGAGGTGCGAGCCTCGGTCTCGGCCGAATCCTCTTCTTCACGCCAGAACGCGAGGTTCCAGGCGCGCATCAGCGCGTAGAGCGTGAGGAGGGATGTGAGGATGCCGCCGAAGATGAGCACGATCATGATCGGCGTCCCGACCTCGGCCGCCGCCTCGAAGAGCGCGAACTTGCCGATGAATCCGGAGAACGGCGGCAGTCCGCCGAGGTTGATGGCGGGGACGAAGTACAGCACCGCGAGCAGGGGCGCCGCTTTCAGCAGCCCCTTCACGCGCAGGATCGACGTGCTGCCGGCGCGGCGCTCGATGAGTCCGACCGCGAGGAACAGGGTCGTCTGCACGACGATATGGTGCACGATGTAGTACACCGTCGCACCGATGGCGGCGGGCGTCGCGATCGCCAGACCGAAGATCATGTACCCGACGTGGCTGACCAGCGTGAACGAGAGTATTCGTTTGAGCTCCGCCTGCGCGACGGCGCCGAGCACACCGATGACCATCGTCGCGAGCGCGACGATCAGCAGGATCATATTGATGTCGTTGCTGGCGAAGAGCTGCGTCTCGGTGCGGATCAGCGCGTAGACGCCGACCTTCGTGAGCAGGCCGGCGAACACCGCGGTGACCGGTGCCGGCGCGGTCGGATACGAGTCGGGCAGCCAGAACGACACCGGGAAGATCGCCGCCTTGATGCCGAAGGCGACGACGAGCATGAGGTGCAGCACGAGCTGGGTGTCCTGCGGCAGCTCGCTCATCCGCTCGGCGATCTGGGCCATGTTCACGGTGCCGAGCGCGCCGTAGATCATGGCGATCGCGGCGAGGAAGATGATCGACGACACGAGCGAGACGACGATGTAGACGGCGCCGGTGCGGATGCGCGACTCGGTGCTGCCGAGTGTGATGAGCACGTACGAGGCGACCAGCAGGATCTCGAAACCGACGTAGAGGTTGAACAGGTCGCCCGCGATGAACGCGTTGAAGATGCCCGCCGCGAGGATGAGATACGACGGGTTGAAGATCGAGATCGGCGTCTCGTCGCTGCCATCGGCCGCACCCTGACCGATGGAGAAGAGCAGCACAGCGACGAGCACGATGCTCGAGATGAGCACGAGGAGCGCTGCGAGCCGGTCGACGTAGAGCACGATGCCGAACGGCACCGGCCACCCTCCGACCGAGACGGCGAGCGGGGTTCCCTGATCGACGACGACGAGCAGAACGGTGGCGATGACCGCGACGGCGGCGAGGGTGGCGACGGTGACGAACACCTGCAGCCGTGGGCTGCGTCCGAAGACGAGGGTGATCGCGGCGCCGAGCAGAGGAAGCGCGACGAGCAGCGGGACGAGCGCGCTCACGTGCGGTCCTCCTCGTCGTCAGTGCGCGAAGGCCACGCACTGTCCATCGGGGCGTCGTCGTCGATCGATGGGTGATCGCGCATGTGCAGCACCGTGATCGGCGAGGTGCGCACGTCGACGAAGTCGGTCGTGGCCTCTTCGTCGTCGATGTCCTCGTCGTCGTCGAGCACGTCCTCATCGGCATCCGTGCGCTCGCGCAGCGCGATGTCGGCCTCGTCGTCCTCGACGGTGTCTGCCTGACCGAGCTGCCAGGAGCGGTAGATGAGGGCGAGCAGGAACGCGGTGACGGCGAACGTGATCACGATGGCGGTGAGGGTGAGCGCCTGCGGCAGCGGGTCGCTGAGATCGCTGTACCCGAAGAACGGCGCGTTGCCCGGCACTCCCATGACGATCAGCAGCAGCAGGTTCGTGGCGTTGCCGAGCAGCATGAAGCCGATGAGCACACGGGTGAGGCTGCGTTCGAGCATGGCGTAGACGCCGGCCGCGAAGAGCACGGCCATCACGATGATGAGGGTGAGCGAGACATCCATCAGGCGCCCACCTCCCTCGTGCGCATCTCCTGCGCCTGCCGATCGACCTCGGCGCCGAGACTGCGCAGCACGTCGAGGACGAGCCCGATGACCACGAGGTAGACGCCGACGTCGAAGATCGTCGAGGTGACGAACTCGATGTGTCCGATGCCGGGGATCTCCCACTCCCAGAACGCGCTGGTGAGCGGCGCGAGGCCGAACAGCAGCGGTACGACAGCAGTGCCGACCGAGAGGATGAGGCCTGCCCCGAGCAGACGCCCGGCGTCGGTGGGCGCGGCCGCGCCGAGCTCCCAGCGCCCTCCGGCGATGTAGCGCATCACGAGCGCCATGCCGGCCACCAGCCCGCCCGCGAACCCGCCGCCTGGCTGGTTGTGTCCGGCGAAGAGCAGGTAGATCGAGACGACGATGATCGTATGGAACAGGATGCGGACGATCACCTCGAGCAGGATCGATCTGTTCTCGGGCTTCATCTGCTGTCCGCCGACGAGCCACGCACGCGGGCTGCTGCGGTTCTCGGCGGTCTGGAATCGGATGCCCTCTGTGGTCTCGACGAGCGGGATGATCCTCGCCCGCCGCCGCACGCGCTTGGGGAGCGCGGGGCGCGCGGACAGCATGTCGGCGCGGTGCGTGACGAAGACGAGGGAGGCGACGCCCGTCGCGGCGAGCACGAGCACGGAGAGCTCGCCCATGGTGTCCCAGCCGCGCAGGTCGACCAGGGCGACGTTGACGACGTTCTGACCGTGTCCGAGTTCGTATGCGAGGTCGGGGAAGGCGGCGGAGATGGGGTCGGCGACGCGGGCCTGCGTCGCGACGATGACCACGAAGGCCATCGTGAGTCCTGTGCCGATGGCGAGGAGCGCCCGCGGGATGCGCGACACCGACTCGTTGTGCTCTCCCATGCGCGAGGGCAGCCGTCGCAGCACGAGTGCGAAGGTCACCATCGTCACGGTCTCGACGAGGATCTGGGTGAGGGCGAGATCGGGGGCGCCACTCGTCGCGAACAGCGCGACCATGCCGAGACCGGTGACCGAGACGAGCACGACGCCGGTGTAGCGCTTGCGCGCCTGCACAGCGAAGACCGCGGCGATGGCCATGATCGGCGCGACGGCGATCTGGGTCGGTGTGTGCCAGGCCGACAGGTTCATCCGGTCGACGTCGCTGCCCAGCAGAGCGGTGATCTCGGCGACGACCACGACGATGAAGATCGTGCCGACGTACACGGGCAGCGATCCCCGCTGGGTGAGAGAGGTGGTGATGACGGAGAGCCGGTCGACCCCGCGCATCACGAGGGCGTACACATCACCAGCGGTGAACGGCAGCAGGCGCGGCTTCGCATCCCATCCGGTGCGGCGGGTGAGCAGGAACAGTCCGATACCGAGCAGGATCGAGAGGGTCGAGATGCCCAGCGCCGGTTCGAAGCCGTGCCACAGCGCGAGATGGCCAGGGCCTTCTGCGGGGATGCCCTCGGCGTCGAGCCCCGGGACGGCCGTGATCGCGTAGCCGTGCAGGGCGACGTCGAGCGCGGGGGCTCCGAGCCCTGCGGCGAGCGTGAGGCCCGCGAGGATGATCGGCGCCGAGAGGAAGCCCACCGGCGGGTCGGGCCATGCCGTGTCCGGCATCTGCTCGCCGCGCGCGTCGCGCTTGCGCCAGAACGCGCCCCAGAGGAAGCGCACACCATATGCCGCGGTGAGCATGGACCCGACGATGATGCCGATCAGGGCGACCAGACCCCACACCGAGCCGCCCATCGCGTCGTCCAGCAGTGCGGTGAGGGCGGACTCCTTGGCGACGAAACCGATCGTCGGAGCGATACCGGCCATCGACGCCACCGAGATGAACGCCGCCGTCGCCATGACCGGCGCCTGCCTGCCGACCCCGGAGAGCTCGCCGATGTCTCGGGTGGAGAGCTGACGGTCGATGACACCGACGATGAGGAAGAGCGCCGACTTGAACAGTGCGTGGCCGATGACCAGGGCGAGACCTGCGAGTGCCGTCGCCTGGGTTCCGTATCCGACCATGACGGTGAAGAAGCCGAGCTGGCTCACCGTGCCGAACGCGAGCACGCGTTTGAGGTCGGTCTCACGCAGTGCCTGGATGCCGCCGAGCAGCATGGTGAACACTCCGAGCGAGATGACGATCGGACGCCACGGCTCCGACAGCGCGAAGATCGGAGCGAACCGGGCGATCAGATAGATACCGGCCTTCACCATCGCCGCCGCGTGCAGGTACGCGCTGACCGGGGTCGGCGCGGCCATCGCGCCTGGGAGCCAGAAGTGGAAGGGGAAGATCGCCGACTTGCTCAAGGCGCCGATCAGGAGCATGACGACCGCGGCGTTGACGAGCGGGCCGGTCGGAGCGATCTCAAGGATCTCGATGATGCTCGAGGTGCCGGCATCGACGACGAGCAGCACGACGCCGACGAACATCACGAGTCCGCCGAGCGTCGTCACCAGCAGCGCCTGGAGCGCCGCACGACGGCTGGCCGCGCGGCGCCGGTAGTGGCCGATGAGCAGGTAGGAGAGGATGCTGGTGACTTCCCAGAACATCACGAGCATGACGATGTCGTCGGTGAGGACGAGGCCGTACATGGCACCGGCGAAACCGAGGAGCACCCCGGCGAACTGGCCGACGTCGGTGGTGTCGTCGTAGAAGTACCAGCGGCAGTAGAGCAGCACGAGTGCCCCGACGCCGGTGACGATGAGGGTGAGCACCCAGCCGAGCACGTCCATGTGCATCGACAGGTTCAGACCGAGCTGGGGGATCCACGGGACGGACTCGTACGGCGATGGATCTGCTGCGAGCACCTGCGGGGTCAGCGTGAGCGCGTGCACGAATGCGGCAGCGGGGACGAGAGCCGCGATCGCGAACGCCTGGGCTCCGAGCCAGCGCACCAGAACGGGGAGGAGAAGAGCCCCGAGGAGGAACACCGCAAGGAGCACGATCATCGGCGGCTCCTCAATGGCTCGTCGGCCGTCAGGGCGCAGGCGGGCAGGTTTCTCCCAGTTTACCCATCGCGGAAGCCGCCGACGCCGGAATCGTCAACGTGCGGGGGGCCGTGTGGTCGTTCCGGGGCGGAAGCGGCAGGTGAGATGGAGGGATTCCGCCGGCTCTCCGCGCAGCATCCGCGCCACCTGCTCACCGGCTGCGCGCCCCTTCTCCACCGCCGGCTGCACCATGGTCGTGAGCACATGCGCGCCGATCCCGTCGACGCGGATCCCGTCGAAACCCGCGACGCTGAGGTCTTCGGGAACACGGAGTCCGAGCTCTTCAGCCGCGCGGATCACTCCGGCCGCGAGAAGGTCGCTCTGCGCGAGGATGGCAGTGGGCCTGGTCGCCGGGTCTGCCAGGACGTCGCGTCCGATGCTCAGTCCCTCGTCGATCGAGCTCGACTTCGCGGAGATTGCCGGCGCATCCGCGTACACCTCGCGCACTCCGGCGAGGCGGTCGATGGTGACCTCGATCGTGGCGGCGGCGAGACGCTTCGGCGTGACCGGTCCGCGCTGACGGTCACTGCCCGTCGGCAGCGTGACCACCACGATGTCGGTGTGTCCGAGGTCTCTGACGTGTCGGGCGATCGTTGCGGCCGCCTCCCGATTGTCGAGCGTGATGCGCGGCACGCCCTCTCCTGCGTCGCCCTCGATCACCACGACGGGCAGACCTCGACCGCGCACGACCTCGAGTGACGCGCGGGTGCGGCCGGAGCATCCGATGAGCACCGCGGCATCGACGGGTGCGGTCGTGAGGGCCGAGACCTCATCGGCGCCTGGTTCGTCCCGCAGCAGCAGCACGCCGGCGCCCAGGGAGGCGATCCCGTCGGTGAGCCCGTCCATCATGGGGATCGTGACCGGATCGAGGAACGCCGCGCGCAACTGGCCCTCGAGGACGACGGCGACGATCCCGCTGCGCCCGCGGCGCAGGGAAGCGGCCATCGGGTCGGGTCCGGTGTAGCCGAGAGCGCTTGCGGCATTGAGCACGCGCTCGCGCGTGGCATCGGACACCTTCGTCTTGCCGCTGAAGACGACGGATGCCGTCGATGACGACACGCCCGCTTCGCGGGCGACGTCGGAGAGCGTCGCGCGGCGGGGTGCGGTTGCGGCGGTCATACCCCGAGGATATCGCTTTCGAGTTCCAGAAATCGAATCGATTCGATACGCTCTAGGGATGGATTCGACCCTCACCCGCGCGCAGTACGTCCGCTGGCGCAACGCCGTCTTCGCGATCTTCCTCGCCAGCGGCGTATCGATCGCGACGTGGGCCTCACGGGTTCCCGACATCAAGAGGGCGCTCGATGTCGACAACGCGCAGATCGGACTCCTGCTGCTCGGCATGGGCATCGCATCGATCGTGGGCATCTCGACGGGCCCGGCTGTGATGGCGCGCACCGGTGCGCGGCGCGGGATGCTGGCGATGATGATCACCCTGGCGATCGGGCTCGGGGTGGTCGGACTGGGCACGACCCTGTTCGCCTCGTTCCCCGCGGTGATCGTCGGCCTCGTGCTGTTCGGATTCGGCAACGGCGCCCTCGACGTGATGATGAACGTCGAGGCGACGGCGATCGAGCAGAATGCGGGCAAGACGATCCTTCCGCTCTTCCATGCTTTCTACAGCTTCGGCACGGTGATCGGCGCAGGAATCGGCTGGGCGGCGGCCAACGCCCACCTCTCCGTGGTCGTGCACGCGGCGGCCATGGCTGCGGCGATCCTCATCACCGCATTCGTCTGCTTCGCGAGCGTTCCCAACCGCGAAGCGGTGCTCGACCCGGAAGAACCGGGCGAGAAGCCGCACTGGCGCGAACGGATGCACGACGCGCTCTCCGCATGGCGCGAACCGCGCACCTATGCGCTCGGCGTCGTGATGCTCGGCATGGCGTTCGCCGAAGGCGGCGCGAACGACTGGCTCGCGCTCGGCGTGGCCGAGGACCACGGCGGCGGCACAGCCATGGGCGCCGCCGCGCTCACCGTCTTCGCGGTGTGCATGACGGCGGTGCGCGTCTTCGGCGGGCCGCTCGTCGACCGGTTCGGCCGGGTCCCGGTGCTGCGAGTGCTCGCGGGCGCCGCGGCCGGCGGCATCCTGCTGTTCATCCTCGCCCCCTCGCTCCCGCTCGTCTTCGTCGGTGCGGCCTTGTGGGGCATCGGCGCATCCCTCGGCTTCCCCCTCGGGATGTCGGCGGCGGCCGACGACCCGGCCAAGGCGGCGGCGCGCGTGAGCGCGGCGGCGACGATCGGCTACGTCGCCTTCCTCGGCGGACCGCCCGTGCTGGGGTTGATCAGCGAGCACATCGGGCTGCTGAACACGCTGTTCATCCTCGTCGTGCTGGTCGTGGCGTCCGGTCTGTTCTCGAGCGCGGCGAAGCCGCTGTCCGCGGCGCGCGTCTCGCCTCATTCGCCCGCATAACTCCGGGCGTCCGCCCGCATAACTCCGGGCGTCCGCCCGCATAACTCCGGAGAAACTGCCGGCTCGGAGGCGCCCGCGCGCGAGATCCTGCGGATTCAGCGAGAAGCTCCGGAGTTATGCGGGGCGTGGACGGAGGCCCGACGAAGTAGGCTCGTCGGGTGCGTCTCGTCATTGCCCGTTGCTCCGTCGACTACACCGGTCGCCTCAACGCCCACCTGCCGCTGGCCACCCGCCTGCTGGTGCACAAGGGCGACGGCAGCCTGCTCGTGCACTCCGACGGCGGCAGCTACAAGCCCCTGAATTGGATGAGCCCGCCGTGCACCCTCGTGACGGAGGAACCCGGCGAAGAAGAGGCCAGCGCCGGTGTCGTCGACGTGTGGCGGGTCACTCACAAGAAGACGGGTGATGCGCTGCGCGTGCAGATCTACGAGGTGCTGCACGACTCGGCGCACGAGCTCGGAATCGACCCCGGACTGCAGAAGGACGGCGTCGAGGCCGACCTGCAGCGCCTGCTCGCCGAGCAGGTCGACCGGGTCAGTGAGGGCGCAACGCTGGTTCGTCGTGAGTACCCGACGGCGATCGGCCCGGTGGACCTGATGGTTCGGGATGCCTCAGGCGCCGCCATCGCGGTCGAGATCAAGCGCCGCGGTGACATCGACGGCGTCGAGCAGCTGACCCGGTACCTCGAGCTGCTCGGGCGCGATCCGCACCTCGCCCCCGTTCAGGGGGTCTTCGCCGCTCAGGAGATCAAGCCGCAGGCCCGCGTGCTCGCCGAGGACCGCGGCATCCGCTGCCTCGTGCTCGACTACGACGACATGAAGGGCATCGAGTCCGGAGTGCCGCGCCTGTTCTGAACAGTCGGGCTCAGCGCGTCGTCACGAGCCGTGGCGTCGGCCCCTCAAGGCGGGCGACCGCGATCTTGACCTCTGTCAGTTCCCGCTGAACCTGAGTAAATCCGACCTCTACCCGATCGAGCCGGGCCTCTACCCGGTCGAATCGCGCATCGATGCCGACGAATCGATGCTCCATCCGCGCTTCCTGCGTCGCGAAGCCGGCATCCATCCTGCGCAGGAACCACGCGAAGCCGCCGAAGAGCGCAACGAGAATCGTCGCGACACTCGCGATCATCGTCACCACGTCCATCGGCACGAACACACCTCCATTGTCGTCCTCGATGTTCAGATTGTCACGAGGTGCGAGCGGCCGCATAAGCCGAGGCGCGTTCGGTGGACAACCGGCAAGAAGCGCGGTCGGTGCAGGGCGAGTCACCATAGGCTGGAGGCATGCCTCTCTCTCCCTATTCATGCGTGCTCTGGGACGTCGACGGCACGATCGCCGATGCGACACCGGGCATCTTCCCCCGACTGCTCGAGGTCTTCGCCTCGTTCGGCCTCCCCGCTCCGGACGCCGCCGAGCTCCCTCAGTGGGTCGGGCCGCCGATGTACGAGTCGTTCCAGACGCTCGCCGGGCTCAGCCCCGAGCAGGCCGACGAGGCCCTCACCCGCTATCGCGGCCTTGCGGCACGCGACGGCTATGCGGCATCCGTCGATATCTACCCTGGCGTTCCCGACGTGATCCGCGCGGTCGCGGCAGCCGGGATCCCGCAGGCGACGGCGAGCACGAAACCCGAGAATCAGGTGCGCGCGATCCTGGAGCACAACGATCTGATCGGTCTGTTCACGGCGATCTCCGGGGCGCGCAGCGGCACGGTCGGCCGTGCCGACAGCAAGTCCGACGTCATTCGCTGGGCGCTCGAGCGGCTCGAGGCCGCCGGTGTCGACGTGTCAGCCCCCGTGCTCATCGGCGACCGTCACCACGACGTCGACGGCGCAGCGGAATTCGGCATACCGGTCATCTTCTCGGAGTGGGGATTCGGGGATGCCGCCGAAGGGGAGTCCGCCGCGTTCCGCGCGGCCGATGCCGCCGAGCTGCGGTCGCTCCTGCTGGCCGAAGAGGCGGCCGCCTAACGCACAGCACTCCCCGTCGAGGCACGCGGATGGCGTGCTCTCGATCGAGGAGTGCGGTGGATCTGTGCCCTCAGAGGGGGCGGATGTTCTCAGCCTGCAGGCCTTTGGGGCCCTGCGCCACCTCGAACTCGACGCGCTGGTTCTCGTCGAGTGAGCGGTAGCCGCTGGATTCGATGGCGGAGTAGTGCGCGAAGACGTCGGCGCCACCGTCATCGGGAGAGATGAAGCCGAAGCCCTTCTCGGAGTTGAACCACTTGACCGTGCCTTGGGTGCTCATGTACTGCCGTTCTGCTGGAATGTCGTCGACGCAGGGTGCCCCGACGATGCCCACATTATCTGTGCACGATCGGAGGGGAATAGCTGCGGCCCGATGTTAATCCAAATGTTGCAACGGCCTCGGAACGTGAGCGGCCCTCACCGCGGGGGGAGCGGTGAGGGCCAAAGACGACCGGAGGGTGCGTCAAAATTACCCTAACGCAGAACCTCTGCTTTTGTCCCCCATTTGGGGGACAATTTCCAAGTTGCGTTCGGTTTCGTCGCTCGGGCGGATGCTGCGGACCGACCGCGGCCACCAGATGCGGTCGCCGAGCAGGCTGAACAGAGCCGGCACGATCACCGTGCGCACCACCAGGGTATCGACCACGACCCCGACGCCCACGATCAGCCCGAGCTGGCCGAGGGTGACCAGCGGCAGCACGCCGAGCGCCGCGAACACGGCGGCGAGCACGATGCCCGCGCTGGTGATCACCGCACCCGTGTGCGACACCGCCTGCACCATCCCCTCACGGGTTCCGAGCGTCTGCGCCTCGGCACGGGCACGGTGCACGAGGAAGATCGTGTAGTCGATGCCCAGTGCGACGAGGAACAGGAATGCCAGCAGCGGCACCTGCAGATCGAGCGCCGGCTGATCGAACAGCACACGGCTCAGCCAGGCGCCGGCACCGATCGCCGCCGCGGCGCTGATGAGGTTCACCAGCAGCAGCACGATCGGCGCGACGATCGAACGCAGCAGCACGAGCAGCACGATGAAGCTCACGGCGAGCACGAGCGGAGCGATGAGCAGCAGGTCGTGCTGGTTCCCGGCGCGTGCATCCAGATCCGTCGCCGTCGCACCGCCGACGAGCGCGTCGGCATCCGGCACAGCGTGGACCACCTCGCGCAGCTCGGTGACGAGATCGAGGCTCTCGGTCGTGCCCGGCGCGTACTCGCCCGTCACCATGATGCGGGTGAGGGAGCCGTCGTCGGTCTCGCCGGTCGGATGCGCGCGCACCACTCCGTCGAGGTCGTCGACCGCCTCGACCACGTCGTCGGCGTGGTCGGATGCCGCGACGATGAAGATCGGCTGCGATTCACCCAGCGGGAAATGGTCGGAGAGCACCTCGAGACCGGCAGCCGACTCGGACTGCACGCGGAACTTCTCGACCTGATCGAGTCCGACCGAGGTGCCGATCAGGCCCGCGCCCATGACGGCGAGCAGGGCGAACCCCGCGACCAGGCTCACCACCGGTCGACGCGAGACGCGCGTCGCGATGCCGTGCCACACCGACTCGCGGCGCGCGGGCATGCCCGGCTTCGGCACGAACGGCCAGAACACCTTCCGACCGCACACCGCGAGCACCGGCGGAAGCGCGAACAGCACCGCGGCGAGCGCGATCAGCAGACCCGCGGCGGAGGAGATGCCGAGCCCGCGGGTGCCGGGGATGACGGCGAGCGCGAGGGTGAGCAGTGAGAGCACGACGGTGACATTGGATGCGACGATCGCGGGGAACGTCTTGCGCCAGGCGGTGCTGAGCGCCACCCGGTGGTCGTCGTTCACCGCGAGCTCTTCGCGGTAGCGCGAGATCAGCAGCAGCGCGTAGTTCGTGCCGGCCCCGAAGACGAGCACGCTGATGATGCCCGCGTCGAACTGCAGGTCGAGCAATGACCCGAGTGCGCCGGTGACCTTGGAGGCGAGCTGGTCCGCGAAGGCGACCACCACGAGCGGAAGCAGCCAGAGGATGGGCGAGCGGTAGGTGATGATCAGCAGCAGCGCGACGATGAGGATCGTCACGATCAGCAGCGTGAAGTCGGCGCCGTCGAACGACGACGTGATGTCGGCGCCGAATGCGGGGCCGCCGGTGACCTGCAGCGTCAGGCCGTCGATCGCGGGGATGGCGCCGCGCAGGTCCTTCACGATGTCCGCGGTCTCCGCATTGTCGTCGCCGACGGTGATCGGGGTGACGATCACCGCGGCCTCGCCGTCATCGCTCACGCTCGGCGGCGACGCCTCGAGCCCGGTGTGCTCGTCGAGCACCGGAACGAGCTCGTCGAGGGCGTCGATATCGGATGCCGTCAACTCACCGGCATCCGCCCGCGAGGCGACGACGATGACCGACTGCTCATCGGCATCAGGGAACTCGTCGAGCAGCGCACTCACCTGCGACGACTCGGAATCGGCTGGCGCCGTCTCGTTTCCGGATGGCGCATCGATCCGGCTGAACAGGCCGAACAGGGCGACGAAGACGAGAAGGACGATGCCGAGGGATATCCACGCACCCCGTCTCGAGGTGAATCGATCGGAGAAGCGCGCACGCGTTGCTGTCATGCTTCCAGCCCACCAGCGCAGGTGCATCCGGACATCGCTCGAAAGGTGGAGATCCCGACGCGACGCGCACTGCTCTCACGAGGTGCGGGATGCGCGGCGCAGGCGCAGCGCGCCGACGAATCCGAGGAGCAGGAACGCCGTCGCGATCAGCAGCGACCACCGCGTCGCGTCGGCGAAGCCGGCCGAGAGCGCATCGACCGCGGCTCCGGTCTGATCGCCGAGGGCGCTCTGGGAGCCCTCTCCTCGCAGCTCGCCGATCATGGTTCCGGCCGACTGCCGCGTGCTGTCGGCGAGCTGGTCGGCGGTCTTGCCCGTGATCCCCGCCGCATCGAGGGATGCCGGCAGGGTCAGCGCGAGAGCAACCGAGAGCGCGGCACCGGCGAAGGCCGTGCCGAACGCCGAGCCGATCTGCCGCACCGTGCTCTGGGTGGCCGACCCCTGGCCGGACACCTCCACGGGGACGTCTCGAAGGACCGTTCCGGTCAGCTGAGCGGATGCCAGGCCCAGGCCCAGGCCGTAGACGACGAGCGGGATCGCCACCAGCCAGCCTGGACTGGTGCTCGTGATGAGCAGCGCGAGCGCGCCGATGCCGATGACCTCGAGCCCGAGACCGATCAGCACGGTGCCCGGAGAGCCGAAGCGCGCGGCGAGGTGACGAGCGACCGACCCGGAGAGGAACGCTCCCACCGCCATGGCGGCGAGCACGAGGCCGGCGCCCATCACATCCAGCCCGAGCGCATTGATCAGATAAAGCGGCAGCACGAAGACGATCGCGAACTCGCCGACAGCCACCATGGCCGCGGTGAGGTTGCCCCACGAGAACGTCGGGAACGAGAACAGCCCGAGGTCGAGGATCGCCGAGCGCCGCACCTTCTCCCTGTGGCGCTCCCACACGATGAAGAGCGTCAGCGCCACGATCGCGATGGCGAAGGCGATCGGTACGGCGGAGACCGGAGCATCCATCGGCCAGGTCCATCCGAAGAGCTCGAACTTCGCGGTCGGTGCCCACCAGCCGATATCGGGGCCCTCGATGACGGCGAAGACGAGCGCACCGAATCCGATCGCGCTCAGCAGCGCACCGTCGACATCCGCGCCCGGCCGACCTGTTCCGCCTTTGGTCTCGGGTACGAACAGCATCGCGCCGATGAACACGAGCAGGCCGAGGGGGATGTTGACGAGGAAGATCCAGTGCCACGAAGCCCACTGCGTGAGCGCGCCACCGGCGAGCGGGCCGACCGCCGCCGCACCGGAGATCACGGCGCCCCACACCCCGAAGGCCGCGGCGCGGTACTTGCCGCGGAAGACCGCGTTGACCGTGGAGAGCGTGGACGGCATGATGAACGCCGCCCCCACCGCCTGCACGGCGCGGGCGGCGATGAGGGGACCGGCGGCATCCGATATCGCGGCGAGGATGCTGCCGCCGACGAAGACGACCAGCCCGACCTGGAAGAGCCGGCGTCGCCCCCACCTGTCGGCGAGTCGGCCGGTGGAGAGGAGCAGTGCCGCCAGCAGCACGGCGTAGAGACTGTTCACCCACTGCGCGTCCGTGAGGTCGAGACCGATGTCGCGGATGATGACCGGCAGCGCGACGCCGACGATCGTTCCATCGAGCACGATGAGTCCGAGCCCGATCGAGAGCACCGCCAGGCCGAACCACTCCTTGCGGGTCGGAGCCTGATCAGCGGGAGCTGCGGTGGAGTCGGCATTCATGCTGCCGCCTTTCTCGATCCGAGCGGATGACACCTCGACCGTAGCGCGATCGCCACGTGTCGAGCTCGATCGAAAGGATGATGTTCAGGCGTGTACCTCCTCCTCCTTGCTGCGTCAACCCCTTCGCATGCCGCGCGCCGTGGTGTGAAGGTGGTACCACAGATCCCCCGACGAAAGGAATGGATCAATGGGCATCGGAGACAAGGCGAAGCACGCCGCTGAAGACATGGCCGGCCACATGAAGGAGGCCGCCGGGAAGCTGACCGACAACGAGAAGCTCGAGGCCGAGGGCAAGGCCGACCAGGCCAAGGCCGACCTCAAGAAGGCCGGCGACGACGTCAAGGACGCGTTCAACAGCTGACCGGTTCGGTTCGGCATCCGAACCTTCCGCGAGAATCGGCCTGCCGCACGACAATCGTGCTGGCAGGCCGATCTCGCGCCCGCGGCGCCCGCGGCGCCCGCGGCCGTCAGGCGGCGAAGTGGACGATGCCGCTGGCCAGCAGCGAGAGTCCCGTCGTCCAGCCGATGATCGCGACAGCCTGCCAGATCAGCACGCGCGCCTTGCTCACACCGATCGCCGCGAGCATGGTGGCGGTGAACTGGGTAGGCAGCAGCAGCGGCCCGAGAAGGCTCACACCGGGGACGCCGTAGCGGTCCAGCGCCCGCTGGAACTTCTGCTTGCGCGCCGCCTTCCGCGCGTTCTCCTCGACGGGCATGCTCTTCGCCGGCGGTGCCCCGACGACGCGGCCGTCCGCGTCGACGAGCGCCTTCGCGCGCTGGCGGTTCACAACGGCCTCGCGCGCTCGGGAGCTCGCCAGCACGAGGAGGGCGACGCAGACGAAGTTTCCGGTCATGGCCGCGATGGCGGCGACGACGGGAGGGATGCCGCCGAGGATGCCGATGGTCGCCGCACCCTCACCCTCGATGAAGGGAACAGCACCGGCGAGGGCCACGATGAGGGGCTGCACCAGCTCTGGGACCTGGGCGACGAGGTTCTGGAATGTCTCGATGAGGTTCATGACTCCAGTCCAGCCGCTCGCACCCGGTCTCAGAAGTGTCGTGCTGTCACCTCTGCACGGGCAGTGTGCACGTCGAATGGGTGACATCTGTCACGCGAATAGGGTGGTCGTATGACTTCTGCCCCGCTTGACGCCATCGGCGCACGCCGCCTGAATCAAGGCGTCACGGCGACGTGGTGGTACACGGTCAGCGGGGTCATCGGCTTCCAGCTGATGGTCGTCTTCATCTGGCTGACCGCATTCATCGGGATGCGGTTCGCGCCGGTCGTCGTCGCGACGTACGCCATCGGCAGCATCCTGTGGTGCGCGGCATGCATTCCGCTGCTGGTGCAGTACCGGCATCGCGATGAGTCCTCCGGTCCGTTCGCCGGCTGGCGCGGCATCGTCGTTCCCCTGCTGGTCTCCGCAGCCTTCGGTGTCGTCATCGGTCTCATGACAGGACTGTGGCTGGTCGGCGCTGTACCGATCGCGCAGTCGCTGATGCTGCTGAACTGGCCGCGCGGCGTGCGCCTACGGCTGCTCGGCGTCGTGATGCTGGTGCTCGCCGCACTCGCCTTCATCGACATCCGCACGGTGTTCGCCGATCCCGGCATCCGCATCGGCGGTGCGGCGTGGATCTTCGGATTCCTCGGTGTCCTCCTTCCTGCGATGAGCGTCCTGTCGCTGTGGTGGTGGGACGTGCTCGTCACGCTCGATCGGGCCCGAGCCGCAGAGGCGCGCCTGGGTGCGACGCAGGAGCGGCTCCGTGTCGCCACTGATGTGCACGACCTGCAGGGGCATCATCTCCAGGTGATCGCATTGCAGCTCGAGCTCGCCGAACGACTTCTCGAGAAGCATGATCCGGATGCTGCGCTCGAACAGCTCCGGCTCGCACGCACGAGCGTGGCCGACGCGCGACAGGGCACGCGAGATCTCGCCCTGCGCTTCCGAGGCGTGCCCCTGCCGGACGAGATCGCCAACGCCGTCGACCTGCTGCGCGCAGCGGGAACCACAGCGGATGCCACGGTGTCAGCCGATGCGGCGGCGGCTCCGGCATCCGTTCTCGGTCCTGTGATCCGCGAGACGACCACGAATGCCCTGCGGCACGGCGGCGGGCACTGGGCGCGGCTGTCACTCAGGCGGGAAGGCGGCGTCTGGCGGTACGAGATCGCGAACGATGCGGCATCCGACACCACGGCTGCGGATGACGGTTCGGGTCTGGAGGGGATCACCCGACGCGCGACCGAAGCCGGCGGCGAGGTGCAGGTGGAGCGAGGCAGGGGCGAATTCCACGTCGTCGTGACGGTGCCCGAGATCGATGCGGCGGACGCACGATGATCCGGGTGCTGCTCGCCGACGACGAGGCGATGATCCGTTCGGCTCTGGCGGCACTGCTGCGCCTGGAAGACGACTTCGACGTCGTCGCCGAGTGCGCCGACGGGCTGCAGGCGGTGGCTCTTGCCGAGCAGCTGCAGCCGGACATCTGCCTGCTCGACCTCGAGATGCCAGGACTCGACGGCGTCGAGGTCGCCGAGCGCCTCCGGCGCACGATCGCCGCGCGCTGCGTCGTCGTCACCCGGCATGCTCGCCCCGGCGTGCTGCGGCGAGCGCTGGCATCCGGGGTCGCCGGTTTCCTCCCCAAGTCGCGCGGTGCGGATGAGGTGGCCGAAGTGATCCGCCGCGTCGCCGCCGGCACCCGCTACGTCGACCCCGAGGTGGCCGCCGACGCGCTCAGCGATGAGCGCAGCCCGCTCACCGACCGCGAGCTCGACGTGCTTCGCGCCGGCCGCCGCGGTCAGACGACCGGACAGATCGCGAAGGCGCTGTCGCTGGCGCCGGGCACCGTGCGCAACCACATCTCCGCCGTGCTGGCGAAGCTTCACGTCGCCACACGTCAGCAGGCGGTGCTGATGGCCGAGGAGAACGGCTGGATCTGACCCGTCCGCGGCGTCCCTGCGCCGCGCGGGATGGATTTCACGCCTGAGAACGCGTCCCCACGCGCGGTTTCCATCCCGCGCTCAGAAAGCGGCGCACCCCGAGCTCTGCAGCAGGTCCGCCGCCGCCGCGAACTCGGCGACGAACGCGTCGTCCGAGGCGAGACTGCTGAGCGCCGGGAACGCTCGCAGGAAGGCGCGCGGCCCCTCGCCCGCCGCCGAGAGCAGAGTCCTCTCGGCGCGATCGCTGCTGCGGTCGGCGACCGCGTCGGTGGCCCAGTAGACGTACCAGCTCGCCAGAACCGCGGTCGTGATGCGCGAATCCGTTCCGGACGCGCGGAGGTCGACGGCGACGGGCGCGACGAAGATCGGCACCCGGTCGGATGAATCGACGCTGAGCCGCCGCAGCGGATCGGCGACGGCCGGGTTCAGGAACCGTTCGATGACGGTGGCGCAGTACTGCGCAGCATCCAGCCCCGCGGGAGGCGAGAAGCTCGACCGGGCCTCGGCCATGTACGACTCGACGAACTCCCGCACCGCCGGGTCGGCCATCGCCTCGTGCACGAAGGTGTACCCGGCGAGCTGGCCGACGAACGCGACCGCTTGATGGGATGCGTTGAGCAGTCGCAGCTTGGCCGCTTCGTATCCGTCGATGTCGTCGGTGAAGATCGCCCCGGCGGTCTCCAGAGCCGGACGCCCTGCCGGGAAGCGGTCTTCGAGAACCCATTGCGTGAACGGCTCGGCGGCGACCGGCCAGGCATCCTCCACCCCGAGCACCCGTCGTACCCGTTCGCGATCGGGGTCCTCGGTGGCTGGCGTGATCCGATCGACCATCGTGCTGGGGAACGCGACGTTCTCGTCCACCCAGTCCGCCAGCTCGGGGTCGACCTTCTCGGCGACCGCGAGCACGGTGGCCCGTGCCACGACGCCGTTTCCCTGGATGTTGTCGCACGACAGCACGGTGAACGGCGCGATCCCGCGCGATCGCCGCATCCGCAGCGCCGCGAGGATGAATCCGAACACTGTGCGCGGGACGGCGAGGTCGCCTTCCGTCTCCTCGCGCACCAGCGGGTTCTCGTCCAGCTCACCCTGCAGGTATCCGCCCTCGGTGATCGTGAGCGAGACGATGCGCACGTCGGGATGCGCCAGTTGCTCGACCACGGCATCCGCCCCGTCACCCGCGTGCAGGTAGCGGCGGATCGATCCGATGACCGACATCTCCTCCGCACCATCGGGGTGACGCAGCGTCAGGGTGTACAGGCCGTCCTGCGCGGCGAGCGCGTCGGCCATGCTCCGGTCGCGATCGGTGACCCCCACCCCGCAGATCGCCCACTCGTGCTCGCCGTCCTGCAGCAGCCGGTCGATGTAGACCGCCTGGTGCGAACGGTGGAAGTTCCCCACGCCGAAGTGCACGATCCCGATCCGGAGATCCTCATCGAGGTAACCGGGCACCGGAGCACGCTCCGCGAGGGGACCGACCGAGTCACGATCGAGCTGCGGGATGGAGGTCATCGCCTCAGCCCTTCATCGCCGCGTGCACGAGGACTCGCGCCGGCGCATCCGCCTTCGCGCCCTCGATGCGCAGGCGCAGCCAGTTGCCGAAATTGGTGACGGGGAGCTCGGCGAGCGCGTCGCCTGCGGCGAGCGCGACCTCACCGGGGCGCGCGATCCAGTGGATGCCGTCGGGGGAGACTTCGAGGTGGACGGTCAGGGGCGGATGCTCCCCCTCGGTCTGCACGAAGATCACGCCCTCGTGCGCCCAGCCGGCCTCGTAGGGGTGGGTGGTGCACGAATCGGAGATGCGGACCCTGCGGGCAAGGACCGTCGTATTGATGTTCTGCACGGTATCGCTCTTTCGTGATCTCGACGCGGTCAGACGTCTCAGTCGGTGGAGTAGACGACGGAGTCGAGGAAGAGGTTGACCGACCGATCCGTGTCCGTCTCGACGAAGAAGACCGGATTGATGAGGTTGTCGATCGACTTGTACTTCGAGGAGAGCGTCGGCCCGATGCCGCGCAGATCGAAGACCTTGTCCATGCTCTGCAGTTCGACATACTCGCGCTTGTTGACGTCGACGGTCAGACGCAGGTAGATCCAGTTGAGCTTGTCCGGACTCTCGTTGTAGAGCAGATCCTGGTAGCCGTCCGGCACCCACTGCAAGCCATCCGTCGAACCGTCCTCGTAGCGACGGCCGTACCACTGGTTGTCGATCCCCGGCATGTTCCAGCCCTCGGGGATGCCGAGGTTCCAGTCCTCCTGGGTGACGCCCTCCGAGACCTGGAAGTACTGCCACCGTTTCACCGGCTGCCCGCTGAGCGCGTTCACGTACCGCACTCCCGGCATGTAACGGTGCTCCGCATCCTGCACATCGAAGAAGAACCCGAATGCGCGGATGTCCTCCTCTCCCAGCCCCTCGCGGTCCTGGGTGGGCGTGTAGGCGTACCAGGTCTCGATCTGGATGAGATTCGGGTCACCGAAGCGGGAGAGGCGCTTGATCGCCATGCCCATCGACCCGGGGGCCGGCGGCTCGGTGTGCGGGCGGCCCGTCGGTGCGGTGCTGAGCTTGAGCGAGTAGGTGCCCTCCATCGACCCGTGCGATGACGCGAAGCGCATCGAGGCGGAGCTGAGCATGTTCGGGGCCCAGTGGTCGAGGTCGACGACCGTGTCGAACGCCTCGTAGTCCTTCCCGACGTAGTTGCAGCTGAGGTCGAGCCAGCCGTTGAACCCGGTGTCGAAGTCATCGTGCGTGATGATGCGGGGCAGGGGATTGAATCGCTCGAGTTGACGGTCGGCGACGATAACGCGGTTCATGATCTTCTTTCTTGAGAGGTGGATCGAAGTGGTGCGTCGGTCAGGGCGCCGTGGATCCGACGAGCTCGAAGGAGGCCGGGTCGCAGTTGTCGAAGTCGACGATCGCGCCCTGCTCGATGAGCGCTCCGCGGAGCACGTCGAAGTCCATCTCGCTCATGCTGTAGCCGTGCGTGACGCTGAGCGCTGCCGCGGTGCCCGCGCCCTGCCCCATGGCCATGCAGGTCGCCATCACGCGCACGGAGCCGAACCCCGGGCCGTCGGCGCTGAGGCAGCGACCGGCCGTGACGAGGTTGATGCTCCCGTGCGGCACGAGGCTTCGGAACGGGACGTTGTACTCCTGCTTAGGCATCACGAAATCGGCCTGGTCGTTGCTGTCGATCTCGTGGATGTCGATGACGTGCGCCCCCTTCGCGATGGTGTCGGGGAACGGCTTCGGGTTGAGGATGTCGTCACGGGTCAATTCGTAGTCCCCGACGATGTGGTAGGTCTCGCGCACTCCGGTCTGGATGCCGGACTTCGACAGCCAGCAGTCCTTGAACTCGGGGAAGTTCGCTCGAAGCACCTCGATGATGCTCTGCAGCTGCTCGCGGAGAATGCACTCGGTGCGGGTGAACCACTCGGGGTCGCTGGCGTCGGTCGCCTCGCGCAGCAGGTTGATGCTGACGAAGCCGTCACGGAAGAACTTGCTGATCCACGGGCCGCCGAAGTTGGGGATCTCGCCCTGCTCGTTCAGCTCTGCCAGGCGGGCACGGATCTCCTCGGAGATCGGCAGCGCGCCGTCGACGGCATCTCCGAAGATGTGCTGCAGCGCATCGGTGTCGACACCGCCCAGCTGGAACCAGAGGGAGGCGGGCTGCAGGACGTCGCCCTTGATGGTCTCGAAACCCGCGGAGCCTGTACAGCGCGCTGCGCGAGCGCGGCATCCGCGTTCCCGATGACGTGCTGGTGATGGGTTGGGGCGACTACGCCTTCTCGCGTTTCCTGAACCCCCCCCGCTGTCCACGCTCAAGCTCCCCTCTGCCGAGGTCGCCCGCCGTGCGGCCTCCCAGCTCTTCCGCCGGCTCGAGACCGACGATGACTCGCCGCCGGTGACCGAACTGATCAAGCCAGAGGTCGCTCTGCGCGAATCGACCCGCCGGGCGGACGCCTGAGCCGCGCGGGATGGATTTCCCGCCTGAGAGCGCGTCCCCACGCGGGTTTTCCATCCCGCGAGCGCGGCATCCGCGTTCCCGATGACGTGCCGGTGACCCGCCGGCCGGGCGTCTGACGCTTACCCCACACCGCGGAGCACGGCGTCGACGGCGAAGTCGAGCTCGTCGCGTGCATCCGACACGTCCTGCTGCGGGGTCGTTGCCAGGGCCGGGAACCGTGCGGCCACGGCATCCGCCAGCCATGGTGCGGGCGCCGCGCCGCGCAGCCCGGACTCCAATGACGCGTATGCGCGCACGAGACTGTCGAGCAGCAGTGCGAGCCGGAGCGGATCGACGCCCGCGTCGTCGGCGATCCCGCCCACGAGCGCATCGATCCAGGCGTAGGCGCGAGGCTGCGTCGGCATGCGGCTCGGCTTCACATCGCACAACCACGGATGCTCCGCGTAGCGCTCCGCGAGCTGCGATGTCCATTCGCGACAGCGCTGCCTCCACTCGGTGGCGCTGCTCGGCGGCGGGTCGCCGATCGCGGCGTCCACCATCAGCTCGACGAGCGCGGCCTTCGAGTCGACGTACCTGTAGACCGCGGTCGTCGTCATCCCCAGGCGCTCAGCGACCCTGGCGAGCGAGACCCCGTCGAGGCCGACCTCGTCGGCCAGGTCGACGGCGGCGGCCGCGAGCTCGACGGGAGTCCACCGCGATCTGGGCCCGCGCACGGCGGGCGCCTCGAGGCCCCAGAGCTGACGAAGTGCGCGATCCCCTTGACTGTGCATACCGTTCACTGTAACGTTCCTTACTGTGAACGACATTCACAGAAAAGAGAAGCTCTCATGACCACGATCCTCATCACCGGCGCATCCTCCGGCATCGGCGCGCGCACCGCGGCACTCCTCGCCGCTGGTGGTGCGACCGTCTTCGGCGCCGCCCGCAGCACCAGCGCCATCGCGCGCATCGAGGGGGTGACGCCCGTCGCCCTCGACCTCACCGACGAGACGTCGATCCGCGATGCCGGGCTCGCCGTGACCGAAGCGGCAGGAGGCATCGACGTGCTCATCAACTGCGCGGGCTACGGCGAGTTCGGCACCGTCGAGGAGACCTCCCTCAGCGATGCCCGGCGCCAGCTAGAGGTGAACGTGCTCGGACCTGCGGCTCTCATCCAGGCCGTCCTCCCCGGCATGCGCGCCGCAGGGCACGGGCGGATCGTGAACGTCTCCTCGCTCGCGGGCGAGTTCGCCGCACCGCTCGGCGGCTGGTACCACGCATCCAAGTTCGCGCTCGAAGCGCTCTCGGACTCGCTGCGCGGCGAGGTCCGGCAGTTCGGCATCGACGTGACGCTCGTGCAGCCGAGCTACGTCGCCACGAACTGGCACGACGAGGCGATGGAACGACTCGAGGGCGCCTCCGCCCGTGGCCCCTACGCGGCGATGGCCGCGGCGATGCGCGAGTACTTCGCGAACCCTGCGCTCGCGAAGCAGTTCTCCACGCCGGATGCGGTCGCCGCGCTCATCGCGAAGGCCGCGCTCACGCGCAAGCCGCGCACGCGCTACCGGATCGGCCCCGGTTCGAACATCGCCGTCGCGCTGGCGACGATCCTTCCCGACCGGGCGTTCGACGCCATGACCCGCAAACAGTTCGGCTACGTCTGAGACAGGTCAGACCGCGATGTCGCGCCGCCGGAACCCAGCGAACCCGACGACCAGGAAGAACAGCGTCACGAGGCTGATCCAGCCCAGTCCCGTCCGGTCGGCGCTCGAATCGGTGACGTTCGGAATGTGCCAGAACGGGCTGATCGCGAGCACCCAGTCCCACAGCTTGAATGTCGGACCGAGCAGGGTGAGCACGAAAGAGGCCAGCACGCCGATCCACGCCGCCAGTGACACCTGCGGACGGATGCCGATGACGGCGACCGACACGGCCACGACGGTCCACACCGCAGGCACGGTCGCCACCGCCTGCGCGAACGCGTCGCCGAACTCGACGCCGATGTCGGCGGTGGAGGCGAGGGCAGCGATCACCAGGCCGGCGAGCAGCACGGAGATCGCCGGCAGGGCGAGCGCCAGCAGCACGTTGCTCACGTAGTAGCGCTGACGGCGGATGGCCCCCACGAGCACCGGCTCGACCCGATCCTCCATCTCCTCGCTGCGAACCTTCAGCATGAACTGCACGCCGGGGATCGACGCGATGATGCCCACGAGGCTGAGGATCGTCACGAGGAACGCCGAGGTGAGCTCGTCCGGTGTCGTCGCCCCTGCGGCGAGGATCGCCGAGACGGCGCTGTCCTTGCCGAGGATGTCGTGGATCGACATCGTGAAGTATCCGAACACCACGCCGAGGCCGGCGAAGGCGATCAGCCAGGTGATGATCTGCCCGGTGTTCAGCCTCAGTGCGAGACGCAGGGTCGAACGGATGCGGCCGTGCGCCGGCCCGGGACGGGGAGCGATCGCACCCTGACCGAAGTCCCGACGCGCCTGCAGCGCGAACGCGATCGCCAGAGCCACGACCGTGAAGACGACGGCGTACAGCAGCGGCCACCAGTGGTCACCGTTCGCCGGACGGGTCTCGGTCATCCAGCCGAGGGGGTTCGCCCAGATCGTCCACTGCGGAGCATCCATCGAGTAGGCGAAGCCGCGCAGCAGGAAGAGCACGGCGAGAGTGCCGACGGCGAGCGAGCTGGCGGTGCGCGCATCGGAACCGAGCTGCGCGGTGATCGCCGCGACAGCGGCGAACATCCATCCCGATGCGGTGAACGTCGCCGCCAGCAGCATCGACGCCTCCCAGCCGCCTCCGCACAGCCCGGTGACGACGCCAGAGACGACTCCGACGGCGAGAGAGCCGATCAGGGCGAGACCGACGCCGGCGAGGAGCCGGCTGCCTCGCCCGAGCACACCGGATGCGAGCAGCTCAGCCTGTCCTGAGTCCTCCTGCCCTCGAGTGGCCTTCGTGACGGCGAAGATCGCGCCGAGCGCTGTGAGGAATCCGCCGAGGGCGAGCGAGCGCCACGCGTTGAAGCCATCGGTGGTCGAGATGTCGAACGCCGGGCCGAAGATGATGCCGAGGGCGGGGTTCGCACCGATGGCGGTGGCGAGCCCGGTGCGATCCTGCTCGTCGGGGAACACCCACGGATAGACGAGCACCGACGACGCCGAGAGGAACGTCGCGATGAGCACCCACGGCGCGAAGCTGCGACCGTCATGCCTGACGGTGGCGCGAAGCAGGGGCGCGGTGCCGCTGAGAGCACTCACGGGGTCGCCGCCGCGTCCGCATCCGGTTCGTACATGCGCAGGAACAGCGACTCGAGCGATGGCGGCTCGACCGTCAGGGCGGCCAGGCCGAAGGGGGCGAGCTGCGTCATCGCGTCGCCGATCTTCCCGGCATCCGCCGTCGCCGTCAGGCGCGTGCCGTCGAGATGCACGTCGTGCAGGTCGGCGAGCGCGGCACGCGCCGGCACGCGCTCGAGGGTCGCACGGATCGAGGTGCGCACATGTCCGCGCAGATCGGCGAGCGTTCCTGTCTCGACGATGCGTCCGTCGCGGATGATCGAGAGCCGGTCGGCGAGCGACTCCGCCTCGGCGAGGATGTGGCTGGAGAGCAGGACGGATGCGCCGCGCTGCTTCACCTCGCCGATGACCTCCTGGAAGACGTTCTCCATCAGCGGGTCGAGGCCGCTGGTGGGTTCGTCGAGGATGAAGAGCTCGACGTCGGATGCGAGGGCCGCGACGATCGCGACCTTCTGCCTGTTGCCCTTGGAGTACTGGCGGCCGCGCTTGGTCGGATCGAGTTCGAACCGCTCGATCAGCTCGTCGCGGCGCTTCTCATCGAGGCCGCCGCGGAGCGACCCCAGCAGATCGATCGCCTCTCCTCCTGTCATGCCGGGCCACAGCGACACGTCTCCGGGGACGTATGCGAGGCGCCGGTGCAGATCGACCACGTCGCGCCACGGATCGCCGCCGAGCACCTTCGTGCTGCCGCCGTCGGCGCGCAGAAGCCCGAGCAGCACGCGGATCGTCGTGGACTTGCCCGCGCCGTTCGGGCCGAGGAAGCCGTGCACCTGCCCCTTCTCGACCTGCAGATCGAGACCGTTCAGAGCCCGGAATCGACCGAAGGACTTCGTCAGCCCCTGAACATCGATGACGGTGTCTGCACTCATCGGAGCACCCCTTCTCGCCGCATGCGGAACACAGCGCCGCGTGTGGGACTCAGTGTATTGCCGGGGCACTACCTCCGGTCGAGGAAGGCGCTCAGTTCGTCGGCGGTCGGGTACGAGGCCTGAGCACCGCGCTTCGTCGCCGCGAACGCCCCGACTCCCGTCGCGTAGCGTGCGGCATCCACCAGAGACGCTCCGGCGGCGAGCCGGTGCGCGACCGCCCCCATGAAGGCGTCTCCGCACCCCGTGGTGTCGACAGGATCGACCGCGATCGCGGGAAGGTCGGTGACCTCTCCGCGGTCGTGCACCGTCACCCCCGCGTCACCGCGGGTGACGATCACACGCGCCACGTCGTGCCGGCCGAGCTGAGCCGCTTCGTGCTCGTTGACCAGCAGCACGTCCGTGCAGGCGAGCAGCTCCGCCGGAACCGGCCCGAACGGAGACAGGTTGGTGAGCACCGTGGCACCCGCATCGCTGGCCGCGCGTGCTGCGGCGACGACCGTCTCGATCGGGATCTCGAGGCAGAGACCGAGCACCGCGGCTCGCGAGAAGTCCACGGCGTCGACATCGCTCGGAGCGAGAGCGGCGTTCGCTCCGCCCGAGATGACGATCGTGTTCTCCCCGTTGTGGTCGACGAGGATCACGGCAGTGCCCGTCGCGGCATCCGCCCTGACGTCGACGGACTCGGCATCCACCCCGGCGTCGGTCAGCGACTCCTGGAGCATCCGCCCATTGCTGTCGTCGCCGACAGCACCGATCATGCGGACTCGGCCGCCGAGGCGCGCCGCGGCGACAGCCTGATTGGCGCCCTTCCCGCCGGGAAGCGTGACGAGATCGTCGCCGCGCAGCGTCTCGCCCGGCTGCGGAAAGCGTTCGGTTCGGACGACGAGGTCGGCGTTCAGCGACCCCACGATCACGATCTCGGAACGCGGTTCGTCCTGCATCAGCTCACCTTCGCAGTATCGATCGAGGCACGATCGACCGCCTCAGCGCTCGCCGGCCGCGGAATGAAGAACGAGACCACGAGTGCTGCCGCAGTGATCACGGCGCCGGCGATCATGGCGCCGGTGTAGCTGACGATACCCGCCTGCGCGCCGCCGAATGCAACCTGCATCGCCGGGAGGATCGCGAAGCTGATGCCCGCGCCGAGGTTGAGCGCGCCAGCGTTGAGACCGGGAAGGAAACCCGGGTTCCCCGAGGGCGAGAGGACGATGCCCAGACCGTTCAGCATGATATTCGCCGTGCCGGCGTAGGCGATGCCGAGCAGGATGGTCGCGGCGATCATGACGGGCTGGGAGTGCACGCCGACCAGCGCCATCGCGAGGATGGCGACGATGCTTCCGACGAGTCCGACGCGCAGCACGAGCCGGTAGCCGACGGTCGGCGCGAGACGCCCGGACAGCGGGCCGAACAGCCACCCCGCCAGAGCGTAGGTGGTGAGGAAGACCAGCGCGGCGACGTCGGCCGACATGCCGAAGCCGTCCGTGTCGTTCTGCGCGAGCGAGATGACGAGTCCGTTCGCGACGGCGAAGACACCGGTCATCGTCAGAGTCGAGGTCAGCAGCAGCGCCCACGTCGAACGCCGGGCGAGCAGACTCGTGGGCATAAGCGGCTCGCGCACCCGCGACTCGGTGCGCCAGAAGATCGCGAACGCGATCGCGCCCACGACGAGACCGATGATCACCATGACCCAGTTCGCCGAGGCGAGCTTGCCGGCCTCGTTGATCGCGAACAGGGGACATTTGAGTGCCTCCAAAAAGAATGACTGATCTGTTTGTGGTTACAAACTAACAGAATTGGTATTCTTTTTGAATGCCTCGTCTGACCCCGCAGCGCCGCCAGGACCGGCGCGAGCAGATCGCGGATGCCGCGCTGCGCTGTTTCTCGCGCAACGGGTTCGCAGCGACCACGATGGCCGACATCATCACCGAATCCGGCCTCTCGGCAGGGTCCATCTACTCCCACTTCGAGGGCAAGGTCGAACTCGTGCGGCTCGTGTCGGCGACGCTGTTGCGCACCGGCATGCACGAGCTCACCGGCGGTCTCGCGGCGGCGACCGGCATCCTCACCCCCGGAGTCCTCCTGCGGCATCTACTCAAAGGCGTCGCCGGGCGGCGCGGGCACATCCCGATGCTGCTGCAGATCTGGGCGGAGATCCAGCGTGATTCCGGTCTTGCAGCGGTCGCGTCGGACAACGTCTCGCGGATCCACGAGTTCCTGCAGGAGGCGCTGGCGCCGTGGGCGGACGGACAGGCGACCTCGGCTCCGGAGGCGGCTGAACTCGCCTCCGGCCGCGCCGACGCCCTCGTCGCCCTGCTGCAGGGATTCATGCTGCGCCTGATCATCGAGCCCGCCGTCGACGCGAACGCCCTCGCCGACACGCTCGGCAAGACGCTGGACTGAGCCCGGGGCGGGTCGCCCGCGTGGCCGGGCGCGCGGTCGGGCGCGCGGTCGGGCGCGGGGCGGCGCGTGCGCGGGATGCATTTCGCGCCTGAGAGCGCGTCCCGGCCCCGTTTTCCATCCCGCGCGGTTTGGCCTACAGCGCGCGGGGTGAAGATCGGGCTATAGGCCAGAACGTGTGGATGGGTTCCTGATCTAGCCGCGTGATTCCGGTGTGATTCGGGGATCGGTATGGTCTGCGAGGCTTACTCGTGGAC